>Ga0335072_10000098_pt1 | contig 175381 bp, 168 predicted proteins | sample Lox_Sample_21_FD_206725 | JGI IMG/M metagenome (GOLD analysis project Ga0335072, IMG submission 206725) | Soil microbial communities from Loxahatchee National Wildlife Refuge, Florida, United States - Lox_Sample_2.1 | ecosystem: Environmental > Terrestrial > Soil > Wetlands | place: USA... | reverse complement strand
AACCGTTGCGTTCAGGGAAACCTCGGACGAAGACGCGTAAATGCTGCAGCAGAGGAGTAAGAACAAATGAAGAAATGCCATCCTTTCCGCAAAATTGGAGGAAAAGTACTTCAGTTTGAACGTGGTTAAATTCCGTTACTCACTTAGCCATGGGGCCAAGCTCATTAAATCTTCATCTAAGGCATACTCATAGTACCCCCTAATTTTGGAGACTTACCCACCATCTTGGACATACTTCGTATTGCAATTGGAGGCGTGTTAGCCACACCGTTACTTCCTGTACTTAGTCGTAGCCGACGCGCGAAGCGCCAAGGGCACCCCCAAATAGATCAAATAAGGTACGGTACTTGTAGTTATCTTACATTTCCTTTTGTATAGTTAAAAGCGACTCGTTGTGCAGTTATTTAAAAAAGTACTGTTGAGCTAGTAAGTTCCATTAAGATGGCAGCCACCCCCTTTGGTGGTGGCCTCAGCGTTAAGCTACCCTCTACGGCATCATGGTACAAGAGTAATCAAAGAATACGAACTCGTGGGGCGTAATTCTGGAATCGAAGTGGTAATCATAGTGGAGCTCGACTGGCGATCGCGATTTACACTAAAGCGAGGATTAACTCATACCGAGGGGGCCGACGAGTACCGCCCTGAGATTATATGCAAAGAGATCATCGAAGGAGTTAAGTTCGCTGATTTAGGTGGGCATGGCACGCTTTCAGCAATATAACCAAGGTATAGAGTAAATAAGTACTCCGTATTTGTACGCCAGATTAAGTCATCATAAGTGTTGCTTTTACACAATAGAAGCTCATAACAATGTCACCTCCGCCAGTCATATCATGGCCATCACCAATCCGAGAGTCGAAAATCACAATCCATTCACTCAGTCTTGGGCGCATCAGTGATCTCCTCGACGGAATCACCTCTCGCTCCAGGCGCAGTGTAGTCACCCGCATCTTCGCCATCCGTCGCGCTCACGACACCGCCCGTCGGCTGCGTCGTAATCGGCATAGATCCATACCACGAGATCACGGCCACGCCGACGAACGCGCTGACACAGCTGAACGCAAGGGCGACGATGCCGCGGGCCGTGAAGCCCGCGGGTAGCGGCGCAGGGGCCTTATTCTCGCCATCAAGATCAAACAAGTCGGCAGTGTTGCCGGCAGCATTGCCAGCAGTGGGAATGTTCTGGGCGGCGCAGGCGCCGTAGTGGTTTGCGGGGACGCTCATCGACGCCTGCAGCGCGGCGGGCGCCTCGACGAAGACCGCGATCAGGCCAGACGACGTGTGCCACTCGATATGGCAGTGGAAGAGCCACACGCCTGGGTTGTCGGCGCGGAAGCGAACCACGAAGTAGCTCAACGGCTGCACCAGCAGCGTGTCGCGGCGCGCAGGCACCGCCGGGAACTGCGTCTCTGTGGCGTTCGTCGGGTCGTAGACGCCGGCGTTTTCGTCGGCTCGGCTGAGCACTTGGAAGTTGTGTCCGTGAAGGTGGAACGGGTGTTTGCCCGTGTCTTGATTGTTGAGTTGGATCTCGACTACGTCGCCCTTTTCTAGAACAAAAGCGTTTGTATTGTTGCCGTAGATGTCGACACTATTTGCGGCGCTCCCACTGGTGAGAACAGTATACAAAGTAGGCACCTTCGGCGACACATAGGTTATACCGTTGATGAACGCACTGAGAGTTGTCAGTGAGGTGGATCAAGAAGTATGCGTAGATCAATCCTTACTAGTTGGCGCCGTCACCAAGATTACCCATCTGGAAGCTCATTACTGCTGTGTAGGTGGGATCTTCGAATAGAGGCTCTTGGTCATAGGCCACGAGCGTAGAATCATCAAGTGGGTTGAATTCCGAAATGTTCTGTGGAGCTGAAAGGGACGCTGAGTTGTTGTATACAAGCCACCCAGTCACGTTAGGGTTAAGAGCAGGTGGGATATGGTCGAACAGGTCCTGAACGATATGTCAGTACTTCTCATGCGAAGTTATTTGCTTTCGACTAACTGTATCCATGCTCCCAACAATCGCATAGTTGGCGCTTGTGTCGTTGAGCATAGTGATCAAAACGCCATAACGCTGCGCCGGAGTAATATAGATCATGTCCACCTCTTGTGGCACCGTATACACACCGTCGATTTCGATGATTGTCATCGAATGGCCTTCAAACCAAATATACTGTGGAGCGAAAGCACCAATATTAACCATACGGAAGAAGTAAGTCTTGCCTGCCTGGACGTCGAATTGTAGATTCTGAGTGTCGTTCATGAGCGCAGCATCAGGTATAGGTTCCGCTCCGGTTGGGTTCTTGTACGAGATGAACGATTTGAGCATCACCATAGCCTGGTCATCGTACCAATCGGAGAATGTTAGAACTACTTCTTCATCGTACTTGTCAAGGAATGGTGAGTCCGGATCATGGACAATGAATGGTGCTCGCAGTCCTTCTGGATACTGGCCTGATACATGAGAATGGAACCAGTATGTACCCGGTTGATTTACCTGGATAGCAGTGAGTAAATAAATCAATAGAGCCTCTGCGGAACCTCTTACAGTGAAGTTATAAGTGAAAGAATATCCAGGAGGGATTGGGCATTGCGAGACCTGGGCAGCACCATCCATATCAGTGGTACCATTCTGAAAAATGCCGTGGACATGAATGCTCGTTGTCTCGTTGCCGAGTCCATTGAACACATTCAGAATGACATTATCGCCGACGTTGACATAAATTGGTGGAATTGGCCATTGCCCATTGATGCCAATGACATCTCGAACAAAACTGCTATTGTGCACATTCTTTCCAGAAACCCAGGTAATGTTAAAGTCGTAGGTAACGATATTAGCAGAGTAGACTCTTCCGAGAAGGAAGAGACCTAATGGGATAAGGAAGTTAGACAGAGAAAGCGCCATTATAGCAACCTGTGGTTCATAAAAACTGGGGCCTTGGTGGAGGGTATATGAAGAAAGTTGAGTAAAGCGTTGGTATTCCAAGGTCAGTTGACACTTCAACCACGCTCTAGAGCAACGTTCGCGGGCTTGGAATGTTGTGAGATTGAAGCAACCGCTGCAAGGCTTGCCGATGAAAGATCAGATAAGATCAAACCCTTCTGATCAAACTAGTTGGGGAGTGGGTCTGACCCCGAAAAATCTGATGTAGTAGTCGAGACTCGGATCAGCAAGGCAATTGGCCGGTGTCCGAACTTCGGACGCGGAAAGCGGATCAGATAAGCCCAAAGGAAGCGCCAAGGGCTTTTCGCAACGGTTCTGAAGCGGCGATGGCAGCACGAGAGAATGGCGGGATTGGTGACACGACGTTTCAATGACAAGGTCACCTCGCGGTGAAGTGGAGCATGTGAGCAAACTATCACACATTAGCATGAGCATGGGTTAAAAGTAAGATATAGCGATTTAATAGCGCGAACCTGAGTCTATTGGACGAGAGGCTGTGGTCGAGGTGAGGTTATGTTTTGATATTGGGTTATCAGATGGATCAGATAAAAGCACCTACTGACGGACGATGCGGGAGTGGTCGCGACGTCGAGCGCATGACACAGGCTCGCAGTAGAAGAAAATGAGCGACGAGGGTCCGAGAGGATCGTTGAAAGCGCCTCCGGTGCGAACTTGAGCAATTGAGCAATGTTTCCTGGCAGACAGCGCCCCACACCACGGCCTGCGCTGTCGCTTGTCGTTGGTCCAAAAACTGCCGCAGCGCGTACCGTAGCTAGTTCGACCGCAGCAAAAATGCCTCTCTCGCCTTCAATTGCCAAATTGCTAAGGGACTGTCGGACTCCGTATGACGTTTCTTACCTATATGGTTCGTAAGGATGACAATGTCCAGGCGGTGGGAGGCCTACATACCAACGGAAAAGCAAGCAAGTGACGGCATTGGCGAGAAAACGACCAAGCCGTGACTGGAGTAGAATCGGGAAGCACAGAAGGAATCGGTAGCCGAGAGTGATGCTCCACGGAGGCGGTTGGGTTTGGCCAGGGTGGAAAAAGCAGGGACAGCTAGATCAAAGCTTTGTGCCGTTGAGCATCAGCTTAGCAACGAATTTTCCCGCTGTCAGACCACCCAATGCAGCGCAGCTCCACTGTAAACCCTGGAAAATCCCAAAAAGCATAGCAGCCCAGTCATTCCGGAGTCAGGACAGGATAGACGGCATGGTTCGCCGAAATCGCCCCAACCGGCACTCCTTGCGCTGTCACCCCATATGCACTGAGGGGGTGGTCGACTTAAAGTTATCAGATCTCCCTCCCACTCTCCCGGCCTTTATCAGATCAATCTTTCCACCAGCCAACCCACTTCTTCACCCCTTTTTTTCGTCTTCTCCTTGCAAAGGGCGAGTTTCGAGGTCATCAAATACTACCTGATTGGCCACTGCAACTATGGTTGCAGTGTTCGCTGTGCCAAGTGAGCTCGTCCTCGCTCTCGCTGACGCAAAAGTTACATGGCGCTGACCACAACCAATTTGCAGTTTTCTTCATCTGTTTCAGAGAATGCATTGAGTGCTGTATCATCGTGTCTACTCTGCTGGCGTTCGTGAAGCAGACGTTGCCGAGTCATGCCGATTCTGTGTGGCGGAAGAGGCTGCTCAAGGAGGTGAACGACACCGCTCAGCAACAATAAACGCAAAGATGCCAGTGGCTAACACGATCTTATCAGATTTGGTGGGGAGTGGGTTTGGGAATAGCCATTGTTCTCATCATCGGATGTGGAATGATTGGCGCTTTCTATGGCTTGGGGAAGGACATCTTCTCCAAGACGGAAGACCTGTGGGAAGGTATCTTCGGCATACTCGCCTCTGTCATCATCACTCTGATGGGTGCTGCTTTGCTGCGCGTTTCAAAGTTGAGGGAGAAGTGGCGAGTCAAGATTGCTCGAGCCCTCGAACTAAGGAATCGTGGAACTGGAGGAACCTTTGGCAATCGCTTCAAGGCATGGGCCGAGCGCTACGCCATGTTTGTCCTTCCATTCATCACGGTGCTACGTGAAGGTCTCGAAGCTGTTGTCTTCGTTGGTGGCGTCGGTATCGGCCAGTCAGCCAGCGCTTTTCCAATCCCGGTCTTCACGGGCTTGCTTGCTGGCATCGCCATCGGCTTTCTCATCTACAAGGGTGCCAACCAAGCCTCGCTTCAGATCTTCCTCATCGTATCAACCTGCTTCTTGTACCTTGTCGCCGCAGGACTCTTCTCGAAGGGTGTATGGTCGTTCCAGATCCGCGAGTGGAACAGCATCATTGGCGGCGATGCATCTGAAGTTGGCTCCGGCCCAGGATCGTATAACATTCGCGAGAGTGTCTGGCACGTCAATTGCTGCAACCCAGAACTAAACGGAGGTGGCGGCTGGGGCATTTTCAACGCTCTCTTCGGCTGGACAAATTCCGCTACTTACGGCTCCGTCATCTCATACAACGTGTACTGGATTGCCGTCATCATCACCTTCCTATTAATGATGTACGCCGAGAAATGGGGCCACCTCCCATTCATGAAGCTGAAGAAGACTACTCAGCCGACAACATTTGCAGTGTCAGAGGCTGACAAAGGTTCTGCATCAGACCAAAGCTCTACGGAGGTAGCGGGCGATGTGGAGAAGTCTGCGATCCACGAAGTAATTGTAGCTCCACGCGAAATCGCGGAGTAACTCGCTTCATGACGTCCGCCTCTTTATTTCCAATTGCAATCGTTGCCATAGAGAACTATCATCACACCTTATCAGGCGAAAGGTGTTGGAATCTCTATTTTAGCCGTCTGCGATTGAACTCTTTGTTACTGATTAAGCCGAAGAAATTCGGTGTCGTTTGTGTAGTGATTAGATATCCACAGCATTCAAATGTATATAGAGTCCTGCAGTCGTTCTCGGAGCGGGTTTCTCGCTCCGGCGCACCGTATACTCGTGATTTGTCTTACTCGCAGTGTTGAAATGGCGCTAAGCCATGGAGCAGCGGATGCGTGGCCTTTCTAGATCTACGCCTGCATGGGTTCCTAGAGCGGGAAGAAACGAATGATTGGAGATCAAATGATCAAATTGGTTGATGTTAGAGTTCTGTGAAAATTAATTTATGTGATGCAAGAACGAAATATCGTCACCAGTTTGAAATCGGCTCGCGATGGAACTCATGCATTTATATTTATGGTTGCCTAAACAGACTGGATGCGGTCGTGCTCGCAATTGGCCGACGCAGAAGCATATTGCATGTCTACCTTGGGTAAATGACATTCAAAAGCTCCGTACTACAGAAAATACATCAGGTTGCGCCAAATATTGACAAGTCCCTACATTTCAAAGACGAATGATGTTGCTGGCGCAGGTCGCGAAACGCCATAGGCAGCCCAACGCCGATGATGCGAACTAACGAGTATGGATTATCGAAAGTCAAATTCTGCTATCGATTTCACAATTGTACCTATAACTGTCAGGCCAATTAGATTCGCTTCACTCTCACACTGATGAATGTAAGGTACTTACAGCACTGTAGCCGCCTCTCGATCCTCCTCCCTGTACGGTACTGACCACTCTCCGTCCCCAATCGCCAAGAATGTAGGGAATGTCTCGTATTGTATCTCCGTGTGGTAGCAAATCCCACCCTCGTGCTCCGTACCTGTTGTAGTTCAACCAGCTTCCGAAAATCAGGTAGGCTGCAACGGCGAGGAATAACCTATCGAAGTCATATTAGTACGTTGACAATCAACCAAGGCATGTTGATGAAATCAAGGTAGTCATACATGATGATAAACCAAGTAAAGAAGCCCCATCCTCCCTTGGTGGGTTTCTCAATGTCCTTTGCATCTTCGCACGCATACTTTGTGCGCCACTCCAGCCGCAGGGCCCACGCATCTCCGTTCGCTTGTTCCTTGTAGCTGATGAACTTGACGCTCTTGCCCTTATCCGGATCGTCGAGCACGACGTCGCCACCACCCTCCTCGTCTCTCCTCCGCCGTTCGCTCTGCGACCCATCGGCCTCACTGCCCTCGTTGCCAGTGACGCTGGTATCGCAGATGAACTCGATGATGGCCTTCTGCTCGAGGCCAGACTTGCCCGTGAGCGGGTAGCGCGAGCCGGACAGCTCGACGCGCACGCCCTCCATGTCAGCGTTAGCGTTGGAGTCGGAGTCCTTCAGGCGCGTCAGGCGGCTCTCGAGGTGGCGGCCGTGGGTGGCCGTGTACTCGCCGGCGATAGGGATCACGCGGTCGATCGTCGTGCTGTTCTCGTCGGGCCGGATCACCTGCTCGACGCCGCAGATGCGCGTGCCGCTGTCGCACTGCTCCGCCGTCGGCACGTCTTTTAGCCGCTTCAGCGGCACGCAGATGTCGATTGTGAAGGTCAGGTTCGTGATTGATGGCGGCTCTTCTCGGATCCAGTGCACTGTCTTGACGCCGCCCAGCGGACTAAGATCCCACGACACTCGATCATCAACCACGTTCTTACAGTCAAAGCCGATGCCAGCGTAGGCGGTTCGCAAGCTTGCGAGGAGGGTTAGGGTGCCGGCTTGGAAGAGAGGTGATGACGGACGCATGTTGGAATGTGTAAGGGTGACGATGGTGAGATTTGAAGTAGAGTTGGGTCAAAGGACCCTGAGATTAGGTGACCTTTCTCGACGGAAAAGGGTAAAAGAGTGACAGGAAGAGTTATTAGAAGGAGATAAGGTAAGAGGTTGGAGAGTGGAATGAGAGCTGATGTCGACAGTAGATGGCAGGAGTGAATTGGATCTTTGATAGTGATGTCGGCTGCCTTCAGATGAAATAAAGCTGCGGCCTTCGGCACAAGCCACAGTGGCGCCGCAGTCACATTCGATCTGGGCATACGCTAGGCTGGTGATAAGACTGATTTAATGAGTGATATTCACAAGTTTTCAAGCTTCTCAGAACTCCTCAATTCGTTCTTCATGAAAAATTTGAGTAGTCATCACGTTGAACATTATCCGGAAGATTACGCTACGCCAACCGTTCCTCATGATATCTTGGACAATGGCTGCGCGAACGCAACTTGCTCAGCTAGGTGTTCGACCGTGATGAGAATCAAAACCGTTTCAAACATCCAAATCCGTTGCAGAGTCATGTATCTACATTTTCAGTGGCAGGGTGATGACATCCTGTCCACGTCTCCGCGTCGGTGAACAGGAGTCGCCAACAACGAGGACAGCAGTATCATGCGCTGCGATCTGAAGGTTTACTCCACCCGTCAAGCAGCCCAAGCTAGTATCGGACCAGGCTTCGGTAACCTGGTATGCCGCGCCAGCCGTCAAGCCTGGGATCTCGCTCCAATCTGCAGTCATCTGGGTTGTGGAATTGTCCAGGTTCAAGATGAGCACCAACGTGCCTTGCTGGAACTGTCCTGACCAGTATTGAGCAGGGTAGCTGGCATTGAATGTCCAATCTGGGTTGGTTCCCCATTTGTACGGAGCAGCCGGAGCGCCGTACTGGTTATCTTGGTTGAAGGCCAAGAGGTACCGATTTGTTAGGATTGCAACATTGTCAGACGAGATGCTAGTCAGATCTGTGCCGATGAGCAACGGAGACTTCATCGCTGCCCAGAGCGCAAAGTGTGAGCGATTCTCTTCCGCGGTCAGATCACCATTGCCGACCTCGAGCATGTCGGGATCAGAATGACCCCAGAAGTCGACATAATTCATGTAGAAAGAGTTCTGATTCAGTATCTCCAGGATGCGATTCCAGTAGGCTACACGTGGCATTAATGTTTGTAGGGCTCTACGGCAAATATCATGGATTGTCACTCACGAAAGATGTCACCGGTCGAGCGCCACGAGTGTGCCGTTTCGTTTCCCCAAGTCTGAACATCGGCGCGGCCCCATTCGCAAAGACTGTACAAGATGGTACGATTCTGAGCTTCTAGAGCATTGCGCATGATCATGTATCGCTTCGCTGTGTTCGACTGACTGTAGTCGTATCCATTAGGGCAGTAGTTTCCGGATCTACGTATTGTCAGTTCAATGATGCACTGCAGTGTGTCTACGTGCGACCTACAGTCCAGTACAGGTACCATTCGGAAATGGCCCGCCATCAGGAGAATCTGGATCACATGCGTTGCATTCATCAGTCCAGTTGCTTGGTACGTTGCAGTTGTCGTACTTTAGGTCTATATCACAGTCAGCACTCGTGATCCAGAGAAGTCGGATCGGTGTTTATAACACACAATCGATTCCCCAGGCTGCAAATGTCGCCGCGTCGATTTCTTCATATCCCAAGCTTGCTGGGTAGCCTGCGCAGGTGTAGATTCCGGCGCTACTATAGATACCAAACTTGAGACCCATTGCGTGGACCCGATCCGCGGTGCCGGAAATGCCGTCTGGGAATTTCGTCGGATCGGGAACAAGTTGGTTATTCGAGTCGCGACCACTCTTGACAGACCAGCAATCGTCGATATTTACATACTCATATCCAGCATCCTACTTGAGTCAGCGACATTCGACCGACTGAGGCAATGTTCTACCGACCTTTAGACCTAAGCTGACCATCTGCTGAGCGGCATTCAAGAAATCGTCCTCTGTGATATCGCAACTAAAAGCGTTCCATGAGTTCCACCCAAGAGCTGGAAGTTTTCCCACTCCATCTTGTCTCACAATACCTTGAGCCAGAGGAACCGTGGCCAGCAGCGGTGCTAGAACATCCTGAGTGAGTATGTTTCTGCGAGCCTTGGCCATAGCCGGTGAAACGGTGCTTGAGGGAGGGAATGGAGAACAATATTAGACAAAGGAATTACTTCGCACATGAAGTTCGAAATGGAAAAAATTCGCGTACTTTGTCCTTCATATGTGTTGGGTATGATGGGTGATCCTCTTCCATCGCTGCTCTCAGGGGAACTAGAGACTCCAGCCACGAAACTCAACCATGACAGCAGAAGGACGGCAGCTCCGTACGTCAGCATTTCTGCACGTGTCATGGCCTGATGCCAGCTCAATAATATTATCAGTATTCGGTGGAGATATAGCGGTCGTCACAAGTACCCCTCAAAGGAGTGGAGATCATGCCAGTTACAGGAATGCCTCCTGGCAGGTTCTACGATGTAGATGGTGGTCTGTGATTTGCGCCTAACTGTGGCTGAGGGACGAGCGAATTACACTCTTAGGATCCCATGTGACCCTCGTGCACGTTTGAGCCTCCACTGTGGGGAGGAATGTTTTACAGCAGGACGCAGCATGAATTCTATGACATCATTTCTTGACGATTCAAACAAAGCTCGAGATTTACAGTTGTGAGCAAAATCGGCTTCCGCTTGCTGCATTCGACTATCATTCGAGCATTTCTCAGCGCATAGTCTTCCTTTATCGTAGGTCTTGGCACAAACCTCACCCAACTTGCTTGGATTGAAACGAAAGAAGCAGTTTCGCCATCTTGATGTAGGTGCTAACCTAGAACGATATCAATTTCTCCAAGTTGATGCTTCTCCCACATCTGTGCCGCAATTTGTCCAGAGCCTTGTCGATAAGCTACGGCGTTATCCCAGTGGATCCAGATAACATCAACATATCTGTAAATATCGGCCTTATCGTGATGAACTTCTCTCTCACTCTGAAAATATGAACGAGCAATTTCATGGCTTTCGTATATCTCCTCCTCATATAATATGGCAATGAATTCGCACTTCATACCCTTATAGATTGGGGTAGAATCAGAATCAGCCAATATTATTCCAGCCCAAAGACCGTTTACATCGAAAAGATGTGTTGAAGATTTTTCAGCGCAATAGAACTGTGCATGTTGAACTCTTCCGAAAAGAAGCGGCGCCGGATGGGCTATACTTTGCGATACTGCTCCTGTTGGAAGAGGTATCGGGTGGCTGACTCCCTCCGAAACAAGACTGCTAAAATCCAGTCCGGGCGGAATCTTGGTGGTCAGAGACTTTGTCGAAGGGGTCACTCAGTGCCATGTAGTGTTGACCTCAGGGAAAGGCGATGCTATTCATTCATCCACTCAGTGATTCTATGACTCTCGAAACATAGCGTAAGTCGTAGAGTTGTGTGGAGTTCGCCTCTACTCCCCATAAATGACTGTATCTTCCCTCGTTGCGGCACACTATCTTCCCTGTAAAGACGGAATAACTTGGATTATACATGTACGACTACTCGTCATGACTTGGCGGGAGACTTGCCCGTCTTCAGCGATGTCTGAACCGTAAACAACCAAAATTTGCGTTTCAATTGAGGCTAGTACGTTGGGATTGTCGTATGTCCACGACATTCAGGATAGTTGGTTCACACAGCGACCGGAGATTAAAATCGCACACAATACCTCGCAACTTGGACCATCTACTCGTCAACTCTTATTTAACATTAAATGCTATTCTAAACTCGTAAAGATGTATCGTGATCAAGGTGCTTTCCAGCGTAGACAGTTTGCTTTCCGCTAGAGAAGGTCTTCAGTACCGCAAAGGTAACCGAAGCGTGGTCTCCACGGCTTGGCGCTCGACTCCATTCATCAGAGCAACTGGTTGCATTCTCCGTTGAGTCATAAATGTGGCGTAAGAATAGTGCAGTGGATGTAGAGTACCTCCATTGATGGAGAGCGTTGTGGTCCAGGATTCAAGACTCAGTGGTTCGAGTATGCCAACTTCACCGACGACCATTGTACCTCTCGTAGATCACAGCGACGCATGGCAACTGGTTCTCCTCTCGATCGCCAGCTATGTTGCTTTCTAAGATAGTCATGCAAGCAGATTGAAGTATGTGATCATATCGAATCGACCGAGTTTGCTTGGTTCCAAGCGTTGCTCTTGTGCGCGAGGCTCTTTTCACCATATCAGGCATAGTCGATGCATCTGCCTTCGGGTATGGCGTTTGGGATTTGATGATCACCCTAGCTTAGAGCAGGTTAATGATGTTCTCGAAGACGGTTCGAAATGCTGTCATCTCCTCGTTTACATCACCGCCGCGACCCATGCCAGTGAAAGTCCCACTCCAACCAACGTAACAAGGCCTATGTGCTTTCCTTGCAAGTGCTTTCGCTAGCCGAGTTGCGAAATCGATAGTGTTTGGCTGTATATACAAAGCTGTTGATACTGGAGGCTCGGAAGAGCTTCGCAAATCCGGAACTGCACAGACAAAGGAGCCTAGCGGTGCAAGGCTGGACGCTGGCATTGTTGCATCAACAGTGGTTCCAAAAACTAAAACCGATTTGCTCTGACTAGTGACGTGAAGATGAATTTTGGTTTGCAAGGCATTGGGAAGAGGAAATGCCAGCTCCACTGATTCGGTCGCTTTTGACGTGCCGTTAGGCAATGCGTTGGATGCCATGCTCTTTCAGAGGAAGTCCTATCTATCTATCTGAGTGGGTTAACCGTATCGCAATACTGTTGTGCTGTAGATGGAGAAAAGGAAAGACCTCAATCAATTTTTTGCAATGAAAGTTAGCAGTGCCGTTTGACGTTCCTTAGCCTCGGAGCAGGGATTCGCTGCTTTTTGGCAAGCTGAACCTCGCAACCTGCCAACCAACCTGACCTGACCCTTAACTGCTTAAGACTACAAGCAGAAATCAATCCGAACAACTCGACGACCGCCCTTGTCTCGAGAGTCTGGCTTTGATGCCCTTGTCATAACTTCCTGGGCTATAACAGCTTGCTATCATCTCAATATCAGCCCCTGAGTTCTATCCGCGGATAACACGTGCATCTCGTAATACCTCGCCTGACACTCCCGTCCGTACAGTATCAACCGAATCATATTTGATCCCAGACGAAATTTATTCCTCGGACCGGTCGGTGTGAACCGCTGCATTAGAGCATGAGCGGAGGGAGTTGTGTCTTGAGAAAGTCTTAGGTGCGGTGATGGCTTCAACGGAGCGTTCAAATTGTAACCCTCTTCGCCTTTCACCATCATTGCTTGTAATATAATGACATTTTATTCAGCGACGTCCTCAGACAGCGCGTCACCTTTGGCAAGCGGAGTTCAAGATGACGATATCTTTTCCGACCCATCGGCTGACCCAGAAGAAATGAGAGTTGTACTCAACACTCTTAACTCTTTCCTGTACGTCATGTAGTCCATGAGGCTTCATTTCTGTCATGTAAACCAGGTGCTAAGCCTTAAATTTTAGATCCTACCGTCGCATGGCACATTACAATGTCACTCACATTCGTCGGCAATCTTTCTATGCGATGCCACTGACGCAGTGGTCATTACTTTCTCAACCACCTTTCTCCATTCTGGCAAAGTTCGATGAGGTGGACAATGCTATAGATGCTAACGCCGATATTGCTGAAGCGGCACTTCAAACTGCTTTACAGTATTTCAAGTTCCCAGCATGGAGTCCTCTGGACAAAGACCTTCCACCCTGGCACGCACCACCCGACTCCATAAATGTTAGCAAAGCCTACACTACCATCCGACAGCTGTACCGGGACTGGAGCGCTGAGGGCAAAGTTGAACGAGACGCGTGCTATGCTCCTGTTGTCGAAGCCCTCAACTCTAACTTCTCCAGTACACCAATCCCACAGCGTGGACACATCAAAATTTTGGTGCCCGGCGCAGGTCTAGGCAGACTGCCTCTCGAGATCTGCAAAGCAGGATACGCCGTTGAAGGAAACGAAATATCCTACCATATGATCATTGTGTCGAACCACATCCTCAACCACTCGGTTGCGGGACGGCAGTACAAACTGTACCCATGGGCTTTCGGTTTCTCTAACCACCTACGACGTGAGCATCAGCTACAACGTGTGATGGTACCAGACGTACATCCAGGAACGGAGCTGAACGACGCATCGAAGGGCATGGAAATCCACGCATTCGACCGACTATCGATGAGCTCATCGGACTTCTGCGTGGCGTACCGGCAACCAGAAGCCAAAGAGGCGTACGACGCGGTAGCAACCGTATTCTTCGTGGACACGGCGCCCAACATCATCGCGTACATCGAGACGGCGCGCCACTGCCTGCGTCCCGGCGGCATCTGGATCAACGTGGGGCCGCTGCTCTGGCACTTCGAGAACAACGCGCCGGGCGCCCAGCACGAGCACGACCACGACCACGACGACACCACCTCGCACAAGCCGCACTACCGGCCGCTGTCGGCCATCGCCGAGGAGTCGTCGCAGCTCAATTCGTCCGGCAGCAAGTCGAGCAGCGACGAGAACCTGGGCATCGGCGACGCTGGCAGCGTCGAGTTGACGGACGAGGAGGTTACCGAGCTGCTGACGCGGTTTGGATTCACGGTGGAGCGGCACGAGAGGGGAAATGATTCGGGCTACATTCAAAATCCCAACAGCATGCTGCAGAGCACGTACAGGACTAGCATCTGGATCGCGCGCAAAACTGGATAGATGATTTTCGAATTTTGGGCACTTGCAAATGTTGGCAAGCATCGTGTAGCAATTTAATAGACTCTATGTACTCTGTCATGGTTCACGGAAAATGTTGATAGCAAGCTAAACACATGGCTTTGTTGCCCGAGGATAACCATCCCAATGCGGCCATATTTTGTTTCAGTACAATCCACCCTAGCGACGCCACTCGTCTCACTTCATGAAATCGTACAAACATCCATCGCCTTTGCCCGAGTTCGCCAGTGCCCAGCCAGCGCCCTAGGAGCCGCAATTGCCAGAGGGCAATGCGAGCGGGTACGCGCCGTCGCCCATGACGATGTCGGGCCCCGGGTCCGGGTACTGCAGCTCAGCGGTGGTGTGCGGCGTCTCGCAGCCATTGTCGACGTCCGCGACGAAGATCAGCGGCCGGTCGGCGAACGCGATCGCGCTCTGTCGCTTCGCCTTCGCTTCCGCCGACTCCGCCGACTCCGCCGTCGGGCGGCACGCGCACCCGCTGTACGACACGGCCTGCTGCGCTGTGGCGGAGCTTTGCGCGGTGCATACGCACGTGTGCGACTCGGTTTCCAGCGTGAACGGCGCTTTCGCGGATCGCGCGAGGAGGCCGGGACGCAGCCAGCGCGACTTCAGCTTGGAGGCGGGCGGCGGCGCGGTCGGACAGGTGCAGGAGCAGTCGGAGAGGGTGTATTCGGCGCCGGTCTGGCTGGTGGAGCCGCACGTGCAGGAGCAGGCACCGAGCGTGAAGGTCTGCGAGGCTGCCGCTGTCGAGGACGGCGAGATCGCGACGTTGGTGGCGCTGCCGGACGCGAGTGGGCTCGTGCCGGAGGGTGTGCTGGTTGGGTCGTCGCTGTTATCGTTGGTTATTGTCACTGCCGCGCAGTTCATGAAGAACTCCTGCTCGCGGTTGTCCCAGCTCCATGCGAAAATGGCATCGCCGGCTGGGAGATCTGCTGGAACGGTGAATGGGAAGGTCTGGTTGGCAGGATCGGTCCATCCATTGTAGCGCTTTGGACAGTCGCCTTCGTAGCTGGTGACCACGCGGAACGTAGTGCCGTTGTCAATGGAAAAGCTAATTTGGCATGAACCACCCCAGTGATTACCACCTAGTGGAGCTGCTGATGCGTTAGCGAATACTCTGCATTCTTCAGAACTTGAAAACTACTGACGAGGACCCCAAATACTCCAGTTCTGCTGACTTCCAGCTGCCCAAGTAGCGACTGAAGCGCCCTCAGGAGTGCCTAGCAGAGAAAGATAACCCCTGCACGGGTAAGGTGTGGTCTTGCCACAGCAATCGTATGGAAATAACAATTCATCGTCAGGAGGACCGTTCAAACTAGATATCTGTTAGTGAAATTTTAAGCTCTCAGGATCATAGGTTGCTTACTGAGGGTTGTTCGAAGCGTTGAAAGGAGCAGGATAGTAAAGCTGCATGTGCGCCTGCACATTCACGAGCAAGATGCTCAGCATCCACAGAAAAATTGGAGTCATGTTGAATGAAAGAAAGACTTCCAGGTTCAAAGAGCGAATGAAGAAGTGAAGAAATAAAAATGGTCAATGATCAGCGGTCAAGTCATGGGTGCGATCAAAGAAGTCGAAGGATCAAAGGAAGGTGGGGAGCAAGAGCCTTCATATTATAGTAGCGTGTTGTGTTGCCGAGTCGAGCAACACTGGCACCAAGCGTGAAAGCCAAGATTCTTAGATGGAAGAGCTTGATCTACTCTAAAACATCAGCATTTCTGTTATGAAGTTGAATCCGACGGCAGACCATGTAGCTGGATGTGGACTGTCAGGCTGAGCGATGTTTCTGGGCTTTTGGCGCCACCCCAGCTATCGATTTGCCGCCACAGTTTCGAGTGGGCTGTGAATGGTCGAAAGCCAACAAACATGAAACGAAACGACGCGCTTGACGAGAATTATCGGCCTACAGCAGAGATCCAAATCCATCGTCTTCCCACGTGTGGACGTGACATGCAGCCTGAAAGGGGTTTGCAATAAAGCCATTACTTACCACTGCACATCTCCGCTCTTCTAATTGTCAAACCGAGCAAGCCATTGTTGGACTTTGCCCACAATAGCAAGCCGGAAACGCCTCGGCTCGGCGCTTCCAAAGACGCTCCTAGTTGGCCAAATCAATTCTCTCTCCTATTAGGATGTAACCTCCGAAACCGAATGGAGAAATGCTAGTGCCGGTTGCCGGAATGTAGCCATGGCTATCTAATATCTTTGGCAAGGCTGTCTGTCCTCGGAACGAAGATCTAGATCAGATGTAAATTCGAGCTCTAGCCACATAGGAACATTTGTGCGTGCCTAGGTTGACCCGGTATGTCTGGTCGGAGCAAGTTTGACTTGCAATTTTATTCTATGGAATTGTGAAAAAAGTATTCAAATCAAGAATTCCCATTGAAGCTGCGACGAGTTGGAGTATAAGGCGTATCATCATGCATCGAGAGCGAACCATAACGCCAGTGGGTCGGTGAATCTCGACCGGGAGTATTGTTGCGTTCCACAGATCTTGTTACAATCGTATCTAACACTATTCTTGTCAATGCTTGCATGACCACTGCATGTTAAGAGGCTGTCTTACCCTCGGCAGCGATCTTTTTGTGTTCAGCCACACTATTCAGAGCCGAGAAGGCCTTGGTTGTCTGTGTGATGCTATCGTATATCAAATCTATCCCTGTGAGAAACTGCGAGACAGCGACGCACATCAGCTCTTACATGCTGGCACCACTAGCCAGGGTGCATTCATGCCGACAAAATATCCCCAGAAGTATTCTGATTCAGGCCGCCAATGGCTCACTCCCGTCAAACGGAAATCTGCGAAGGAGGTCCAGTAGTATATGGCACAGCCGTATAGGTGACCGACGCTGACAATGATCTGTAAAGGATAGCGAAGGGAATCTCGCGAGATGATGGAGGAGGCAGTGAGAAACGACAACGGACCCCAGACGAGAACGGTCAGTGTTTCCATTGTCAGGACCAGGGAGTCTTCGGTGAGGTATCTCGAGTCGCTGAGCGCATATTCTTTCCACAGCTGCGCAGGAACGCTTTGAGAGGAAGGGATGGAGCTGTGGTAGAGTACAAAGTAACCCTCAAAGAAAACGTGCAGGCTCCCGCCTGTTCGTAGAAGCTGTTGTCAACGAAATGTCTCCAATAGACGCGTTCGCAGCTAACGTACATAGAACAAACCACAAGACTGTCACCATTTCCGGCCAAGTCACGGATGGCTTCCATGTCCTAACGGCCAAGACAGTGGTTATGAGGAAGATTGATTCCGCTGTAGTGAAGATCGCCAGAAGCGAGTTCACGGGCCATTTGTTGTCGACATAGCCAGAGATCACAGCGGTCCGAGGATAATAAGGATGGTTAGGTTCAATTTTGGTTTGCGAGATACCCATTGCGCCTCCAATGGTGTCGTCAACCGGCTGCGATGGAGCAAATGCGGATGCCAGATGCAGAGTGACTTGGCCGTTCTCGTTGTTTTCTTTCGTATCAGTGCATTGTGGAGGCGTCAAACGGGAAAGGCAAAGGCGCAACAAGGTTTTGGGCTCGCGTCAAGGCCCGTACACTCTGCGGTCGATGGATGACGAGGCTGAAGTGATGTGCGGAGAATCAACAATTCTTGTTTAGAGCACGCAGCGAGCCGACAGGAGCTATGTCATATTATTCAGCTGCGCGTCAGGACGGAGGTAGTTACAGTACGTTACGGAGTAGCATCCGTCCCTGGGTGGGGGACACACCCTGAGATGGGACAAACCATTGGTACCTTTTCTTTGCAACAATTTTGACTTCGCAAACGTGTCTATGTTTGTATATTTCTATATTTGTCGTGTACAGTGGTTACTTCTGAACTTTCGAGGCTCCTCCCACTTGAAAATTACAACCGCACCGTCGCCTGGTTACTAGAGAGCCCTCATGGTACAACAACAATCCTGAGTACTACAGCTCCACCATCAAGATCTTGTCACTCCTGATATAAATGAAAGGATCATATCCGAACCTGGAAGCCTCACTACTATACTGGGAAGTCGTTATCAGCCCTAATTCATGCAGCGTCGCCACACCAATCGGTACCTTCCAATCAAAAGCGAAACACCCCGGAGTACTTCACCTTGCGGACAGAGTTCAACCTCACAGGTCTTGAGAGCGGGAGTGGTCGTTTCGTTGACCCGTTTTAGGGTATCCGTGAGTACTTTGTCGGGGTTGGGTGGATACAGACCGCTTGCTTTCCATCCTGCGAAATATTTTTCGTGGTGAGAGCCCTTTCCCTTGCAGGGCCCCGGGCACGATCTGAGGTGGTACAGTATTGATGGCGCCGAGGTCATCGCCCGATTTAATTGTCGAAAGCTACAGTACAGTCAAACCTCCATGGCGCGATACCTTTTTATCCGATAAACTGCTTTACGCGATCAACAACGCCTGTTTCGATTGTTTTTGACTCGTTTTTCCATATAAAAACCTCATCACCTCGATCCTCTTTTGATCGGCAAGCCTCTCATACAAAATATCGGTTTATGGGAGTCAAAGAAGGGCTCTTAGGCAGTATATTCAACAACAACGACCTCGTCCCACACAGCGAGAAGCCTCTAGATGGTTCGAATCACAATATCAACATAAGATCACGCAGTCAACAGTCTCAGAGTCGCTTTCAGACCGCTTCAAGTACCTAGATACCGTTACAGAAGCTTCCTCCTCCTCCTCCTCCTCCTCCTTCCGAAAACGGCAAGCTCAATGGCCTCTGCTTGAGGTGATCCTTTTCGACTGGCAGCAACGCCTTGAACGACGAGGTGCTGATATCACTGGAGACATACTTTGCAAGAAGGCAGCTGAAATCTGGCCTCGTATCCCAGAATACGCAAATCTCAAAGCACCTACCTTTAGCAACGGCTGGCTCGAAGGCTTTAAAAAGAGGCATAAGATCAAGAGGCGTACTAGGCACGGTGAAGCTGGCTCGGTGCCAGCTTTAGCTGAAGCCGAAATGAGATCAATTCGCACTCTCCGTGGCGAATATGCTGAAGAAGATGTGTTCAATATGGATGAGACAGGCCTCTTCTGGCGCATGGCTCCGTCTTCTGACCTCTCCACTGAAGCCAGGCCTGGTGTCAAGAAGGATAAGAGCCGTGTATCGATCGTCTGTTGCACCAACTTCACAGGCTCCGAAAAGCTTCCTCTATGGCTAATAGGCAAGTCACAGCGACCTAGGCCTTTGAAGAAGATCAACCTCAAAGCACTTGGCGTTGAATGGCGCGGCACGAAGAATGGCTGGGTGACGAGCCTTATTATGGCTCAATGGCTTCGATCCTTCTATGAGACGATCGGTTCAAGCCGTAATGTACTCCTACTTATGGACAACTTCGGCGCTCATAGCTCTGGAGTTGAAATGGCTCCTCCTCCACTCAATATACGAATACAGTGGCTTCCTCCGAACTCCACAAGTCATTTTCAGCCTCTCGATCAAGGTATAATACAGAATTTGAAGGTCTATTACCGAAAGAGCTGGCTGGAGTTCATGATACAACGATATGAGAATGAGCAAGACCCTATTAAAGAGATGAACCTCTTATATATGGTTCGCTGGCTCAGAAAGGCGTGGTTCACGGAGGTTCAACCAACTACCATATACCGCTGCTTTCGGAAGGCAAAGATTCAACCTCAGTCAGAGCCACTCCTTCTGCCAGGCGATCCGGGGCCAGATATGGCTTCTTTATATAGCTTAGCTCAAAGAGCTGGCCGCATAAGAGAGGCAATGAGCCTAGAGTCCTTCTTGAACCCAGTAGGCGAAGATGAGAGGCCATATGGAGAAGATCAAGGCGATGATATTGATGAAATCATTCAACACCATACCGGTATTGGCTTGGCTAGCACAGAGGCTGAAGCGGAAGATGAAGATGTGCCTCTAGAACCGCCTCCTACTGCTTCAGAGGCGCTTATTGCGATAGAGCTGCTGCAAAGGTACTCTGAGAGGTCTGAAAAGTCAACACCAAGCGATATTCGCTTTCTGGATAGCTTTGAGAGAGCTCTAGTGCTTGAAGTGAGTGCCACGAGGCGCCAAACTACTCTAGAGAGCTGGTTTCAAGCAGATATTGCCTAATCCGATACCTCCATAAACCGATCAAAAAGTGGTGTCAAGAATTGATCGCGCCATCCAGGTTTGACTTGTAAAAGCAGGGAACGGCCCGGTCCGCAGAGGCTTTGATTGAAAAGTGCGGTCACCTACGAAACTACTTAAACTTCAATTGTCGTCTACACGGTTTCCAAAATACAAGTTTATATCTACAACTGGACATCTTTAAAGCCTTGCCTGATCAGTCATCGTCTTCAGGACGAGTCCAACCGCAGGTACAGGATCTGCCCCTCTCAACTGCGTCCCCGTTACACCCCAACGTAGGTTTCAAAATCCCCTCCGAGGTGACGCCGTTTTGTCGTCTTGCCAAGAGAATGGCCCTGCCCGAACCCAAGGAAGCTAAAGTCCTCGCTTTAGTGAGCAGACTCTAGGCAAGTAGCTAACGTGTGACATCAGGCACTTAATCACCCCTCCAAATCTCTACGAAAATGTCCAGCGGCCCAGATCAGATCAGGATTACAAAAACAATCGCTTATCAACACTACTATCCTTCAGCAGGCCTTTTCCGGGGCCTTTTCGGCGCGCTTCGGTCGGTAAATGAAGTATCTGGAGTGGCGTCGTTTGATTCTTGAGATTCAAGATGATGGCGCTCGAGATCTTGTGAAAGTCCAGAACTCTGGGAAAGTGGTGGGACACTGAAATCCAGATCTGCCGGTATTTTGTCAATAGCTGAACATATTCGTTTGAAGTGACTCGGCATCCATATGTCGTAGACATTCTTGGTAAACTTGTATGCCGTCCATTTCTCCTTTCCATCCAGCGCTGTGAAGCTGAACTCGTGTATTGGATGGCGGTAAAACTTAGTCTCTTTTCCATCAATTACAGGATAGTGTCCGTAGATTCTCACCGACCTGTGATCATGCGAGATGGAAAAGGCAAGGATTTCTCGGTCAAGCTCCTTTTCACGACCAACAAGTCTGAAGAGGTCCACAATAGCTCTCACTGCAAGGGTCATGCTATAAGCATTCTGTCGGTCTGCGATATCGAGCGCTGCGGCGCCGCACTTCACCTCACATGTGAGAAATGGGAAGTGCATGTAGTATGTGGCCATGACGAACGATTCATCAGCGGAGATAAAGTCGCCAATGTAGGGAGCAAGCTTGTCAAGCTGAACTGTCGTAAAGGCCTCGCGTTTGAATCCCACCGAATAGTCAGGCTGAGGGCGTTTGAATGCCGGCAAGGAGCTAGGCCGGAAGCGTGTACCTTCCAGGGGCATTGAGTTATTCCAGCCTTCATTAACACCCTCGATCAGAATGCTGAGATGTTTGGCACCGAGAGTGGTAAGGGTTTCCGCAGAGGGGACGATCAATCGAGTAATATCTTGAATAACTCTGGCCTCGTTTCTGTTCTGTAGGTTCTGACAGGTTCGTTGGAATATGTCGTCGCGGAACAATGAGCCACTAGGGATTGTCTGTTTAGCATCGAGCAATTTCAGGTATGTTTCTCTGCTTTGCTCCGTGATTCTCAATTCGTATTCTCTCATGAAGCTGCCCTTTGTCGCAAGTAGGGCCTCATATCGCGCATCTTGGTAAAGAGCACTTTTGGCTTCTCTCGGCTTCTGATCACTTGGCGTAGTTGAGCTCGGCGCGGCGGAGCTTGGCGTGACAGAGGGAGGTTCCAAAGATGCCGGTGCTGATTGCTTTCGGCGAAGGGAGTTTGAAGACTTTTGCCTAGCAAGTAGATGTTTCATGTTGTTTTCGCTTTGTTCAGCGAATCTCTTGGGCCACTTATGTGTCTCCGCCCAATAGCCAATGGGATTCGGTTCTTCTTTGCCAAGCTGGCTAGCCGCCTCGTTGTCAGATGTCGTGTCGACGGTAGTATTTCTAAGGACTCTTCGTGCTCGCTTTCGAGGAGCTGCCGCTGAATTGTTGTAAATAGGATCTAAGGTGTCTTGCCGTCGCTTCTTGCCTTTGGGTTGCTGAACTAGCGGCGGTTGCTGTTCAAGTTTTCGAGATCGCTTTCGTCTATGACCGGTTGCTTGCTCAACTTCGACTTCTCGGGGCCTCTTTCGCGTCGCCGCTTTCTGACCAGATGAAAAGGCTACCTTGGTAGGATTGGCAATTCGGGGGCGTAAGCTTCTTCGCAGTGAGGTCACTCCGACAGCTTGTTCCTGCATTTTGTTGTTAGATCACCGGTAATGACGGAAACCGTCGCATACTTGCTTCTTGTTGCTCAATATCCGTCTGGTGTGTAGAGCCTATCTCAGCCGCCAATTTGCTTGCGATGCGGGACCCTTTACGTCGGGAATGGGTTTTGCTGTTCCCTCGATGCGCTTCTAAGACATTAGAACGTATTCATTAAGGCAAGCTGCGGCGACGTACGTTTATCCTTCTGGGTTGACATAGGCCGTTCTTTTTGGGCGGCTAGAAGTTCTGAACGATTCGCCATGTCGATTTGGATCGAGATATCGATGAGCTTATATCTCGCCGCCAAGTTCTGGCGTGGAGTTCATCTAGCGCAGAAGTGAGATGCAACAACAAAGTCCAACGGAAACGCCAAGCATCGCAATGGCGCGACGCACGTGCCTGCATCCCTGCACGATGTTTCCGCCACCTCGTCCATGCTATTCTTACGCGGATTTTTATGTATGAAAGTCGCTATCACGATTTAAGTTGGGGTAATATGATCATTTCTCTTCATCTTTTCTACCTGATAACTGGGCTGATCATCAAATAGGCAAATACACTCTTTGAATTCCAAGTGCACCACAGTTTAGGGCTCGTTCGCGCCGCAGTTAATTGGAGCTACAGTACTAACCGTTGAAATTTGTCGTCACGGACCACAACCATAGCCGTGCGAGCTTACCTAGCTACCTACCTGAAGTGAAACTACCTACCTACATCTTTGAGCCCAATTATTGCGCAATTCTAGCTAGTTACTTGCGGCGCGAACGAGCCCTAACTTAAAATATAATCTTCCCTCTTCTAACTCGAGCTCTCAGCTAAGCAAGGAGCCTCTTCACAGTCCAATTCCAAAATGGTCTACTACAATAAGAACTTCATTCTCCTCATATGGAATATATACGGACCGAAAGCTCTCCTATTCTTCTTCTGGTCACACAGCAGCCACCAGTTCTACGTCATCTTGAAAGGGATGTATTGCGAAAAGCTCGGGGATAAACTCTGGAGAGTGCAAACAAAGAATTGTGCCATGGGGTCCGTAGGGGTCGGTAGAACATACTAGACAAGGAAATGCGCCGTGTACTCATATCATCTAGAGCACCGTCGTTGCGCTGATAGCAGTCACCTCTCTACTTCTGCCCGTCGCCGACAAGGTGAATTGGCTGACTCGTACATTATGGTACTCTAGTACTCTTTCAGCGTTCCTGTCAGTTATGTTCTCCTGCCAACATCAGCGATACATCGGCTACATCCTTCTTGCCCAAACCGAAAAGGAATTGCAGAATCTTCTCCATGACCGCAACGATAACCGCGTTCAGATACCCAAATTTAATTTAGTTTTGCTGCTCTCGGGTACTATGATGTTCTTCGAACTATCGTTGTTCCTGTATGTCATTGGTCTAGCGGTATATCTTGGGTGCCTCACGAAAGGCAATATTGATCCAGACTCTGGAGAACCGGATAACCGGAACATCTTCATTCTGTTTTTGGTTTTTACGACCCTGTGCTCTCTTGTGTATCTGCTACTGGATTACCTCACGGACATAGAACCGCTGATTGGATGGGATAGGCTCCTAAAATGTTACAAAGGAAAACATCAATTCGACACGATGCGGAATGATGCAAGCGATCAGACCGATTTCTGCCGCCAAAATTCTATAAATGGCCAAAATATCGACATAAAAGAAGAAAGCAAAAGAGTTTGCACGGGGTCTTGCTGCAGAAAAGAGTCTTGCATTTGCAATGATACCCCCGGAAAACAGTGCAATTGATTGCTGCGGTAAAATGTGCGGACACTGTAGCAGAAACAACTCCACGAAGTCTACTGTCCTTCAAGTCTGCTTTAATTCAAGGCGAAGGTCCAATTCGTAAGGTCCCAAGTATGTATCGCGAAAGTTCTGCATGTTGTTCGAAGCGCTCATAAAATTTAATTTCGATTCGAATAGCCTCTTCGCATCCTTTATGCCGGAATTTTCACCACTACGATATGCTCGACGAAGAATGCAGGCAGACGGCGCCATAATTCCCGTTCCCAACGAAATCCCCTTCATTGAAGCCATTGGCCACTTGATCTAATTCATTTCCAGTACCTAGCTTTCATAGCTAAAGAATATTGATGCATTGACTATAACTTCATAGACTCGCGAGCGGAAGATGTAAGATGCCCCAACGATGAACTTGTCCCGCCACGAGTGTTTACCGCAAACGGACGGATGTTAGTTCTGGGCAGCTGGGAGTTGCAGGATTAGCGCAAGAAGATTGAAGGCTTCGCATTGGTGTTTAGCGGATCGATACCCTGGCGTAGATCTCAGAGCAGCGCAGTGTCGTAAACACCCAAACGATAATTCAATGCTGTGGAATAACACACAGACCCAGCCATTAATCCTGAGTGCTAATAACCTTTGTTTACTGCTGAATTGACCGCGATTCCTTTCAAAATCCTCCAAAGCTCTTGTCTTGCTGGTCACGCATTCTCTCTTCCGGAACGTCGCAGTTGGTGTTCTTTATGTTGAAGCTTATGGTGGAGCCTTGTTAGTCGCGCCGCTGTGTACAAAGATTCGAAGCTCCGCAACATCGCCAACTGCTTCAACAACACGTCGAGATTGCGCGAATGGCATCCGAAAGAACTTTGACACATCGAACTTCATCTTTTTATCCTCAAAAATTCCATTGCTCTTCGATACCGACCACACGCGTCCGCCGATAGCCTGTGTTTACATTCCTCCAAGCTCCACCGAGCATTCCTTTCGGCTTCAAGCACCGCTCGGTTGGCTTCTAAACCGCACTCATGCCCGTCGTCGAAGTCATTCCCGGCTCGAAACCAACTCCCAAGACCTCATTCAAGCCATTAGACCTCGAATCTCTAGACAGCGCTGGGGTCCGTGACAGGATCAAACAATGGCAGACAGTTAGCGGAGCAGCGCTGACGAAAAAGGATGAATCTCAGATTGCAGAAGCTTTCAAGCAAGAAATTGAACAACTCAGATCGGGCAGTTTACCATCACACAAGAGAAGCAAGTCCTTTGGAGCCCTGGTGCACGAAGTCGAGCCTCCCTCTAAGCCTCCCTCTACGCAAGCCGAAGAGGAGATCGTGCAGCAAACGCCAGCTACAGATCGAAGACCAAAGGCGAACCGACTGAACACTGAACTGAAGAACGCGAGCGCACCAAAGAGGCGGGTCGTTGATGATGGCCATTGGGTACGAAAGCAAGAAGAAGTCACAAAGCAGCCAGAGGTTGTATGGATTCGAAAGCAAGAAGAAGTCACAAAGCATCCGGAGGGTGCTTGGATTCGAAAGCACGAAGATCCCGAAGATCAGAAACCTGAAATTGAAGGTGCCTGGATTCGTAGACACCCACCACCTGAGGATGACAAGCCTGAGGTGCATTACAGTTGGATTAGGGATCCTGTGCTGCCTCGTAGCAATCAATCATCTCCTCCGAAAGCAACAGACGTCAAGGTCTATGCTGCACAACGCCCTCGAAGAAAATCCTTCGCTGCACCTGAGAAGGGCGGCAATAACAATGTCGAAACGCGCAAGGCTCCATCTCCGGTTCGGAAGACTACACCAAGAAGAAGTTCTCCAGTGAAGGGTGGCAATTTTACTCCACCGAATATCGTCGAAGTATCTCCACTAAAGGCTCCTCGCGAGAAGATCTCCGACTGGGCTCGTAATATAACTCCACCAAGCGCATCCGTTCTCGCCGCCAATGCTTTTGAGGAGTCCACGGCTTCGTTACATCGTTCAAGTCGGAACCGGCGCGCTGCTGAAGCACCATCATATTACGAAGAAACAAAGCCAACTCCTGATCAACGCAGAAAGAAGGTAATCGAAGTTCGACCGTCGTCTCCAGAACCAACTGCCGAACTTAGCTACAGCACGAGCAGGCGGCGGAGAAGCGCTGACGAACTCAAAAAGAGACCTGCGGTGAAAAGGAAAAACAGTAGTCTTCAACACTCTACCGAGCAAATTGAAGCAATTGAATTCCCTCGAGATCGACCGTCGAGCCATCGCAGAGGCAAGAGCGTTGGACCGTCCCTTACGGAGAGGACAAGAAAGCGCTACTACGATGAAGCTGAGGAGAAATACATTCAATCTGGTAGACGACGGCCAAGTTATCGTGAAGAATACGAGAATTATGCATCGCCTGAGAGAGACTCTCCACCGGGTAGGCGAACAAGCGCGTACGGCAGATCGCGAGTCCTCGATCAGTATGACAGTCCTCAGTACGACGAAGAGCCAGCTCAGATCGAGGTATTTCCTCCGGGTATGTTTGGAAATCGTGTGGAAGCATGGCTCAGTGGAACAAATGACCCTTTCACGGAAACGGCAAGCGAAGCTCCAAAGTCTCGAAGAGCTTTCTCGTACGAGCAGAAAAGTTCTCAACAGTCACCTTCAGTTCAGGAATCGACAAGTCGGAGAACTGATGCATTCGACATGCGAAAATCTTCTCAAAGCAGCAGCAGAAGACTGAAAGTCGACACAAGCCATGACAAAGTACGGTTTATTAGCCCACAACAGAGCGATGTCTCAATGGACCAAGATGCTATCGACGTTGAATATTCTTCAGCAACTTCAGTGCCCTCGTCCCTCAAGCGTCGTGGAGCAACGAAGAATGCAACATCACCAACGAAGGAGCGTGCGCATTCACCGTCACTTGTGGAGTCTAACATTCAAAGCGAAGTCGCGGATTCTGTCGTTTCATCATCAGTGGATGCTTCAAAATTCGTGCCACCGGATGCTCCTGCAAGACACAGTGCCGCCAATGCAACCAGCAGACGGGTTACATTCACATCTAAACGCTTGTCAACGATCGTTTCTGAAGGCTCATTAAACGCCAAAACGCAACAAGCCCCTTCTGTAACAGAGACTGGCTCAGAAATCTCTGAAAGCACGGTACGGCCACCTGCGATCGATGATGCGAGCGACACAATCACCAGGTTGACTACGGATGAACAAATCGTGGCATCCACGGCCATAAAAAGCAAAACCAGCTTGAAGAGAAGACTTACGAAACACTCTGATCTCATCTCTGTACTTTCAATGGATGGACCTCCAAGGTCCAAGTCTATCGTTTCGGCGCGGAGTATTCGTACTCATCGTTCACGACTCGAGACTGCCACAATAGCAGATCTCATGAAAGAACTAGCCACTGATGAAGCAAAATATATACGTGAACTAAAGACACTTGCTGACGGTGTCATTGTTGTTCTCCTAAAATGCGTTCTCAGCAAATCTGATGTTGTGCTAGCAGCAGGTCTCTACTCTAAAGCACCCAGTAAAGACGACATTGCTAAGGCAACGAACCTAATACGCGATCTCGGTGTCGCTCTCAATCGCCTCAAAACTCTTCATTCGCGAATCCCGACCGAAGATGCGGAGAAATTCATCAACTGGGCTCAGTCAGCGCAAAGAGTTTACAGTGACTACGTTAAGACATGGCGAATGGGCTTCGAAGACGTAGTTGTCTCTCTTTCTACGACAGATGATGGAAAAAGTACAGTCTCCGAGGCAAAATCCTCCGTTCAGGGTGGTTCCTGGGATGATGGACTCCCACGAAACGACGACGGTTACGTGGTTGATGGTGATGGTGTTCGAGTGGATGTCGCATTCCTACTCAAGCGACCACTTATCCGACTGAAGTATCTCAGCAAGACGGTGAAGGGCATCAATTTTCTCAAGCCGTCTACTAAGGCGGAATCGTTGCAGAAAACCTTCGAAGAACTCCTAGATACAGCAAAGCGACGCGTAAATGAAGAGAAGGCGCGTGTAGAAGATGAGGCCGCAGCCAACATTGACGCTACTCGAACACGCGATCTCAAGACTCTGGCACCAATTGCCGGTGTGACGATCGAACGCGAACGATGTGTAAGAGCTAGAGACCATTTCGATCTCCATGTTCATCATACCAGTGGACAGATGGTGGACTGCAGGGTTGAGCTTCTCTTACGTGACAATCCACGAGGAGATAAGAACAAGGGAGATCTTCTTGTGTGTGAAATCGAAAACACCTCGCGCTGGCTATTCCTACCACCAATTACCTTGGATCGTCTCTCGGCACGAAAAAGTGATATCATAGGCGAAGTTGTGGTCATGGTAAGAGGTCAGTCGTCGGATGGTACGGAATGGCATGAGCTCTTGAGTCTCTACTGCGACGATGACGATGTTGCCGACGAGTGGATACAGATGCTCGGGACTGTGCCAGTGCCACCAAGAATTGAGGAATTGCTCAGCACCAAATCGACACCTCTAGAACGACCAGCGAGCAGCTACATCTCCTCATCGTACGAGTCAGATCGGTCTGGTTCAACCGTACCGGAAAAGAGTAGAACACCTAGTCTTAGGGAGATTGATATTCCGATTGGCGAGAAGGCACGCAGCAGCAGTAAGAGATGGTCGTACGGCAGCACTGGCCCAGAATATGCGTACGAGAAACGACCACCAACTCCAATCACACCTCCTACGAGTGAAAGCGAGTTCCGCATCCGTATAAAGGAGCCAGAGCCCAAGAAGAGTTCCGAACCAGAGAAAACTACTCCATCGCGTTGGTCGGCCTTCAAGGACAAGTTCAATCTGCGTAAAGATGGTCACTCTCGGTCTCCCTCGAGCCTAGGATCTGAAGGAGATCAAACTCTCAGAAATCTAAGTCCAAGAGATCCAATTCCAAGAGATCTGACTCCCAAAGATCGAACTCCCAGAGATCTCAACGAGGCAATGAGCTTTGCTGGCACTGATTCTGCCGGACTGAGGAGGGCTAAAGCTACAAAATCTCGCCTGTCACCAAAGAACTCACCTGCCGACAATTCTCCTTTCTTACAGGACCACAAACTACCGGAGTCTACAGACAGTGAACTTTCCACAGGATCTCCTAAGAAGCTATCTCGTCGACCGAAGGAGCAATTGAAGCGTTCGGATACGATCAAGACCGGATTCAGTGTGTGGATACCACCTTCGACCGCTGACGCAGAGGATGATTCCGATGAGAGCGACATTGACTCGGATTTCACTTCATCATCCAATAGGCCAGTGCTCTCTCAACGGCAGAACTTTGAGCAGTGGGTATCCTCGGTACCAACCTCTCAAAGCCCAACCGTGTCGAAATTGAGGAAAGGAAGCTTGCCAGCGACATCCAGTGCCCCGAAAACGCCGCCCAAAGACTCACCTCAAGCTCACACCTTACACGCACCCTCTTCCGCTCCCTCAAAATTACAGAAGAAGCATGCCAATTTCTCAGCTCCATTGAAGATGCCGAAGGAAGACACTCCTCCACTTCCACCACCACACCGCACTCCTTCATCAAATCATAGTCCTACGAAGTCCTCACAGCAGAGCCCTCAGTTCACGCCTACACCTCATTCGAAACGCATGTCATCATCTCCGCTGAAGCACGAATACCAACCTTCTTCAGCATCATCCTCCAGCTATGACTCCGAGTCTGACTATGACGATTCGGATACCGAGAGTATTACTTCGGAATCTGAAGACGAGCTAGATGACGAAGACGACGCCATGAGCTATCTCGGACCTTCGCTCATCCCAACTGCCAAACGTGCTCCTCCCACGCCGATGTCTTCGCAGAAGCTTTACTCCATCCCGGAGGCAACCATCAAGCCTGGAGACTCCGCGAGCCAGTTACACGCTCAGCAACCATATCGCCAGGTTCCTCAGCCGAGTTCTACGGCGCCTACTGGACCGACGACGAAGGTGATCGCTTCAATATTTGCCTGGTCCGACTCAGGCGCCTGGGAGCAACTCTACCCGGACGAGTGCAGCGTGGTGATATCGCCGGGGCTGATCTCGGCCTTCGAGCTGACAGCGGCACACAATACAGCAGGCAGCTCGGTGCCGCTGCGGCCACTGGTCGCGCTGGAGCTGACGCCGCACGTGGTGACGCGGCGCGGCACTGGGCTCGACGTGTCGGTGCGCAGCCCCGCGACGCCGTACTCGCAGCTGCGCGTGCCGTCGGGCACGGTGATGTTCCGCAGCCGCAGCGCCGACGAGTGCGACGCCCTGTACCAGCTGATGTGGCAGGCCAAGCTCAACAACCCGACCTTCCTCGCGCTCGAGAGCGCCCGCCCCAAGCCCTCCGCCTGGGCCGATGCCATGGACGCAAGCGCCGACACCACAAAGAAGTGGTTCTCGTTCGGCAGCGGCGCCAGCAGCCCGCGCGACGATGCCCCCGACCGCACCAGCGACGCCGGCCGCACAGACTCCTCCGTCCGCACCATCTCCAGCGTCATGAACGCCATGAAGCGCTTCTCGGGGCTGGATCGTGGGTCGCGGCTGTTCGCGCCCGGCCGCGACAAGGCGTCGTCAGGGTCCGATGGCGAAGGTAACGACGGCTCCCGCACGCCGCCGTCGTTCGTCGACCCCGCCGATGGCGCTGCCGTGCCGGAGGGGTTGGGCATCACGAATGCGAAGATTCGCCTGTATGTCCGCGAGACGAGAGGCAAGTGGGCGGATTTGGGAACCGCTAGGTTGAGCGTGCTGCAGAAGAGGGAGCGCAACCCGGAGACGTTGAGCGAGGTTGGTGTTGATGCGCCGATTGCGTTGAGGACTGGGCTTGAGAAGAGGATCCTCGTTCATTCGAAGGGTGGTGAAGAGTTGCTGCTCGATGCCACGTTGGGCGAGGCGTGCTTTGAAAGAGTTGCGAGAACCGGTATTGCTGTTAGTGTCTGGGAGGATGTGGCCCATGGAGGTGCCGTTGCAGCAACGGGAGGTGTCGCTGAGAAGAGAGTCAGGATTTATATGATCCAGGTATGTTCGAAGGTAGTTCGGATGGTGGAAGAGTTGATTTGCTGACATATGCGATAGTTGAAGAGCGAACGCGAATGCGCGTACACGTTCTCATTGCTAGGGAAGTTGAGGTACTAGGAGGCCGGTCTTTTTGGAATCTGCATGTCACTTATCAGTTGAAGTCTCACCGTTAGACTTGGGCTGAAGAATTTGCTGCCACTCCTCTGTGCGCGTTGTGATCACAACAGTTGCAGCTGTTGTCGATGACTTGCTAATGAGCGTTCAAAGCATATTTACTTATCTGGAGTTTGGTTACGGTGCGGCCATTTGGAACATTCAAAGTTCATAATTCTCTAGACGATCCATTCAGTGATGTTAAATTAGGTGTTTCTCGATGGTAGCTCACGCTGATTCAGCATCTGCAAAGGTTCACGTTTGAAATCTGAAGCTTTCCTTGGTGACCCGATTCTAGTTATTGTGGAGGTTTACATATCAATTGTTTTTTTACTTCTGGGCGAACTGTGAGATCAGCGAAATGTTGTCATATATCGAGGCACAGGATAAAATGAAATCAATAGCATCTATTGAAGTTTAATGCGATAAATGAGGCAGGCGTGATACAGCCATACCCCTATTCAAACACCGCCAATTTAGAGCACCAAAGATCCGTTCGAAAAGAGGGCTCCAACTGAGAGATGTAGATGTACGATTCTCAGTGACAGTCTTCAACTTTAATCTCATTTTCATGAACTGATTTCATGTGCCTATCCAAATCGCTCAGCCGCGCAAATCCCTTTCGTCCAACACGCCCACACCCGTCAACTTCGCAGTCGTGCTTCTCCTCGCCATGTGAGTCACGCATGTGCCTCGAGTACTCTCTCCGCGACCGAAATCCGTCAAAATTGCCCCTACACGCTGAAGAACTACAGGTGTTGTAACGGCAATACTGCGGAAATTCAGAGTTGGGATGTACTCTGTGTTTCTTGCGTAAATGCTGGCGAAGGTGATCACGCCGCTTAAAGGCATCCTGGCCGCGATATTTCTCGCAGTGTTCACATGGATATCGCTTCTGCGACTTGTGAATTTCCCGGTGCCGCGTGAGCGCGTCCTGACGCGAGAAATGTTGACTGCATTGGCTACAAGCAAATGGTTTGTGTTTTGCTTCCCTTGCGTGGTCTTCCATCTCGGCAACTCGAGAGAAATGTTTGTTGCATTGCGAACATATATGTCCGTCTCCAGGGTAACTCGAAGGTGAAAGACTTGGGGAGCCTTCTGTTGATAGCTCTGAAGCGGTGTCTGATGAAGCATAGTCTGTCGGTGCCTGTGACGATATGCGTGTCATTGATCCGCTGCTATTAACCGTATCCAGTTGTGGTATAGGATATATCGATGGGTAGTCGCATGGAAATGTACATGAAATATTTGGCAAACATGACTCCGAAGCGAAATTCGATGGCGAAGATATTGAAAACGGATCCAAATGACAAGAATCTGAGTTCCATCCCGATAATGAGAGTTCGTTACCCCAATACTCCTGCTGTTCGGATGGAACGAAATCTGCAAGAGGATACCAAAGTACACCTGCGCTTTCAGAAATGGCGGCGGAATCAAAATCTGTTATTGGAGTATCTGGAGAGTATTGACCACCGAATGGCTCTGGACTGCTCTGGCTGGATGAACTCCGGTAGGATGCAGTCTCAAGATCCCACGGCTCATCACCACATGCGGTGATATCCTGAAATGTTGTGGTAACAATGAATTCATCCCCGGTTGTATGCATCCCTGAGCCGTTAACAACGGGAGCAAGCTTGGTCGGATAGTGTTGAAGACCGATCAAACTGACATAACGAAGAGATGTAGAAGGTCAATGAGGAAAAGGGAGAGGAGAGGCCGCCCACATTGGGTCATTGCGGCATTTTTGTAACTTCAAGGCAAGTACAGAACGTGGCCTAGCACTCATCCTGCTCGTCAGCAGCTACGCACGAAGTTGATGCTACAAAGAGCGGATCCTGCATCCCAATAGACCTACCAATAGACCTAAGTGCGACATATCGGCAATATGACACGATCGAACCGGGGGGCGCTACCGCCTAGGCCGCCTGATTTACCACATTGCTTTTTTATCTGCTTCCAGCTCGGAGGGTGTTTGTTCGATAGAAACACCAACCACCCTCCACCCTCTACCAAACACCCTCCACCCTTCACCAACCACCCTCCACGATATATGTTGTCCGTCACGTCAGGAAACATTCCCCACTTGTAGGGACTGAGTCTCTTTGCAACTTACGTTCTTGCTCGTACCCTCAATCCCCAGCCCCAGCCTTGCCACAGCCTTCGCTCACCGGAACCCAAAGCGCCCAACCTGCGGCCTCATCATCTTTCAGCCAACCAGCACTTCCCCTCGGCACTTATCACCGGTCGCTCTCGAAACTGAAGCTGCAATTGCCTTTTAGCCATCCCTAGCTCGCCTGCGGACGTCACACTGCATGACAATGGGACACCAACCTCGGCCACTACTGCTCATACCGAGCATGTCTCACGCATGCTGTCACGACGCTAACACTCATCCTTAGCTGCGCATTCGTACATACATGGCCTCAATCCTTCGATTACGTGGGGAGCATGTCCGCCTGACCGACATTCCACCATCCAGATGACCTCGCCGTCCCACTTGGTGATTGACTCAGACACGCAACGCCGTATCAACGCACCTCCAGTGGTCATGAGCCATCGAACCACCATGCAAGCTCGCTTTTCGAGCTCCGAGAGCTTCCTCTATCACTTCCTCTATCTCCTCCTCACCCGTGCTTTTACGCAATCTCTATGCATCAGTAGAGTCGCCGATGCCAATCCTGAGGCGACGCGTCGTCCGGCGCGTTCGTGGGGTTGATTCTCGAGCACTCACCTCCCTCGATTCATCCCACAGCTGGGACGCCACCGAGGAGATTGCTGGAGCTTTCTCCATGAGAATTAGAGCTCTACAGAGCTGCGTACTTCCTTCCGAGGCGGTTCATACCTCGTTCTCTGCCGGTACACCCTAGATCATGCCGCATGAGAGGAGCATGCTTTCGTGCCCAATCCGAGGCATGGGAAATCGGAGATGTCCTCTCTGCTGTAGAATGGTGCAGCTGGCCGTAGGCGAGTCCAATACCCCTCCCCCCCAATCGGTGGCTGTCGAGCTCTCAACTCCGCTCCATGGTGTTGAAGGTGCAGTATATCGACCAATCCTTGCGGTCTAGTTTCTGGTCAGATGGACAATATGCTATCTCTATCACAACGCTACGAACGTGGAGCCCAATCTCAGGAAATGCCGCAGGCGGTATCAAGCTCCCTTCCCACTCTTACCGGTTTTCTTTTCTTCGCTTACTCTTCCCGTTCCCTTCCTCCCTTCACATTCTAGGACATCAATTCCGTAGCCATTCGTAGCACCAAGTTAATAATACAGCAATTCCATTCCATCAGCAAGCTTCCGAGAGTCTTTTTGTGCGATTTATTCTCTAGCTGGTCCGTTGCTTCTCGCTTTCTGAAGAGAGTTTCTTGGTCACTGCTGAACATTGACGCCGTTCGATCAAATTCACCGGCTGCCGAACTGTCCGCCAACCTGCAACTCATCGAGTTGCTATTCGCCCATCATGTCTGGAGACGTGAGTTCCTGACCCTCTTCAAAGGAAATTGAAGCTAATGAGCCCGTTAGCAGCATTCACACCGTTACGAGTCCTCCAGACGCTCCCCATTTGAAATCTCAATTTACAACATTGCTGTGCATCAGGCAAGAATTTTTACATCGTCGGCGTACAATGGAGTGCTTGGACGCCCGGTGTACCAGAATGTGACCCAGTTTTCGTCGCTCTTCAACACCTTCGTCAGCGAAACTCGAAGGAGGTGGAAATACAGGCCAACGAGATATACTCCTCCAGCTTTGCAAGCCGACATTGATGGCATTCGAGAACTTGGTGCCATGCTACAAACTCACCTTCATGCGTACGGTCATGTCGAGGGAAGCGTCACTGATGCTTTCACCACTTCACTGGCCAAAATTCGACGCCTCCTCCGACGCATTCCCGAACGACATGAGCCACAACAATATCCACAGCCACAAGTATATCCACATGCTCCGCAAGACTTCCGCATGGATCCAAGCCTTTCGCGCCGGAATCTAGAGACACATGGTACCTCTGCTTGGGCCGATGAAGCTCTTTCATCGCCGCGAGCCCACGAATACACCAATCGAGAAATTTCTCTCGAGGACGCCAACGAACCACTTGAAACACCGTTTGGGGAAGTCGAGACGTTTGTTCCTTCATCTTCCGAAAGGGTCTGGACTTGAAAGCTCTCTTGTCAGGATGACACAGGTACGTCTCTGTCGTCGTAGCTGATGTTGTTCGGCGTGGACTGACCAGAACAGACTCGTAAATATGTTTAGTCCAAGCTGTCTTCATCTCCAGTGGTATCACGACGTCGGTGGTCAATGTCGCACCGAACGTTTATCAGAATTCAACTGTAACTACTACCGTCGCAATCATGTGCGACGACCCGATGCTAAGCATCTGGGAACATCAACTATACGGCGATCAAGATCACCTACTCAACAACACGCCGTCAACGTGAAATAGCTTCTCCTCGGGCCCAGAAGCTCGCTGGATCCACAGTATCTTATATCAGTCATGTTATGGTACAATATCACCTTGTCATACACATTCAAGGCTTCCATCGTCACCGACCAAGCCGGCTCAAGTCCTTACTCTCACTCGGCATTGAAGCCGCTCAACTGGACGCATCCTGGAAGGTGGTATTGATGAAGTTGTCCTTCACAAAGGACATATAAAACCAGCAGGATCTGCTCGTCTTTGCATATTCTGCCAGCGAAGGATCTCGCTGAAGAGCACCAACCTGATTCTCTTGAAGGGCCTGCTCACTCTCATATTCTTTGCTTTTAGTCTTCGTTGCTGTTGTACTCTTTCCACGTTCGTCATACTTGTTGTCGTTGACGATCCTTTCTGTGTTGTTCGTGATAATGTTGTTTCATTTGCAATTGGTTCTGCGTTGCAGCTATTTACCAGAGGCTCACGTATTTAGCCTCCTGACAGCTACTAGGCTGTTGGCGCTGGTACTTCTATGTTACAATTCTTGAGAGCGTTAACCTATACTATCTTTTCTTTCTACTTTGTTGGATTGAACAAGGAACAACACTTTTCATTTCTTCCACCTTGTATTTAGCAAAGATTGGGAATTATTCTGGGACGAGCCTGTCTTTACAGCCAATTCATGAGATGATGCTTCAATTAACACCGGCCGATCCCATTGGCCTGGCTTGCATTCCTTATCACTTCTAGCCGTGTTGAGTCCATGAGTGAGCTTCGTTACAAGCCGTGATAGTTACTGCGCCGACCTACTTCTGGGTTACGACGGTCTCGGTCGCTTCAATCCCACTTGATAGTATTTTATTGACTCTAGGGATTGACTTGATAGAGTCGAAACAGCAGTTGAAGGTTCAGCAATGCCCGCATCATAATCCTGTATAATATACCAACAGCTCAAAGTTCGGCAAAGCTTGAAACGTTACCTCAGTCTGAAGAATGTTTAATAACGAGGAGTGACGGAAAGTTTAGACATCGTATCGTAAGGTTCCCTTTTTCGTCACGTTTTCGAACTTGGCAAGTCCACTTTGGAGAGACTGCGACTTGTCAGTAAGATCCGAAGTGAATAGAGGACTTTGGGATAGGCTGCCTAATGTTCCGCCGTAACCTCGTATTAGGCCCATGAAAATTTAAGCTGCGTATATATACGGTATCTACATGGCTGCTTGATTTGCTGCCACCTATAGTATTTTCACTGATGGATGGATTCACAACCGGCGAGACCTGAGTGGAAGGAGCCTCTCTCTTCATTCGCTCACAACAAGAAGGACCTTTGGTCCACTTTCCAAGATGTTGCACTACACCAATGCGGCGAACCTGCAACGGAGATAGTTTTTGCGCAATCTTCAGTTCCTCACACCAATTCCAACCCCTTCTGTTCTAGACTTTACAGAGCCCGTCGATACGACGGATTGTTGCTGTGCCAAATACTCTCAGTTCTCCACGTATCACTGCAGCACCGACACAAAGCGGGATCTTCTTTTGACGAGCGAAGGAGAGTTAGCAGGTTGTACTCATTATCCCGCCCTTTCATATTGTTGGAGGCGGTCTGGAGCTATGGAAGGCGAACGCTTCAAGTTCAATACTTCGGCTGGATACCGTATAAAGTCGGGATCCGGTTATAGAGATGCTCGAACGCCATCAAACGTTCTATACCGTGCGATCGAATATGCCGCTGCCCAAGGCTTCCGTCTTATCTGGGTGGATCAAGACTGCATTGGTCAAGAGGACATCGAAAAGAAGGAACAAAGTATTCAGGCAATGCATCTCATGTCGCCGAGCGCAGCAGACCGTCGCCTTGTTCAACAATCCAATCATAGAGCAGAAACACCTCAACGTTTTCAATGCCATCAAGGAGAGTAGTAACAGAGATCGCTTCGCAGAATTAAGACGCTGGAAAGATCCAAGAGGCCAGAGACGACCATTGTATCACACTAATGCTCCCTTTTACCAACATCTGGAAGCTATTGAGCTAACAGAGATCCTGGCCAGCGACAAATGGTATACTAGAGCCTGGACTTTGCGAGAGACTTTGGTGTCGGGAGGCCCACTTCACCTTTTGATACCATATCTCGACACTCTGAAAGTACCCCTATGGATGGAATCTATGCCACAGCAATTGATGGTCCGCGAAACTCTTCTCGACTCCGGCATCCACTTGGCCATTTTCGACCGGCTTCGATCACGAGCCGAGCGTGGAACAAGCAAAGAATGGTCAGACTTATACGATAGAGGTAAAGCAGCTCAACGGACTCTTAACTCCGTCATCGCCGACTATAAGATCGGTGGTGAAGGAAATATCCAGAACAGGCTAGAATCTCTGCTGCTGCTGCGTGTGGCATCCTGGCCTCTCGTGGTATCACGGAAGAATCAGATCTTATTGCCATTCTTGGTAATCTTTGTCAATACAACATTCGACTCAATTCCGTTGGCATACGAAAAGCGGGTTACAAATTTCCGTTGTGCGCATATGTTCTTTCCATACTCAATGGAGATATGAGTCTAATACGCGGTGTTGAACTTTCACACCCACTTACCTGGTCTGAGGATAAAAGGTGGACTCTCAGCAACCGATTATATGGTAGCTCCCTGCTTACTGGGCTCGACTCAAGTCTGGGAGGCGGTCCTGATTCCGGCATTCACAAAGATTCCAGATGTCGAATATGTCCTCCGAAGATGACTCCGGAAGGTCTTATGGTTACCGGAATTCTTTTCAAGGTGACCGCTAGGATTCAGTTCGCGGATATTCAAACTAGGTTTGCTGCCGTCTGGACGAAGCGAGGCGAACAGAATGAGCTCGACGTTATACATGAAATATTTTGGGCAATCTTGGAACACATGGAAGAGGCTAGATTTGGTGTATTAGCCAAAGGCTGCTTTCTTTCATCGCCGTTTCGAACGATCCCGGAAGACGCTGGTCCCACGTTGCGTAGAATTTTCGATTCGATGCAACCAGCCGATCCACCTGGTGGTTTCAAAACTAGTATTGCTAGATGGGTGGTCACGCATGTCATGGGTCGCGGCGTATTGAATCTGATAGAAGCCGAAGATCTATGTGCAGAGCATGGATCCTACTTCCTGCTTCATTCCGGAATCCCCAAGTCATCGCATTTGTTAAGCTTCAGCCGAGTGCTAGTGATGGAAGAGAAACGTACAGGTGCTCTTCTGTTTCTGTTCATGGCCTGGGTGGGTGATCAAGCTAGCAAGTCAACAGCAAAGCTTGACGTGATGTCCGCTCCTTTCAAGGTGAAGGCTGACGGTCGTCCATCGACTGACGGCGAAATCTGTTTATGTGGAGACCGAAGACACTTTTCGACTTGTCTTGGAAAGGAATATCTCATAGATGACACAGAGCATTGATCAGGCATAAAAAAAGAGGGAGGAGCTGCTAATGATATCGAATGTACCAATGCGTGCCGTGACGTCGACCCCACGTCGAAGGCTTGTACCCAAATATGCCATCGTCCTGAGCTATGAGGGAACTGGGACTCACTGCACACCACCTACGCCTACATATCCATCATTTGAATCACAAATCCTTCAAAATCCACGTCCATCTCAATTCACAACAGAATGGACGAAGTAATGCTCCTTCTTATTACCCCGCGGCCCTAAATTCCCCGCTTTGAAGCTCCAGCTGCTGACTTGCCACCTACAGAAATCGGAGATATCACCGCTTCTACAGTCTAGCACCTCTTCAACGAACGATCTCAAAGCCTACGTGAAATCTCTGAACGCAGATTGCGAGGCTGGAACTGTGGGATACACGAGCTCTCGCCGTTGTCCAAATCATCCGCATGTGCACAACGAACCACGGACACGGAGGCTGCCAGAGCGTAGCCGACTGTGGATTGCATTCATACTCATATTCATTATGATGCTGGTATTGCGAGTAGTGTTAGTGGCAGTCGTGTACTGGGGATGGATGTCGGATTGGACATGGAGAAGTGCTTGATAGAACAACGGCAGCGAGTAAGTTTGAGCACATTGTTTCTGATACCGCAGCAGTGGAGCCATGGTACAGAGTGGATATCCAGATCTTTTGCGATTTTTACATCTCTCATTCCTGCCGAGACGTGGCCATTTATCATCATCCGAGCCGTGGTGATCCATCCACTCCGCGTACGGAGTAGTTGCTGCATGGCTGAGCTTGTGCGGTTGCTGTGGAAACGGTCTTCACCACCCACCAACATTCAACTTCCAACGACATCACAATTGATCATACTTTGGTCACACAATTGTCGCTATTATTCCTTATTTTGTATAAACTGTTCTCAAGCTTAAATCGGCTCCAATTAAGCCAGAAAGGATGGCTAGTACTGCACTCGACCTCGCTGTACGACCGGATGGCACACCTTTCACGATCTATGCAGATGAAGACGCATCACATCCAAGCACGCCAAATGATATTTTTCCCTTCTCACCGGAGGTTTCATCGAAGGCTCATGTAATCGAAGAAGACTCATCTCTTCTATCCGACCGACGCATATCCACCAACACCAACACTACGAGCATCTCCAGCTTCCCAGCATCACTACCGCCGGACAAGCCTTACGTGCTGCACAACCCGCGCACAGTGTTCCGCTCACCGTCAACCTACCCAACACTACAGATGACAGGCTCACCATCCGTCGATTCCCCAGGCAGCACGAAGTCCTACCTCACGAACACGTCGCGGCGCCGCGGCGCCCATCCCTTCGACGCCGACCCAACCTCACCACTCAGCCACCGCACTCACAGCACCCTCTCCACAAGCACGCGGCCCAGCGGCACGCCGTCGCGCTCGCAACGCAGCAGCACGCCGTCGACAACGTACGCGGCGCCCGCCCAACCACCACCGCTGGTGCTGCTGCACGTGACGCTGCTGCCTCCGTCGCGGCAGCCCTACGCAGCGGCGCTGCTCGCGGCCGTCGGCGCGCCGCCCGCCGTCGCCGCCAACCAGCGGCTGCTGGCGGCGGCGCTGACCGACACGGTGCGCGCGCGTGGCCTGCTCGTCGCGCACCCCGGCGCTGAGTACGACCTGCTGGAGGAGCGGCTGCTAGAGGGCTTGGAGCTGTGTGCGCCGCGTGTACTGCGCTGTGGGCACTTTTATGGGAGGGGTGAGGGCCTGGATGGTGCGGATGGGGTGAGTGAGGGGAGTGCATGTGAGGGGGAGGAGGGCGCTTCGGTGGGTGAGACGGTTATGGATGGTGATGAGGATGTGTGTCCGGATTGTGACGGTCACATTAGCTTGCCTTGGAAGGGAGCTGGCACGGGTTCGCGCCGGTTTGATGTCAAGATCTACGCTGCAAATGGGTTGATGAGGGCTGGTGCATGGTCGGCGGCATGGAAGGAGATGGAGAGAGTCGACGTGGAGATTGATGTTTGGATTCCCGAAGATATCAGAAAGCTACTTGACGAGGAACTACGGAAGGAAGAGGAAGAGGTGGAGAAATGCAGGCAAGAGGAGGACAACATGATTCGGAGAGCAGACGAGGAGATTGAAGCTTTGAGCAGGGCACACGAAGAAGCAATTGCAGCAAGAGAAGATGCTCAGAGAGCGAGAATGAGAGCAGACGAGCATGCCGCTCAACTACAGAGAGAAGTGAACAGGTTGCTCGCCGCTTCCGCAGACTCCACACCTACTCCTCTGCCACAGCTCGCCTTCCATAACGACGCGACGGTGAAGAGCCACCGGAGTTCGAGTGGAGAGCCACGACGTCTGTCCTCACCGCACGACGACGCATCACTAGGCGACCTTGCTCGTAAAGCATTCGTCATTGTCTCTCGCGATCCAAAGAATATCGCGCTCTTCGGTCTCTCCCTCATCGTCCTGCTCCTCTCCCTCAGCATTGGCAGCCGTCAAGCAACACCAGCGCCCCTATCAGCAGTGCATCAACCAGCAGCGCTCTCTCATTGCGTAACCTCATCCATCGGCATGGCAACGCCCGTCCTGGCACCCGCACCAGCGCCCGCACCACCGAGCCCACGCCAAGCCGACACTGCCCCGCCAGCCAGCGTCGCTGTCTCGGACCCGCACCAGCCCGCGCAGCAGCCGCCCACCGAGCCGACCGCATCCAGCTCGCCGACGTGAAGCCGCTGCGGCCGTAACGGCGCGCCTTCTCCTTTTCGGGGCACTGGCGGCGCGGCTGGCATGACGTGAGATGCAGCCTTGCGCGGGTGCTGGCGCGCGCTAGCGCGGCGGGGGTCGCCCGCGCTCCCCCCCCGTTTTGGGCCCCCTGCGGTGGGGCGCGACGCCCGGCCACCCTGATTGCGGGTGCTCGGCGAGGTCGTGCTGGGCGGCGGGTGCGTCGTTTTTCGTGGGCGCGCCGCCCGATTTGGATTCATTTTCGCGCAAGGCTGACCGCGTTGATGCTTCCGCTTCCGCCGGTTTCCCAGCGCTCGCCTGATCCTATATATGGTAGTTCGCTAGGAGGGATTGATTTGGCATCTCCTGGGTTAGCGCCAGATAATTGACCCTGATCTGGGTGCTTCTTGCGATGCGCCAGGATGAAGCATCTATCCGGACTGGGGTGGATTTGTTATGGAGATTGCCGGCCCGATTGGATGGTCATTGCTTTGGATACCCATGACCTTCTTAGTTTTGATTTTTGATGATGTTGTTTGTAATGGCTATTACAACGTCTTTGAAGTGGAGATGAAGACGTTATTCATCTTTGCCTGAGGCCACTGGGTAGATACTCCGTAGCTAGAGAAAAGAAATGAAGATACTGCCTTATCGAACCATGTACGTTAGGTGAAGACGTCTCGCATGCTCATGGCGAAAGTGACAACCTTGTACCTTGATGATTGCAAGAAAGCATCCCAACGATGGTTGAATACTTGAACCTGTGCTTTGCGATGTGCCACAATGCCATTTGTGATGCTCTACATGTTTAAGAAACCTACTTTGGTGTTGAATAACAACGATGGAATCTTCGTATAGGCCCTTGTCTCCCAGCAAGAAATCCGTACAGCACCCATCAGTACCTGCGTCTACCGAGTAGCTGGGTCGTTTTCGCTCCCGACCCTCAACACCACCACTTCAAGCCATATCAGCCCAGAGAGGCAACAAGCTTGGCGAGCTCAGTAAAGAGTACCGCTTGACAGAACCATGCCTGCATAATCTCGCGAAGCCATCAAACGCAGCTCCTAAACCAGCCCATCCCCACTCCTAGCCTCAACCCTCTTCCTCGTCGCCGCCTTCGCCTCCTCCACCCAATCCTCATACGCACCCGCCTCACCCTTCACGCCAACCACGCTGCGCAGCACCTCGCCCGTGAAAGCCAGAAAGTTCCCGCGCCGCAGCGCATTCTCCCACGCCCAGTCGGCGCGCCTTTTCCGCTCCCGCGCCAGCGTCTCCGCGTCTCCAATGGCCGCGGCCCGCCGCCGCGGATCGCGCACCATGGCCATCAGCGCGAAGCGGATCTCGCCTTGCGGGAAGCGCGCGACGCGGCGGCGCAGCACGGGAACGACGCGTTGCGGGAAGGCGGCGAAGGCGCAGGGGCCGTGGGCGACGGGCGCGGCCGCGAGCCCGTCTAGCTCGTACAGCGTGTTGTTGATGGGTGTGTACGCGATGAAGTGGTAGAGGTCGTCGGCGTCGGCGGCGGGAGGGGCGGGGCCCTCGTGCGCGAAGGGCGTCGCGCGTGCGAAGCTGTTGTGCGTGGTGCGGATTGCCGCGCTGTTGCTCAGGCACTCGCCGCGCAGGTCCGGCGGGAGGGGTGCGGTGAAGGATTGGAATTCTGAGAGCGACGGCCCGATGTCTAGCTTGTCGGACTGGTTTAGCAGCACTGACAGGAGTGCTTGCGTGCCGCACGCGTTTTGGATCGTTTGGTGCGCGAAGAAGATATTCTCCGCTGCGCCCGGGTCTGGCGTGCCGTCGGTGGGCAGCTCGGCTTGTTGCTTGGCCTCATCACCTGTCAGGTACTTGAAGAGGAAGATGAGGCCGTAGACGGGACTGAAGAGCCGCTGTCAGTATAGCTTCTCATATTCGATGGAGTTCAGTCCGTTTCTTGATGCCATGAGCACCTGCGCCACGTACCTCAATTGCTCCAGCTCGGCTTCCTCCAGGGTCAACAACTCCTCGAATTGCACATCCTTGACACCCAATCCTTCAAGCAGATACGTAAACACACCCTGTTCTCAACGCTCCGTTAGCTTCATGGTCAGTCAACGCGAAAGTGTAAGGTCACGTGCCGCATCGCTTTCGATGGTTTGCCATCCTCCGGACATGTTAGCGACGGCGTTTTTCGGCTCGACGGTTGCTGACTCTGTCAGCGGGCAGGACCGACGCGGGGTGTGATGGCGTTCTTGCACAATGCTGAAGTAACAAGGCGATGACGGTGCATGAGCAGGGCCTTTGATCGTGACAGCACAGCTCACGCCGACGCCAATCCAATGGAACCGGTCCGGGCTGAGCTGAGCTTAATGTAGGTCAACCTGGGTGTCGGCAACAATATACTTTTCGGGGCACGCGTGCAACCGCGCCTCCGCCGAGAGCCTTACTTGCGTCTGCCGGCAGCGTAGCGCGATGACGGCCGGTGTCAGGTCGTCGATTTAGACGCGGTGTTGTTCGTGTTTGCTAGCGTGCGCCTTCGTCTCGTATGCAACGAAGTTCGTGAAGTTGCAGCTTGACGTCTCGAAGCCTTCTCGAAGCACGCTAGAATGGTTCGATGCGTCAGCTGTGGAAGTTGCAGCCACCTGGCTATTCCAAGCGGCGGTGAGTGGTGGAAGGGGCACGTGGGATGTGCGATGTGGAATCCGGGTAATTCTCCAGTTGTCGATGCCTGTTTGTGCAGCCAATACCTAATGCTCGACGTACATTGGCCAAGAAACCTCGCTCTCTGCATGCATCATCAGCTGGAGGCTGTGAGCGCAAAGGTTTTCGATTACCGCGACCAATCCTGCCGGGTATGGTACCCGGAAGGAGGAATGGCAGTTAATCCGCTGCTGACATTATACATGGCCGCCGCGTCGCTTTTTCTCGCCAGGGATCAGGGTTGAACGAATGAGGTGTGTCATTGCTCTCTTCGGTAAGGAATACCTGGTCTGAGCCATTTCCACCACATCGTCTCGCTTTCCGCCGACGTGGGTTTTGTTGTACGTGGAGTAGTAAGCACGCTGAGCCTTTGGGAATACGATATTCAGCCCACAATGCTCTAAATTGCCATGTCTTGTTCTGACACTCGAATCACGCGGGAGCGGTAACGACAACTGCTCCTCTGAAAATGAGTTCCATTGTGCCTTTACGTTTCATTATCGAATCTAGGAGAAAAGTAGGCCTGATGGAGAGTGGAAGCAAACAGCTGAACGTGAGAACATGGTGAAGAGAGCAGCCGAGCAATCTTTCATCCGCCCAAGCTGAATAAATGAAAAGTCAAGCCAAGTTCTAGTTCAAATCTCGTCCGTGAAGCCTTGGGAAAAAACAATGTCAGATACGAAAAACCTTTCATGAGATGAGAAACTCCACCCTGGGTCCGCCGTTGGCGAAAGCTCGTTCCCCTCCTGCCCACTTGCTCTGCTACATTTGCTTGTGATACAGTCCATTCGAAAACTACAACCCTATCCGCGCAACGCCGCAATCGTTGCTCCATAATCGTTGCCGTCCGCCTTCTCTCAAACCGATGCTATGTGCTGGTATCTCATGTTAAAATCGACAGCGACAGTGATGCAAAATGCGTGATTGCCGATCGGACAACGAGTGGTGACGACGACTGATGCAAAAAAAGATGATGCCGAATCGTTAAAAGTGTGATATTTATACATTTTCCCGAAGCCAAAAAAGTAAATGTATTGCGCCTGAAGTTCAAGGGGTATAGCGAATGAATCGAAGTCGTGAAAGATAAATTATCGGCCGTGAATAAAAACGTCAAATCTGAGGCGTGTTTTCAAAGGGAGTGTTGTTTTGAGCGCCGCGGAAGCGAAAAGCAATCAACAAGCCGTCGTCAATTTTTGAATCTATGGCACGGTGCCTTGTCGTTTCTTACCCTCGACGGTCGAGTCCGTGACGACTGATGGCTGTTGTTGTATCCTGCACACCAAACATTCAGCCTCTTTCTCAAGTCCAAACAGTCGCAGGAGCCACGAACCCGCCAGGTGCCGAGTGATAGCCAAACGGCATGTTGAAGTTGAAGACCGTCGAACTGGGTTCTTCAGCACGTGAGTATAACGGCGGCGCCGACACCTGCGTTGCAGAAGCCGGTGATGTTACGGAGCTCGTGTACGCGGTGGTCATGGGGCTGCTGTAGCTGAAAGTCTCTACGCCTGAGCGAGGAACCTCCAAGTAAGGTGAGCGCGGCTGAGGAGCAGCGCCAGGGAGCATACTCGGTGGACTTTGTTGCAAGGGGGATGGAACGAAAGCTGGACTTAGCGATTGGTTGTAACCAAACTCGTTGAAGTGATTGCCCAGATCCACATTGAGATTTTCAAGGTTGTAATGTGGCGGCTGATGCACGCTGGGTATGGAATCTTGATGCTGCTGTTGCTTCCACTCGATACGACTCTGGAAATTCGACACGGCATCGCGTGGGAAATCCATCATCATAACGGCTGTTTGGTAGCTCAGATTCGGGGTGGTCTGGATGGTGTTAATGATGCGCAAGATTTCTTCGAGTGGATGAAGCGCCAGCGTCCCAACGAAGGACGCGCCGATGTCTGGGAACAGAGGTTCCAGAGCAAGAGCAGCACCATAGTAGTGAGCCAGAACGAGAAGCGTCCAGACGTCGCCTTTCCGAGCCGACAGTAGAGTGACGGGTACCCAGAACAACCACTTCCTGAGAGCGTACAACTGATTGAATTGCTCCTCTGGTGATTGCGCTGGACTCGACGTCTTCAAGCGGTGTACGTAGCCGTTGAGTTGCTCGACCCACTTGCCCTCGTGTTCGTATGCAGCCAAATAGGGCTGTAGCCGCTGCAAAGCTTCTTGAATACGTTGAAGGGTGGCGAGATGATCTTGTCTCGCTTCCGCCGTCACTTGGAACGTGCTCTCACCGCTGAGTGGAAGAAGTGCCAGGATACTCTTTTGGCTCAGATACTCGGCAAACACTGATTCTTCTCTCCATGCTTGCATGGCATTGATCACCTGCTTGAGTTAGTGTCCAGACCGAGTGAAAATGATAGGATTTCTTACGGTTTTCGCTCCCTGCATCAGCGAAGACCAGCCACGCCTAAGGAATCTCCGTCAGTCTGCGCATGGCACAGTGATTGGCGTTATTACTCACCAGTCGGTAGCTTGCCAGGTTAGAAGTAAAGATGCAGCCAAGACAGCATCGGAATTGGCCTTGGAGAAAGAGGCGATGGCTTCATGGAGTCCTTTTAGAGCAATACCACCGTGGTGAATTGCAATGTTGCGAGTTTCAGATGACTGAGATATCCATGCCAAATGGCTTGCTGAGAAGGCAAGAATGGAGTGCATGACAAATGGTGAGAAAGATGCCGTACTCAGGAATCTGTGAATCAGTCAGAAATACCCGGACGTAGAGCCGTTCAAACTTACTTTGGCATGAGATCGGTCCATATTGTCAACTTGGAGGTTCTGCTGGCCTGCAGCTCGTTGGTGATGGACGCAAGGTGGTATATCAAACGCAGGTCTGTTTTGGATAGACTCTGCCATTGCGGCTGTGGGAATATGTGAAGGTCTGGAAAAGGGAATTGGCTGGTGGCTCGCCATAGATTGACCGTCTTCTCGATTTCCGGTGTCCACAGTAGATTTGCTTGGTGAGGCATCCTTAGACTTTCGTCACCGGCTGTGGGACTGTCCATATAATCGCATCGCACTTGATGCTTGGTGCAGTTGCGACTGCGGTTCCACCGTTAGTTCTGCTTCAATATGTCAAATCGTTTGACCCACCATTGCGGAAAAGTTTCATCGCAACGAATATGCCGTTTCTTACACGTCTTGCAACCCTTGCGGGATTTGGTGTGACTTTGTTTTCGGTCAGCGGAGAGTGGGATGGGTGCGAATTGCACTGGTGGTTTACCTGCGGCGCGATGGCCCACCTCCTGGTCCGGCCATGTCCAAGTGAAATGGAGTTGGTTTGTTGGTGATGGAGGCGGAAGTTCAAGAAACAAAGGTTGGAAAGATCGAAAGCCCCTCTTCACGAACCGTGATGAAGTGCCACGGCGGCGGCGGCGACGTTTCTTATTGGAGCGGGTGTTTTAACGGCCGGTGCGGGCTGAATGGTTTGCGAGAATTAATTGCGAGGAGGAATCCTGGCGCAGGCAGCGGTTTCATGGAAACGTCAGAAAAGGCGTGCTTTTTCCTTCCGTGACGGCCAGGTTCAATTGACGATTAAGTAGCAACGGGCAGAGCAAGACAATGACAACCCGCGCGCTGATATTGGTAATGGGTGCTGCAACCGGGGGGAGGGCCCACGCTCGACTCCAAGAAGGAAGCATAAACGAAGGGGGGGCCAGCGATCAAAGGACAGCTTCGATTTAGACCGGGCGTGGATACCGTCCAGCTAGCCGTTCCTCATGCAGGGAGCATGCAATGTTCGAAAAAACGAGGCTGTGAGCCTGTGAGTTGCGTTATGGAGTGTGAGGTCACTTGTTATGATTCTCAGAGGTAATCCCTTCGCGCTCAAAACGCTAGCAGCAGCATGGCTTGCACGGGGAGCAATTGGAGCTTCAAATTATAGAAACACGCGCTACGACCGAAGCCGCCTAGCCAGGTGACAGGAAGAATCGTTCACGGCTGCCACAGACGTCGGGCTGGTAGTATGTAGGGCTCGTTGCACTCGTATGAGCACCGAGCATAGCCTCAGCACACTAACGCTCCACGGGCTCGGACGGTCCAAGGTGGTGGAAGATGACAAGGAATGCTCGATATGGGCTTGTCTCAGCAGCTAGCAGCGCCGTCGGCCAGCGGCACTCTGACCGACCAAATAGACTCCCACTGACGGGCAGGGGGCCACGGAACCGTTGGACATGCTGGCAAGGTTTAAGGGAGTGTTTTTGGTCCGACTCGTCACACCCTGCTGGCTGGCTGGAAGGGGGCGCACAGCCCGTTTTTCGCAGGCCCCAGGCCCACGGACCCTCACTGAGAGTCTCACAGACCCAAACCAATTCTCGCGTCCCTTCATCCATCATTCCATCATCCATCATCCGTCGCTCCCTCGTCTCCAAACGGCCGGACGACGAACGGTTCAACGCTAGCCGTCTGCGTCCGATCAAAATTGGCTGGTCGAAGGAGGCACGTTTTCTGCCACAATAGAAAGAGCGGACCGGAGGCCGGCTTTGTCTCCTTCCTGCCCTTTGGCCGATGGCGGGGGGGGGGGAGCCAGAAAATGGGAGGGTAGCATACAATATTTCGCGGTAAATGCCCAATTTGTATTTTGCTTCACCGGCCTACGTCGCTTGCTTGAATGGGACGGAATATATCATTGTGAAATGCGCAGCACCACCTCGAACGGGATCGCACTATTGGCGGAAAAGTGACCAAAGGGTGGGAGCGCGCGCGAGGTGCTGCGATGTTGGTGTCTTGCCTAAGCCGGGCTCGCCGAGGTATTATGGAGAGCGTCTGGGCCGGTAATGGCCTGTTGTCGCGTGGATGGTTGCAATTGCGCAAATGCAGCTCCATCTCCTGTTTTCGAGCGGGTCTCTTCACTCGAATGGAATCCAGAACACGGTACTTCGCGCAATAAACGATCAAACGTCTCAGCGAAGTGGCTTGCTGGCCTTCACTGCCGAAAAGCAACGCCAATCCTGCCCGCCCACACAACCTCCACCACCCAACTACACCAACCGTTTCCCATGTCAAGCATGTCTAGCGGTACTAGCGTCCGGTAAAAATAGAACCCGCATCTCCGCCTTGACTCACGGTGCGCATGAAGGTCACCAGACTGCGCGATGATGTTGCTTGCTCGCAGGCCCCCCCCTTCACTCCGTCTAGGCCTCTGCACGCGAATCAAAGTTGACGAACAGAAGCTCCCAAGTAGACAATGTATCGCGACGCAATGTAACCGCTTAGTTGGGATCGTCGCGCGGCGAGCGAGTGAGCCTGACGACGGTTCATGTTTCAAGCAATCAACCACAAGCGTTGAACCGGAATTCGCCATTCCCAGTTTCCATCCTCAAATCTTGCGAAGAGCGTAAGCCGAGTGTGGTTGGAATTGTTCCCTAACGAAAGGATTAATTGGCATCGGAATCGGGGATGCGGAAACGGTTCTATGAAGGCCGAGAATCAATGCTTTAGGAAGCAAGCAAGCAAGCGAAGCATCAAGCCATCGGCCAAGCAAGAAAGCAAACAAACGACCGACACTTCTCCCAAACACCCTTCCAGCACACGTGCATGGCCATGGCGAGGGGTGTGTCTTCCGCTACCGTATGCTCATTATTTTGATTGATTGTCTGGGATTGACAAGGCCCAAGCCATGCATATTCACTTCCTGCTTTAGCCGTTGCAGCTTGGAATGGAGGATGAAGTGCGCCTCGCCTGGCCAGGGTTGCCAATCTCTTGGAGTATGGAGAGCGCAGGGGAAGATGCGGCATACCTCGTCGACCGCACACACCGGCCCGGTACGCGGCGAAAACTAGTCCTTGGTGCGCTTCATCGCAACGGCGTCGGCTACATTGAGTGCTTTCTCCAAGGGTGCCACGGCCCAAGCTGCCACGGGAACACGCAACGGGAGTATGGGAGCCAACCGCGCGTCGTCCGCTCATACTCAGCTGCCAGAACCCGACCACCAGCCTTATATATGACTATGACGTCGGATTCGCTGACTGGCGGGCGAGCTCTCGGAGGAATGATTAGTTAGCTTCAACCGAGCGGAATTGTACCGTTTCAATGGATCGAATGGATCGAATGGATCGAAGGGATTCTTGCCACCATCGGAAAGGTAAGGTCGACACGACGATTTGCGGTGTGCAGCCCGCTCAGGTACAATGTGATGGGCGTCCAATGACTCGCTCAAGAGCTTAGCACCCAGCGATTCACGTCAATGGTGGCCTTCAAATTTCCCATGCTGGGTGGCCTTGGAGAATGCGAGATTTGCGAGATTGAAGTCTGCTATGGTCGATGCAATCCCCCGAGGCCGCGGCTATTCCGTCGATCGCGCAATTTGAGCAAACAACAAAAGGCTTCCAAGATGTCGCTTGCTTCCTTAGCTGCTTGCGTCTACGCCCTTTGATGGAACGAAAACTGCCTGAGCGGCGACACGGGACCTCATCCAGAGAGTGGCCCATCGGTGTCTGCCTAATCTGCGACACCAAACCATGGCATGTGTCGCCAATGCTGCTTCCGTTACCAACGGAAGCACGGTTGCGACCCTTTCCGATTGGACCAATCTCAATAGCTCAAGCACAAGAAGCCTCTGCCGAAACATTGTTATTGCTGCAGTCGATCGAATGATGATAGATTGTCGAGCAAGCATATGGCCTAATTGTTCCCATGTTGTTCCCATGACGCTCCGAAACGCACACCACTCAATTGTTTGTCGGTGATTGCGCAACCCGTCATTCTATCTGCATCTCCCTGCGGCATCATTGTTCGGTGTGGTTGCAATGTATATGTGCGCCAACCTCCACCACCACGAACGAGTATGATCAACGCCACTCCCCTCCAAGTAGCCACATGAAACCGCGGCCAAATGAGGCACAGCCGGAGGAATATCATTCAGAAAACGGATGAAATCAAGTCAGAGGCCATACCCAATGATCCCATGCAATTAAGGGAGCGGGCCACCGTTCGCAGCATCGTACCCCTTTCACAGTTTTGCGAGATTGCGGGCCCTATTGTTAGGCGGCCTACGCTGGCTGCCAGCTTAGGAACCTTTGGCGGGTCCAATACCCGCGGTCTAGATTTCAAACGGACGCGTTCAATGGATCGGTATGCCCCGTTCTATGCACCGCATTGAACTTGAAGCACGCGAAACAAGCGCCTTGATCAAAGGTGATATCGTGCAACCGATGTCCCGATCAGCTCCCGTCTGGGGAAGCAATGGCATGGAACTACTGCCGACTAGATTGTTTACCGACCCGTCCATCACCAACACTACAGCCTGAGTTGCGTTGTTGATGAATGAGAAGCATCCAGCATGGATTTGCCCGTCAATCTTCAGACGCACTGCCAACCAGTGCCTTCTGCCATGCTTGTTGCCATGTTGTCGTTTGTTGGTACGAGGCCAGATGAACATGATATTCGACCCACAGGGCATTTTGCTTTCGATAAGCTCAACCGAGCCCACGCGAAGATACGGCGTACAGTCCAGTTCTGTGCTGTAACCTTTCCAAACACAACCTTTAGTCTGATTGTGACATTCTCGACGAGCCTCATGAGAAGCTTTCTTTTCCAATTATAACCAGAAACACTTGGCTTATCAGATACAGGCATCAGACCACTCGATTGCAATGTACTGTAGTAACATCGTAAACTGGAAACAAGTTAGAGATAACCGAAACGTGGTCCACGAAACATGCAGGTCGAACGAATTGCCACCCCACACAAGCAACCAACCCGTAAAAAGCAAAATCGGAGAAAAAATGCATGGTGGCTAACTTGCATGAATATTGCAAGCCAATTGTTTGGGCGTTTGGGCGTTTGACAAAGCTGGCTTAATCATCGGCGGTCAACGACAATCGCTGAGTCGTACATCCCGGTAAACCATGTTTTACGGCCACCGCCACTTGCTCCAGTGTATTTCCGCGGCTCGTTTTGGTTGACGATCATTGGAATGTGTTTGGAAGGCAGCAAGTCGGTGTGATTACAAACATTCTTTCAAACGTTTCTCACCAGCAGCCACCGAACCAAAGAATCATGAAAGAAGTGATAATCGCCTCCACCTTCCTATCCTGGAATTTGCTTTCTGCGCCAATCTTTGGTCCATCGTCTCATAAAGTTTGATTTTCGGTGCCGAAAGGTGCGAATAGTCCGAAATGCTCTGAGTCACCAATTTTTCAAGACTATCGTATCGTTATGGTGTCAGCCTTGTGGGGTTGGGTACGAAGGCCTCAAGCTGGAGTAGTCGCTCAACGAGCTCTCGCAAAGGCAGACACAGCAAATCTCTAGTTAGCAAGCCAGAACACACGAGATGAAGAGTTCAATTACAAACGCTTTGCATTTGCCTGTCTCCGAATCTGTCTCCGCGTCCGCGCCAGCCTCATGCCTCTCGCCATCGCAATGAAAGAAACAAAGAGCCCAACCGCGGTTGCATCTCCCCGCGGGTGCCTCGAAAGTGAGAAAGCGGCAAACGGAACCCCAAAATGCGCTGCCATCGAAGCCTATCTACGCTATGCTACGCTATCTAATCGCCATGGGAACCAAGCCGTGACCCAGCGGACGCTCGCGACGCCCAAGCAAGCTCGCACCCTGAACCCACCGCCGACTCGTCCGCTCGCTCGCCCGCGTGGCCGTCGTCGTCGTCGTCGGCGGCGGCGTTGCCCATTCCTCGCTCGCGCGCCATAAAAGGAGGCGATTTCGGTTGGAAGAGAGCACGCCGGCCACGGTCGAGGGTTACGGCTAAGGCCGCGGAACGTACCGCGCTTTGGCCGCGTGCTCGACGCGCTGAGAACGGGCCTTGGTGTTGAGATCGCGACTGCCGTGGCGAGCGAGCTGGAGTGGGAGCTGATGCTGAGTAATGCGTGCGAGGTGCGTGTGACTGTGAGTGGGTGGCTGGGCAGAAGGTAAGGCGAAGTGTGCTGAACGCTGGACTGAACGCTGGAGTGTGGGAAAAGGGCCGTGGGTTGGTTGGCCGCGCGTGAAAGTAGTACGGTGTATGCTAAGCTGAAGGTATCTATCTAGTGTCTTTGTAGGTGGTCGTACCGTCTGTGCAAGTGGGTGGCTGATTGTCGTGTTTCAGCGGCTTCGAAGGTTCATTTCTCCGCCCCCAGAATGGCAAACTGAAGCAACGATCCTCATATGCTGAAGCGTTCTCGCAGTGCAGCTTCCCTCTCTGGCCCGAGTTGATGAAGGAAGTCATCGAAATTCGGAATCATATTGCGATAGAGTTTCAAAACCTGAAATCCGCATGAGCAACCTTCATCCCATTCAAAGTAGTCTTGGTAATGACAAGGACAGTGAATACAAACCTCTTCAAAACTCTTTGCCCTCCAGTATTCGTGGTCACCGGCCCAGAACTCGGTCGGTCCTTCAGCCATGTCGGCAAAATACATTAGCAGACACTTCTCGAGAGCCTGTGGGTTGTGGCGGACAACGTTGTTGAAGCCGAGTAGGGCGTGGGCCTTCTCGTCGTGCCATTCAACGCCACGGATGCTGTTGAGAAAGTAACCAGCAAACGCCTCCAGGTGAGGCGCCAGCTTCTCCGGGCAACCAATGCCCAAGCGACCCAGTGCGATGGCGGCGTTCTCGTTCAGCGAACGCGGCAGTTGCGTGGAGAACAGGATTGTGCCGATCTTCTCCAGTAGTCGGTCCACGTACGGATTCATGGCTTCCTTGGCCCGCATCGCGATCTCACCAAGTGACCAGCACGCGTTGTTGATCACGCTGTAGCCAGTGTCGTCGCCGTCGAATTTCACCTCGTTCATGCCAAGTTGCGCTATCAGGATCTCCAGAAGTGTCGGTAGATACCCTTTCAACTGTTCGAAGATGTTGATTGCACAGTCACCCAACAGCGCGTATGCCGACTGTCGCACGTCATGATTGGGATCCTTCATGCAGTAGGCAAGCAGTTCGAACATGTTTGGGTTTGACTTTGCTACCAGTTCCGCAGCCTTTGAGTCATCCAGTGCTTGGATAATTGCAGAGAGCAAATCGAGCGAGGTAACGAGGAAGTCCTTGTCCGGAGCATCCATGTTTGGATTGTTGGCGGCGCGCATAGCATCTTCGAGATTGTGGTGGATGATGTGGATGCACCGAGAAAAGATGGGTTCTGAGAACGGTGTGAAGAGGCTTTCCAGAGCACCAGCAACGTAGGAAAGGCATTCGAGAAGTGGGAACATCTCGCGTGACTGATCTTGGACGATATTCCATCTATGAATGAGCGCTGGCATAAGTAGATTGACGAGCTCACGTGTTCGAAGCGCTGGACTGACATGTTCAGCAAGTGTTTGAACGCAGTCGTAAAGAATGAACATGTTTCGATCTTTGTACGTTGCGAAACATTTCACGAATTGCTCGACAATGTCTTTGCAGTACGGTTGCAGAGTGCCTTTGGCCTTCTCTTCCAGATGAGCGAAAGCCGACGCTGCAGCTTCTTGTACTCGCTTGTTGGAGTCCAGCATGCGCCTGAGAATGCCGGCCATCATAGGCTCAAAGAACTCTCGACGGCCATTGTCGTCAAGACTAGCAGCCCATCCAGAGTAGCGCCCAAGTGTCCAGCATGAGATTTGTCGAACCACGGGCTCAGAGTCGTTCAAAAGAGTGAGCAGATACTTTGTAAGTTCAGGTAGATGAGGTAGGATGGAGTCCATACAGCCTTCAGATATGGCGCCAAGTGACAACACTGCTGCCTCTCGGTTCGGCCAGTCCTGGTGAACGAGATTCTCTTTGAGGTATGGCAACGACACCTCGAAAACCGGTAGACCGAAGGATGTGGCGAGAACGTCTAAGGCTGCAGCAGAGCATTTGCGAAGATTCCACTGTTCCTCCGAATCGAAAGCGTAGTCATCATCGTCGTCGTCTTCTTCTTCATCATCTTCGATTTCACCTTCGCTGAGATCATCGTCGTCCCGGAGGGCTTGCACCGAGCCATTGGCTCCATTACCGCTCAATTCGCCGTTGGCGACGGCACCCGCACCAGCACCTCGAGCAGTTTTGGACGTACTGAAGACGGGTTTGATATCTTGCTCTTTGTCTTCCTCTTCAGCGTCTTCTTTCTCACCTTCGAGCCTGAGGATATCATCTTCGCTGTAGACCATGCTTTCAAGTAGCACAGGTACAATCTTGTCAAGGTATGGCGCCAGACAGTCACGTAAGTCATCATCTTCTCCGATACAGAGCCAGAACTCGGCTGCGTCCAATGCCAGATCCTGGTCTTCGCCATTACGCTGCTGTGCGACCGTGTAGTCCACCAGTCCCTGCATGTGTGGTACCATCTGCTCCGGGCTAATCTCAGCCACGTGGATGAAGGACCGACAAACATACTTCCTGACTTCTGTACTCGGGTCGGTTGCAAGATGGAAGAGATGCGAAAGGATGTTATCGATGTTGGCCAGGACCACAGGCGATTTCTCAACCATGAACACATTGATGCTGGCAAGTGCTGTGGCACGCACTTTGCTCAGTGCATTAGACGTGAACTCGAGAAGCCTTGGAAAGAGGAAGTCCAGCGGGCGTTGTCCACCGTAGTCGCGGTCAAGTGCACCTTTGTTGTCTTCACAAATTTTCTGCAGTGCACTCATCGCACCTTCTTGAGCCTGTGGCGGGACATTACCGCTTTTGTTCTCCACCAGCGTGATTAAATCTGGTAGTAGTGAGGGCCATGCCAGGATTCCACCTTGTCGAACGAGCTCGGTGATGACGTTTCCAGCATAGTTTCTAATTTGAATGTTCGGGTCTTGGAGGCCGGCGGGAATGACGGACCGAATATAAGTCTTGCTCGCATCCGGAATGGCTTTGTATGAAGTCTTGACACTATTCTTGAGCATGATAGCTGCCGCACTTCTTGCGACATGATAGTCCTCTGCGGATAAGGAAACAGACGCAGGCGGTAGACTGCTCGAGAAGAGATATGCCAGGTAGTTTGGGAAATCGGGCGACGCTTTCGCATTCTTCAACATCTAGATGCTAATGTCAGTTCTCCGATGCTATGAGTTTCCAGCGGATGGATGAGCGTACCAGTTCTGCATTTTTCTGCACATTTCTATCCACGGCGCTCAGTGAATCGCACAGGTATTGGGCGAGCTGCCGAAGCGGCTCGTCCTGAGGTTGCCAGCTCATCGCAACCGGATGTTTGTGAGGATGCTGTGAATTTTTGCGGTGGCAAACCACGGGTCAACGGTGTGGGGCTTGTTCAAAATTTCTGGAAAGGGTACCGTTGAAAGGTGGGACGAGGTGGAAGGGAAGTGGTAGGCTGGCGCAGAATGAACGGCGGCCTAGCAATGAGAGAGGTGATGGCCTTGATGCAGTCAGTTAAGTAACCATCTAAATTTTGGATGAGGCGGACGTGTAAGATGAGGTGCGGTGAATGATTATGTGACAGGTCAAAGTAAGGTACCTTTTGCGCCAGAGGTAGCGCTGTCCTATGCAAGAGGCGATGCAGCTCTCATGTCGCTAGCAGTGAGCAAGAGGCAGACAGCAAGTAAGATTGATTCTCCTTGGTTCGGCGTTTGTACTGCCTGATCGAAGGGAGGGTGAAAAAGTTGGCTCAGATGAGCGCGGGCAGGGCGGGAAGTTGCAGGTGTTGGAAGGGTGGATAGCGGCGGGTACACGAGGCAATTGGACACGCGTTGACAGTGCCACCAACGACGTGAGAGGACGAGAAGGTGTGAAGTTGAGGGATCAGAATGAAGAAGAAGAGCGTAGGGGCAAGGGCGTGGGAAGTGGTGTTGAAAAGTAGATGGTAGTAGGTGGTAGTCGGTGGTGGTTCAAAGCGTAAAGTGTGTGCGGTCGGATGCCGTTTACCATTGGTGGGGTTGAATGGAAAGCCCGCCAGAGCTGGCCTGCGCTGGCTGGCTGTGGGCTGTGGCCGCTGCGATATTCTTTCACCTTGGCTATTGATGGCGAAAAACTTGCTTGCTTGCTCACCGTTGTCAGCTTAGGCCAACTTTTTCATCTCTGGTTGCGTATTTCATAAGAAGGCCACTGGAGAGCCACCTTCTGATCTCGAGTCTGCTTCTGCTTTCCATTGCGAGACTGATCGAAACACAGAAGCGCCAACTGTAACCATACATCCCCATCTCTGATACAGCCTTGGATTCATCCGTTTTGCGGCACAGTCACTTTTACTTACCACCGATGTAGCCTTGGACTCTTCCGGCCCACTTCCGATGAAGCATTCCATGGAATGATGCTGGATACGTATAGGTATTCCAAATTAACCTTGCAGTCTCCCGTTTGTTCCTCCACTACTCGTGTTGTCGTCCCAAAGCTCAACTACCACCCTCCTACCATGTTTTCCGTTGCATCGCAGCTACGACTGGAGTGGACTGATGATACCTACCCATATTGTATTTGCAAGGAAGATGGCGGCATGATTAAAGATGACATGATGGACGTTCATTGCCCTTTAGAGAAGGCTATACGAGTTTTGTGAACAGGTTCGAGACATAATGGAATTGGATTTTGGACAGTGGTACGGAAGGCTATTCCACACACCGATGCTACTCCGCGGTCGAAGTTTGAGAGCTCGACGTCGTATATCTAGGCCGTATTTCCGTTGTTCCCGATTGTCGCATTGCTCCTCACGGGTCTCGCGTTTGTATCTTCAGAACACTCTTTTGCCACCGACCATTTGTTGTTGGACTACCAACCACTTACGAGTGCAAAGAATGTGTCAGCGAAGTGCATCCTCCGGTAACGACAGCGCATTCGTTCAATCAATTACCACATCTCATATTACGCAGCATGAGGATCATACTAGATTTATTGCGAAAAAGTCATGAGCGTTTCTGTCTCTTGGCATCTGGCTTGAATTGCGATTGTGTACGCTTCAAAGCCATTGAAAAGTGGCATGAGCGAGATATCAGCTGATACTCTCCACAACTAAGTACAGAGCTTCAAGTACAAATGCATTTCGAGGGAGGAGTGTGTCTCACGAACTGCCAATACTTTCTGCCCATGTTTGCTAAGCGCGGTCAAGCATGTCCGGCTGCTTCATAAGTGTCGCAGACTTCGGCCGTGCCCAAATACATGAAGCGCACAATTGGCCTTTCCAATCGCTGGCCGCAGACTGCTCTTTGCGAGCATAAAGGAGGGATACATCAGAGAGTACTCAGGTGTTAACGATGGTCGGCAGAGGTGTGGAGAAGGCGGATAGTGATATCAGAGGCTTTTTAGGGCCGAATCCAGGCTCTCATTCGCTCCCACGGCGCAATAGTGGCAGTTGGGCGAGTCGTTCGTTGTCACGCCAGCCAAGACCAGCCCACGCCCGCTCACGGTCCAACTTCTGCCAGCCCCAGCAAATGCCAGACGCAACCTCATCCTCCAACATCCAAACCACCACCAAAATACCCTCTCCCATCCCGCCCATCGTCAAATAACCCTATCTTTATCTTCTCTATACCATCTCTCTGAATTCTTCGCTCGTCAGACTCTCTTCTCCATGTAATCCGCCACATCCTCTCTTTGACCACTCTCTACGCTCATATCGCCGCTCCCCGCAGCAGACGTCAGCCCTCCGCTCGTCCCGTTACATATCTACTCAATTCCTCCCGACTCCCAAACTTCACTTCAGAAGCCGGTGCGCTTGTAGAGTAGCCGCACCTGCCGAGAGAGGTGACTTCATCGCTCACGCCGCTTTGGCGGTACACGCCAGCTCGCCATGACCCGCGCGTCCGACCAGGCAGCGTCCGAAGCCTTTAAACCCTCCTTTCTCTCCTCACCACACATCCCAGCCATACAACAACCCTCTCAAGACGCTCTATCACAGTCCACAATGCCGTCTATCCCACAGCCGGACCCGTATGCCGATGTGCGGATAGCAGAAAGTGCGACGGGCCAGGGTGTACTGATAGGCATGCTATCGGCCTTTGGCTCTGCCGCCATCGTCGCTCTCGTCCTCCTTGTCATCTACTTCTTCCAATACACACAACGAGGGCGCATACTACTGGATCGGCTAGCGAGACCGGGTGAATTCGACGATGAGCAAGCATTTCTGCGAGAAGAAGCAGATGCGCTGGAACTGATGGACGATATGGAGCGGATGGAGTACTTGAGAGCAAAAGGTATGATATATAAACCACCTTCACCATTTCAAAAGACTCTAGCCTCGCTTGTGGTAACAAGCCAGATGCTAACCTCACAAACAGCTTTCATCCAAGCAAATCCGCCGGAATCCGTACAAACCGATATATCACTTTCACAGTTCCTCGCAATACAAGAAAAAGGAGTGTCGGCGTGGGAATTCGAGCCAGAACTCGAAATCGCAAATTGCTTTGTCGAGGGTCGGACCGAGATCGAGTTCTTTGATTCCGAGTGCAGCGTTCAGAGCAATCTACCCGTTCCGAAGCAAAATGAAGTATATTATTGGGAAGCGAAAATATATGACAAACCAGAAAACACACTGATCAGCATTGGCATGACAACGAAGCCATATCCGTTGTTTCGATTACCTGGTACATTCCGAAGATGGATCAGACGAAACAGGAGTGCATACTAACAATAACCAATAGGATACCACAAACATTCAATAGCCTACCTCTCCAATGGCCTCCGTCGCCATAACCAACCATTCACAGCCACCGCATATGCTCCAGAATATCAACAAGGCGATGTTGTCGGTGTCGGCTACAGGCCACGCACCGGAACCGTCTTCTTCACACGCAACGGCAAGAAACTCGAAGACGTAGCTCACGGCCTCAAGACGCACAATTTCTTCCCTACAGTAGGCGCCAACGGACCATGCCAAGTGCACGTCAACTTCGGGCAGCTGGGCTTCGTCTTCATCGAAGCGAACGTCAAAAAATGGGGCCTGGCGCCGATGACGGGCTCCCTCGCACCACCACCACCCTACGGCTCCGAACAAGGCAGCATCCTCCTCGAAGGCGGGCGCGACGCCGCGCCCACACGCGACTCCGCCGGCGGCGCCTACACATCCTTCAGCTTCGGGCACTCGCGGTCCGCGTCGGCACAAGCACGGCTCTCGCGCACGCAGCCCGTGTCGCCGGGCCCGCAGCGCAGCCCCACCGACATCTCGCTGGCGCAGCTGTCGCTGGTGGACTCGCGGGAAGCGAGCGACGACCTGGGCGAGGGCACATCGTCGTCGGCGGCCGGCGGCAGCAGCGCGTCGCACAACACCGCCATCCTCGCGCCTACCGCCCTTCCGCTCGTCCACCCCGGCCAGCTGCTCTTCTCCGAGCTTGGCGACGCCCCGCCGCCCGACTACGAATCGCCGCACGCGAGCCCGGATGCCGAGCGCCGCCGCCTGCTCGGCGCGCCGGAGGACGACCGCCACGACGCCGACAGCGATGGCAGCGCCGATGAGGCTCGCCACGGCGAGGCCCGCCCCCTGCGATTGCGCCTGCCGCCTGATCCGCCTATCCCGAGCTACGACGATGCCGTTGGCGATGGTGAGCGCGCGCGCGCGGGGCGGTGAGACGCAGCGGAGAGTGCGATGGATGTGCTACGCGTTGACGAACGACGGGATGATTGGGCTGGTGTTTTGGCGGTGTTATGCACTTCTTTATTCCCACGGCGCGCTCAGATGCTCCATGGGCGCAGCTGCCTTCGGCTTGGATAGATCCGAGCACCATCATTTTTCTGGCGGCGGGAGGATCAGTGCTAGAATTTGTGCTTTTTGCGAGCATCGTACCGCGGGATTGGTCCGTGGGAACGGTCGTGTCTTGAGATGGCTACATATTCCCTCGGCTAGGTGATAGCCAATTCAACGTCTATCGAATGAGGTCTGTGTAAGAATTGCCTGGTCTTGTGCTTCGACTCTGCCTGCTCTTCGTCTTGGATATCATCCTTGTGGAACGGATCTCGCCAGTGCCGTACTATGTGATGGCCTTGATCCCACCAGTCTGGAACATCTGCTGCTTTATCAAAATCTAGTCGTGTCCACCCCTTTACCCTTTAGTACCGTGTGCAGGGATGACCATCGGGTGAAGGAAAGGTGAAATGCTAAGAATACCTCACTCCTTCGATTAGCAATACTAAATGCCCAGCCGTCTTCGAATTCCGACATAACTATATGTTTACATTGAAGCGCATTGCACAGTCTCTCGATCCCAAGCTCTACGAATCTCACTAGAGCTATGACTATCAAAGTGCAAAGCCCAGTCATCAGGAACTGTCCCTATCCACTTCTTGCAGGTACGGCAGTATATCTCGCCAGCGTCTTCGGCGTGCTGCTTCACAAGAACTTCGAGCTTCAAGCTAAAATCACCAACCTTGTAAACAGTGCCATCAGAGAAGCCCATGCTCCGCTTCGGTCTGTCCACAAGCCAACTCGCTCTGCATTCCGAGCACTTGTATGCGATCTTAAAATTGTAGCGGTAACTTTTTTTAATTTCACCATCGCAGCGTGTCAGATCCCGTTGTAAGAGGCTGGTCTGAACCGGCGCTTTCTGACACATACGTTGATATTGCTCCTTTAGGATAACAACTGCATTTGTACGTGTACCATTCGAAATATCTAGCAGAGTAGCAAGATCCGGTAAAATAACGGCCGTAGTGGTGCTCGTTGAGCGCTGTAATAGAGTGATCAAGGTATGCTGTAGTGTAACCAGATGCGTCATGAGATGGAGCTTTCCGTGCTCTTCATCGAGGCTAGTTAGCGTAATGGATTGCTCTCGTTAAGTTTTAATCCTACCGTCTCCAATAGCGTACTTTCGTCCCACCTTTGCGAAGTACTGGTCGTATTCATTCTGTATATCATCGCTGCCAGAAACGAACGACACTGAAAGAGTGACATTGCCTTCGTGCTCTTTCCGCTCTTGCTTTTTCTCCTTCCAGTCGTTAAATAACTTCACTGCAGCCGCGAATGCGGAGACAATGCCTGCCACAATACCGACAACTTTGAGACCGGACATCGTAAGTAATAGACTAGGGAATAACAAATTGAATATCGCTAGATGGTAAGGAGAGTTCGGACCTCACTTCGACGGTGTAGAGGACAAGAGTGTAGTGTTCTTGTCAGAAGGCTTACCGCCGAGCTGAAGAAATCGGGCAAGGCTGTGAAATGGTATGGTTACCGGAATATCGTTTGTGGGCCAGAAAGTAAACCGGTGTAGTGCCAGGTGCGAGCCAACACCAATAATCAAGCCTTCTACACGTAATTTCTGCATTTAGCTGCGGTAGGTCGGCATGTATGGCGCATGCTTGCAGGTTAAATAAGGCGTCCAACTTCTTAAATACGACTCTAACCTACGATGAACTGGAAAAAAAACGGAGGCTCCTGTGTGGTATCACACGTGAATAAAGTTTCGTAAGGAGGGGTGCGGAAAGAGTAACAGTATTTCTCACACTTGAATTAGACTGCAGTTTGAGTCCGCGCTAAAGTTCAAGAGACTAAGATGAGTTCTGTACTAGGTGGTTAGCAGAAGGAATTCCATTGTTATTCGTAGTCCGACGTATTTTGAGTTGCACAACAATCTTTTCTCTTTCGTATGCCAATTGCCTATCAAGACATATCTATAACGCCAACCTCTATATCGACCAAAACTACCAAGCATAAACGACTCTAGACAGGCCAACTGAATAGTAAATCCAAAATATTATGAATAGAACGTAATACGCGAGCTAGTAGATAGACACGAGTCCTAGGAAATGTTGCCCATGTCTCCGTCCAGATCTCCATCCTGACCGAAGTCCTGCGTTTGTTGGAAATACGTAGTGTCTCCTCCTGTGAAGGTCTGCTGATAAGTACCGTACCGACCAGCGGATGGCCATGCCTGACTCGAAAAAACGCTCATGCTGCTTGCTCTCAGGTCGTCTGCCTCAGTAAAGCCTCCAGCTATCGGCATTGACCACTGTTCAGAACCAATGCTGGTGTAGTCATCCATCGACATCTGCGCCCCCGCATTGGGTGCCGGGGGTAGAGGAGCTTGCATGGGTGACAGGAAATGGTTTTGTAGTCCATGAACAGGCATTGGCATATTTACCAAAGCATTGGTGACTTGCGGGCTAGATGTTTGCGAATGTGTTGGTCTCATTCGAAGGCCAGATCGAGACCTCTTTGCCAATGGTTGATTCATATCGCTGCTGTGGCTACGGAGGACAGGTTGTGCATTGGATCCTGACGTCTGTATCGGTGCATGAGAATCGGGAGCACAGGTCGTTGGTGCCGTGATATTTGTGGACGAACTGTTAGTGAGGGAAGAAAGAGGGTTGTTGCCGGTCGAGCTAGAAGACGACTGGGATCCTGGAATTGGGCCGTTCATTCCCGTCCATAAGATGCATGCTTTACGTATCATCACTTCCAAAATCTCTCGTGATGTTGTTTTCATATGCCCTGTCTCGAATACTAGGTCGCGGGCACCGTGGTCCACGAATGCCATGCACAAGTTGACGAAGTCCTCGATTTGTTGCGAGGGAGAGGCAGAGTGATTCGAGAACGTCTCTGCTATAATATTCTCGTACCCTGGAGCTATATTGTAGCGAAGAACCATTGAGTTGGTCTGCATACTTACATGGTGTGGGTACATCCTTGCCAGGGAACAATACTATCCAAATTTCCGTCCATTTTTCGGTCCTATGAGATTCTTGACTCTTGTTCGTCTTGCGACTTTGGGCGTCCAAACTGGCCCACTGAGCATCGGAGATCCCTTCTTTGAGTGAAGGGTCACCGCGAGGACATGAAGCTTCAGCTCGCCGGTGGGCAGCAAGCTCATCCATCGCAGAAGCTCTTGTTTTGTCATTGGACGGAAATATGCAGTAACATCGTTCGCATTGAACGGGATAATGAGTTCTTTTTAAGTGTTCTCTGAGACATCATATGCTCAGCGTGTAGCTTCTCCCAGATGGCTCGTAAGGAGGATGGACATACCTAAGACGCTGAATATTCTTGAAACCAGGTCCAGCACAGGTTCGATACTTTCTGTCGGTTGCACAGTACTTAGTAGAATTATTCTTGTTGAATGGGCAGGCGAGCATTAGCTGCTTTGATCCATCTGGAGATACTATATCGTCAACAGGCTGCTTATGCCCTTCACCATCATTATCGTCATCTTTGCCACCTCCAGGATTGTCACCGTGTTCCGAACTCCGTCTTCGTTTGCGCGAATTGGGCGGTGCGTTGCGCTTTTTATTATCGTTTGAGATGCCGCTATTGCCATCCCCTGACGAGTCGTGTGATCCACCGTCCGCACAGGATTGCCACGACTGGACTTTGCTTCTGAGTCTGGAAGTCATGAACCTGTGAAGCCAGGGGATGAGTGAAGCAGCAAATGCAAAATCGCCTCCAACTACTGAGAGGACAAGCTCTTCTAGGCCGCCATCTTCCCCGCTCCAGTCGTTATCTTCACCGTCCAGGTCATCATCCTCGCCGCATTCGTCTACATCATCATGTTCATCCCTGTTTTCTGGATTTTTATCCGTGTCTTCAATATCTTCGAGTCCAGTTGGGCCGGCATGTGAGTTTTGATTTTTTGGATTGAGCAGCCAGATGCTGCTGTTTGGCTCGGAAGACACGGCATCGTACGCGTGTCGTCCACGTACAGATCGTGGGGACTCCGGTGGTGACTTGTCAAGGGCCTTGTTCTCAGTATGTTCATCAATGGAGGGCATTCTATCGACTGGAGGAGGTGTCTCGCTGGGTGGCATCATGTCAGCTACTCGTGCCGTCAAAAGGGGATCATATAGCCGCTGACAAAAAATAGCAAACTTACTTGTTCGACCACCTCCCTCCGCAGATTCCTGCATCTTCATGTTGATAGCCGCCTTCAACGGTAAGCTGCATGAATTGCGTAACACTGGTTACCGATGTTGGTCCAGACGAGCACGAACCATCCGTTGTGGGAGTTGTTTCCCTTGATGAAGCATTACTGCCGTAGTTTATTGGCTGGATCCTGCCGTTCTTTGACTTGGATTGCGAGAGTTGTTCTACCTTCTCCGTTGGGTCAAAGGTAGTCTGTACAGCCCGACTCCGGCGCTCTGAAGCAAGCTGGGACATGGTTTCATTCTACGGTTATGAGGGATTTGGCAAATAGGTACTAGCATAGGCAACTCCGTCTTTATATAGACAGAAAGTATGAAGCCCACCGCTAAATATATTAGCTCATCATCAGGTCGGCTGCTACGCATAACAAAGACACTGACGCCATGTTCTCAAATCTCTCGCGTTTGCGAGTTGGCGCAAGTGCGCGATATTGAGCGCCACGGTATAATTCAATTGGTGTCAAACCTCGCTTGTACGACATGACATCTTCAGCCGCGAGAACCAACCGGTGCATGAAACCCACTGAACTAAGGCCCCTTGCTCTTTTGTATGTCGGCTGAGAAGGACGGAATCCTCGCCTTTCCCTTACGAAAGGTCATCCAAGGGATGATCTCGCGCAAATGCGCAGGAAAGGCGTCGCAAGGGGGAGAACTTGCGTGCGCCCCCTGCAAGGCCCGATGTTCAGATGATTGGCCTATTTATTAAAATATCGGCGTGAAGTGACATTTTCGAGAGCCAAAAAGTGGATTTAACGCGTGGAAACTTGAGGATTAAGCGCTCTGTCCAGAAATTTGCCGTATGATCGACGACTGCGGCATTCCATTTCAACGCTCGACGCTTCATTGTGCATTTTTCTCCGGCGTATTCCCGTCGACTGTCCCCAGTGGGACTTGATTCTCGGTCAATTGGCGCACCAGATCGTTTCGCCCGGTTGGAGGCCGCTGCCGTCGTCTGAAAAATGACTATGCGCAGACAAGCTGTTCTGGCTGGATATTCGCCGCTTTCGCCTCAATGTCATGGAGAATGTGACCAGAATTCTGGTTGACGTGTTCTCGTGCTCAAATTCGCGAAGCACAACCCTTAGGATGCCCCTTTTATTTGCTGTTTGGAGCCTTGTAGGCTTCCAGCTGGCGAACTCATTCGAAAACGTTGAGACATGCAATTGGCAGAGAACGGTAGAGTAATAATGGACCGTGCGCGTACATAGAGGCAAGAAAACACCACAAAAAAAGCTTCGGACCATGAAGGGGCCGACGAGTGCGGGATAATGCCGCGACACTGACATTGTATGAAGTATTACATGCTTCGAATCACTTTCTTTCTAGCTTAAGATCGCCGTAAGATGAGGGACAACATTATTTCCCCTTTGGTGCTCTATGCTGACATATCCGACCACCCTCAATAATACACCACCGTTGAACACGTGTGGGAGTAATCAAGCCAATTCGATGAACTGGAGCAGTCGGTCTGTATCAGCGCCTCACAGTCTGCATAAGTATTTGTGATGTTGTTTTTTATGCTGACATTAACTGGAATTCGTTCATTCGGGAGCTTATGCGGTTCGGTTGACTTAAGACACGTCTCTCACCATGGGTTGACATGTCAAGCCAATAAGATGCACTCGCAGTTATCTCATTCGTATTGATGTAAGCTTAACTCCACATCGAATCCAAGAGAGTATGGTACGACGACCTCTCTTAGTTCATCGCTTGCCGCTCAGTCGTAAAGCGGGGGATCTCATTACTCTACACATTTAAAAACGCCTCATACGAGCCGAATCCATTTAAGCATCCCCTAATTTATGGATGCTCCTTACACAGACGACCATGACTCGTACGAGGAGGCGAACCCTAAACATGTTCACCCAAGTCCACTTCTGTCTATCAAAGCCCAAGTTACCCAGCGATCTTACTCATTCGTATAACCGTCGACCACTGATGACCCGAAACTATACCTTCCATCCTAGCTATATCATTGTGGCGTGCTACGGTACTCCAGCCGGTTTGGGGGCCGGAGTGAGCAACAAATATAGTAATTTCACGGCTGCAAGTGCATTCAGCATTTCTGGTCAAGTCACTTCGGTGTTTTTTTCATTTACTCTTTCCTTCACTGTCCATCCTCTCTAGACCTTTACTCTGGACTTCCTCGCTACTATCTCCATACAATCTCACATTCGCATAATGACTGGCTCGAATACTGTTCCCGTGGAGGGAGAAGCTCCGCTTGAAACGGACTTTCTCATCGCCGGCCTCGGACCAGCGGGCGCATCGCTGGCAGCGTTTCTCTCGCGCTACGGGCTAACAGGGCTGGCGATCAGCGCGGCGGGCGGCACGGCGAAAGAGCCGCGCGCCCACATCACGAACCAAGGCGCGCTGGACGCCTTCCGCGACCTGGGCCTGATCGCGCACTGCGAACGGCTGGGCAACCGCGGCCGCAGCATCCAGAACTACCGCTGGAGCGACAGCATGGCCGGCGAGGAGTACGGCCGCCTCTACTCGTGGGGCCATGATCCTGCCCGCCGCGGCGAGTACGAGGCCGCCAGTCCGAATTTCCACATCGATCTGCCGCAGACCCACGTCGAGCCCATGCTGGTCAAGTTTGCCACCGACCGTGGGTTCAAGGCGCGCTTCGATACGGAGCTGCTGCGGTTCGAGGAGCGCCGAGACGGCAAGATCGTGTGCTTCCTGAAGGACAAGATCACCGGAGCGCAGTACTCGGTGCTTACGACGTATCTGTTTGGTGCCGATGGCGGAAAGAGCGTGGTTGCGAAGGGACTTGGTCTGGAATTTGACTCGAAGCCCGGAGGAGGCATGGGCTATAATCTTCTCGTGAAAGCGGAAATGGCCCATTTGATGACGAGTCGGCCTGGCAACTTGCACTGGACCTACAGATGGGATAATCCCGTACCATACCTGGTAGTATGGCGCATGGTGGAGCCGTGGCACAGCTGGATGGTCGTCGTCCTGCCCAGTCCCGGAGTAGACATGTCTGAACCGACCATGGAGCAATTCGAGGAAATTGTGCGTGACACACTTGGCGATGATTCTGTAAAATTCGAAATCACAGACGTTTCAAGATGGCAAGTCAACGAGATTGTCGCAAAGACATATGCCCGAGGCAATATGTATGTCAGATTGTCACTTTTAATAAGACATGATGCTAACGACAATCAGCTTCTGCCTCGGAGACGCCTGCCATCGCCACCCACCCACAAACGGCCTGGGCAGCAACACCTGCATCCAAGACGCGTTCAACCTCGCCTGGAAAGTGCGCCTCGTGCACAGCGGCGCGGCATCAGCCTCGCTACTCGCAACCTACGACCGCGAGCGGCAGCCGGTCGGCGCCGAAGTCGTGGAGGTGGCCAACATCTCGCTGCGGCGCCACGCCGGCGTGTGGGAAGCGCTGGGCCTGTTCTCGCGGACGGCGGCCGAGCGCAAGGTTGCGCGCGACGAGCTTGCGGCTGGCACGCCGGCCGGCCGCGACCGCCGCCGCCGCCTGCGCGACGCCATCTTGAGCCTCAAGCACGAGACGCTGGCGCTCGGCGTCGAGATGGGCCAGCGGTACGACAGCGCTGCCGTGTTTGCCGCAGATGAGCGCGCGCCGTTCGAGCCTACTGGTAAAGAAGCGGAGGATGCGGTCATGCACTACGAGCCGTGCACGTATCCCGGCCGGCGTCTGCCGCATGTCTGGCTCAATAAGACGGTGATGGAGAGGGAGTCTGTGTCGACAATTGATATCGCCGGGAAGGGTGCATTCTGTCTTATCACGGGCTCAGGAGGAGATGCATGGAAGGAAGCGGCGGTCATCGTCGCCAAGGATCTACGGCTTGATATTAACGCCGTTAGTATTGGCTATAGGCAAGACTGGGAGGATATTTATCAAGACTGGTCACTACTACGAGGAGTGGAAGAAGATGGTGCAGTACTAGTGAGGCCAGATCTTTTTGTCGCATGGAGAACACAAACTCTTGTGGGAACGAAAGATGAATGTGCTGCGAAGCTGAAGGCCGTTTTGAAGTCGATATTGGGATTTTGAGCACCTGGTTTCTTAGCAGCATTAGGGTGATACCATTTGCAATGAGAGATGGAGTTCGATGAACGGAATGCTTGTTTATACCAGAATGTGACCAAACGAGAAGTAGAGATTCAGAAAGGATTACTCTCAAAAGCTTTATGGTCCAAATCGGACTGTATCGGATGGATGCCATACAACACATATAGAATGCTTATTCGTTATCCCACGGAGCCGTTATGCCCCCTTCATAGCTCGACACCCAACCCGCGTATGCTGATCCACGTATGTAGTGAGGAACGAATATGGACATCGCCAAAACCGAATCATACCGATCATTTTTCTCCATCGTATCTCATAAATCTATCTTCTGCTATCCAAAACCTCCTTCATCATACCTGTGCGGCAGTACTGGCTCCAGTACCCCATGCAACTCCCGCAGCTCCCTTCACAACAGCTTGCACACGGTCTTTCCACACTCTACTCCCTTCACTCTCGACGCTCAAGTCTTCCAGCCAAACACGTGCAACCGCCTTGTCGGAGCGAACCTCAAACCCTGGAATGAGGACACCGGCACGATGCAACCGCTCTATCTCACTCTGCACCTCCGGGGTCTTGAGAAGCGCCTTCTCGTCTTCCGAAAGACCAGCATCAACCTCAGCCTCGCCATCACCATCACCATTGACAAGGCCATCCCTCTCAGCCTCGAGCTTGAGGCCACGCATAGCGGAGCGCAGGGCCTCGGCGGCAGGCGCCTTCGGGCCAAACGCGGACATGGAGGCGGGGACGAACCAGGGGCGCGGCACGGCGACGGGCGCGACGTTGTCGGCGCCGAACTGGGCCTCGAGCAGGGCGCACAGGCGCGCGAGCGCGTCGGCGGCGTCGGCGCGGCGCCGCGCGCCCGCCGTCCCGTTCGCCCGCGCCGCCGCGCTGCCCTTCAGGCCCGCCGGCGCCATCGCGAGCTCCGAGAGACATCCCAGCACTGCGTCTGCTACGCTGTCAGACGTCATGTTGCCCTCCCAGGAGAGCTCCACGGAGCCGTCGCGCTTGGCGTACACGAGCACTGTGTCCATGACCAGGAATGTTGCTACTTGGCCGCGGTCTTCGAAGAGCGGGTGTGGTGACGATGAGCCGTTTGGGTGGGTGGACGAGGTGCCGTTCACAAGGGCTGACGTATCGTTGGATGAAGATGGAGATGAGAAGGGTGGTGTGCCGTTGGAAGAAGTGGGAGAGAGCTCTTCGACATGGCCAAAGTAACCCGACAGTCCGTACTTGATTAGTTCTGAACCAATACCGAGATTGACGTGAATGCGCTCTCCCAAACGGGTAATGGGAAGACCGGCGTATTCTGGTAGGTCGGCGGGATCCATGAGAGACATGCTGTACTCTTCGTTTCTGACAAGCACGCCAGAGATTACTTGGTTTTCGTCGCTGGTTGAAGGAGGGTGTGATTCTCGGGCGAGACGACCAACCACCTTCACCATTTTATCCTTAACGAAAGGAATGGTAAGCTCCTCGCAGTTTGCAGGCGTAAAGACTTTTGTTTTAAGTTCTTTGCTCGCATTAAGGGAAAGTAGTTTGGACTTGAATCGGGTCATGTTATGTTTCGCGCCGTGGACCAAAATCTAATCAAAAGTCAGTCAAACCGGGTTCCAAATCGAAGTATATCATATACCACAACAGATGCTCCCACATCCTCCACGAACTCTCTGTTTTGTGTTCCATCGACATGTGCTATCAACGACACCTCGTTGACTGTGCATCTCCTTGGAATCTTAATCTGCTCTCTTTCAGATGCTGGTCTCCGTCCAGGCTGCGTGGCATTAGCACCCTTTGTCATGACCGCATTGATCTCCTCAGGTTCATTCAATAACGCCGATGCCATTGTTCCTTCGACGCTGTAACCGGTGACAACAACGCCGTTCTTTGGATCAGGTGCCCATCGCTCTAGAAGCTCACGAGAAGCGCCATTTTGCATCATACCGGGTGTAGCAAGCATTACACACGGTCCAAGATCTTCAAAACGATCTAAGCTCTTCAACGACCGCACATATTTGAAATCCCATGGTCCCGCTTTTGCTGCTTCTCCACTGATACCGGACGCCTCAGCTTCTGCTAATCGTTCTCGGAATAAACGTTTGATGTTGTCATTCATGGCACCGATGTATGTTTGATACACTGCCATACATTTTCTGGCGAGATTGGATGCATAATAGATGGGTACCTTTTGATACTTTGAATGCTTCTGCCAGTATTCGTCTAAGATGAGAAGCAGTTCCTGCGCCGTACCGAGCGCAAATACTGGCATTAGGACTCTACCTCCTCGATCCAAGATACCAGTGATGATCCGCATCATTTCCGTCTCTCGCTGTTGTCGTGGTGGGAAGGCCGCAGTTCCAAAGGTGGACTCTGTGATGAGAAGGTCGATTTGACCGACGTTCTGAGGAACGGAAGCAGACACAAGATGTCGGTCGTCTTCTCGTGAATAGTCTCCAGTGAACAGAATTTTCAGACCAGCTATTTCGACGACGTACATTGCTGCTCCAAGTACATGGCCTGCCGGGAGAGCTGTTACATTAACTCCAGAAATGGACATCCGCTGATAAAAGTCCAAAGCTTCAATCCTAGGAAATGTCGACAAATGATCCTGTTCTGTGTAGAGAGGAGCTTGCCGAGACTCGCTCGATGATGTGATGGAGCCAACTCGCACGGTGTCGGCAATCAGCCATTTGTAGATGGCTTTAGTTGCGTGTGTCATGAACACACGGCCTCGAAATGGAGTCTTTGAAAGGACGTATGGAAGAGAAGCGGCATGATCGACATGAAAACTACGAAGATGTGTTAACTGGACATGCTCTCGGTCGAAGATTCTACGAAGGTACGAAGATTCTGCATGAATTATGTACAGTTGGACGACACATGAGCAACGAAGGACGTGCAGTGGGGTGAAAAATATGCTTTCATTGATTCTCGAGTACACGACAACAACCACATTCAGGTTGGGAAAGGGAAGAAAGCAAGAGCAAGATGCCAGAAGCCTAAAAGCAATCAGGAAAGGCAACAATTCGCCATGGAACATGCACGAAAGAGATCGCTCAGAGTCGTCCACTCTTACGCTCATGTGGTATCTTATGGTGTCGCCAAAGTAACGTATACACGTGAAAGGAGGTGGAGGAACATACTGGCTTATGAGGAGGACATCAACCTGGCTGAGGTCGAATTCATCGTAGAATGGCAAGGCAGCGAGACCGTCATATGCAGGATGCATACCCGCATCGAGCTTTACACAGTTATTCATCTGTAGTCCTAACAGGGCTGGACAAACCTACCATGACTGTTTTTCCCTTGTACTGGATGATATGACACGATCGACCAACCTCATTCCCGCCACCCAAGCAGACAAATTTAAGTTCATCTGTGGGATCTACGAAGTCATCTTCCTCTTGGGACGCCGCGTTCAAATCACCGAGCTTCCTTTTGGTGGCCATGACTGGCTCGCGCCACGGCGCGTACACAGACGTGGATAAGGATCAGTTCTATATAGGTATTCGCAATAGAAGACAATATGATCTATCAAAATTCAGATGATAGTCGCGATAGGTGTACGTAGTAAGAGAAGTGGGCTTCGGTCAGGGCAAGGGCTAAGAAAGTATCGAAGGCCAGCTAGAAGGACCAATCGCACTCTGGTAATCAATCCAGACTTTCTTAATGCTGAGACCCGTTTCGCAAACGAATCTTTGCTCGAAGAAAGGGGGTTGGATGTCGAAGTTTGTGCTTTGTGATGTTGGAGCAATGGAAGTCGATATGGAATGCGGACAATCAGTTTCACCGACTTCGGCCTTGATGCCTCCAAGTGAGGCTCCAGCAATTCTCGTGTTTCTCATCATCTTCAATCATTTCACATCAACCAACCCCATCTCGAATCCTCAACTCCCACTCAGCACCGCCTCAACATCACTAAGGCGCTGCATTATTATTTTCACCTTACGTTCGAGACGAGTAGAGTCGCATCACTGTGCGAACCGTTCTCCTCTCATGAGCATGCGATAGCCTGATCCCCTCTGCGAGCCCTCTTCGCAAATGGCTCAATCACCACCTCCTCCGCGCTCCTATACTCCCGTCCAGCATCCTCAGATCCATCAGCCGCGCCCGACCAACATCTCTCTACCTAGTGAGCCTCCTGCCAAACGACCGCGACTGTCCCCAACTCCGAGCCCGTTCAGTGCTGGCCCCTACGCTGCTTCGCCGATCTCCGCTTCTCCTCTGGTCCCGTACTCGGCGCTGCCAGATCATAGTCCTATCCAGGCGTTTAATGCCCCTCAACCAGTGCAGCCATATCATCCAGATGTGAGCTCGCGAAATGCCACCGGCACTATGGGTCCGCCTGAGCGGCCACGCAAAGACAAAGACATGGACGTGTCTGATCTTCAAGATGTGGTCAATGCCTCGGGTATTGATTTGCGCGAGGAAGAAAATTACATGGCTAGCACATACCGTTATCGTGGCGATAGTAGCACGCAGTCAACCTCTTTCGGCTCTTACACCACCTCACCTAACAATAGCTTTGGGATGTGGCAGCAAGGGAGCTTTGGCTCATATCCAGCATTCCAAGGTACGGGACCGTACAGCCAACCTGCTGTGCCTCAGAAGACAGTTGAAGAGCTGGTTGAAGAAAAGCACCGACTCGCAGCGCGCAAGCTCGCCGAGCAACAGGAGAAGCACATCCGCCAACCCTTCCTGAATGCTGAGTTTGTGCGCAACAAGCTCCAGGATGTCACGTCTAAGCTTAACGTTAAGCTCACAGCGGATGGTCGACTGGCACAATCTGATCGACCCAAGGTCTTTGGTAGCTACGTTGGTGGTACAGAAGGAGTCGGTATTGTGCAGGCGCGCACACAATCCGCTATTCACGAATCTTCAAAGATAGCTGATTTGCTGTCGCTGATCTCACTCGCAACAGAAGAGCGCCTGCGAGATATCCTAGAAGATGCTGTGTCAATAGCACGGAGTCGCCGCAGCACTTCCGATGGCGTCGTTCCTGTAGATTTCGTCGACATCGCCGACGGTCCCTCCAAGCCGACAAAGACCACAGTCACCATTCCCGCAAAAGCCATTGCAAGCGGTCTTTGGGAAGGCGTACAAGTCCCAGATAGTGCCGTGTCACCCTTCACGGTGGTACCGCCTGCGTTGAAGACAGGTGATACGCTTTCTATTGCCACCATTGCAGGCAGGAGCTCACAGAATGCAGAAATGTCCGAAGCTGATGGTACCATTATGGTCAATGGCGAGACAGCTGGGAAACCTGAAGTCAGAAGAACCGATCTGCCTCCAACACCGCCTACGTCAGAGCCCAAAGACGGCATTGCCTTTCCTTCGCCGTTCCCTGCTCTCCTCCGCAACCTCGGAAACACCGACCTCTCCGCTGAAAAGGCGCGCCTAGAAGCACGCAAGCGGCGCAAAGCCGAGCGCGAAGCGCGCGACAAAGAGCGACAGAACTCGACCGCAGGCGCCCCTTCAAGCAGCGGCGACGCGCGCGCGAGCCCGACCTCCGCCGCCGAGCCCTCCGCAGCCGCCACGCCCTCCACGCCCGTCGACAAGGACCTGAAAGCGGAAGTGGCGCCAGTCAAGCTCTCGAAGAAGGAGCGCGAGAAAGCCGCCAAAGCCAGCCAGACATCAGAAGCAGCGCAGCGGCGCGACGCCAACGCAACCGCGAACATGGCGCTGGGGGGCGTCGGCAAGAAGTACTCGTGGATGAACGCGGCGAGCGCGGCGCCCGCAGCACCCGCCTTCGGCGCCGGCGCCGGCATGGGCCCCGGCCGTAGCGCCAGCGCCGCGGGCCCCGCCACCGCCAAAGCCGCCGCCGCGCCGAAGGAGACCGAGGAGGAGCGCGGGCTGCGCGCCGGCGGCGCCCACCGGCGCGCCGGCCTCTGGGCCGAGGCGGGCCCTGCTGGCCGCGGCGTCCAGGTCCGCGACGTCGTGGCGGTCCTGGAGCGCGGCGCGGCGTTCGCGGATATCGGCTGTGAGAAGGTGCTTGCGCGCGCGTTGGTGCGTGGCCTGCGCGACGAGGACCTCGATGTGCCCGTCAAGGATCCCGCTGTGGCCGCCGGCGCTGCTGGTACGGCTGCTGCTGCGCCGGCTGTCGCGCCTGTGGCTGCGGCGCCCGCGATGTCGAATGGGGCAGTCGTGGCACCGGGCGTTAATGGCACGCGTTGAATGGAGCGCCAGAGCTTTCTTCTCAACTGTATTTCTATCTTATCTCTCGTTTTCACATTGTCGTTCCTATGGAGAGAGACTGGTATGGTATGGCATGGCCATCGGCGTCTGGAAGTCAAGGCTCGGGTATAAAAGAACGGCTTGTTTGGAGTTCGTGCTGTCAATGGTGCCCAAGAATGCTGTGACTTTACTGTTTGGGAACTTCATCGGTTTTATTCGAGCTGTTGTTAGCATGAAGCCTTGTCGAGTGATTATCGTCACTCTTGTTAAGGAGAGAATAAGAGACACGTAAAGGTAGTTAGACGAAGCAACATAGTGAGCTTTGTTGATACTCCTCTCAATGTGTTTTCCCTGATGGCATCAAGTTCTCGTACGTTGAGGATAGAGTGTAAACTGTTCTACGTCTGGCTAACATTCCAATGTCTGCCATTTGGTTCACCCGAGCAAATAATCGACAAATCTTTAGAGTTCAGCGATATTCATTTTGCAGCCAATACGTTTGATGTGTTCGAGCCATTACAAACAACTGCTGGTAGAGATGTCCATAGTTGAAAGGTGAGAGTGCATGGTAATGAAGGTCGTGGACAACGATGGAATCGCATATGCCAATACTTGCGAAAATTCACTCATTTGAAGATTGAAACTGTAATCATTGCCTCTGGTATTCTGCTAGAAACAAGCACCTTAACATTTTGCCAGCCCGAGGCTTTTTGAATAAGCCAAAAAGAACCTCTTCACCATCCGAACCATTCTGTTGAAACCTTTGCCATCCTGGCTCTATTGCTCCATTCCGCCCCAATACTTCCCATTTTTGTTGCCGTATGCATATCTGTTTGCCGTATAGGTACACTGGTCTTGTTACATACCAGTAGCTGAGCCCGATTTCCTACCAGTTCTATCCGCGAAGCTCCCATAGGGTCGTTTCGGATAGATGAAGAGGTAATGTGAAGTGGTGTAGCAAAATGTCGGGGATTGTGATGATGGAGAGGAGAAACTTCTGATGGAAACACTGTAGTCCGTGGCAGACCACATCCTTGGAGGCCGAAGGGTATCAAATAGCCGTGAATGGGTCAATCGTTGAACCTGTACGCTTCTGGAAGAGCCGAAGGCTAACCCTACAGTTATTGTCAGGATTGGATCGATAAAACTTCAACGCAACAGCCATTGTAGGGCAGTATGTTGCATACCAACTGTTCAGCTTGATGCCGACACGATCCCACTCTCCTTTCTTTTCGAACCCAAACTGTTTCAGCCAGCTTTCCATCCACCGTATTCGGTCGTCTTCCCTTTCGAATGCAAACGGGACGGAGATGGTGATGTTCTTCACCCAACGAGTTGCGCCAGCGTTAACCAATTCGACGTCCTTCTCGCGCCACTCGGCAGTGGAGGAAATTTTGTGATCAGGATCGAGAAGGAAGACCATGCGGTCGAGCAAAGCCGTACCGACACCTTGTTGATGATACTCGTGATGAACAAAGACCTCCATCTCACTAGTATAGCGATACATTGAATTACTTGCAGTGAAGTCGTCTGCCATCGCAAAGCCAATGACCTTTTCTTCCATGCTGGACATCGATGGACGACATTGACGTCCGGAAGTGTCACGCCAGCGGGTCATCTTCTCGACGGCAACAATACATTTGAAATGGTTCTTATGAGATTCCTCGCGACGGGCCCTAATCTGATCGACGGTGCGTGGATCCCTCTCAGGAACGTGGACTGTGTTAGATACGTAGTGGTTGTAGATGTCGGTCATTTGCTTGTCGTCGCTAGGTTTCGCCACTCGAAGATAACAATTGACTTTGAGTTTATGAATAGACAAGGGGAAATCGTCAATCTGTGGAAGCAGATGAATGGCATCCGTGTAGAAACCGGTTGGAGGTGCATGGGCCTTCGGCCTTCTCTTCTTCCTCGTTGTGCGTTCTTCTGGAGGGATCATAAAATGAATTGGTTTCTTGTGCATACTGCCGTGGTCGGTTTCATATACATGATAGCATTCGTCTGTACTGTCCATTGAGTATACTGGCACAGGCAATGGCTCGATGAATTGAAGGCCATCTTTGCTGAAGCGTAGCCAGTAAGGAGTCCATTGCGGTAAGGATGGAGGTTCTTCCTCGGTTTCTTCGAACGATGGTGGTTCTGAGCTGTGTGTGAACGAATTCCAGAACTGCTGAAGTGATTGGGCTTCGATGCGCTCAGGAATCCAATAACGTGGTGTAACTTCGCACACACCCGTTGTATAGCTCTCATGATCGAGATCAACAGCACATCGTGAAACTGTAATCTCACTTCCAGAGTAGGTCACGTTGATGTTCATATCGTTATGCAACGCGTCCTCGGTTTTGTCAATCCAGGCTGCCCATTTCTTGATCTCGTTATGGTCGGAGAATCTGCCTCGAGTCTCCCATTCAGGAGGAGGAAGCCAGTCACCTTTCCAATCAATCAAGTGGCAGATATCATTTGGATCCGAATCTTGTGGAGCTGGTAGGTCCCAACCGCCGTTCCAATCCGTCCGCGGGTTGACGGCCTTACCCTTTGGAATCTTGGGCCACTTGTTTGTACGACTTTTTGGGCCGTTCTGCAAAGCGTCCTGTTTCCGTCCATCATCTACCACTTCTTTGGTTGCTGTTTTCTCGGAGCTCGAATTCAAGGACTTGTCCTTGGCATGAGTGGTAACATTGTAGAATCTGCCGGGTTTGATGATGATGGTGGAAACGGGTGGTGGAGGGAGAAGGCGTTCTCCAAGCATGGATTTCTGAGGAGTCTTCAGAACGGAACGAAGCGAACAAGGCTTAGATGGGTCTCCTTTCTCTTGAGGAGGCACTGAATTCGAGGTGATTGAGGATTTCAGACTTTGGGAACTTGGAACTGCTTGAGATGGGGATGAGGATTCATAAGAATCAGCTGTGTGGACCATAGAATCGATTGGTGTCGATGGCTTCGGAGCATTTGAACCTGCAGTCGCCTTGGCTTCACCAAATGTGAGTTCATACAGTCGGTATTGGCCAGCACTTGTATCTGAAGTTGTATCACGCTGAGGCATGATGACAGCTGCCTCTTCAAATGATACAGTCTTCCCCTTTTGAGCTGTGCTTGATGAAAGGCCGATGTTCGTCGTCGCGGCCTGGACATCGGCAGCGCCAAGGGTAAGAACAGGAGCATCTGGAGGAGGGTGTCCCTTTTTCGACTTGACTCTGAGTCTTAGATGTTGAGGAATGTACGGCATTTCGTATCCTCTAGGGAAGACGACTGGTTTGATCCGTTGCTTTGATCCGATTGGCTCACGTTGGCCGTTGGCAATGTAGGAAGTCGTGAGAGAAACTGGATTGCCAGCAATTTGAGTACGCTTGTTGTTGTCTGCTAGTGGGCCTGGGTGAGGAGAAGTTTTTGTGCAGGTGGATTGATCCTCGTTGGGCGTGTGACTCACACTTGCAGAATTAACTTCTTCGATGTGTTGTGTCTCGACTTTGTGCTGTGTCTTGACTTTGTGCTGTGGCGTTACTTGAGGTTTAGTGTGCACGTCGGAGGATTCGCTGTCGGACGAAGTGGTCCATGTAGAAGAGAAGCCTTTTGATGGTTTCCACACTTGTGTCTCACGTGGATTCTTCCAGTTCTCGTCGACTATGCGTCCATCTGGAAGCTTCGCACAGCGGCGTTTGGTGTACTTGGGGTATCCGAAGCGGTTGAGATGAAGATGTGGATGGAGGATTGGTTTGATGGAAGAAGGCGAAGCAAAAGTAGCAGTTGTGGTTTGCTGGCCACGCGTAGGTGCGTCTTCAGTTGAATTAGTCAAGTTGGGTCGGTGAGGAAGCGATGAAAGTTCACTCAGAGTCTGATCAATGTTGGCGATCAGCTCGTGAAGTGTAGGCTTTGAGGTGGGTACTGGAGCATCCATTAGGGACGAAGGACTGGACAACGGGCTTTATGAAGGATGAGGTAGGATGTGGGTCTGAGAGAAATCGCTCTGATGTTGCTCTGAACAGAAAGAAATCCATTGGATCCTCGTGGGGCACTTCAGCCTTGGCACGTGATTGGTTCTCCATTGGGATGGCCACTTTGAAAGGAAAGGCTTTACCAGCGCTTTATTTGGAGTATGCAAATTGACCGACGTCTTGAAGAGCAGCGAAATTTGTGATTTTCCATGGAGAGAAATAATTTGTTGGTTGGGGCATCGGCCGTTAATACTGCGCTGTAAGTGAAGCTAAGGTAGAGTACCTTGGTATTCCGCATCCTGGAAGGCAACTCTCAAATCCATCATTTTCCAACATCTCCCTCACAATGTTATCGATTCTCCGAAAAGCAAGATTAAAGGATAAGGAAATGCGGATATTACTGCTGTAAGTGCTTAAGTCATCTTGAAATACTCTGAAGGCGCTGATTGTCCGCAGAGGTCTTGATGCAGCCGGTAAAACTACGATATGCAAGAAGCTGCTCAACGAAAACATTGAAGAAGTTAGTCCGACATTGGGTTTCATTATCAGGACAATTGACTACGATGGGTCAGTAAACAGTCAGGCCAACTTTCGTTCATGGATTGACCTACTTTAGATACAAGCTCAACATCTGTATGATCTACGCACTTGCTTTCTTGGGTGGCTCTGAAGCTTACCTTACCATCGCAGGGGATGTTGGAGGCCAGAAGACTCTTCGAACATATTGGAAAAACTACTTTGAGAAGACAGATACTTTGATCTGGGTTGTTGACTCGACAGATGTCGCCCGTCTAGATGACTGCCGAGACGAGCTGAAGAAGCTACTGCTGGAGGAGGTTGATAGAACCCGATCAAATTTCATCCAGACAAGAAACTAGCTAACTCATAACATTAGCGACTGATGGGTGCAAGCCTGCTGGTGTTCAAAAACAAAAGCGACGTGACGGGAGCCATGAGCGTTGAGGACGTTCGGAAGGTAAAATTGCGTGACTCCTCACATGGACCCGCAGACACTAATAAACATATCGTAAGGGTCTCGAATTGGACAGCATACAAACGCATACATGGAACATCATCACTTGCAGCGCCGTTACCGGCCAAGGTTTGAAGGAGGGGATGCATTGGGTTGTTCAGGACGCAAAAGATCGCCTATTCTTATTTTGATATCCATCTCTCCGAAGTCGATTGCAGAATCAGCAACACCGACACCTACAACAAGGCCAGTAACGGTAAGACCTGTAGAAGAGGAGCGCTTACTGTTTCAGATGGCCTAGATGCGAGCCGATAAGCAGCAGTTCTAGCAGCAACTCAAAAGGACCAAGGTGAAGAGTTTGCGAGCTCAATCATTCTCAAGGATCCGCGTTCTTTAAAGTGGGCTAGTCGATTAGCGTGAGTAGGTCGTATGTTTACTGTTGTGGAAGTCAAAAGTATCCACCATTCGGTTCCGCAGTGGCGCTTTGAGAGGAGAAAACACTGGGGACAAGACTTAGAGCGAGATGCAAACAATGTAGCAATCATGATAATTGTGCCAAGTTCATTCTTGCTTTCCTACATCCCAAACCGACGCCCTATCAACTCGAGCCAACCAGCTGCCCCTGCTCAGCAACACCACCACGCGTTTCGAGCCACAACTCTGCTGCATCCGACAGGGATTCGACCCGATCCTGCAACAGTTTCGCCAACTTTTTGCTTTGCACCCCCCATTTGTTCTGGCTGCGTCCAGGTGCTGATCATGTCCACTGCATCTGAGCCAAACAATCATGAAGACATTTCGCCCGCTGATTTTGTCAAGAAAATCCGGGCATTGGGCGAGCAGCGAGACCGTGAAGACGCGGCCCGCTTTGCTCAGCTAGAGCAAGACATCGTCAAGGGGAGGGAGGAAAGGGCTGCGCGGAGAGCTGGTTCGTCGTCTGGAAGCCTGTGGCCATCGCAGCATTACACTTTGTTTACATTGGCTAACACTTGACATGTTAGAACGAGCGCGCTCCATCAGTCCTGAAAAATCCGTCAGAACCGCAACTCCTCCCAGCCCGGAGCGGCACACGACATCGTCAACAATCAACTCTCGACCAACAGAACCAGCCAGTATGTCCGAGCAAGACTCTCCTGCTACCTCGCTGGCGCGGTCCGGCACACTCTCGTGGCAGCAACGCCCCAAGTCGTCGAGTGGCCGAAAGCCCCTCTCGTTCGTTGCAGCTGAGAATGCTTCTCGGTCGCCGCGCGATACTCCCGAAGCTGCCGATTCTGAAGATACGGAAAAGTCTAGAGAAGATATTGCTGCAGCATTGTCGTCTAAAGATCCTACCTGGTTTAGACAAACTGCAGATAGAGGCGTTGGCTCCGCTGCTTATAGACGGAACCAAGTTGAGGATCCATCGATCACGGAGTTTACATCTGGTCAACATGGTCTACCAGGCATGTCAAGAAGTCCACCTCCAGATGATATTCGGTCTACATCTCCGTCGCGCCAAGGTTCTTTCCGCAACAGTCCTGCGCTCAATCTGCAAAGCCATAGGCTTAATACTGCATTGCCAGGAACAGATATGAAATCGCTTTCTCTCGACCCGCCTACCCTAAACCCATCGAACAATGATGTTGCCTCAAGGGCGCCAAACAGATCTCCCTCTCCGACAAAGGGCATGGGAGGATTTGTGCAAAGTGCAATGCTGAAGAGGTCTGACAGCGTAAACAAGAGATGGAGCGCACAAGCATCACCTGGCATCAATAGACAAGGATCTACCGCTAGCAATCGTGCTGGAACTCTCAGTGGAGTATCTTCAAGCATGCCTAGGCTGGATTCTAGATCTTCGACAAGCCCAAGTCGCGGAAATTCCGCTGAGCCAGGTTCACGACCAACTTCGAGTCATGACAACTCATTCGCCCAGTCAGTAGATGATTCAAATGCTAGCATAGACAAGGATGGCTTTGCTCGTCCTGCTTTGCCTCTTCATACTCGATCAAAGTCAGTGGCTTCGATACGCAGTTCCCAAAGCATTGATGACGAATCTACTCAACCTCCGAGCCCTTCTAAACGTTGGAGTCCAACCAAGTCAAGCTGGCTGGAATCTGCACTGAACAAGCCTGAAGAGAAAGTCAAAGCTACACCTCCACCATCTCAGCCTTCTTGGATGTCCGATCTTGCGAAAGCAAAGCAGCAGAAGAACGCCACGTCTCCGATAGAGAACTCCGATCCTCTGCAAGAAGAGACACCGAAGGCAACATCCAAACTCGGACAGAAATCTTTCGATTCACCGTTGCAGAAAGCCAAGTCTCCGTCACCAGAACTGGCTGCCAAACCAGTGTCGCTGGCAAAAGAGCGACCAGATCCAACGCCTCTGCGATCTACAAAGTCACCATCTCCTGTGGCCTCTCCAAAACCTGCCCCTAAGCCGGACTTAAGCAAGCCTTCAGAACCTGGAAAGTTCGATTTCCGCTCAAGTCTTAAATCTCGTCAAACCTCGACAGATGCAAACGAAGATGGTGAACCAGAGTTTAGAAACGCACTTGGTAAACTGAAGCGCACTCAAACTCAGAAGTATGAAGCTCCGGATGTCTTGAAGAGCAACATTATGCAAGGCAAGGCTGCATTGAATATTACTGGCGGCCCGGTACCACGCGTAAAGAAGGACGAGCTTAAAGACAGCCTCGTACAGCGCAAGAAGGAGATGCAGGCTAAAGCAGCTTCTGAAGGTCCAAAGAAGCCTATCGACAAGCCAGATCTACCGGCACCTGAAGCATTGGCCAAGAGAAAGGCAATGAACAAGAGCGAAAGTTTCCAAGATCCTCTCGAAAGGCCGAAAGAGAAACAGGCAAGCACACCCGAGGCGCTGTCAAAGTTTCGAAGTGTAAAGGAGAAGGCAAAACCTGAGCTACCTCAGAAGCCATCGAGTCCTCCGCTCACACGGAAAGAAACATTTGGTTCAACGCTTCCCAAAGATGAGACTCCTAGCAAGTCAACCATCAGTCGGACGTCGTCTAATGAGGATGGCCCGTCAAAGGTTAACCTCTTTGCTGGAGGTTTAAAGACCGGGGCATCAAGTAAATTGGCGGATCGATTCAATCCTGCGTTGGTAGGAATGCTTGCTCGAGGACCTTCTCCAATGGGAAATCAATCTGGAAAAGCCACTTCCTCTGCCAGCAATGATATGCCGTCAGCTCCGAGATCTCAAGCAACTGATGAACCTGGCCCTGGCCGCGAGCTCACGCATATGACCAAAGGTCGAGCCCGAGGACCAAAGAGAAAGGCTCCATCGTCAAAGACTGCGCATCCGGTCTCAGAACCTACTTCTGCAACTCAAAGCCCCAGATTACCGTCCGTGTCTCTCGTCAAACCTGAACACATTTTGCACAGTAGTCCAAAGGAGATCACAAGCACAAGCAGTGGAGATGATCTTCCAGCCAAGCCAAAACCACTAGCTCCGAGTAAATCAAGCCATCTCTCACAAATGGCGTCTCCCCGGCTAGAAGAAACAGAGAACGTGCAACCAGAAGATGCAAAAGCACACATTAAGGTTCAAACAAGTGTTGATCGCTCTCCACTTCAAGATCAAGATTCGAAACAACACCGTCGCGTTCCATCTCGCTCATCTCCAACTAAAGCTCAACCATCGCCGCTTTCTAGCGTTCGGAATACACCAATGTCAGTTCATGAAGATGATAAATCGAAACGAGAATCTCTTGCTTCCTTTATTTCTCCGAAGAGTTCTTCAGATCGCTGGAGTAAGCCGACCGAGCCCGATACAGCGTCCACCTCAACATCGCGACCCTGGTCAACGATTTCGGAGAAAGAGGTGCCACTTTCCTTCGATTCAACCGGGACCTCGAAGAAGCCTTCAAGTGAAGCAAAGACAGCTACCAGTGAACCGAGCAAGAGGCCATCTGCAATGTGGGGAAATCTGGGTAACCTTCAACGCACTGACACTCTCGATATGAAAAAGCCAGCTTCTCCCAAGAGAACCGAGAGCCCTGTCAAGTCAAGATCACCCGAACGTCACGATGATGACTTGTCGAATGTATCTGTCAAGAGCACGGCCGCAATTTGGGGCAAATCCGCTGAGCCAGTTTCTTCGCCTAGTCGACCGAAATCTCCCGTCAAGCTTCCGACTAAACAGGATGAAGAACAGGCTATGCGAGATGCAGGTTTAATGCCACCTCCAGGCAAGCCTACTGGTTTGGGTATTACTGGTACCACACCAAATACAACTAGGTCGACCCAATCTCTTTCAAATCCTTTGAACTCTGACTTACGAACAAAGTCAGACATCAATACGGTAGTCGATACTAAGGAGCGCGGTGTTCCATCAAAGGCTTCATCAGCCGTGACATCACCAGCTACATCCCTTCAGGTACCTCCTGAGTCGCCCCGTCCGAAGACACCAGACAACCGATCGCGACCTGCATCCCTGCAAATCAAAGCACCGCCAGAATCTCCAATACCGCATACATCAGAAGCGAATAGGCTGTTTACCGACTTCTTCGATGAACGACCGATTATTACTTCTCAGCCTGATTTCGATACCATTGCCATCTTGGAGCATAACCCACTGCCTACTGACAAGATCACTACCATTCGTAAACAAATGCAGGTAGTCCTCGGTGATGGTAAGCTTGCAACGGTACCTCAAGATCAGTCACACATTCTCTACGATGACTCGATGTACGTTTGCTCGCATAACTTCAGCAGTTCAAACGGATCCAAATCAACCGCAGTCTACTTGTGGGCAGGTTCCAATGTGCCTTCTGCAGCAGTTGATGACGCACAGCTATTTGCTAGAAGAGCTGCGAAAGATGTAGGCGGCAAACTTGAAGTAATCACGCAGGGAAAGGAAACACCCAACTTCCTTCAAGCCGTTGGTGGAAGTCTCATCACTTTTCGTGGCTCGCCATCTCGCTCTACTGCTGCTATTCCCGACACGTTTATGCTCTGCGGTCGCCGCCATCTCGGACAAATTACCTTCGATGAAGTCGACTTCAGCCTCAAGAGCTTCTGCTCCGCCTATCCTTACATCGTGTCCAAGGATGGTAAGATCTACCTGTGGAAGGGCATCGGGTGCCATAGCGACGAACTCGGCTGCGCGCTGCTGATCGCCATGGAGCTGGGCATGACGCCAGACAACCAGCTGCGCGAAGGCGAGGAGCCCGCATCATTCCTCTCACTATTCGGGACAGCAAGCACACCCACGAACTTCTCGACGCCGCGGCGCACCGCACCCTCCATCCCGCGCTCAGCCGACCACTGGCGGCACAAGCCACGGTGCGACCGCTACCGCGCGCGGCTCTTCCGCGTCAGCGCGGCGGGCGGCACAGCCCGTTCCTCGCTGCAGGTGTCGGCGCTGCTGTCGTCGGTGTCGGACGGCCTGCGGCGCAAGCGCTCGTGGTCGTCGCTGATGCCGCTGTCGTCGCCATCGCGCGATGCCCCGGCCAGTCCCACCAGCGGGCCGGGCACGCCGACGTCCCTCACGCCCAACGGCACGGGCAGGGCGCCGCGCGCCGCCGCCGCAGAGTTCGTCGTCGCCGAGATCGCCCCTTTCACCCAGGCTGACCTCCTCCCTGGCGCTGTCCACGTCCTCGACGCCTTCTTCGAGGTCTATGTGTAAGTCCTGCCCTCTCGCCGTCTCCTATCTCGCACATGTTAACGGCTCAACAGGCTCATCGGCTCCGCGGCGCAGTCGCAGGCGCGCGCCTTCGCGGCGGCGCTGCTCTTCGCGCAGGACTACGGCATACTCGCGGCCAGCATGGAGGACCGGCCGTTCGTGCCCGTCAGCACCGTTGTGCTCGAGGGCGCGCCCAGGGACATGAAGGCTTGCTTTCGGCAGTGGAAGGATCCGGCTGCTGAGGCTGGGAGCGTTGTGGGCAGAAAGGAGGGTGGTGTCGCTGGCGCAAAGAGGAGTGGGAGTTTGCGCTGTGTGGGCTTGGCGGCGGCGCTGGCCGCTGCCAGGATGGAGACTACTTGATCTCTGTCGGCTTATTTCACTGATTGTGCGTTGAGAGCTGTGCTGTGAGCGACAGGCGACCTGTACGATGGGAGTCCATGGCTTGTAAAACTATGTCATGAGGTTGTCGGCGGTCTTTTGAAGCGCAATAGTTACGAAAAAGTATGAGATATTCAAGATACTTCATTGTTGTTAACTACAGCAGTATTTGAAATGGTTGGATCGTTATACTCAAAATGTAAACTGCATATTATCACTTTGGAAAATTCCATCCGGTACTGGCATATGATTTCTGTAGTTCACTTCCTTCACATCGTAGGTTTCATCACATGAGCAAGAGCAATTAAAAACGGGATACAAAACTTGGCAGGAGAGAGAGGCTCAATTATGGACTATCTCCCTAATTTTTTTTTGTGGTTTTTTTCCTTTTCTAATAGAGTAGTCCCCCCTAAACGCCTATGCAGGCATGATGTATTTGCTTATGAAAATGTGACCAGCCAACGCCACCTATGCATTATGATGGCTTGCGGTCTACTCAATGTCGACCTTCTTCACCTCGACATAATCCTTGTCCAACTTCGGGACCTCGATGATCAAGATGCCGTCCTCCAGTTTGGCAGAGATGGCTTCGGCATCGACCTGGGCCGGGTTGGCCCTGGAACCGAGACGAACCTTCCTCTCGAAAGGACCGACCTTGCGCTCGTCCATCGCAAGCGTCTTGAGGATCTCCTCATCAGCAGGCCTGTACGTGACACCAGCAATGCTGATCTCCGACTTCTCCGCGTCCCAATTGACGCCGACATCCTCCTTCTTGGCGCCGGGCAAGCTGACATGAATGATGAAGCGGTCCTCGGCATCGAAGACATCAACATCGGGCTTGTAGTCGGCATCCTCACCCTGCGCGCCGGTGTTCTCGCCAAACAAATCCGCGATCACGGCGCCCCATGGGCCCGGGAAGCCTCCGCGGCGGTGCTGCTGAGCCCACCATGGGCCTCCGCGCGCGCCAAAGCGGCCGCCGCGGCCGCCGCATCGTCCGCGCCGGGACTGCGCGCCGCGGCAGCGCTCTTCGTCTCCACAGGCACCCTCCTTGGCTTCTTTGGCCTTGCCCTTCTCCTGCGGCACCGACGTCTCTGGGTCGGCGTCGCCGCACTTCTCGTCGGCCATGACGGTGTCCGGGCTCTGCTCGTACGCCGGCAGGTTCTCCTCACCCTCTGCGCCTGGCGGAGGAGCAGGCGGAGGCGGGCCGCGGCGGCCGTGGTGGAAGTGGTGCGGGAATGCTCCTGGTGGTGGTGGCGGCGGGCCTTGGTGCCAGCGGCGATGACCCCATCCCCATGGTCCTGCAGTGAATCCTTCCTCGTCGGAGGATGGGCCTTCTTGAGGCGGGCCGCTTCGGGCGAAGAATGGGTGCGATGCTCCCTGGGTTTCAAGATTGGCGATGAAATCCCAGAAGGGAGCGGAGCTGTTGTAGTATCGAACTGATGGCATTTTGTATTCGAATTGATTGACTGATTGAAATTGAAGATGAAAGAGATTGATGTGTGATGGAGAAAGAAAAGATTACATCACCATGAAAGGGTTTATATACAAAATCATGGGCGAGTTTCCACACCAGGCAACAGGATTTCGAGGTTTACGCCGCTCAAAGCACGAACATGCATGATAAAGCAGAAGCAGCGAATCAATGGGCATAGAAATAAGATTCTAGAACACACATGAAGGTGTTGGAAGGTGGAGAAGGCAGATGATAGACACGCGTTCCCGTTGTTTGACTGCCATGTAGGAGCATAGGATGGAGATTGGCCGTCATTGCCGCCCTCTGATCAATGAAGTCCAAAGGCAACAGGAGTAATCAAGGATTGCGCAAGCACCGCCGGGGTGACTAAATACGCCACAGTGCCACGCGCGGGCATGTGGCAAAGTATCGGCCCGAAGCTTGTTAGCGAGATGCCGAGTCCAATCAGATAAGATCTCTCACGTGAGTACCTGCGTGACATCTGAATCATCAACCCGCAGGGTTTCCTTCGTACACGTTCTGACATGACGCAGATTCATTGCCGCTTTCCATGTCGTCTGCATCGCGCGCCTCGCTTTTCCTTTTTCCTTTCAGTAGAACCCACACTCTACATTTCAATGTTCTGGTCTGGCTCTGTAGCGACGCGCGGGGCTCTGTTTTTGCAGACAACCAGTAGCACGCAATCTTCAATGCCCTTGATGTAATACAAGCTAGAAGCTTGGGTCTTGGAGCTCTGATCTAGAAGCTTTCTTCTCTGTTTCCGTTTCTTATCTGACCTCAATTGAAGATGAAGTTTCTGTTCTTTCTTACTCTTCCCTTCTGGTCTGCTGCCGCCGTAGATGTTGGCCAGGTGCCAATTGGTCTGGCTGAGAAAGACAGCAGACCGAATATTGTCTTTATCTTAACCGATGACCAAGACCTGCATATGAACTCTCTGGATTACACTCCCTTGACCAGAAAATACCTGCTGGAGGAAGGAACGTTCTTCAAGTCGCACTATTGCACCGTTGCTCTGTGCTGTCCTTCCAGAGTCACTTTGTGGACTGGCAAAGCCGCACACAACACCAATGTTACTGATGTTAACGTGCCATACGGTTAGCATTGACGCTCTGAGTATTGGAAAGCTGAGACTCATAATCGCTTCTTCAGGTGGATATCCAAAGTTTGTTGCTCAAGGACTAAACGAAAACTATCTACCAGTGTGGCTCCAAGCAGCCGGTTACAACACTTACTACACAGGAAAGCTCTTCAACACTCATAATGTGGACAATTACGACAAGCCTTTCCCAAATGGATTCACCGGTTCAGTAAGTAGAGCTTCTGTGGAGTTGAAATTGTCTAACATGACCAGGACTTCCTCATTGATCCATACACATACCAATACCTGAACAGCTCTTTCCAGAAGAATCGCGACCCACCGGTTAGATATGAAGGAGAGTATTCGACTGATATCCTGGCTTCAAAAGCATATGGATTCCTTGACGACGCTGTAGAGGCTGGCAAGCCCTTCTTCCTTGTTGCCGCTCCCAACGCTCCTCACAGCAATGTGGCTTGGGAAGGTGAGGGTACGATTGGTGGCGATAAGTTCACTTTCGGTGCTCCTATTCCTGCTGAGAGACACAAACACCTTTTCCCAAACGAAGTTGTCCCTAGAACTCCCAATTTCAATCCTGAGAAAGTAAGCGGCAGAAACCCTACCGTTGCGCACGACGCTAACTTCATTTCTACTAGGCATCTGGAGTGTCTTGGGTTCGAAATCTGCCACGTCAAAGCGAAGAGAACGTCGCGTACAATGACCATTTTTTCCGCAATCGTCTTCGGGCTCTTCAAGCTGTTGACGAGATAGTCGAAGGCATTGTGCAACGTCTGGAATCCTATGGAATACTCGACAAGACCTATATTCTCTATTCCAGCGACAATGGATACCACATTGGCCATCACCGCATGCAGCCAGGCAAAGAGTGTGGATTCGAAGAAGATGTCAATATTCCATTCATCATCCGTGGACCAGGAATCGCGAAGAATGTGACTTCCGATCTGATAACCACACACACCGATTTGTCTCCAACGATTCTGAGTTTGATCGGTGAGAAACCACGACCAGACTTTGACGGTCTCGCCATTCCAGTGACGGAAAACGAGATCAAATCGGCCAGCGACAATTGGCACGAGCACGTTACGGTGGAATACTGGGGATTTGCCGTTGGTGAAGGCCAATTTGATAGTATGCCTACAGCTCGAATACTCCGAACTTGTTTCCAGCTTCTGACAAGCTTGCAGACCGTGTTCACCTCAACAACACCTACAAGGCCATCCGCGTGATTGGAAAAAGCTATAGTTTGTATTACAGTGTTTGGTGCAGCGGCGAGCACGAGCTGTACGACTTCAAGGTACGCCACGCAACGCGGCTCTCGCAGCGCCAACCAGCCTCTAACCAGCGCGCAGCACGACCCCTACCAGCTGCACAACCTGCTAGGGCACCACGAGCTGCCTGCACCCCGCGACTCGCAACAACTCCTCGGCCTCCCGATCGCCAAGGTCGTGGCGCGGCTGGACGCGCTGCTGCTGGTGCTGAAGTCGTGCCGCGGCGAGCGCTGCGTGAAGCCGTGGGCGGCGCTGCACCCGGGCGGTGCCGTGTCGTCGCTGCGCCAGGCGCTGGCGCCGCGCTTCGACGCCTTCTACGAGCGCGCCCAGGTCCGCGTCAAGTACAGCCGCTGCGAGCCCGGCTACATTCTCGATGCCGAGGGCCCGCAGTTCGAGGCCGATGGGCTGGTGTTCAGGGATGGCGTGCACTGGTCCGAGTGGGTGTGAGTACCTGTTGCGTGATCCGGCATCGGTCTTACGAGGCCCGGCCGGAACTGCATGGGTGTTTTGGCGGCCCTTGGCCGCTTTTACTTGCTGAGGGGGATTTAACGACCAAAAAAAAAGTAATTGCTTCTGTTCTTTTCCGTAGACTGTGCATTGAATCATTAGATAACTTGTTTCTCTTTTTGCTGTTGTGACGCCAATTCCCATCTTCGACTCTAATCGCTCCCACCCCGCCAACCGTCAATTGCATCCCGCGATGGTAAACGACGCGGACGAAACTACGCCTCTGCTTGTGCCATCGGGTAGTGCTCTTCCAAATGATGTCGCTGTTACCCGGGAGCCAGGATCCAAAGCCGTTGCTGAGGTGGAAGAAGAGTCAGTCTCGGAAGACCCGGAAGCCGGTAGTGACGACCAGGCCGGTATCACCTTCGCCTCTCCTGTTATGATTGTATCTGTCTTAACTATAGGTGAGATCTTGAAATTCTGCCTTGAAGGGAGTTTCTGGGAACCTTCGAGAGCACAATTTGCGAATTTTCTCAGATAATTGTGCCTAACATAAATAGGAGTCTTTATTGCCCAACTAGATACCAGCTTCGTTCTGGCAACGCACAGCAACATTGCCTCTGAATTTGCAAGGCTCGAAGACTCGAGCTGGATAATTGCTAGCTATGCACTGGCAATGTCGGCGACACAGCCAATTGTGAGCATTTCCACCGATTGAGATGTGCGGCTTCTTACGGTTCAGCAGTATGGCAAGTTGAGTGATATCTATGGCCGGAAAGGACTGTTGATGGGTTCATACACATTCTTTGCAATTGGATGGTAAGTTTAATCTTAAACAACGTTCATTTGGTCTAGAAGCAGACACTGACTTCTTTCAGTGGAATCTGGTAAGTCGGTCAAAGCCCAGAAGCTCTGCCAGCTTTGAAGCCATTGTCTTGAATCCCGTATCTGAGGTATCCCAGTGGCCTTGCTCAGTCGATGGGCGTACTCATTGCAGGCAGAGTCATCGGTGGAATTGGTGGAGCGGGAACACAGGCTCTTGTGTCGTTACTAATCTTAGGTTCGTATTGTCATTACTCGAGAAATCGGCATGAGACTGACTGTGGTTCAAGATCTGTTTCCAATTCGAGAAGTAGCGTCGCTGAGAAGCTATGTAAACATCGCGGCAACAACGGGACGAAGCCTAGGAGGCCCGGTCGGAGGCTTTCTGGCTGACACGATTGGTTGGAGATGGTATGTTTAACGTCCTTCTCTTGGTTCTCGCTAACATCAGTAGGTCATTCCTTGGACAATGTCCTCTCATAATGCTTTCCGCGATCCTCGTCTTGTGGTTGGTGCCACGGAAAAGGAAAGAAGAGGACACGGAATCGAAAGGACAAAGGTTCCGCAGGATCGACTTCGCTGGATCTTTCCTTCTTGCAGTAGCCATCACCTCATTCTTGACTGCCGTCGAGATTGGAGGCCAGAAATTTCCGTGGACGTCACCAATAGTTCTTGGTCTGTTTGGAGCAGGAGCTGCAAGTGCCGGGCTATTCATTGTTGTGGAGGAGTATTGGGCGCCCGAACCAGTTTTCCCGTTACGGCTGTTATGGCATAGGGAAGTTGTTTGCGGTTATCTTGTTCTTGGACTGCAGCTTGCCGCGCAGATGGGTGTAAGATGCATCGCATGGACATCTTGCAAGCAGTAATACTAACGAGCCACAGCTGATGTTCTGCGTCCCTCTGTACTTTCAAGTTGCGCAAAGCGCATCCGCCGAAGTCGCCGGTGCTCATCTCATGCCCGCGGTTATTGGTAATGCTGTGGGAGCACTCATGGCCGGAATCATCATTAAACGGTGATCTTCAATGCTAAACTCTACCGCAATCACCTACTAACTGTAACATCAGGACGGGACGTTACAAGCTGCTCGCCGCGATTGCGACGCTGTCAGCTGCAAGCTGTTACTTGACGTTGATGCTTCGATGGCATGGCGATACCAACTTTTGGGAGTCACTAGAAATCATCCCTGGGTAGGTACCTGATTCATAGGCGACATCCCGTTGTGACTGACTTGATTTCAGTGGCTTCGGAACAGGCATGGCGGAAGCAGCCGTGTTCATCAGTTTAAGCGCCGGTGTGGATCAGTCCCTTCATGGCATTGCGCTATCGGGGCTGTTTCTTGCTGCGAGCATAGGTATGATCGGAGGTTTAGCAGGAAGCAGCGCAGTACTCCAGACATCTCTTCAAAATGAGCTTCGAATCCGACTTGACGGATTGCCGGATCGGGATACGGTACGTCTGCCGTAAATTAGGGCGCAAAGGCGATTTATAAACGTACAATAGGTAATTCGAAAAGCTTTGAGCGACATTGAATATGTCCTTCGCCTGAAAGGGGATCTGCACGATATTGTCATTGGAGCGTGGGTTCGCGCGTTAGAGTACACGCATGGTGAGATAACCACAATCCTCAGTCAAACTGTACTGGTTCGCTGATGTTGATCTCCAGCTGTCTCTCTGGCTTGCACTTGTGTTGCATTCCTGGTTTCGTTGTTCATAAAACAGAGACGTCTATAAGACTGGATGGCTCATGTAACTGCGCATCTTGTAAGACCGGCTAGAATTATGGTTAGAATTTGAATGGTTAAGTGGTGCAGAAAAGCGTTGGTTTTCTTACTTTCTCAGTGGAGCAACGGCAAGGTAATCGAATGATTCAATCAGCTTGTGCAGGATGTGAAAGGATTGGATCAGAACTGGTCTCACCGAACGCTGGCATTTGTTGCCAGGTGGATCATATTCTATTCGTTGGACTGAATTGAAGTATATCTTCCCAAGCCGAAGCTCCGTATCTTTGTAAATATTCTTCGCTCCCTCAACCACCACCAAGCATATAACGCCGCGCTTGATGCTATCATCATCCAGCTCGCCAGTGCTAACCAGCCAAACCCCTTGGGGTCGCTCCAGATCGCTGTGCCAAGGCTGTGAGCAAGACCGAATGTGCTCACAAAAGCCGTTTCCGTGCCAGCGAATGACGACCTTTGATCGGGAGGCAATCGAGACTGAGCGAGTTGTTGGGTCGAAAGTGAAAATATTCCATGACCGAGTCGTGACGACGCCAGACAAAAGAACAATATGAGACTTGACAATGGGTGTATCCTCAGTGTAGGACTGTCGCCGTTGCGTGCAACGGGAAAAGGGATCATGTGGGTAAGGTAAAGAAGGACAGGTACGGAAGGAAGCTGCCAATTTATTAGTGACGTGTTTCGTACCGGATTGAACGTTGACTTACCAAGAGCGTTACCATGCTCATGATTCCCGATAGACCCATGCGGCTGATTGCAGAATCGACTAATTCGGTTTCCAGTTCTTCAGCATGACTAGAAGTTTTCACCAGCTGAAGATCATCCTCAAGGTCTTCTGCATTGGCGGTAACAGTTGTAATAGAGCTAATTGGTGATGAAGAGCGGGCAAGTTTCTTGACAGCAAAAGGATAGAGTAGCGTACTGATGAGCTCGAAAAACGCACTGAGCGCCTCCACCGCCGTAACCAACTGCAGCGAGTATCCAGCATCTAAAAAGAACACAATCGTAACGCCTGTGGCCGAGAGTATGGAAGCGTGAGTAACGCACATTGCAAAAGACGCCAACCAGATATCGCTATCGAAATATCTGGAAAACGCCTCGAAATAGCCCAATGTGAAGGAATAGAGGGACCAGGACCGTACGTTGAATTTCGGCCTCGAGCTGTACGAATGCATCGTATCACACTCTGGCTCATTCCTCTTTGCCAGTTCGGGACACTGCTCCCAAAGCAATCGAGCGGACCATACCTCGACAATGAAGCTCAAGACGTTCGTTACCAAAACCGCAAGAACACCGACTCTGATGGAGACTATCGAGAGAAAACCAGACATTGCAATGGGTGCAAGCAGCTTGCACATGATGTCTATCCGAGAGATCATTGCATTGACGTGAGTTAACGAATATCCCGTTGCAGAGGTCGCTTTTGCGAGAACCGGTACCCAGTCCCGCTCGATAGAGATGACATTTGCCTTTCTAGACAGACTCTCGACAATTCCGAGAACCAACAACGTGCTGAAGAGGGTCGTCTTCAGAGTGTTCCACCATGGCTGAGCTCCTTCCTTGGTATTCTGTTCATGGTCATCAACGATGAAAAACCACAACAGATAAGCACTGATGGCGGATAACCGGTTGATAGATATGGTGGCAAGCAGTGTTTTCAAGCGGGAAGTTCCATGATCAATCCAACGACCAATTGAAGAGGCAAAGAGAATCGTTGCCAGACTTGTCGAGATGCCAATCAAAGATGCAGCTCTTAAACCGTCGGGATAGGCGGATGCCGTGAATATAACAGCGGCAAAGCCGTAAGTTCTAGCGTTCCATGTCGTCAAGGCGTGATTTAGATAGAGAATGTAGGCCTGCCACCTTTTCAAGCCATGGTGCGCCGCCATTTAGAAGCGAATAATACAATGCGCCAACCAAATACCTCGAAATGGGCGCATCGCGAGACTTTGGAATCGGAGAGTATCAGGAGATGTCAAAGAAGGAGCAGGAAGGATTGAATGACATTAATGAGAATTACGAGAGAATGCGACGTTGAAGGGTTGCGGCTGAGTGGCCCCTTAGTACTCCGTTTTCAACCCCCAAATTTAGGTACGCCACTGCTGACAGCATGACCAGGAGTGCTTGAGAAGACAAAGCCTTACGAAACGGTCGCGTCTCACTCAATTCGCCTAATTCCGTGCGTACCGACGCAGAGAATCAGAAATTTGCCCTTTTTGGCACCTCCCATGCTTGAAATGAAACGTTACGCAAGCAGCCCTCAGCGTGTTAGTGAGTGATGTGCCGAATATCGCGGTCAGTACTTGAAGATAGCCTCCTGGCTCAGAAGATCTGCCTTACTTATTGCTACTTACCAAGTCTGTATGGGTCTTTGAAAGAACTGCAGACATGTCGAGATCGGATAAACGAGACATAAAGTCGTGAAGTTGCTTTTTGCAGACCTCGGAGTGGAGTGCGAAGCTCAGTGATGAAGGCGGGACGATTCTTCTTCCTTACCGACTTAATAAGACACACGAAGTCCCAGCAACATCAATTTTATGAAGGCGGTTGCATTGTAGAGCGAAGTATGCGCATAAATCAAACTTCGTCTCGAAAGTTGGGTTGGGCGCTCTGCCACTTCACAGTGTATTAAGGCGCCCTACTTCGTACTTGGCTCATTTGGCGTAAGCCAGTCAGCACGCAGCACCAATGAACAGTGGCGCAGCTCTCCAGTTGGAGGTCGGCGTAACATGGTGTGTACAGCAGCTGAGCTGTCTTGACGACTTTGCATCGTTCGAGCACATGATCTGGTGGAAGTCCAGGCCCGTCTGCCTTTCTACGCTATGCTGTAGCTGCGTTGATGTACGAGAAATTGCAGTTATCTTCGTGCCGAGGAGGGCAGCTGGCAATGCAGCGCGGTGCGGCCTGCTAATCGTTGGTTACTTCATCACTCACTGCATTCCCATCAGCTCGCTCGGTGGTGGGGGCGGGTTCGCTCTGTAAGGCTGGAATGCTGGAGAAGTCAAAGAAGAGAAAGAAATGGAAGAAGTGAGACAAGAAGAAAAGCAAGAAACGAGGAGCTAGACCTTATTGCTTCCAGCGCAAGCCGTTTCCTTCGCTATCGTATTCGATCTTTGGTGGAGCCCATTTTGGGCGCAGTGCCCTCATTCCCAGTACCGTCCACTCAGCCTCAATTCAACACTAAGCGTTCGACGGCAGACGGCCCATTCTTTTCTCCCCTCACCCCTCGCTGCTCTTCTCTCTATGTCTTCACGCTTCAAAAATCTAGTGAGCGGTTCAAGACGAAAATCAAACCTGAACAATCCCACCGCTTCGACGCTACAACAACCCAGCCCACCGGCGCCGTCCACGCAAAGCGTCAGCTCAGCCGGGACCACTGCTCCTTCCAACCCGTCCTCGTCCACCACCTCGCTGCCGCAAGGACAGCAGCAGACTACTCCGATGAATAACCAGCAGCCTCTGGGAAGACCTCCCAGCTATACGTATGCAAACCCACAAATGGGCCAGCCTCAGCATGGTGCTCGACCGCACTCGCCCATGCCACCGCCTATAAACACCTCCACGCAGCCGGCTGGATATCCGCCGCAACAGGTCTACGGCGCGCAGCCCCCTGCTCCTCCCAACTATCCGCCGAATCCATCGGGATATGGCAACTATGGGCAACCGGCGCCAGCTCCCGCTGCCTATAACCGACCTGGAGGGGTGGCTGCTGAAGTCGACGGAACTGGTCGCGGCAAGGCCCAGCTGATTGTCGGCATAGACTTTGTACGTTCTTGTTCGATGGCTTTGAGATCAAAGGATGCACTAACGTCCTCAGGGTACCACATTCTCCGGCGTTGCTTTCGCCTTTGCGACGAACAATGAAGCCAAGGAAGATATCATTACGGAATGGCCAGGCGCGGGAAACCAAACAAAGCAAAAAGTTCGTTCAAGCTAGTTGTGCCACGGGCTACGGTTAGATCGCTGACGCGCGACAGATTCCTACCGTCCTCTACTATGATCAATACCAGAAAGTCGTCGGCTGGGGACCTGATATCGCAGACGCTCTGGCACCGACCGGTTATCCCAAACCAGGCGTCCAGAAGGTCGAGTGGTTCAAACTCCAGCTTATGCTTTCCGGTAATACGTACATCGATCCCATTAACCTTCCACCTCTCCCGCCAGGCAAGTCTGAGATCGATGTCGCGGCTGATTACCTCTTCCACCTCCGCCAAGCCATGCGCAATCAGCTACAAAAGACCCTAGGTGAAGTGTTCAACCGTGAAGAGCGTAACATTCGATACTACCTGACTGTTCCTGCCATCTGGAATGATGCTGCAAAGGCTGCGACTCGCGCTGCCGCCATTCAGGCCGGCTTCCTCCGTGACGAAAATGACAACCGCCTCACGCTGATCACTGAGCCTGAAGCAGCAGCCATGTTCTGCTCCAAGACCGGTCTTCTCAATCTCAAGGTTCATGATGCCGTACTCATTGTCGACTGCGGCGGTGGTACCGTCGACTTGATCGCCTACGAAGTCGAAGAAGAGCAACCATTCAGCGTTGCCGAGTGTACTGCAGGTTCTGGTGACTCGTGTGGTTCAACTGCGCTTAACCGTAACTTCAGTAACATCCTCCGTGCCAAGATCCGCAAGATGAAGCTTCCCGATGGCTCTCGAACTGCTGGCAAGGTCTATGCCAAGTGCATCATGGACTTTGAGAACCGTATCAAGGCTGATTTCCGAAATAACGGCCAGAAATGGGCTGTCGATGTCGGTATCGAGGCCGAATTCCCGGATGCCGGTATCGAGGAAGGCTACATGACCTTCACCAACGAGGAGATCTTGCAGTGCTTTGAACCTGTTGTCAACCGCATTCTCGAACTTGTCAGGAATCAGATCATCGCTATTCAAGCTCAGAACCGATCGTTACAGGTATGGCAGCAATATACAGAGCTGCTGAGATGGTGATAGCTAACCTAAACATAGAACGTCCTTGTTGTCGGTGGTTTCGGCGCCTCCGAATATCTCTTCCAGCAAATCAAGCTTCACGTACCTCCGCAATTCCAATCCAAAGTCGTACGGCCCATGGACTCAGTCGCAGCCATCGTTAAAGGTGCCGTCACAGCCGGTATCACCGAGCGCATCGTCACACATCGTGTCGCTCGTCGTCACTACCTCATGGCTACGCTGCAGCCGTTCAAGGAAGGCCATCACCCCGAGCAATACCGCGTGCCGAGTTTGGACGGAAAAGACCGCTGCAAGTACACCCGGCAGATATTCGTGCAGAAGGGCCAACGTGTCAAGATCGGCGAACCCGTCAAGGTGTCGTTCTTCCGGCAGGTTGCGCCAGGCGCCACGCTCATGTACGAAGATATTCTGTACGCTTGCGACGACGACGTCTGCCCCGAGTACACTAAGGATCCAAGTAAGTTCACTCTGCTTTACTGCAGCATGGAGTTTTTCTAGTCTTTTTGCTAACGTTAGTTTCAAAATCACAGGGATCAAGGAAGTCGTCACGCTCACCTCCGACCTTTCTCGCAAGAACCTTGAGAAGGACTTTGAGCGCATGGACACACCTCAGGGTACCTTTTACCGCGTCTACTTCGACATCTACCTCACACTTGATGGTTCTGAGTTCAACGCTGAGCTGGTGTGTCAAGGCGAAGTCATGGGCCGCTGCACCGCTCGCTTCCGATAGACGGCAAGGATACTGTATGGCGCCGTTTGTTTCTGTCGCGGAGGCAATTATGTGGAGCATGAGCTACGAAATCACAATGTGTGACGAGTATAAGGAGATCGAGTGAGAAATGAGAAGAGTTGGACGTTTAAGGAAGGAATGGGAGATGAGGTATGATGGCGAGTAAAATTTCTGGTGCTCTGCTCAAGGAATGGAATCCTGAATGGCTTTGGCTTTGATTTCGAGTTGCAGGCATACCCTGATCTTCTGTTACGTACCAACTCTTGCTGATTTGGTAATTGCTGGCCATCCGATGACATTTCTTCGTCTTTCTTAAACCTCAAGACATTCTTGTGGGTGATATTGGCGTCGTAAAGTCGTTTTGATTGCGGAGCGCTTGAATCTCTTACTCTCCTTTGGCGGCGGAACTTGTCTCGAACGGATCTTTGCAAGTAGATGGAAATGTTAATCGGCAAAACTTCCAAAATCTCCATGATGTCGATTCGAAGTTGTAAGTGTGCTCTATACGAAGCATTTTCCGTCCTTACGTGAAGGTCAAGCGAATGTCCTACCACGAATTCAATGTTCCGAATACGCGGTTACGTTCGTCGTACCGTAATAGGTAGGTAAGGTACATGGCAAAGAGACTTCGGCTCCATAGTGCTCGATGGACGGCAGAAACCTACCGTCCTCAAGCAAAAGCTCCAACAACACCGCTCTACGCTAACTGGGATCATGTTCGCTTATTAGGTGCCGATGTCCGAAGAAGAAAGTCCGATGAAAGACCTTTAAAGTACTCTACTGCTTCCATTTGTTTCTTGCGTTAAGTTATCAGGTGAATTTGTCTAGCGAAATCCAGGTGGCTCATCACCGTCTCCTGTCACTTCTTCGGAACGAATCATCTTTCTTGTTTCTTTTTTTCATGTTCTCCGAATGCTGGAACATCATCGGAGCAAACGCTTAGGCTTTAAAATGGATACGGAATCTGCGATGTCGATCTGCGATCGACCCGAAGCAGCTTCCCCGATGTTTGACAAAGCGAAGAATTTCAGCCGCCCAAGCTCACCCCTTCAGTGCTAATAAAACCACCGCGATGACCCATTTTTTTCGTAGATCTTGAGGATATGGTATCTATCGGTCCTTATAATGCTGTCGCCATGTGGAGAGCCGTTAATGATGCGGGGACGGACGTCCTCGACTAGCACGTATGTGAAGAGATGGCAAGCAATAAAGATATACTTCTGTCCTTTACTCAACGTTTTCATTTCTGCTACGAAAAGGAAAGGGACAGAATCTTCTCACAATGCCTTCTTCTGGGTACAATGGAGCATGGGCGACGATCAGGAGGGCGGCCACGTTGTTGACTGCCTCCACGCTAGATGTATCTGGTACGTGAGTGCTCAACAGTGTCTATCAAGGAATTACTGATGAGAAGAAGTGCCGCCTTCTAATTACTTGGGAACACTGACTTCACCGACCTATCCACTGTATCTTGGTCAATCCCCCGTAAATAATGACTGCCCTTGGGGCAGCAAGTGAGTGTGCAATCCACCAGTCCTTTAGCCCTGGCTGATCAAGTACAGAACTTGCAATATGGATTCATACAATCTCGATAATATCCCCGACACAGGTGTAACCAGATACTACGATTTCACCATTTCAAGAGGCACGGCCACTCCGGATGGCGTTCAACGAGATGTCATTGTAGTCAACAACCAATTTCCTGGACCATTAATTGAAGCAAACTGGGGAGACTGGGTTCAAGTTACCGTAACGAATGAAATCGAGAATGAAGGAACAAGCTTGCATTGGCACGGACTTATTCAGTCTCTCACGCAATACTCCGATGGCGTACCATCCTTATCGATGTGTCCCATTGCGCCCGGTAAAACTTTCACCTACAGATGGCGAGCTGCGCAATATGGGTCCTCCTGGTACCATTCACATTACTCTGCTCAGTACAACGCTGGAATTATTGGACCGATGATCATCTATGGCCCGTCAACCGCAGAGTACGACATCGATCTCGGTCCTGTCATGCTAACGGATTGGTATCACTATCCTTACTACAGTCTTGTTGAGGAATACACCGGCACAGATCTCGGCATCTTGCCTTTCTCCAGCGACAATAATTTGATCAACGGCCGAAACAACTACAATTGCTCCGATCTGCCTGCCAATTTCACAATGGGCTGCATGCCCAACGGTCCACTCTCGCAATTCCGCTTCCAGTCCGGCAAAGTTCACCGCCTGCGCGTCATGAATACTGGTTCCGAAGGAGTGCAGAAGTTTTCAATTGACGGCCATTCATTTACCGTCATAGCCCAAGACTTCGTTCCTGTCGATCCATTTCAAACAGATGGGCTCACACTTGGCGTTGGACAACGTACCGATATTCTTGTAAATGCGACTATGGCTCCCGACTCTTCAGTTTGGATGCGGGCTTCAATCGTGCCGGATATAGCTTGCGGTGGTTCTAATCGAGGCGATAGTACCGCCATGGTATTCTACGAGGATGCTGATATTTCGAAAGCTCCAACTTCAACTCAAACTGCAAGCTACGAAGCCTACTCATGCTACAACGACCCGCTCACCTCCAATTTCGTACCAGCCTACTCTATCGCGCCTGGAACCCCTTCGCTGACGCAGGAGTATACCGTAGGATTAGTAGTGAATGATACAGGACATTTTAACTGGCAGATGAACAACCAGACCTTCCGCGCCGACTACAACAGCCCTATCTCATCTATGGCTGTGGCTGGAAACACCGATTGGCCGGCGGAGTGGCAGGTCTACACGTTCAGCTCCTCCTTACAATCGGTCCGTTTCGTTATCAACAATCCCATCAACGCGACACATCCATTCCACGTCCACGGCCATGATGCATGGGTCTTAGCTGAGGGAGAAGGATCCTGGGACGGCAACGTCATCAACCCGCAGAACCCGGTGCGCAGAGATACACATCTCCTGCGCGCAAATGGGTACCTCGTGCTTCAAATCAACAACGACAACCCTGGAGTCTGGCCGCTCCACTGTCACGTTGCATGGCACCTCAGCGGTGGCTTGTATGTAAACCTGCTTATGAGCCCGGACAAGATCGACGCCATGCCTGCGGCAAACCAACAGACGTGTACGGATTGGAATGACTGGTCTAGCCGCAATTACGTGGATGAGATCGATGATGGGCTGTAGTCTGGTTACGGATTACGTGGGCTTTGCATAGCATATCCGGGAAATACACAAGCATGGCATTACGATGGAGTTAGTTGTGACGATTTTGGGACGTTTCAAGTGCAGTGCATGAGTTGCAAGGCTGATAATGTTTGAAAAAGAAATAATGGCTGGCGGATAACACGCATGGTGTCACGGCTATGTAATGGGAAGCTTCCTGGAGTCGCCTTGCCGATAGTCTCACGTAGATCCAACGCATATAGAATGCATCGAATCCGAACCGCAGTTGATCCTTAAGTATCGGCTATGGAATTGAGCCTGAACATCTCGCTCGGAGCCCAATTCCATTTCCTATCACGTCTGTACAAGTCATTGTGGCATCAGCGCCTCACACATAGAGTACTCGGAAATCAATTTAATGATTCAGTCTAAGGCATATGAGCTATGCATTGCTATGACTTCATTTGCTCCCGAATATCAATATCAATCAATCTCAACTTGAGGGCAAATCATCATAAATGAGCGGCTACCCAGTTCGGAATCAATCACTTCCTTCATAGCCGTTCTCGAAATGTAGCTCTTAAACTGGGCAAGTCTGAATACAGTTAATCACTACCTCCATTTCAATTACCGTTCAATCAACGTACGCTGCCGCAGCTGCCGCATGTCTTGGCGTCGCCGTCAATCGTGGCGCCACACTTGGGGCAGGTGCTGCCATGGGAGTTGACGAGAACTTGTTCGGCGATCATCTTGATATGGTGATTGTTACGGTATACTTCTGAAGTTGCTTCGGATTTGTTTTGGTTGTTTAATTGAGGACGAACACTCTCAGTTAGGCGGAAGCTGGACGTTAAAATCGGCCAAGGAGAAGGTCACCTGCACATCGTCGAGCCACCACCATTAAGACCCAACTTGCATTTGCGGCATGCATGATTGCGGACATGGAAGGCTTACGCAAAGGGATTGGCCCAACTGACACGGGTGAACCCTAGTCAATGCAAAACGTCTATATAAAAACTGGGCCCTGGATTGCACTTTCCGGTCAATGTCGAAGCCATAATCGAGATCTCCTCCATAAGTCTTGTCTCATTTTCGGCACCTGTGCTCTTCGGCGGTTCATAGTAGTCTAAATTGAGAGGAGCTAGGAATACAGTTTCTATATATGAGCAGCCCACCGAAAAATCGATAGCGAACGCCCCCATCTGCCGCATTCAATTACCTTGTACAACAGCGCTTGATGAAAAGCCCACTCGACTATACCGTAACTAATCCTCTGAACTTTTCCACTCTTCTCGTGGCTTGAACCCAAACCCTCTCACAGCAGCATCAAGACTTGCCGTGATAACAGTTCCAGCATACTCCCGCATCTCCAATTCGTACGCCGCAACGCCATCCTTTATCCCTCGCGCCGTAATCATGTTAACCAAAGCCGCCGCATCCCGCAATGCCGTCACGCAGCCAGATGCTGCAGTCGGCGGCATGACGTGTGCGGCATCGCCGAGCAGAGTGACGGTCGGCAGAGATTCCCACTCGCTCATCGAGGGCAGATGGGTGCTGATGGGAATGACGCTCGTCTGAGATGGGTCCTGCAGCTCGAATAACGTTCGCAAGCTTGGGTGCCAGTGGGCCGTTACCTGCTTTGAAGCGGAGACCGCTGCTTCGGTGCTGATCCTGCCGCGTAACTGATCAGGGCTCAGAAGGTGAGAGAGGTCGCTTTCTTGAGTGCAAATAACCCAGTAGACGTAATCCTTTGGCAATTCCGGGTAAGCGGGACGAGAGGTTGGCGGAGGGAAGACTACCGGCTCGATGAGGGTGAAAGTTGGAATCGATGCCTTGGGATCCCTGATCATTGACATTGCCCGCAGCAAGCCGGATGGGAAGACATCGATAAGCTCGCTGGTCAATGGAGTTTTTCCGAAAATAATTCGTCCACCGGTATCTAGGGGTGTATGATTTGGAAGATAGTGTCTTCGTACTTGAGAATGCAAACCATCGGCGCCAACGAGAAGACTACCAGACTCAGATGTGCCGTCCTTGAAGAACACGGTTGCTGAATCAGATCCATTTGTGGAGAAATGGTCGACTTCCTTCCCAAATGAAACATGGTCTTCGATTCCGACGAGCAGAACGTCTCGCAACACTCGCCGATCGACCGTGCGGGCATTTGCAAATGCAGGAGGCCCTTGGCCAGGTTGTCTCTCTTGCAATTCTCCAGTTAGAGGGTCGGCCATGGGACCAGGTCCTACTCTGAACTCCGCGCATGTGTCTTCGAAGAGCTGGCTTAGTTCTGTAGGAAGGCATTGATGAAGAGCATCAATCCCATCCGAGTGGATACGAATGCGGTATCCTTGTAGACGATAATTCGAAGCTTTATCTCGTTCGTACACATGGAAGTCTATACCGGCTTTTTTGAGTCCTTGAGCAAGGCAGAGACCTCCGAGGCCGGCGCCCGCTATCAAAATTCGAGGTTGCGACATGGGAAATTGTAAACTTCTAGCGAGGAATGAGTTTGGGTAAGGCGAATTGTGAATCTGTAGTCAAGATAACTGATGATTCTTCATGCTGAAGAATATCGAGACATTTATACATATTGAGACCATGTCTGGTTGCCTTGTGTAAAGGCTGAATGGCTCCAATTCGCAGGTTCGGCTCCGAGGCCAGCGCCGACAAAAGTGGAATTCGGATCTCAACTTCACCGTGAAGGCAACAGCATTATATGACTCCAAAATTAATTACCAGGCTTGAATACGTTGAATTGGAGCTTTCCCGTGAAAATCATCTGCATGATCCGTAGTTTGTTGGTTGTGAGCATAATTGGAGGCGTATGCTTGACCGCATGAATGTGCATTATCGTACAACTCGCCCATCATATTCGTCGCTGTGTATACTTTCATTACATGTTGCCTCAGACACGATCTAAATATATCATCTCATCGTGTTCTGCTCCAGCAATGCAATTACCTCTACCTCAATTCCTGGAAAGCGCCGCACGGCGCTCACACCACCTCACAAGTGTCCACAGGCATAGATAGCCACACCTACTCCCCACCAGAAAACTCACCCACCTCACCCGTAACAGCGCCATGCGGCACCCTCCCACCAACCTCCTCAACCACCTTCTCCACCACGCCCGCCTCACTCAGCAGCTCTTGCTCGGCGGCGCCCGAGCGCTCCCAATTGTCGAGCAGGCGGCCGACCTCGCGAAAGGAGATGGGCTTAACGAGGTAGAGGTCGAAGCCCGACGTGAAAGCCTCGCTCTGGTCGCGGCCGGAGGCCAGGCCCGTGAGGGCGATGATCAGCGCCAATGGCGGCGTGTCGTACGGTGGCAGGTTCTCGCGGAACGCCGCCTCCAGCCCACGGATGCGCCGCGCCGCTTCGAACCCGTCCATGATCGGCATCGAGATGTCCATGAAGATGATGTCGGGCGGCTTGGGCACGATCGGGGCGGCGGCCGGCGCTGGTATGTTGGCTTGCGTTGGCGCTGCGGGTGCGGCGCCGATGGTCACGATGGAGTTGCGCTTGGAGGAGAGTGCGTTTGGGTTTACCATCTGTGCGTATAGAGCAACGGCTTGAGCACCATCTTCCGCTGTGTAGATGTCGGTGTAGTTGCGCTTTTGCAAGTAGGTTTGCAGAAGACGAAGGTTGACTTTGTTGTCGTCAACTAACATAAGACGCGGTGAGCGGACAGGTTTGGTAGCATTGCCTGAAGGATTCGCGGTCATGGCGCCCACTCCGCTTACTGGCCTCGCTGGTGCAGCGGCTGCATGCTTAAGCTGGAGTTCTTCGTGCGTTGCAGAGATGGTACGGCGTTCAACTAGTGCTGGACGAGTCTGACTTTCCATATTTGAGGGTGAGACAGTGCCGTCATCAATAAAAGAGGGTACTGAAAGCGGTGGTTGGTCTGGGAACGGAAATTCTTTCTTTTGGTCTGAGCCGGCGCTGGTTTCTGAGACTTGATTACTATCGATGACGATATTTGCGTGGACGCTCTCTTCGTTCGCGATGACTTGGCCTCGCTTGATGACATGGACTTGAGGTACATCTGGATCTTTGCTGGTGGCCAGTGTAATTTGCTCGACCGCAGTAATAATGTCATCGACCTTTCCTGGCTCACTTTCCGGAAGAGGATCTTTGATATGATGTTGTTCTGGCGACGTATTGGTCACTGTGCGTGCTTCGATCTTTTGTAGACATCTCCTAAAGCATTTGGCAAGTTTGTATGGGCCGAATGGATGCGAAGCAGCCTCAACACAAGGTGCTGTGAAGAATTCGTTCCTTTCTGATCGCCTTGAGTTTGTTGTACAAAGGACAACGAACATTGGACCATTCGGGTCATCCATGGCAGCAGGGTAGGCTTTTAAGAGCTCTGAAATGTAGTTCTCGTCTGTGACAACGACATCTGGTTTTGCTCCAGTGGAAGGATCATTCTCCAATATTGTGAAGTGAAACCAGTCAGTTATGTATTTAGCAACACTCTCCGTCATCAGCTTCCGAATTTCATTGGATGGAGTCGGAGGGAAGAGCATTGCGGTTCGCCCTTTAGCCTGCTGTTGAACGACAATAAGCGAGTCGTCTTTGATCCTTTCAATACTGCCACCGCTAGTTGGAGTTGATCCTGCAACCGAATTGCTTGGAGTATTCTGCGACATAGGCAAGACGACTGTGACTTGCGTGCCGACATCTTTGGTGCTTTGAATCGTAATATCGCCATTCAACATATTGACGAGACTTCGTACCAGAGAGAGACCCAGACCAGTGCCTGATGAGAGCGTATTCTCTTGTGAGAAAGGTAAAAATAGTTTTGTACGCAAGAAGTTGGCTGACATTCCTTGACCAGTGTCGGTGACCTGAAGCTTGATTAGGGTGTGGCGAGAATGATTAGCAGATTGATCGCGCTCTTCGGGACTTTCTGCAGTCAATTGGACCTTGATGAAGCCCTTTCTGGTGTATTTGAGGGCATTTCCGAAGATGTTCATCACAATCCGCCTGAAGGCCCCAGGTTGAGTCACAAAGATCCAATCTTTGATTGAGTTTCTTGGTGTGATTTCGAGAATAATGTCAATGTCCTTACCGGACTTATTTGCACTGCCATCGATGGTCTGTTGTCGGATATCATCTCCAGTCAAGCTGTCTTTGAATACCTGGCCGGTGGCTACTCCCTCCACAACTTCCTCAGTGATCGCTGCCAGATCAACGTCACCGTAAATGTTCAACGATGGCTGTAAGTGACCGGCAGCATCAGCTATTCCTCCGTCGGTGTATCCACGCTTCCGGCGAACCTTGTTGGCGTTACGTTCGAAGGCATTGATCTTGGAGTAGTCCAAAACCATATTGATGGTGTCGAGAAGCGTTCTCGCACAGCTGTCTGCTGTGTCGACTAATGACTGTTGAAATGAGTTTGTCTCGGTCTCAGCCAGAAACTCACAGCTAGCCAATATACCGTGAAGAGGTGATCGAAGTTCGTGCGAGATAGACCCGATGAAGTCTCCTTTTTGTTGGTCTGCTGCTATGGTTGTCCGTCGTGTTATTTCGGTCATGATGCAATTGCTAAATGCGAGGCAATAAAGGAAATCAGGATTGTTCGAAAAGGTTCGATATTCAGAGCAGTTGTAGACGAAGAACGCTGAGAATCGAGACGATGACGCATCCCATAGCGGCAAGAAGATGACTTGGCGTGTACCAGGGAAATGGTTAAATAAAAGTTTGGCCTCTGCTTTAGAAGGAGTAATCTTCTTCGATGGTGGAATGTCATAATTGCCCATTCCGCGATCTTCGCTGGAGCTAGATCCTAATACACCGTCTGGATCCAAGTCGAATAGCTTTCCGCGAGGATGTCTGCGAATCAATCTCGAGAGGTCATTCTGAGACAATGGGACAAAGCCCGAGTCATTTTTGGATATTTCGGAGTTTTCAATTGTTTTTGCGTTTTTGGATACGGCGAGAATATCGACGGGCTTCTGACTGAGATGGCGAGCTTCGGTCGCTTCGTTCTGCTTCTTTGGTAGACTCCAGGAACTGGCAGATCGGAGTGTGACGTTGCCCACAGACCTTCGCCTTTCGTATTTCCTTTTTTCTTGCGGTTCACCGTTGCTTGACTCTTCAGACTGTCTCTCCTCGGCGGATGGTATTTTAGACAATCCGCTGCCAGTGTCGACGAAAACAACGCCTCCGCTGTCTTCCAATGAAAGTGCTTCGCTGAGGAGGTCTGCGGCGCGTTTGAATATGTCGAGATGTTCATCTTCATTCACATGACTTTCGCTTGAGCTATCAGACTCAGTTGAAGTTGGCTCAGATTTCGAACCGTCGTCATCCGTCGGCGATTGTAGGCTCTGACCAGCAATGTTCCTGACATGTTTGAATTGAAATCGAGACGCACCTTCCGATGGATCAACCTGCATACTCGAGATGGAAGGTTTACTCTTTGGTCGCCAACTTGATTGTGACGTTCTTCTCCGCTTCCGCTTGCGTATTTGATGTTCGGGATCGACAAATGCTGCCAAGCAGAGATTCATATTCAAAGCCCGTTTACGGTCCTCTTTGTCCCTCAGATTTTCGAGATGGGACATGACATTATTTGCCATTGTTGAGAGAAACTCTAACTGTTTGCTACCAATAGGCTCACGAACGTTGTCGTCCAACGCGAAAAGGGAACCAATGCTGATCCCCTTCTTGGTTCGCAACGGAACTCCACAGTAATATTTGAAGTGTGGTTCTCCAGTGACAAATGGTAGTTGGTTGAAACGGCTGTCTTTACATAAATCTCGGACTTCGAAGTAGGCGGGTAGACCGTCCGAAAGTGGCAGAGCTGCTATGGTGTGCTAAACGGCGTCAGAGGATAAAACAGAATGAATTGGCCGTTGAGCCTTTGGACCTACTTCACACAGTCTTCCAGCCTTGGGAACATTGGCGCAACCAGCCCATAAGGCATCGGCAGGGTCATCTTGCTGGGTGGTATCGTCGAGGTGAAGGGTCTTTGTGCTTTCGGCCACGAAGTACTGAGTATCTCGATCAATCAAGCTCACCATGGAACGTTGCACGTTCAAACGCCATGCCACAAGCTGCGCATGGGCGGTGAGAACAGTATCGGGGCTGGTGATCTTGGAAGAAGATATGGCGCTGCCAGGAGGAACGAAGTATCGGTACAGCTCTCTGGCGCGTCGAGACGAGACGACGGCCTCATTCAGAGGCCCTTGAGGGGCTGTCATGGGCTAACAGAAAGACAACAATAGGTACTATGATCCGCGATAGAAGTTGCCGTTGTCGTGTTACTGCCGCGGGAGTGGCTCTACGAGAAGGGGAATGGAATGGCGAATCGCGATTTACTGACCCTCACTACGTCAGCGGCTCAAGCCCGAATGGCAGCCTCACACCACGCTGCGACCCCTTCGCCAGGGTTCGAGCCGTAGAAGAATGGTACAGTGAGAGAGAGAGGCAAGATTAAGAGATAACAGATCGCAACATCAACACCTCCAGATGCCATGTCAATTCATATTCGACGATAGAAAACCTGAATCGAATTTTCAAGCTAAATTCTTGTCGCGAACTACTCTAACTGGAGTCTCGAGCCACTAGTTGCACACCATCGCGCTGTGACTATGTGAGGTGCTTGGAGAACAGAGTTTGCATCCAGACTTCGCAAGCTGGATTATGTGGCTCAGGCGCTTTACTTGACGAGTCCAACGTCCCCGTTGCGACAAATCCTGTTAATTTTCATCTTGGCTGTCCCAGATTAGAGGCGCCGCAGAGCAAGCTTGGTGTATCAACGAGATGCTGACCGACGTATCGCAGACCCACCTTAAAGCAGGGTCAGTTCAACAGCCTTTCTTTTCACTCTCGATATAACTATTTACAAGCTGTGTTCCGTCAAACATTCGACCGTAGAGTCCATTTCTGCAAGTTATGGGATTCATTCAACTTCAGAAAGCACGTTCAAAGCTTCGAAGCAGGCGGCGAAAGTGTTGTACGATAGGTAGAGTAAAAGTGAAGCTTGTGGCCAGCTTCCCAGCACCCACGGAATGATCCAAGTACTCATATTCTGATCTGGAATATATTCCACTGCAAGTTCTCATAGACCACCAAAATATGTTGCTATCTAATGAGATGCCTCGCCTGTCTCGGTCTAATACTAGTGCTACTTCTTGCATCGGCGTGCGGCGCGCCGTGACATGTGTGGCTTGAACCCCCAAGATGTGCTGAATGAGCTTCAATTCGGCTTCGTGCCTTGTCATTGACGACTTTTGGTAGCTCCAATACTTCGAATCAGACTCAAGATGATCCAGAATGGCATCTAAACGACAACAACCGCCACCTATCAATACGCAGGACGACGGTCGCATTCACTTCCTCCCTCCACACGAACGAACCCCTTTACTCAATAGAAGACTGACATTGACGCCGGATCAAGAGTCTATCTCAGCATGGACGAAAGAGACGCATGATCTTGCATCCACGGCGGTAGGAGACAGACTACCGTACGCGAACTACACAACTATTGACTGGCTACACGATCTGGTACGAGCTCATCCGTAGTGGTCATCTCTGACCCCTGTTTTCTTTGAACCTCGTAGCTGATCTCTATGTAGGTTAAGCAGTCATATCGCCATCGCCTCATACACTCCCTCCCTGGAATCAGAGATCGTCTGTATACCCTGTTCGACAGTAGCACAGGATGGATAGCTGCGATTCTAATTGGCGTCCTCATGGCCCTGGTGGCTGTTTGTGTGGACTACTCTGTAGCTACCGTCGCGTCGCTTAAGTATGGGCACTGCAACATCAACCCATTTCTGAGCAGAGAGGCCTGCTGTAGAATTGCTGGCGAGGAGAACGAACAGGGCAATTGTGCCGAGTTTGTGCTCTGGGGTGGATCGAGCTTTGGCAGAGCTTTTGGTATTTATGTGGGTTGGGCGGTTGCGTTCGGGGTCGTGAGTTCTTGCATCACGATGTTGAGTCGGAGAGAGCTACCGAGTATTAGTCCAGGGCTAGGAGACATGCATAATCACGTTGTTGAGAGCAGGAATGGAAAGAGCTGGGTTAGCGTGACAAACGAGGAGCAAGAGACCGACCAGGAAGTGAAAATTGAGACGAAGAGCTTGTACATGGCTGCCGGTTCTGGAATTCCGGAGATCAAGACGATTCTAACAGGCTGGGTGATTCCACACTTCCTCGATGCCAGAACGTTCCTATGCAAAGCCGTGGGCTCGATATTTTCTGTAGCCACTGGCATGGCGTTGGGAAAGGAAGGGCCATACATCCACATGGCCGCTTGCGTCGGTAACTTCGTAGCAATGCGCTTCGAGAAATACCGTCAGAATGGGAAACAGTTCCGGGAAATCCTCACGGCATCCAGCGCCGCCGGTCTTTCCGCTGCTTTCGGTGCTCCGATTGGAGGAGTTCTCTTCGCGTACGAAGAACTAGCATACTTCTTCCCTCGCAAAGTTCTGTGGCGCACTTTTTTGTGTTCCATGGTCGCTGCCATAGCGCTTCGAGCTCTCAACCCTCACAAGACTGGTAAGCTCGTACTGTTCGAAACCGACTACAACACAAACTATCACACGTACCACTATGTCTTCTTCGTCCTCATCGGCATCTGTGGTGGTCTCTGGGGCGGCACATTCACGCGAGCGAACCAAATCTGGGCACGCTGGTTCCGGGGTCTGCACGTCATCAAGAACTACCCGGTGTTCGAGACGTTCCTCGTCATCATGATCACGGCGGGCCTGCAGTTTCCCAATCCCGTGACGCGCGCTCCCGGCGAAGCCATTATACGCAGCCTTCTCAGCGACTGCTCCAATCTCGAGCGGGCCAGCTGGATCTGTGAGCAGGAGCGCGCCGGCGTCAACTGGACGTACCGCGGGTGGTTGCTTTACGGGACGCTGTCGCAGCTCTTCAGCACGACCATCACGTTCGGCGTCAAGGTGCCGGCCGGCATCATCGTGCCGTCGCTGTGCGCGGGCTCGCTGTTCGGACGGCTGGTGGGGCAGTGGGCGGCGACGGGAGGGTCGAGCGCAGGGATATTCGCGATGGTGGGCGCGGGTGCGTTCCTGGGCGGGGTGACACGCATGACGATTTCGCTGTGCGTGGTGATGTTCGAGCTGACGGGCTCGCTGGAGTACGTCGTGCCGCATATGATAGCCATACTCGCCGCAAAGTGGACCGCCGACGCCGTCAGCCGCGACAGCATCTACGATCTTGCTCAGAGCGTCCTTGGCCACCCCTTTCTCAGCGAGGATGAGGCGCTCGACCTGCTCGTTGAGCATGACGCTGCCACCGTTGAGGAGCTTATCCCTCCCAGAGAGACGATGCACGAGGTCACAGTGCACGTCCCGCACTCTAACAAAGTCAGCCGGCGGTTGCTGACGCACAAACTGGAGGTTCTGGAGCGGCGAGGACTCATGGACGGCGGACTGGTGCTCGTGCAAGGCGACATGGTGTTGCAGGGTTACATTGCGCAGCCGGAACTAGAGTTTGGGCTCGGGGAGTTGGGAAAGGCGTTTCCTGCCGATGTGGATGTGAGGCTTCTTGGTGATTCGACAGCTGCTCTGGATGATGAGCCTGAGTTCGATCTGAGTCGGTTTGTCGATCGAGCGCCAGTCACCATCAGTGCGAAGGCACCCATGGAAGTCGCTGTCGAGCTCTTCACCAAAGTTGGTATCCGCTATCTGTGCCTTACTGAAGAAGGTACAGGACGGCTTGTTGGTTTCGTCATTAAGAAGAGAGTTGTGAGATGGTTAGATGGATTGAAGCGTCATTAATAGGGATTGTAATATACTAGGTACCCAGGTTCCTCTGCTTTTGATGATTGAGATACCCGGATTTCATAGCAATGCTCAAGGTCCAAGTTTGAAGCCGAAATAAAGACAAATAATCTCGAATTTCATTCCACGGTGGTATCTTATCGAATCAACAATCCCCAAACTATGCAGCCAGATACACTATATATTCATGACATGGCGTGTCGACATCACGACCAAACCAAATTCAAGTACTACGCCAGTCGCAGCTCTGATCGAAGGGAGCGCAACAATCCACAACGCCGATATCCAAAGCAGAAACATCGAAGAGTCATTACCGGCCGATCCCATCGTCAGGCCCCCCCCATGGCGCACGCAGCCACTGCGTGCAACCCGCAACGAAAATATCCAAAATTCTTAGCGCACAACCAACTCTAGGGATATCGCAAAAAACACATCAAACAAAAGCCAGGTGGAGCCGGACACGCGCAGCGCAGCGCTCCGACCGGATCGGCGAATCATGATCTAAGGCGGGCAACGGGTTAACTCCACAGCTCCAGAGCAGCTCTTTCGAGCGCTGCTTCAAACGAGGCGCTAAAATGAGAAAGCAGGTATTGAGTCGCGTCCGTGGAGATTCTCGGACGGGGCGAACAGGTTCCCGGGCATGACGGCCGGGGCAGAAATCGTGCTATGTCGAAGTGAAGACGGAAAGAAGTCATGTGCGAAGGACGCGTGTTTCAATTAGAAGGTGCTCCAGTTCCAGTCGCGTGGGAGGCTCTGGGCGAGGCTGCCGACAATGCCGCCTGCTCCAAGGCCCTTGCTGGGGACGCCGACGGTAGGCGTCGGTGGTTGCTGTGCGCCGTCGCGCGACGTGCTGCTGTTGCTGCGGCTGACGCGCTCCACTTCCCACGCTCGGTAGTCGTTGAAGCAGGAGTCGCAAGCGCGATTCTTCGAGCCTTGAGGGTGGAATCGTGCGTGTTGGTCCAGAGGAATGACGTGTGTGGAATGCTCGGCACAGAAGATGTTTCCGCAGCGTCGGCAGTGATGTCGTCGCTCGAAGAAGGTAAACTTCTTGTCACAGACCGGTGAATTGCATGCAATCGCAGCAGAATCAGGCTAGTGATTTTATGTCAGCGTGATAATGAACTGATATGACTTCGAAATGCAGATGGAGAAGAACGAAGAAATGTCATGCCTGAGGCAATAACAGCTCCGGGTCCCATGCGAGTTTGGCGGAAAAAGGTGAAACCCCTGCAATGGTTATGTGCCAAAAGCAATCCATTGCGCCATAATGAATTGGATCGTGTGACAACTGGGATCTTGCGTATAAAAGCGTAGTCATCTCCTCTCGGTTGGAAGTTTGGCGATCAAGATCTCCACATTCCCATTTCGCAGAGCCGCACTGCAGCACTGCCGCGGAAATTGCGGTGCAATACGCCTACCGAGACGATCCAACGCCCATCCGTGCTCTGTTCCGGGCCTAATTTTGCGAAAACGACCCGAAACAAGACCAATTGAGAAAGGTGCAACGGAGACACAGAGACCATGGTGAAGTTTGCAGCAGCCTCGGCAAGATAACAAAAGAGTACGAACCTTCCAGTGGTCGCGAGATGGCCGTCCTGTCACGGCACCTAGAGCTTCCTCATTTAGTTCATCGGTGATAACCCTGCTCATGCCGGGCACAGGCCCTGGACTGACGGGAACCTGTCCGCTTCCCTCTCCTAGACTGTCTGGACTCCCATATTTGGTGGCGGTTGCGTTCTTAGGTGGCGATTGCCGCAACGGCTTCTCGGTCGGGCGAAGCACAGCCGGAACATACATGGGACTCTTTGGAGGCCGAATCTGTTGAACTCGCGGCTGCATGTGTGGCGGGAGAGACCATGATGTGCGAGGCGATGTTGGAGATGTGTTGGAAGGCGTGCCAGACGCAGATGCAGGAGGAGTGTATTGGCTTTGCTGGATGTAGCGCAGCTGCTGGTCGACATTCTGTGGAGGAGAAAGAGAAGGAGCGGTCACCGGCGGTGGTGCCGTAGGGAAAGCGGTGTTCATGGTCGGAGGATATACAGCGGCAGTCATGGATGGCGAGTGTGTGGTGTTGAGATTTGGAGGTGTTCGTGTGAGGTATGTGCGAGGCGGTCCGGGCTATATGTATGTCGGGTGGTGCAGGTCGTATGGCGGAGCAGACCGAGGAAGGGGCAAAGGGTGTTGGAGGCTCGGATGCGTGTAAACGGAGGGTGGAAAGGGAGTTGGAGGGTTAAAAGAGAGATGTGGAGAGGTAGGTCGGGAGTGAGCGGTCAGCACACCCCTGCGAAGGCGAAAGGGATCGCGCGACGGCGGGCGTTTGCCGTTTGATTTCAAGGTTGAATTGATAGAGAAAGAGAGATGGATTCAGCGGCGCATGCAGGATGATAAGGCGCATGCGGCGCAGTGGATACGGGATTTGGGCTCAAGCTGAGGGATTCGAGGGATGCTGCCGGCTTTCAATTAAGCCATCCGCGAGCAAGCGAAGTCAGCGTTCTCACGATGGACAGACAGGTTTGGGCCACGATGGGCGATTGGAGTGTTGAATTGCTGAGGAAGCGGCCGATGGAAGCGACTCAGCAAATCGGGCCTCGGCCGACCTTTGCCGATAAAGGCAGCAAAAACAGTGGATGGAAGGCTGGAAGGCCTGTCAATCGTCGCCAGGGTGTGTGGGTCCAGCCGGTCCGCGGTCCACTCGGTGAAGCAAGCTGAGTTGTGCTGCTTTTTCTGAAGCGGTAACTGAGCATGCGATGGGCTCTCCGTTGCCAAAAATCATACCTACAGCCATTGTCTTGCCGTTGAGCCTCATTATGGCGTTTGCAGACCGTTGTCCCCACGCTCGTCTCTTTTGCTCCATCTCAAACCGGATGCTATCACCTCGCACCTGTCATTTTGTTTGGGCGAGCCCTTGACGTGATCTAAACGGGTCGTCCGATAAGAGGATCGGCTTTGATTGGTGCTAAACCTGAGCGGGAACGACGCTGTGCAGGGGCGACGGACATGGTATGTACGGTGGTTTCTCAGATACGTTGGTCACGTGTGGCGTAATAAACCACCTCGGCCTGACTAACACTAGTCGAATTACGGGTGTAGCCAAAGCTCAGCAGACGCTAAGGAAAAAAACGGTGACTAAGCGACGTTACTTTTGAATGGCAAGCCCTAGCCCAACCACCACCTAAAACATCATATTCCGCCGCGCAACGATTCCTCTTGGGGAATGCTGTCGCGCGGCGTGGCTTGCCTTAGGTTACAGTATATTTGGTTGCTCAGCCACTACTTCGACCGTCGATGCCCGACGCTAACCGAGTGTCTTCGAGTCATGCACAGTAATGACTGCTTCCTGAGGCTATTGAAGCGAATTGATCGTGCTCGGAAAAGTAACAGAAAGGGCGGAAGCTTGACCGGTCCATGTACGGAGTACTAATGCGACACTGCCAGAAAGATACGCGTGATTGGGGCACGGCAGGAAGACCTGCGTCTCGACCTCTCTTTCGTACTGTCTTCTAACGATCTCTGGTCAACATGCGTGCTCATGAATTGCTGCTGCTCAGCTATTTCCTTTTCGTGATTGGCAAAGATCCATTCATTCTCCCCCGCAAATGGAGATGTCGCGAATATATCATTCACTACCACCCTGATCGCAGGCATGGGAGGCCTCGACCTGCGGGACCAAACGTTCATAGTCGGATTACTCATTCCGGCCAAGTGACTACTCATTCAAAACCCATGCCTTCACTTACATGACGTTGTCGCAATGCACAAAGGCTATTCAGAGAGCTTTCATCTCGAACATACAAATAAAATCACATCTGTTTGAATATATCGTCTCTTCATGAGCTAACCAATGCCTAATTAGTCAGACGACCTCGGCTTGCGGCCGAATCGAGGTAGATCACTGGCCTGACATGAGTCCCTCGTGAAAGCCCAGCTCCATATTCATTGCTCCATCGCTTCGCTGCCTGTTGTTTCCATTGCTCGTTTTGGTTACGATCTTTCCATTTGATCCCGGCACCTGTGGCATAACGGACGTAAAAGGAGTGTTAGCGAGCTGTTCTGGCCCGCAAAACAACTTCGCCGAGGATAGCTTTTGTTCATTTCACATTCCCTCCGCCTTTACAGTCAACTCTACGCTGTGGAATTGCCCAATGCGAACTCTCTGACTTTCATTCATTCAGTATCTTCTCCGTTCAACTCCTTCCTAACTTCTAACCCACCAAAATGCCACAGATCAACCCATCTCCTGTCACACCTAAACCGACGCCGCTCCCACCCCTCGCGGAACAAGACCCTCTTACACCCTCACAATGGCGAGTTTTGCTCGCATTTGCCGACACAATTGTTGCTTCTATTAGTCCAGAAGCTTCAGAGGAGTCTCACACTGAGCTTGGCGTGTCCAAAAATGCCTATTCACAGGCTCTCACGGCCATTTCTAAGCACTGCGGCGGCGACCAGGACTTCGCACGTCAATATCTCGCAGAACGACCATCTGAGAGTCCATTCTTCAAAGAGCTATGCTACCGCCTACTAAGCGTAGACCTACCTTCGGACCTGCGGTCGCAATTGACACTGGGTCTGAACGTGCTGGACTACCGCGCGGGCGCGCTGATCCTAACCGGCTACCCCAAATCCTTCGCCGACCACCCGGTCAGCGTGCGGCAGCGCATCCTGCAGGCCTGGCCGAACGGCTACCTCCCGGTGACGCGGCTGCTCTTCCGCAGCATGAGCATGCTGGTCAAGCAGCAGTGGGTCAAGTCGTCGTCGACGCTGTACCGCGTGCTGGGCTTCCCGCGCACGCCCGTCCACGGCGTCCCCGGTAGGAGCTTCGACTACGCCTTCGTCCAGGTGCCGCCGGGCGCCGCCGCCGAGCCCGAGGTGCTGCACACCGACGTCGTGGTCGTCGGCTCGGGCTGCGGCGGCGGCGTCTGCGCCCGCAACCTCGCGGAGGCTGGCTTCGGCGTCATCGTCGTTGACCGTGCGAACTTCTGGCCCGCCGAGCACCTGCCCATGGCCGAATCGGAGGGGTTCAATCACCTGTTCATGAACGGCGGCGGCATGTTCAGCGACGACAGCTCGGTGGTGGTGTTTGCCGGGCAGGCCTGGGGCGGCGGCGGCACCGTCAACTGGAGCGCCAGTCTGCAGACGCAGGGCTTCGTGCGCAAGGAGTGGAGCGACGCTGGGCTGCCTTTCTTCACCAGTGCCGAGTTCCAAACGTGCTTGGATCGCGTCTACGAGCGCATTGGCGCCAGCTCCGATGCCATCGAACATAATCCGTCGAATCAGAAACTCCTCGAAGGTGCTCGGAAGCTCGGATGGGCGGCGAAGGCCGTGCCGCAGAACACCGGCGGGAAGACGCACTATTGTGGTTATTGCGCTTTGGGCTGTGGCAGCTGCGAGAAACGAGGGCCTGTAGTCTCGTATCTTCCGGCTGCGGCAAATGCAGGTGCCAAGTTCATGGAAGGCTTCGATTGCGAGAAAGTTCTTTTCGATGTCGACAAGAAGACTGGTACAAAGACTGCGACAGGTGTGATTGGCACATGGCAGAGCAGAGACGAGCATGGCGGTGTTTCGGGACCTCGGCTGGTCAAGAGAAAGGTCATCATCAAGGCTAAGAGAGTCATCATCAGTTGCGGAACAATGCAGTCTCCACTGCTACTCAAGCGCTCAGGACTGAAGAATCCACACATTGGCAAGCATCTCAAACTACATCCGGTCAACTTTATCGGCTCGATCTACGAAGAAGAAATCCGACCATGGGAAGGTGGCATCCTGACGAGTATAGTCACCGAGTTTGAAAACCAAGACGGACAAGGGCACGGCGTGAAGATCGAAGCGACATCCATGCTACCATCACTCTGGCTTCCCGCTCTGTTCTGGCAGTCTAGCTTAGACTATAAATTGCTAGTGCCTAAAGCGAAGCACATGGTCGGCCACTTCGCACTACTTCGCGACATTGGTGAGGGTGAGGTGTACGCGGATCCCGTCGACGGTCGCTCACGATTCCGGTATACTTTGAGCAAGAGGGAGAAACAGTTCGTCTTGGATGGTATGCTAGCTGTTGCCAAGATCAACTACGTTGCTGGCGCGAAGGAAATGTTCTCGATGATCCCGGGCACATCCACCTTTGTGCGATCACCTGATGAGGAGTGCGCACACAAGGGAATCAATTGTTCTCACTTTCAAGGATGGCTGGAAGAACTTCGAAAGAGAGGATCTCCAAGTCCTGAGACGTTCTACGCGAGTGCCCATCAGATGGGATCGTGTAGGATGGCGAAGAACGCCAAGCTGGGTGTTGTCGATCAGAAAGGAAAGGTCTTCGAGGCCGAAGGATTGTATGTTTGCGATGCCAGTATTTTTCCGAGTGCCAGCGGAGTCAATCCTATGGTGACGAATATGGCTATCAGCGAGTGGGTCAGCAGTAATCTTGCAAAGGATCTCAAAGCAGATGGGGAGAGAGCAAAACTGTAAGCAGGTCTCTCAGTATGATGTACGCTAACAAGTTACGATCGATGATTATCCGGAGTTGGATATTACCAGAGTCGAGTCCTTTGTAGGTATTGACAAGTTGATTTTGGGATCATGCCTGACATATGATTCTATCACCTATTCGCCGTGTTCTATCTCGTTAGTGAGCTGCTCAACTGCAGACCATGCCTTGCCTTGGAATCTCTTCTACAGCAGTACCAGATTCTGGCTCTTGGACATGCACAGGTTCAGCCTGGCCTACCTTAGATTCGTTTTGCAACTTCTCTTTTTCCTTCTTTCCTGGCGCCATGCTTCCTTTGGCAATCGCCTCCTTGGGCAATGGCCTGATATACGGCTGACATACCCACCACGGTCTCTTGCACCTCTTGCGAGCAGTTTCTGAACTCTCTGGGTCATCTATAATCTCTTTCTTCACCCACAAGGATGGATCCTTGACGCCAGCCTCAATCAACTCCTTCCTTAAGCGGCTGTACTCAGTATCGGGATGCACAGTGCCGTCTCTCGGATCCTGCAGCTCCCATAGAACTTCTGCCTGCTCGTTCCAAATATTTTCGTAGTTCTCTGGATTCCAATACCCGTCCTTGACGGCCTCTTTTGTGGCACGCTCGACCATGGAGAGCACTTTCTCAAATGCGTCTATATCACCGGTGCGGCACCGAGCTAGCGTGTCACGGATCGGAGTGTGCGTCGAAAGAAGTGGTCGTAGCAAGTTGAATAGGTGCGCTTGCATTGAGCATATGTTTGGGTCTGTCTCTTTCTCCTTCTTCTCGGACTTCGAGCGCTTGGCGCGTTTCCGAGGTGGCTCGTCGGTCTCATCGAACAGGTTCGTAAAGTTTGGATATACGGGCATTAAGTTCTCATCCTTCCAGCCTGGATCACCGATTACGAAGAGAGGCTCGCGCGCGGGTGGGTCCTGCTGCAAGATGTAGGTGTAGATTATGTCCAAGTATCGTCGTACCACGGCGTCGATGCGATAGCCGCAGTTTCCCACTCTTATACTATAGTACACTTCCCGCCTAAAGTCTGCATAGCCTTTGTATTCGGTAGCGTTGTCGACCTCCGAGTTCGTGAATATGGCTGGGTCATGGAGGTTGCCTTCCGCCGTCATTACTGCGTCTGCTCCTGTTGCATCCAGGCAACGTTGAAGATCACCGTGCTGTAGGACATTCCCATTCGCGAAAAGAACTTTTTCTTTAGGTAGTTTCGACCGTAGCCAGCGGATTGTAGACCAGTCTGCCAGTCCAGTATTGTGGCCCTTCATTTCTCTCAGGCGACCATGAACTGTAACTATACTTGCGCCGGCATCATACAACATTTGTACATAGGCCAACGTCTTCTCGCGTGTATCGAGGATGCGACATTTGGCCGTGACTGGGATGTCTAACTCGCGATGCAGGGTATTGATCAACTTGAATATCAACTGCTGGTCTTCCTGCAGGAATGCGCCGTAGTGTCCTCGCCTTGCAATTCCTTGTGGACAGCCGAGATTCAGATCGACAGCATCGCAAAAGGGCTGGACGTATTTCGCAGCTTCTAGCAGGATCTGGGGATCGTTCGCGCAGAATTGGACTATAAGCGGACGGTCAGATTTAGGATTCCCGTCTAGATGAAAATCGTCATCTTTGAGCTGTGAGACGCCACAAGGATCTATAGGCGACGAAGCAGGAATCTTGAGAGGTTGGAACATAGATGCTCGGTATTTTGCATCCTGTACGAACAGGCGTGCATGGAACATCGGCGTGTAACAAAGGATCGAGGATCGCAATTCGGGAGGGAGAAAGGATCGGGTAAGCATTCGCCATGCAAACTCTGACTGATCGACCATGGGAGCCAGGACGTGCTTTGGACTCCCAATGCTTTCGTAGAATGCGCGGCCGTGAAGCTTCAGCTTGTGGCCGTTCGAAGTAGGAACAGTCTCGGATGCCATGGTACGAATTTGGAGGATGAAAAATGAAGGAGGGAGGGAGAATGGCCGGGAAAAGGCCACAACGGGCCTTATATTGAGAAGCCGTATGATGACAGAGTTACAGAGCTGACTGAGAGATAGGACGTGGTTACCTCAAGTAGTTGCGATGTCTAAAGGTCAAGCAGAAGATTTCGAAATTCACAGAAGCGTACCGGAAAAGACTCCGAGCCTCGTGAATGCGTTAATGCTACCACTTTGGCATATTGTAGTTAGAAATCGCAGAGAAAGCAGTGTAGGCCAGGATTAATTCATAGCAGAGCAATAATTTGATTGATAGAGGTCATCTCCTCTCGTCAATTATGGTATATAAGGTATCGTCATTCACACAGTCCATGCCCTTGCCATCTGTTCAACGCCATGCTACAGAAGGATCAAAGCAACTACTCCCAGCTCGAACCTCGTCACTTTTGTTTACCATGCAACCCTGAACCGAATCTCCGAAATCCTCTTCTCCACGTCTCGCACACTCCTCTGACCCAGATTTGCCGCTACCTGTGCCTGCACATCCGCTGGCAGCGCAAAGAAGCGCTCGCACAAATCGCCGTCCACGACTCCCTTGACTGGTACGTAATACCCTCGATAAATAAGGTGATCCCGACCCGCCAATGGAGGCGCTTCCTCCCTCATGAAGCGCTCCAGCTTGGTGAAATAGTCCACTTCAGAACGGGACTCGAGCGGCACAAGCACGCCCATAGTCCCCGAAAGGCCGGCCCAGAAGATGACATCCTTGCCGCCGGGCACGAGTGACGTGCGCGCAATGGATGTTGGGACGTCGTTGACATAGTAATGAAGCTGAGCATCGAGCCGATTCGGTGTACCGTGCATGTAACCTTTGGCGAAGATGAGGTTAGCAGACGCCGCGTCGCCGTCGGATTGATCCGAAACCTCCTTTGGCACACGCACTGCCCAGAGGTTGCCGAATTTGTCACCACCGCAAGATGTGCTGTAATCGAGTTGCGAGAACGTCGTGACCCACCGCTGAATCGTGTCGTCTGCAAATGGAACCAGCACGTTCTTGTCCTGGCGATAAACCACGTACGTCAACGATTCGCGGACGTCTGCAACGATGATCCGGTTTCCTTGTGCATGCATCGAGACAATAAAGTTTGTTGCAAGGTTTTGCAATTGAGCCTTGCGGAGGACTTGCTTCATGCCAAGGTCATAGAGCAGAAGGTCCTGCCCTACACCTGCGAGCAGTTTGCCTCCAAATGGCAAAAGTGCGGTCGGAATTTGTTCAGTTCGAGTTTTGTGTATGAATTCCAGGTTGCGGCCATCATTGTGGACGCGGTAGATGTGAATGTATCCGCATTCGTATTGACGTGGAGAAGGAATAAAATTCTTTGCAGTACCAACAACGAGAAAGACTTCATCGTCTTGGCTGGAGAATGGTGCACAGGCGATGGAAACTGCATTTTCGTTGTCTTCAAGGTGGAGAGTATTGCTGATTGATTGACTGAGAGGATCAATCACTTGAATGCAAGAAGCCCAATGGCCTTGGCTTCGAGGAAGACCATAAGTGATGTCGAGCAACTGTCGTGAGGAAATCTCTTCACCGTTTACAGGTTTGAGATCGGGGATGTTAATGTCTTCGCTGTCGCTATCCAGGATCATAGCATTGTTATCTGTGTGCCCATTGACACCATTTGCTATCTGTGCTTTCTCGAGCTGCTTCCGTGTTGATTTTGCGAGAGTGTTGTTATCCGCCTCGATGACATAGAATATTGGCAATTCGGGATGCTGCACGAACTTGCGAGGCGTATACGTGAGACGGATATCCTTTTGAATCATACGCGTCGAAGGCGGCGAGATATTGATTATACTAATTCAGTCAGCCAGCCATTCGGCTAGTTTGCAACTCTAGTGCTTGAATAAGGAGAGGCGTTATCAGTAGGAACAATTGGATTTGATCATATTCCTTCATAGAAATATAGGAAAGAGTATCGTTTGCTGTCATCATAAAGGGCTGGAGGAAAAGAATACGAAGAACGTACCGTAGGAAGTTGCCTTCGACGGCGATGATACCCGGCCCACCCACGGTTTCTGATGTGATGTTTGAGGCCCAATTCAAGGGCATATAGTCAAGAGGAGTGAGTGAGAAAACTCTAGTCTGACTATCCGGGTAAACGAGCCAAGGTCGTGTGGTGAGAGCGACTATTGCGGGCACACCATTGACTAAAGTACGCAACAGTCTGACTTTCTTAGGGCCCAAGAAGTGCGATCGACCATCAGACAAGGTGCCCAGGACTTCGTCGAGAAGTGCGCGGACATAGACACCTGAATTCAAACCGACATGCAAGAACAGAGCATAGCCACCAGAGGATGCATCGGGCATGGCCATGATTTTCATATCAACGGGTGTGCTGCTCAATGCTTGCACTGCTTTTGATTCGAAAACGCTGTCGGGATCCAAACTCAGTATACGAACGGTCGCATCGTCACAGCCAACCGCAAGGAAGTCGCTTCGCATTCGTCCTTCAGGCACCTCTCCCAAGCTGAGACAGTTGACGTTACTGGAGACCTGATAGGTTTGGTCATACTCGATCAAGCTACCATCACCGGACAACTCGAAATAGACGATCTCGCCAGAGCTGAGGGCGATAGCGACCTGCCGATCGTTGGCTGCTGCAGACACAATTGTACGGCTTTGTGGAACGTTCCAGTCCACTGTTCTGCCATCGTTTCGGACTTGACGAATGCCTTGGGCATGGACTTGAGTCACAGCACCTTGACCCATTTGCTGAATGACCAATGTTTCGGTGTTCGTGACAAGACCTGAATCTTCTACTTGTTCGATACTTTCTCCGATTGCAAGCACAAGAGTGTTGCCTGGATACGTAAGGACAATCCAACTGTCTTGTTCGTCGTCATAGTTCAGCTTCGTGGCCCATACAGCCTTGAGTGGCGGAACTGGTAGCTCCTCCACAGCGACCTCGTTTACTTCTAAACCGTGAGTAATGGTCTTAAATGTACTGCGAGAGCCTGAACCGCAGATGGCATATATTTGTGGAGCATCAGACTCTGTAAGATTTGCGATCTTCGCATCCATGATTGGATTCATCTTCTGGAAGGTCTGAAGTACTTCAAGGTTTGGCTCGTCTTCTAGTGAACGAGGATTGAAATAAATTGGCTCGTATGGTGCTGGCTCTGAGTCGGACTTCATTCGATAGTCATCGCTCGACCATTCTGGTTGATCGTCACCCTCAGCCAATCGTACAATCTGATACATGTACTGATCACCAGATTCGGATCCGACGTAGAGCCAACCGCTTCTAGTGAGCACCAGGTGATTCGCTGTTGGCACAGTGCCAAAGAACTTGATCCTCAGCCTTTCTGCTGTCCCTTTGGAATGTGCACTTTTTGCCAAGTCGATGCAAGCTTTAAAAATGTCACCATCCTCGGTTTGGAGCAAGAAGAAAGCTTGGGTTGTAGAGGCGTGAACCGCATTCGCGATGATGAAGCGTTTGCGAGCAGGATTCTCGGCAGCACCTGTCCGTCGTGGAATAGGGACGAAGAGAGGCTTCTGATTGTGATGGCGATAAGTAATGCCGTCTTCGCTGCAGACCAAAACTCCTCCAGGGCCACTGCTTCCTGATGGGACTCGGACGAGCATGTTGGCAGTGCGATCTACGGTGGTGGTCCAACGGCGAATAACATGATTCAAACCAAGGTCGAGTTCATAGTAGACGAGATACTTTTTGGCGTCTTTGGCGGCATTGCCGGTCGGGTCCAGATCAGCCTCGGTGTACTCCATCTCCAGAGCCGCGAAGATTGGATTTTCCCACTGTGTGTCCAAAGCAAGTAATGCGAACACGAGAGTCTGAGATTTGTGGGCTTCGAGAGGCGACGAGATGGTGAGGGAGGTTTGGGCGTTGCGATTTAGAACGTAGACGAGCTTGTTCTTCTCGAGAGATGCGACCATGCAAGCCCTTCCCATTGGATCTGCGGCCATGTATTGACCCGGAATAACACGTCGAGTTCCAGACTTGCCGTACGTTTCCAGCTGTGAGCGGTTCCATGTGTTCTCGTCCTCAGCATACTCGAGAATAGCAATGCGGCCCGAATCGGAGGTGACAACAAGATAGTCTGCCTTCTCGTAAATATTTTTCTTGCCGTTGGAGACGTCGGCTTTATTTTGTTTGGATTAGCTCTAAGAATTTCGAATGAAGCTTGACAGATAGCCCGGAGACTCAAGTTTTCTGTGTTATGAAACAAAAGAAAACAAATGCGAAGAGACTGAACATACCTGCTTTGGCGCCGGCTACTCTGGTGAGAGCCAGTTGTCTGATGATACCAAAGACATTGTACGACATCTTCAACTCGAGCTGACCAGACTCATCGTCAAGCTGGTACATATTGAGGTAGGAACCTTGGGCGAGGACGATTTGCTGGTCTCTGCTTCTGCCGTAGAAGTGTCCGATGACCGCGTGAGTGACCGAAGCCGGCTGTTGCATGGTGAAGGAATACATGAACATGTTTGAAGTGGCCGCCATGGTGGGCAACAAGTAATTCGAGGGCCTTTCGGCCTCTCGACGATTGACGGTGGAAGATCTGGTCCAGTGAGTAGCTCTCCAATCGAGAGGAGCGAGATGCGTGCGGATCGTACTCTTTCCAGGAGATCAAATGAAGCACTTGAGTCTGCTGAGTTTAGGCTGCAAGCTTCAACAGCGTTGAGGAGGGCGAAGGAGTTGGATGAGATAGAAGTGAGTCGCACATCGCGACTTTGACAATAAGGCAAAAGAAGTTTTGGTGGGCATCGGCCAGGCTCGTCTCCGATTGGCTGCGAACATTCCGCTACAAAAGAAGACTCGGAGCAACGCAAAACAGCTTCCATCACGTATTTCCATCTCGCCGACTGTTCAAGCTGAATTGCTTTCGCTTCGTCTATCATTATTCAATGGTCAACTCTCAGTTCTAAACTCTTCCGTCCTCCACTTCTTTTGTCGCCGTCAATTGCACACATCCCTTCTCACTCCACCAAAAATGACATCCAAATACGTATGCCAGCGCTGTTTAACAGCATCTCGAAGACAGTTGAACCCATCTATTCTCCCCAGGACAATATCACAAACATGGCGCGGCTCATTTCACCGTATACCTCCGTCAATCTCTACATATTCCTCGAGAAGAATTCAATCAACGCTCTCAAAGGCCCGCAGCGATCCTGCTCCAGCAGCGCCAACTGGAGACTCATCCTACCTTCTTCGCAATCCAAACAACCTCTTCCATCCGTTCTCCAAGTCGCCTTCACCAGACATGCGTCGTCGGGCCGCCTTCATCAAACAGCACGCCTACTGCCCGCATCCTTCACATAGTCCCACCCGCATTGCATTCGCACCGAATGACCCCGAAGCAAAGAAACCAACAACTGGTGGTCTACCTCCTGCTCACGTTAACTTCGAGTGTCCCGATTGTGGTGTACCTGTATATTGCTGTGAAGAGCATTGGGCCGATGATTACGAATCACATTTATACGTTTGTGACATCTTGCGAGAAATCAATACGGATGATCATGATCTTCGCTCAGGAAGAGAGTTCCCGGAGTTTGAATGTGCTGGTCCACATTTGGAGGAGCAGCAGCTAAATTTTGAGAACTGGGATGTTTGGCTTTATACTAGGGAGTTCCGAGCCATCAACGATATGCGCTCAATGAGGCAGGCCACCAGAATGCTAACATATCCAGTCACGATTGGATCTGTTCTCCACGAATCCAGTCCTTACACTATCAGATCCGATGGAAGGTTGACGCCAGAAGGCCTTAAGAGCTTTTCGGCGTTGAGATACACACTACATCCTCCAAAGTCTGGCGCCGGTAAGGACATCAAAGGGCTCAGATTGGCACCTCCTCCACTGCGCATCTTTTGCCTTGGAGCTCGCGCCGAATCCTCACTACCTCGCGATGTCTGGGTGCAGCTCTCGTACATGTTTCCGCAAGTTAGATTTCACCTCGTGTTGATCGGTACGTTCAAAATCAGGGTCGAATGAATCTCTCTAAAGCCGAAATAGGTCCAGAAGCAATGGCAAACCGCGACCGTGAATTCCCACTTCCACAAAGGACACCGGAGAATCCATTTGGTGCTGTCGTTGAAGACCGAGTCGGCGGCTACATGAAAATCAGCACGTACGTGGAATACTACCACACGCTACACACTGCACAAACATTCCAACCATTTGATCCGTACTTTGACTGTTTCGTTCTCTTTCACCCAGGCCTCGGACACCCTGCGTCTTCCGCCGAATGGACCGAGACAATCCCAATGCTATTGGAGACCAAAGTCCCAATCATCGTCACGGGATACTCTGAGTTCGATATGCAAAGAGACGTTGAGTTCGTGTCAAACCTGGTGGGCGGCGAAATGGATGTCCTGCTGAAGCCAGGTGAAAATCGCTTCCGTTCTCTGCGATGGGATCTCAACGATATTGAACCCTGCGATGTGAGTGCGGGCAATTGGGGTGTCTGGGCGTTTAGAGGCAAGAGATATGAGGCCACGAGGAAAGAATAGAGCAGCGATGCGTGATAAGATATAAAGATGCTTGAAAGACGGCATTTGAAAACTATTGTGCCTCCAATGCTACCACAGTTGAGAAACTAAGTTACATCCCAGTCCACATGATTGTATTCTCTTCTGTATTGGTAGGACTTTCTACGCTGGTACATATGTGTTCAATTGCCTGCGCCTTGTCTTGAAGCAGTTACAATATCGGATTCGTCACATAGCCTGAATTATTTCATCTCAAGTCTTCGTAAGAGGGAACTAAGAAATGCTGTACCTGGTTCTGATGGTTCCCTCTACGAAGTTAATCCTCCACTTTATTCTCAACTTTTCTGTTGGCTTTTGCTGCAGATTGGCCTTTCTCGACGATTCAATCCGATCCACTAACTGCGCGTACCGATTCCTTCCTCTTACCGAACCAAACTTAAGAAGCAGCCTACGTCTTCTGGCAACTCCACGGCGGCTCTCTGCTGGCAGTGGCACCGACAATGGCTGTCGTTTGGTCCGTACGCCAGCCGTCCTCGATATAGGCACGCTCTGCTCAAAACGGTTCCAGCGGGAACAAGCGACGATGTACATGTTAGCATAGTTGCTCTTCACTTTCCTTGCACTTGTAGTGCTCCAGTCGAAGTGCTTAAGGCCGTCAAGCACCGATTTTTCCGCCGAGAGTCCGTTTTCTGAATCGTCGCCAGAGGAGGAATTTCGGCGACCCCACTGCTTTTCGAATTGTCTACAGTTGGCGCACAGTGCGCTGCATTGTGGGGCAAAGGCTGTTATGCGTCCATTTGCTTGGTACGAGAAGTACCTGCTACGGGATCGCGTCGGGTTCAAAGGGCATCGCTTCGATGCCATGTCTTTCGGAAGTTCTGTGTATGATGGTTAAGTAGATAAGAAGAAGATATTGTTCTCCATCTGCTTGATGTTGCAACGGCATAGTGATATATGGATCCAAAGTGGCTTTGTGGTCATCCGAACGGATACAAGACAACGGAGACCAAAAGAATGTTTGTTTGTTTGATGAAAGAAAATGATCTAAATCTGCCACCTTTGTTTCAAATTTATCGTAACTTAGGACAAGCATTGCAAATGCCAAGCGGAGACAAACTGGATTCTCGAGATCGAAATTACCGTTGTTGCATAAGAGCCATGGGAAGGTCTGGAAACAGGAGATGCAGTCAGGACACGAGAATTCCGGCATTTTCCATAGGCTCATCTATCAAACTGATAGTAACTTTGCCAATTTAGAGCATCTCTGCGAAGGGAATGGAGAACTTTCGGCTCTTCGCTGTCGGAAACAGGGATACCATGGCGTATCACCATACCGTCTGGTTGAAACTGAGAGCTTGCTGACGGTAAAGCTGCGAACGAAGATCAAGATGCCAAAGACGACGAGAGACAGTGCTGACTCGGCATGGTCGAACCAATATCCCTAAACGTCAATAGGTACACGGCGGGTGACGGAGTCGTGAGATAGTATGAATCAACTCTCCTGTCTCGGCTGATGTCGACTCAGAAGCTTTTGGATTCGTAGCCGTTGCGACGAGTGGAACGAGCTATTAACATAAGGTATACTTCAAACAACGCGTCTGTTGGCCATGTAAGTCGGAGGCTAAAGAGGAGAGGTACGGTGTACGAAGGTATAGCGCAGCTACTTAAGCTCATCGAAGCTGAACATCCAATGGTGGCTTGGCTGGAATCGTTGGAGCTAACCGCAGCATTCTAGAGCTTTGAATTAACGATAAAGCTGAGTGTTGCGGTCTCAACCGCCCATTCCAGCGGTTTTGACGTCGCTTTAGGCGGCGTCGACCACTTTGTTCTCCCTCGTAACTTTCGCACCACAAAGGCATAGAAACATGACCAAGATCTTGAGGTATCCCATCACTCCGTGACACTCGCGAAGGATGTACCCTCCTCCTGTGCTTCTTGGTCCCACAGAGGCGGAAGGAAGCAGCTGAGAAAACCTCGTATGGCCACATAACCAAACGACATGAGGTCCGGTCGACATTAACTTGGCTTTCTAGACTCGTAGGCTTGGTTGTATGCCGCATGGGGATGACTGCTGTTTTGAGTATATGTATATAGGTCGTTCTATCAAACTTTAGCACGGTAACGGCAAAAGGAGTCTTGCACTTCTCTCGCCCAAATAAAATGGAAGTGAATCGCATCCGAGGTCGAATGTTGATAGGAATGAGCGATAGTCCAACTCCTTAGCATAAATACGTCCTGTCCAAGACAACTGTGCTTGTTTTCCTCTTCTCCTTACACTTTACCTTCCAGCTCTACACCGCGTCTGCTTCTAACTTTGGTCATCCGTTCTCTACTTCTCCATGCTCCTTAACCTACAGCCGATGTAGTTGGTTATAAACCGCGATACACTAGGCTAGGATGCGGATTCGCATTTTAGTCGAGTGGTAAATCAACTGATGTCCTGCCTTCTCACCATTCTCTATGACGAACCTCTTTCCCTTCCTCACTCATCGATCGCTCCAATTTTGCGCTTCCAGGTTGTCTCCTCTCGCTCGGCCTTGATCTTGGAAGCTCGAGGACCGGGCGAATGAGGTGTTTTCATCATGAACCGAAGAGAGGAGCTTTCAGGCGAGTTTTCTTTAGTAGTGTGGTGTCGACAAGCATCTTTGGACGGAGCCTTCGGGCGATGACGAAAAAAAGACTTGTTACGATCCGAAATGCGAAGCAGAACGGTTTTCGAACTATGTAGCTAGCATTTAGGGCCGGCAACTCGCAGTCACTTGGTGACTCTAGGGCTAACGGCTCGCGCGAACGGACTGGCGTACGATACCCTCTTTCGAAGTTTTCGGCACCTTCAGCCATGGTTATGCTCTTGTTTTCTCCTATCATAAGCACTACTTCTCACTCCTCTTCATGTCTCCACCTCGTGCGATTTTGCAGTCTCGGTGTCGCTGACAAACATTCGGTCCGAGACGCGGAGACATTGGCTTATGCGCATTGCTGCTGCCATCCGGGCTGGCTTTGGGTAGAGTGAAAGCGCGTAATTATTTAATTGGGGAATCTAGAACCAATTCCATCTTCTTTCTGGATGTTCTAACTCTTTGTTACTTGTGACGTTCTTAGACTTTTTGATAAAAGAAAGCTGACGAGCAATTCGAGCCTGCCTCATTGCACGACTTCAACCCCTTTTATACTCTACACGTTCAGCGCGGCGAGGGTTCGGCCGCCACGGCTCCGGCTGGTGCCCCCAACCTCGGCGGGGAAGCCACGATGCTGACATCTTATAAGATGCGGAGTTTCGGCAACATGAATCTTGGAGTTTGCATCTTGGAGTTCGCATCTCAATCCGCAGCACTGCAGGGATGCTCTTATAAACACACTAAAGCACGAGATTAAACGAATTGCTCGCCTTTAACTCGATTACACTCTTTCATCCGTCGTCCCTGGCAGTAGCATAGTTGTCGGCATGCCTTTCTTGTCCAATGAACGTCCTCTAATCTCAACCAAGGATTTGATGTCCTGGCACTTCGACAATCCGACGTTTGATCAAGATAAACCCATCTATATAGATGCCGCAGACCCTTCTAGATGCTATTCCCATCGCCAAGCCAAGACCACCATTCTTAAGCTGGCAGCTGGACTTAAAGTCATCGGATTAAAGAAGGACGACTGCGTTTGCCTTCATAGCTTCAATGATGTACCTTACCACCTTCTGTCTGCAACTTGCCACCACGTTTGCTTACATGAGTTTAGGTAAACTATCCAATTGTTGCCAATGGAATCATTGCGGCAGGCTGCATTTACACCGGCACTAATCCGTCCTACACTGGCTACGAGCTCAGTCACGCCGTCAAAACAGCAAAAATCAAACTATTCATTGCCGAACCCGAGGTTCTGACTAATGTTCTCAAGGCCGCCAGCGAAAATGGTATATCACGGGATCGAATCCTCATCTTCGACAATGGTTTCCCAGGACAGTCGGTCCCGGAAGGCTTCAAGTCATGGCGGACGCTGATGGACCACGGTGAAACAGATTGGGAAAGGTTTGACGATTTGGAGACCTCGAGGAATCGCACTGTTGCTAGGCTATTCTCAAGCGGCACGACAGGATTGCCTAAGGCTGCAGTGCTTTCGAATTACAATTTCATCGCACAGCACTACTATGTCGAAGAACACAAACCACGGCCATACGAGCCGAAGCAGCTAATTCCACTGCCGTACTTTCATGTTGCCGTCGCTCCTCGGACACTCTTCTCGCCATTGAGAAGTGGGAACGCCACGTATACCATGCGCCGATTTGTATTGGAACCATACCTTCAATATATCGAGAAGTATCAAATTACTGATCTGTTAATGGTACCGCCGGTCGTCATAGCAGTCATTATGAGTCCTTTGCGTCATAAATACAGTTTTAAGAGTGTCAAATGGGTTATTGGAGGTGCAGCGCCACTTGGAAAGGAGTCTCAAGCCCGAATGCAAGAACTTCTGCCTCCAGAAGCGCCATTCACACAAGTTTGGGGAATGACAGAGACAACATGCGTCGCAACTATGTTCCCGTATCCCGAGCACAATACAACGGGGAGTGTAGGACGCGCTTTGCCCGGTCTAGACCTCAAACTAGTTGACGAAGATGACAAAGATATCTCCGGCTACGACGTTCGCGGCGAGATGTGCATTCGAGGCCCTACCATCATCAATGGGTACTTGGACAATCCAGAAGCGAACAAGAGCTGGGATGCAGACGGCTACTTCCACACTGGAGATATCATGTATTGCGATGGAAAAACTAAACTTTGGTACCACGTGGACCGGAAGAAGGTCAGTATTGAAACGCCCAACAAATCTCCAAAGATTTACTCAGTCCATTGCAGGAGCTTATTAAGGTCCGCGGCTTCCAAGTTGCTCCACCAGAAATTGAGACGGTGCTTCTCATGCACCCACAGATTATAGACTGCGCTGTCATTGGTGTCAAAGGGCCAGATGGTTCGGAGCTCCCACGAGCATACGTTGTCAAACGCCCGGGTCCGGAAGGCGACAAACTCACTCAACAAGATGTCCATAACCATGTCAATTCACGACTGGCAGGATATAAGAGATTAACCGGTGGCATCAAGTTTCAGCCAGAGGTCCCAAAAACGGCCAGTGGTAAGATCTTGAAGAGAGTTTTGAGAGAGCAAGCAGATAAAGAGATGGGTTCCAAGCTGTAGATCATGCTATCCAACGGAACGCTTTGAGATATTGTGGTCGCGATTGGTATGTCAGTTTGAGCAGTGCATAGCTGATTTAAATAACTAGTTCAATCCCACTATTCATCAATCTACAAAATATATCAGCGTGGTTGAAAACATATCGAAAGTGTGGCGTCAAATCATGTCGAGGTGAGTGAGGACGACATCGAGAATGCAGAGGGGCGGTAGAGAGCTGTGTTCCAAATCTACTCGGCACCCGCACCAAATATTCTTCACCAATGATTATTGTTCTTTGTAGGTTGCCAAGCGTTGGAGTGATTCGTGTGTTTGGTACGGATTATGAATTCCGCCCATGAATCAACGCGAAACGGGAGGTTTTTACCGGCGCAATTGGAGTGATATTTCAAAGCTGTCTCTCGCAACTCTAAGACAGCGTCGAAGACCAAAGCTACTTCAGTATGCAAAAGAGCCAAAAGACACTATCAGGTACAATTCAGGTGCAGTAGACGAACAAGGATTATCGTAAGAATGGGTCAAAGTATGTTCCATCATCAAGCCAAAGGCCGCGGCTATTCACTTATTAACGATCCTTAGTTCGAGAAAGAGCTGGGCTTTAGGCCTATGGTCAATCTTAATGGTACTCCTGCCGAGTAAAGAAAGGCGCTTGAAGACGGATGTGCTCTTTGGGATGGCAAATCTCTCAAAAGAGAGCTACTTGATGGAGTGGCAACCAAGGACGAAACAATCACCGCCATGGACGGGAAAACCAAAATACCGATTCGAATCTACAATGCCTTGCCCAAGAGCGACAAACCAGCTCCTGCCGCCGTCTGCTTCCATGGAGGAGGATGGATCCTTGGTTCGATCGCGGCGGACGATCTCTTTTGCAGGAAACTAGCCTACGACTTGAAGCACGTGGTGATTAGTGTGGAATATCGTCTAGGTGAAAACTCAAAGCTGGGTTTCTAAAGCTTCATCACAACTGACTTGTACGTAGCGCCGGAAAATGTATATCCGGCGGCGTTGGATGACTGCTACGCAGTGTTTCTGCGGGTATGATCTGACCTAGTATCTCAGAAATGGTTTCATTTGCTGAAGAGCAGATCAGACCTTGAATAATGCTGAATGCCTTGGTATCGACAATTCCAAGGTGTACGTTACAGGGAATAGTGCTGGAGGATGTTGAAATCTAGAGGATTTGGCCAACGACGACTAATACCCACAGGCCAACTTGCGGCTACCGTGGCTCTCAAGATCGTTGACTCGGGCAAAGCCTCATCGCTTGCCACTCAAGTCTTACGGATTCCTTTGACATGTCATCCCAGCTACTTCCCTGGTGAAAAGCCACCGAAGGAGGATGTTCCAATCTTCACTGATTCGGCTACTCATTACATGTTGGGTGAGACTGAGTCCGTATATGATATTTAAATATTCGCTGACTTTGTAGACGCTTTCGTACCAAATAAGAGTGACGAACGTCACCGTTAGTATCTCCGTTGCTTGCTAACGACAGTCTTCTGCAGAAGTTGCCTCCAACCTACATTGATGTGTGCTCAGCGGACCCATTAGCTGCCGGTGGTATCGCGTACGCAAAGAAACTTGAAGAGAGTGGAATTCCTGTGAAATTGTTCGTTTTTGATGAAATGCCTCATGGTTCCTACATTCTGTTTCCTGACCTGCCTTCAAGCGAAGCGGCCCATACTGCATGTGTGGAAGGTACTAAATGGGCTCTAAAGCAAGGCAGATGACGAAGCTGCTATTGACTTCCTTATTGTTGCCCAGAGATCTGCTTTGCCATTCATATTGTAACAAGATAAGTCCATATAGTCTCATGTCTTCATCATTTCATCGAAGTCAGACAAGTAGTATCACATGACTGTTATGGTGCCAGAAATCGTTGTTTCCGGTTCTATATTTCCTTTGACATAGTCTTTCAACTTTTGGATCGTTAGACACAATTTATCATAAGTTGAAGAATCGAGTGAAGGGGAAATATGTTAACCGTCTTTCATTGACGTACCCTCCGCCATTCATAGACCCGGAGACCTACAAATTCAGGTGATTCCGGCACACCAGTAGGGCTAGGAAAACGTTTAGCGTATATTATTTCCATTGACATTTTCTTCTTTATTACAAGATGCCAGGACATAAATTTGAAGTTGTTACTGTCCGCAGTAAGGAAATCACCGCAAGATTTTCACTATGGCTCCTGGTAAAGTCGCACTGATAACAGGCGGAGGTATGTCGAAAAGAATCTTCTATTTGACCGTACGATAGTCTAAGTAAACATCTAAACAAGGTTCTGGAATGGGTTTTGCCGTTGCCAAGCTTCTAGCAAAGAAAGGCTGGCGGATTTCAATCGTAGACTTGAATCCGGAACGGGGAGAGACTGCCGCCAAAGAGTTGGGTGGCATTTTCACCAGGACAGATGTGACCAAATACGAAGTTCAAGCAGCCGCATTCCAAAGGACTCGTGAAACTTACGGACAGATCGACTTCGGTGAATATTTCTCTTTGATGGTTGCTTTGATTCCATGGCTAATGTTACATAGTGTCTGCAAATGCTGGAATAGGCGAGGCGAAGCCATTCTATGCTGAAGAGACACAGTTACCACCACCGCCGCCATCATTGCTATGCCAAGACGTGTGCCAAATCGGAGTTATTTATTCTTCCTACCTTGCCATGCATTATATGAGACGGAATCCTCAAAAGGGGGGACTTCTCATCATCAATAGTTCGGGTTCGTCTACGCCGCTGAGATGTGCTAATCTTGGGTGATGATGCTGATTTTACTCGAAGCCGCTGGCATTTATTGCTCTCCAATTCTACCCATATACACTGCATCAAAGCACGGGGTTCTCGGCTTGGGAAGATCCATGGCAGGAATGCTGGCCAAGGAGAATATCCGCGTAAACGTGACTCTGCCAGGTACCGTCAAGACGAATTTCGTTGACAAAGACACGTGGAAATTCTTTCCAGAGGGGCATTTCACAACATTGGATAACATTGCAGAAGGAGTGTATGGAATCATTGAGGATGAGAGTATGGTCGGTCAAGCTATTGAGATCAGTAAAGACAAGACGTATCGTCGTAAACAGCTCGAGTACTGCGATGATTCTCAGAAGGCCACTATGGAAGCAGCCCAATCAACGCCATGGTAGAATGGAGTGCTTCGTTCGTTCCGTGGAAAGCGCTTGCTCACCTCGATCTATAATTTCGACCTCAGGTTAAACTCCACAGGAGAACGAGAGTTCTGAATCATTTTCCCAGTAGAAATAGACAAGAGAGCAGTTTGTTCAAAGGTAGATGATAGTTTCCTTGCAGAGATGTTGAACGTCATCGACTGGTGCCTTTTGCACTGTTAGCCGGTTGTGTCGCGATCCACCTCTGCTTTCGAGTAGAGTAGTAGCCGAATCTTTCCAGTCGCCGTAGCCTTAGTCTGAATGTAGCCGCGTAAATCCGGTGAATTCGTTCCATTAGGTGTCGTTTCTCATCAAATACGTATGCAAAATGGTTCGCATACCTACAGATGTTTGATAAACGTTTGGTGATCAACCTCGGCTGTGGCAGATGCGGAGTTCGGATCGCGTACCGGATGGAAATTAATACAATAACCTTAACTTGCTATGTAGCAATAACCTTAACTTGTGATGAAAGCAAATTCATCGAACAAGACCCGTATTTGCTGAAATTCTATTGGGAAGCAACCGAAAGGATTAATTTCAGGAACAATGCCTGCTCAGAATTCCGCCGGCAACGCCTACGTCCTCGGTGTTGGCCTTACAAAGTTCCTGAAACCTCGCCGGACACGCGAGTATCCCGAGCTCGGTTATGAAGCTGGTGTGAAGGCTATGATAGATGCCAAAATCACCTATGACGATGTTGAAACTGGAGTCGCATGCTACTGCTATGGCGACACTACAGTGAGAAAATCTATCCTGTTGTTACAACTAAACCTAATACTAATTAATGCAGAGCGGTCAACGCATATTCTATCAGTTCGGCATGACATCGATCCCCATTTATAATACTAACAATGCTTGTGCAACTGGCTCCACAGGTCTTCATCTTGCGAGGACAATGGTACGAAATGGCGCTGCTGACTGCGTACTTGTCATCGGATTTGAGCAGATGAAGTAAGTACTCGAAGGTGACCAGTTTCTAGAACTATGCTGACGACTCCTATAGCCCAGGTAGTCTTAAGAGCATATGGAATGACAGACCAAGCCCAATGGGAATCAGCACGAACCTGATGGAGGAGTTGTTCGGCAAACACAACTCGCCTAGGAATGCGCAATACTTCGGTATGAGAGTCACTTCGGGCGGATGGTATCAATCACTAACTGAAAATAGCCAACGCAGGAAAGGAATACATGGAGAAGTAAGTTTTATATCTTGTGTGGTACTCTAGAAGCTGTTTATTCGTGGCATATCTCACTACGCCATGCTCTAGATCACGTCCTGAAGTTGTATTGGACTAACATTCGCCCAGGTACGGCGCAGAAGCTCGAGACTTCGCCGAGATTGGCCGTATTTCGCATGAGCATTCTCAACGCAACCCATACGCGCAGTTCCAACAGAGTTACACCCTCAAGGAAATCGAAGAGTCCCCGATGATCCACTATCCGATTACGAAACTCCAATGCAGTCCCACTAGCGACGGTGCCGGCGCTGCGGTCATTGTCTCGGAGCGATTCCTTAATCAACGGCCTCATCTCAAGTCCCAAGCAATCCTCATGGCCGGTCAGTCACTCATGACGGATAGCCCACAACTCTTCTCGCGTAGCGCCATGGATCTAGTTGGATACGATATGACGAAGAAAGCAGCTGCAGCTGCCTATAAAGAAGCTGGCATCTCCCCGAAGGATATCAAAGTTTGCGAGCTGCATGACTGCTTCTCTACCAACGAACTCATTCTGCTTGAGGGCTTGGGTTTCTGCGAGAAGGGCAAAGCCCATGAGATTGTGCGTAACGGCGAGATCACATACGGTCCCAATGCCAAGGTGATTGTCAATCCTAGTGGCGGACTTATTAGCAAGGGACATCCGTTGGGAGCTACCGGATTGGCTCAGTGTGCAGAGCTGACCTGGCAGCTGAGAGGCTGGGCCAACAACAGACTTGTCAAAGATGTTGATGTGGCGCTTCAACGTAAGATGCCTACCTTCTTAGGACGTACATGAAGCTAATCTCTGCTATAGACAACCTTGGACTGGGTGGCGCTGTTGTAATCAACGTGTACAAGCGTGCAGATGGCAGAACCAACAGCATTGTCTCCGATTCCGAAGTGGCGAAGGTTTCAGGTCTTGGATATAATCCAGCGGTGATCGCGAGGCCGATTCGGCCGGAAGATGGAGAAAAGGTTCGAAGCAAGTCTGCAAGATCCGAAGTTGCGCTCGGAGATACGGCAGCCAAACTTCAGTCAAGATTGTAAATATGAAAGATTGAAGAATATTTAATACTAGTTACATGAACAAGTCCTTCTTTTTCGGATACTCTCCTTCCTAATAGTTCTATGCTTGGATTGGAATCACATCACCACCGTTCTGCACATACTCCAAGAAAGTTGGCTGGTCGTACTTGTAGCCAAGTCTCTCTGCCCTGGGACCTATGAACCGCATGTCGTGGCTCATAAGCATGGGCATCTCGCCCTCTCCGGCTCCCTCGAGAGAAACACTTCGGGGCTCAGGTGAGTCAATGATCCCCTTTGCATGTAATGTCTTCGCAAATACGGCCGAAACGTCCTTCCAAGGAATTTCCGTCCCTCCGATTGCGAAAGTACGCTCATACTGACTGCCTTGAGGTGCTGAGGGCTGCAGCGCCAAGTCCAAGAGCTTGAGCACGAATGGAGACACTACGAGTACGTGGAGTTGGTTCGCGATAGCAGTTCCATCACCGACGTAAGGGATGAAGCCGAGTTCCTTTGCCTTCTCCCACATTCCGAATTGCACGATTCCCAGTGCCCGGACGGGGCCTGCAGAAGAGTTGAAGATTGCACTTGGGAATACGATATATGTTGCTATGTGCGGATGTGTCTTGTTTATAGCCAAGACGCTGCTTCGTCAGCATGTTGAATTCCGTGAACGCATTAGTGATTACTTACACACTGCGGTCCGCCATTGAGCATCTTCGAGTTGATTGCTTTCATGTCGTCGAGGTTATCATCCTAGTTCGACGTCAATACTTAAGTATTCGAAATTGACTTCGTGATTTACTGACACTCCAGATCTTGGCTTCCGCATGATGTGTACCATTATTCCATCGCTTTTCCACGAAATTGCCAGTCTCACTCATGTGGATAAGAATGGTTTTCGACTCAGCGGGCCTTTTCTTCAAGCCTTCGACAATGGCTTCTGTGAGAGCAAGGTCCCAAGAAGATCCTACGTTTATTACGATGTCATGCTCTTCCGCAAGGGCTTTGATCTTGTCATGCTCGGAGAAACTGCCGTGCACGATGCGAGAGACCTTTGCGGTGGACGTGAGATACTCATTGATGGTAGTATTGCGGAGATACACCGTAACAGGGAAATTGGGGTAGTTGTCGCGAAGTGCAAGAACCAGATGAGAGCCAACAAGGCCGGTAACGCCAATGAGCAGGATTGATGGCATGATTTAGGGAACCTTGAATTTGTTAGACGGTTGGATTGGAAGTTGGATTGGATTCCATCACGAATCTCTAAGCTTTATACTTCTTACGACGCCTTCCATTTTGCCAAGTTTCGTAACAGAAACCATTTGGGATCACTCAACTTCCCGTTCGCTGCCCCGTGGTTGATATCTCAAAGCCCATCTTTCAACAAATTTCTTATTGTATTGAGGGAATGCTCCCCTCGGACTGGCGGACGAACTCAGGCTTTGTCAGCGGTGCATCATATGGTAGCGTGAGCTTGGCGATGTAACCAGCCAACGGAAATACAGCAATGAACAGCCGTCTGGGAGTCAGCATCTGGTTGAAGATGATTTGCTTCGGTGAAGTCGAACTGGTACGACTTTAAATCCGCCTGGAAACCTTTCTTTTCGAAGACCTTCCAACGGCCGGAGGCTTGTAGCCATCTCCGTTTCATGAACTTCGGAGGAGTCGATCGCGGGAACGTTTTCAGTTGCAGTATGAGAAGCGAGCCCTGGTATGCGGAAGAAATGTCCGGTGATTCATAGTTAGATATTAGTACATGCAAATCCAAGCTCCTTGAGCATCTTGAACGACACTACTTTGATATGCTGTTGCTATTTGGGTACTTCTGCCAGCGTTAGCGGAATTCTTTGTAATCCAGCGTATGCAAGGTCCAAGCGAAAATGAGGTTAACCAATCTATGTGATTACGATATAACCCGGCTTCATGACTCAATTGGTCTGAAATGTGAATATCAGCAAGAGAAGTCGGGAAAAGGATTACCGCTGAATAATGCTACACCAGTACAGAAACGAAGGCAATGATAGCATTGGTCGAAATTCGGTGACGGATCAGGAATACTCGTATTCGTTTTATGATGGTACTAAAGCTTGGGTGATGAGTATTTGGAGTTGGCACTTCAGTTGTGGAGTGAAGATGAAAAAGCTCGCGTCGCGCGTTTTGACACAAACTTTCACTTTCGACACCAAACGCCACGGCGACGCGTGATCACGCTTCCTCTTCATCTGCCCCAGTCTCACCACATTATGGTCTTTAAGCCCTTCAAACCGCCATCGCTTTTACGCAAGCCAATAGAAGTATCTTCTCGGATATCAAGTGACGGGAATGGTGAACGAGCACCGAAAAGACAGCGCGTCAGCGACGAGGTCGAGCCATCACCATCAACACCAGATATTCCTGTCGTCGCAACCAAAGCAACAATTCGCAAGTCCTTCATTCCTCATCGCAGACCTCTACATGTTATCAAAAATGATCTCTTGCCCAAGCAGGAGCGCAGTGAGAGTGGAGTCGACAGTCAGGAAGTCTTCTATACTGTGCTATGGCGAAAGTTCACTCAGAAGAAACACAAGACGTGGGATGGCGATGGTATTCTGTGCATAAAGGATGGGTATGCACACCTAAAGGACATTGGTGGGCGAGATATGGGAAAGATCCTTTGGACAACACCATTGCTTTCCGGCTCGACATTGTCCATCGGCGGGAAGGATATTGAGGTCGACTCGCTACTATCGAAAGAAGAGTTCCTGTCTGGCCGACTGTTCTTGGGCACAAAGTCTCTGGCGGAGCCAGTTCCGATAAGCTCAGAGGAGCTTGTGAGTGTTGAGTCGAAGCCAGTAGAAAAAGAGACGGATGGGAACATCGACCTCATCTCAAAACCTGTCATTTCTCTGGCACATAAAATAACTTATGCCGGGTTCAAAAAGCCTTCTATCAGCCGCTCGATTCTCCCCGGAGTTGTCAAGCCTACTGCTCAGCCCGTACCGCGTCATGATCCACAAACTGAGGGCGCACTCGTGATGAAACGACTGGCAGTCCCTCCGAAAGGCAAGCAAATTGTTGATGTCGTAGTTGATCCTTTCATTGGGCGGCATCTTCGAGATCACCAGAGAGAGGGAGTTCAATTTCTCTATGAATGCGTCATGGGAATGCGGTGTTCTGAAGGCGATGGAGCCATTCTGGCGGATGAAATGGGGTTGGGCAAAACATTACAGACAATTGCCTTGCTCTGGACACTTTTGAAGCAAAATCCAATCTACGAAGCACCTCCTGTTGTCAAGAAGGCAATCATTGTCTGTCCTGCCAGCGTTATTAACAATTGGCGCAAAGAATTCAGGAAGTGGCTTGGCTACGATCGTGTTGGTGTCTTTATCGCGCATGAAAAGAAGACGAGGTTGACGGATTTCACTAAGGGCAAGATCTACAGTGTCATGATAATCGGCTACGAAAAGCTTCGAACGGTCCAGGACGACCTGAAAGACATCGATATCGACATTGTGATCGCGGACGAGGGACATCGCTTGAAGACTGCTCAAAACCAATCAGCCTTGGCTATCAAGTCGCTCAATACAAATCGCAAAATCGTTCTCTCGGGTACACCTATCCAGAATGACCTCAAAGAGCTGTTTATGGTGGCCGACCTGGTGAATCCGAATGTGTTTGGCAAATACAACACGTTCAAGCGCGAGTTCGAGACGCCAATCGTCAAGAGTCGGCAGCCAGATGCAACAAAGAAGGATATTGAAAAGGGAGAAGCCCGCAATGAGGAGCTCGCCAGGTTGACAAGCCAGTTCATGTTGCGCCGCACCGTCGACATTATTGCCAAGTATCTACCACCAAAGACTGAAACTACTCTTTTCTGTCGTCCTACAGCAGCCCAGGCATCCTTATACCACGCCGTTCTTGGGTCTTCGCTGTTCAGCGCGATTTTGGGCTCCACCGAAGCGTCTCTTCAGCTCATCACCATGCTTAAGAAGCTCTGCAATAGTCCTTCTCTCTTCTTAAAGTCAGTCTGTGATGAGTCTAACCCGAGCGATACCATTCAATCGTTGATTGGCTCAATACCTCAAGATGCTCTCAAGCTCGGCCCTTCCGCGAGCGCAAAACTTCGCGTACTCGACTCACTTCTGCATAGTCTCCGTGAAGACACGGACGACAAGGTTGTCATTGTTTCAAACTACACATCTACGCTGGATATGATCGCGGCGCTTCTCTCTTCACTGAATTATTCATTCCTCCGTCTGGATGGCCAAACACCAGTGTCGAAGCGTCAGGGAATGATCGACCAATTCAACAAATCGAAACAGTCCGCGTATTTTGCATTTCTACTCTCTTCTAAAGCCGGCGGCGTGGGTGTGAATTTAATTGGCGCATCGAGGCTCGTACTATTCGATGTGGACTGGAATCCCGCCACCGACCTGCAATCCATGGCGCGCATTCATCGCGATGGCCAGAAAAAGCCGTGCTACATCTACCGGCTCCTTGTGCAGGGCGCTTTGGACGAGAAGATTTATCAGCGGCAACTCACGAAAACTGGCCTTGCTGATGCTGTCATGGACGCGAAAAAGACGGCGCAGGGATTCACGAGGGATGAGTTGCGCGACCTTTTCAGCCTCGAAGAAGGAGATCCTTGCCCTACACATACGCTGCTGGGTTGTGAATGCCAGGGTAATGGTAATGTTCGGGCCTTATCCGCTGCAGGTGATGATTCGTTTGTTGGAAAGACGATAGACGGCCGAACGGAAGACGAAGAGGACGAAGACCTGCCCTCAATTGCCACGCTGATGAGCGCATCCAAAGTGGACATGGAAGCGCAAGAGAAGGCGATCCGGAGAGCTAGTAGAAAGAGTAAGAAAGACGGAGAAGAGAAGATGTTGGCATTAATGCAGTTCTTGCACATTGATGCGACCAAGGTCCGAGACGGATTTGAAGAAGTGGATAGTCTACTGGAGGATACTGTTTTGCTGAGTATGCTGAAAGAGAAGGAGAGTCGGGTAAGCTTTGTGTTTGCTAAGACCACTGGGTAAATGATGGTGAGCTGCTATGTGTTATTGCACGAGAAGCTCGAGATATCAGTGCATCGAAGTCGGACTTGCTAGAGGCGCCCGGTGCCTATATGCTTGGCTCCCGCTAGAAAAGAAGATATAGTGTAATTCGTTCAATATATCTTGCTAAACGACTTACATTCAGTTCTACCTCTGAACATTACAAAATTTCAGGCTGTTGGCTAGGACCTCTGTGCTCTGTCCTTTCGTAATTACTGCAATCCAGACTCTAATTGAAGAGACAGCGCACTGGAGTTGTGATTAAAATGTCGTTTTAACTCACGAAAATGATCAGCACCAACTGCGGTGCAATCGATGATGACATCTTCCGGTTTCAATTGCAATATCCAACCAGACGTGTCGTAATAGAGAAACTTTCCGCATCCATGACAAATGTCTGCAGCCAAGCTTCAGTGCTTCGTCTGTCGCGAGTAATCGTCGCATGCAATTATTAATGTAGGCGTCTTCAACGTTAGCCTTCTTAACACGAGAGCTCTTTCTTGCCCCGTGCGACTCCTAAGCCGGAACTTTTTATATCCAAGATCTCATATTCGCTTTTCGGCAAAGTTTTCACATTCGACGAGATCCTTTCAATCGCCAATGGAAACCGTCCTCGTCGTTGGATCTTCTGGAAATGTTGGAGTGTCTGTCATCATCGGTGCCCTACGGAGTCATCGAAATGTTCTCGCAGTGGTGCGGAACAAAGAGGCCGCTGATCGTATTTTTCATCATGTTGGGGCACAAAAGGGTATCACTATTGCTGAAGCCGACGTTCTGGCTGATGATGGCGTTGAGAAAGTAGTTGACAAAGTGAGAGCTGGTGAATTACCAGATTTTCAGCACGTCTACTCCGCCGGTCTGTTTCCTTGTTGGCTATTTATGAAGTCACGATGAAGTCTCACTATCTAACAGTTGGCCGTATGTGTCATACAACCCCGATTCAGAATCTCAGCATGGCAGAATTTCGTGAGAATATGAAGATTTGTCTGGAGGCTAACTTTCGTGAGACTTATACCTGAGAAAATGGCAAAGTTGCTGCTGAGACGTTCGTTACAGTGGCCTACCGTGCAACAGTGCCATATTTGATCGAAAAAGGAAATCCAAACTCAACCTGGACGCTTGTTACGGGCGCAGCAGGAGAGCTGGGAGTTGCTGGAGTAACTGCAATCTCACAGGGAGCCTTGTTCACAATGGCAAACGTAGGATGCTTTGAGAACGCCAACACGAACATTCGATTCAATGAGGTCTATCTTCACTACCGAGTGGACTTCGATTCGGTAGCTGAGGAGAAAGGTACAACTAATAGATTGAAGGCATCCAATTTTGCTCGTGTTTACGAGAAAATCCTCGCCAATAAGGAAATCGATGCTTGTAGAGTCAGCGTTCATAGTCCAGAAGACGTTGATGACCTAAAATACAAGAAGAAGCTCTCTCCAAGGCCTAGATAGTATTATCACAGGAGTTAGCGAATCTTGACATCTTTCTTGTTGCTATAGGCAATATCTTTTTCAGCATACGACTTTGCATTGCTTTGAGCTACATGCACCAATCTTACGGCGGATACTTCTCATTGAACATAGTAAAAATATGGTCCAGCGTGTTTGGTAAAAGACGCTCAATATATTTTCTCTCAACCTATCACATAGATGTGTACATCGGATGGTGCATGGAGAAGACATTACTTGATTCAGGTCGACCCATTCCTCTAATATATACACGTATTTTATGCTTTGTGCTACCCTTATTTCCCTATCCTTCATAAACGCAGTCATTCTGATGACTTGAAAACCAATGCTGGGTCTCGTTCTCATACCTAGCCACCTGCCACAACCTCTAGGTCTACTTTCTCGAATCGCATCAGCAGTGAGCTTACCGTCACCAACGCTCCAGCGGCCACAACCATAGCAAATATCTTTCGAATGGTATGTGCAACAGTGGTGACGGCAATATGAACAACATCTGGATCAGCGGATGAGAACACAGGAGATATGGTGCCTGCCAAGGTCGACCGAATATAGTCATCACGGAAATTATAGCCAGCAAAAGCACTCTTGAGGTCGTGAAAACCGATGTTCTGAAACAGTGATCCTGAAATTGAAAGCGCAATGGCGATGGTTCCAATTTGTGCTATGTTGATGAAGCCAATTGCTTTCGACTGGTCCTTCGGAGAGACTTTAGCGGCAGCGACCGCATACGCGTTTTGAAAGACGAGACCAATTCCAGTTGCTAAGATGATTTCGTACACGTAGAACTGACCGGCGGAGGTGGTCTCATTGATGGTACAGAGTAAGGCACCTCCTATCACCATGAGACAACCGCCGACAAGAAAATAAAGGTTGTATCGACCAACGACCGGAAGTGAGCCTCCAGCAACCATGACGAAGAAGATGAATGTGCAGATAAAAGGAAGGAGGCGGATTGCAGCCTGTAACGAGGTGTCTCCTCGAGTGAATTGGAAGAAGAGCGGCGTGTAGAAGAGCGTAACTGAGTGTGCAGCGCCAGCCCCTCCCGTAGCAACGAAGAGTAAGACAAGTGTACGCGACTTGAGAAAATGAACCGGAAAGATCCTATGTTCTTCCGTTGTAAAGATCAAGAACGATTGCTGCAGGACGTAAGTGACTAGGCAAACTCCGAAAACGACCCACAGGGTGATGGACGTTGCAGAATTCCAGGCGAAAGTCGAACCACCCAAGGTGACCACGATCATGAAAACTACCAAAACAATGCCATTAAGATTTGCTCCGATCCAGTCGATCTCAGCAAGCTTTTTCCAGATGGTAAGATCAGGTCGAGGGTTATGGGACGGGAAAATGAAGACCAAAACCGGCGAAAGAGCGCCCATAAGCGGAATATTGATGTAAAAGGCCTGAAATCCGATAAGTCGGTACGAATTTTCCTGTAGAATAATTCGAACATACCCAACGCCAAGTTGCATTGCTCACAGAGAATGCACCAGCAATGACAGGTCCAAGGACGCATCCGACTCCCCAGCTCAGCCCAATCAACGCATTATATAAAGCGGCTTCGTTGTTTGTGGTGAAAACAGAGATGTAAGTCAGAGCTCTATGCGCTGTTAGTACTATGATAAATGTTTTCTTACTACGTTACTCACCCTAAATACATTCCAGCTCCGCCCATGCCGGCAATGACTCGACCGACAATCAAAGCATCAGAAGTCGGCGCAGCACCACATAGGGCGCTACCGATTTCGAACACAACGATACTTGACAGAAGCAAGACCTTGATGTTGAATAGTTCGTATGCTCGACACAAAGTCAAGATAATTGCAACTGATGCCATTGCAAATCCGAGGCCAACCCACGGCAGGTTCTCGATATGTCCCAAGTCTTCGTACACTTGGGCTTGAACGTCAGCGGAAATTGTGTCATCCAGACCTTTACGCAAATGTTAGCAGAGGTTCTGGCTAGTCGAGCTACTACGAAGGGGTGCGTACCGTAAAGAAGAGCACCTAGATATAGTCCAACCAATATGAGGACCCATTGCCAGGTTGGTATGCTGTCTCTTGGGCCGACACTGGGCGGGATGTTGCTCGGCTTCTCGTTGCAGGCTTCAATCTCAATGTCAGAAATATCCATTGTTTTCTCCATACCTTGGTTAAGACGAGAATACTTATATGATAGTTAATGCTTAGAAAAGAAGAATGAAATCACATTCTTTAAATATACAGACCCGGAAGCAAATTGGCAATAGGAAGAGAATATTTTAGCTGAGACCAATGCTTCACAAGGCTGAAGGCGGCTGTACCGCTCTTCCAAGTCCACACGGATAGTGCGCATTGTCCATCCAGCAAACCACCTTCTCAACGATAACCAATTGCGAGACGCCACCGCAGCCACAAACGGGTATGCTCGGTAGTGTGAACAAATTGCGATGTCGAGAACGCAGGGAAAGTTTCAGCCCTGAAGACTCAAATACCACTAGGCGCGGCTGAATGTACATTGCGGCTTTGGACTGAAGCGTAGTTTGCAGTAGTACTATAAGCGAGGCGCACCAAAGGCAGCAACTGCTTAGAAGAGAAAAGCAAGCTGAGGACGGATTTGCTGATTAGGTAGGATTATCCCTTATGAAAACCATAATGCATTTTCTGGAGATAATGGTTCGTGTGTATCTTGTCCAGCTGCTGTTCGTTGAGCGCGGGGAATAGCTGTGCAACATGCTGCACAACTACAAGGAATGAGACACGGCACGGAGTACTGAACTGAACGGGAGTTAGTGCTAGAGGACTTCAGCTCGGCCTGCCTTCCACGTAGGCCAAGACAGCTAAATAGCTGAGAAACAATTAGCATAATATATTTGGCGGAGAGAAACAATCTGAGCGAAGTGAGCCAAAGATAGACGGTTCCACTGTGGGTAAATACTTCCGTGAATACAACCATGTTCCTACTCGTAGGAACGAGGATTAGTTTGCAGATAAAAAGACTTTGAAGTTGAGAACGAAATCTTTGAGTTTTGCAAAGGCTGTAATCACGTGATGTCAATCGTAGGAAGCGACTCCGAAGACGGTGTAATTCGGCAGAATGGATATTTTCTCCTCATAGCGAAATTCGTGATTTATGAAGAGACCTCGCGTTGGACTTTTCTACCTGCTTAGAGCTGCTGAACATGACTTCCCTCCAGCAGCAGCTGGCAGTCATTGCGGCCAATGCCACCAAGCAGCTCGATCTCAAATCTCAGCGGACTGCCCATTCGAAGTCGCTTCTCTTCGATCCAAAGATCGCCGCCGTACAAGATTTTAACATCATATATCAGATCTGCTACGAAGGATTTGAAGAGTTGTGCGCGATAGACAGTCGATTCATACAGTACTCGCAGAATCTCTTTAGCGAGCAGAGCAAATTCGAAGAGCGTGAGCAATGGACAAGCGAGCAGAACAAGGAAGCAAACACAGCAATAGAAGAATTTCTCTGCTTGGTAGGAGGCCGATTGCTTCTTAAACCGGCTCAGAAGGCAGTAGAATGGTTGGTTCGGCGCTTTCAGTAAGTCATTACACCCTCAATTGACATGTAGGTTTACTCACAAGTAACACAGCGTCAATGAACATAATACGGAATGCCTCATCATGACTTTCCTACCCTATCACTCGACTCCGCTGTTCGCCGCCCTCCTCTCTATTCTTCCTCGGCAACTATCTCCTACCTTCCGATTCCTCTATCCTTATGTTACCTCTCTGGCGAATCCTCCTATCACGGCAATTACACAGGCAGCAATCACAAACTTGCCATTCTTCTCGGCTCTGAATCGTTACGTTTTGAGTGTGTCGCAATTGCAACATCACTGCACTGCTCTAATATCTTTCTGGGCAAGCGTCTCATCTCAAGCAATTGAAGGCATGCTTAGCGCGGCGCAATCGGGTCGAGCGCCAATCCAGAGTCAGAAATTGGAAGAACTCCTCTTATTCGTTCTTCCGGTTCTAAGCGACGGCTTCGCCATGAAAGACGTTCCTGCTTTGACTGAAGCGTGCTGTGCAGTAACCATAATCCTGGCCGCCAAAGGCTCTCTCAGTGACGAAGTTATCGATGGTCTTATGAAAACGATTGCAGGTCGATGGCAGGAGCAAACAATAGATGTACGACTGGTCAGCCTCGCCCTTCTGGCTCAAAGACGAGCTTCCCATAAACTTCCCAAGTTCGTGATCAAACGACTGCTGCTGATTCCGAAATCTGTCGACCAACTTGTGCTGGTATCTCATAACTATCAGGTAGATCGGCTTGTACTTGGGTACACAATTGGCTGTGTGAATCGAATTGGCCGACATGAAGGCGAAGAAGAGACACGGGTAATATCGAGCATATTTGAAGCCGAAATTCTCAGCGAGAAGCAGATCGGCAGAGTGATATCTGCACTATTGAAGCGTGCAAATGATGCAGAAGATCTGGATGTCCATGCTCGCCAAAGCTTGGCTCAACTGGTTCTTTTCGTAGCCAACACAGAGTCATTTCGAGATGCCTGGCAAGAAGCTGTCGATAAGCTCGGCATTGATATGACCAATCTCGAGTCAGTCTTAGGTGTCGACATGCCGCGAAGAGACGTAATTCTGGATTTGATGGACACAGATGACAACGAACCTGTCTTGCAGTCTCTGCAGTCATCTGAGAGCACCCCTGACAACCAACTTGACGATCTTTCAAAATGGAAATCAACAGCCCGGTCTTTCTTGGATCTCAACCAAACAGACGATTTCATGACGCTTAAAGACGCATTCGCGACAGCAATTGAATCTTCACTAGCGCCATCAATCCCCTCGAATCACAGGTTTTTGAGCCTTCCAGTACTTCGTAAAGAGTCGGCCCTCCAAGATCCGACATTCATTTCGTTCTTCATGCGGATATGCTACGGCTTCTACTCCGCACGCTTGAGAGCAGTTGCTCTGAGGATCGTCTGCGACATTCTTGCGCCGGTATTCCAAGTCTCGGAAACGAAACATATTCTTATTCCTCTTCTCCTCATGGGACTTCACGATGACGAATCAAGTGTAAGACGTAACACCGCTTCAATCATTAAGCTACTTGTAAAGCCACTCGAATATGAAGGCAGCTCGCAAAGAATTCAATGGAGCGTTCAAGAGTTACTACCAGCCATTCCACGCAGCCACCAAGTTCCAAAGGACAAAGACTTCCAAAATCTGCTGGAAAAGGTATTGGTTCCATATTTGGAGTCTTTCGTTTTGGACCACACTGTGCTTGGGACGATACTGCAGGCTCCAACGAATGCAGACTTTATACGAAAGTCATCCATCCTCATGTTAGTTGCGCAACAGCTATCCGCAGCTTCGGTCTTATCTATGCGGCTGCGCCTCTCCTCAATCCTATCTATGGCAACTCGGGATATCCCTGATTCAATACGCAAGGTTATCCTCCCTTCCACTCTTAAGTGGATCCAACTCAGCCCTGAAGACTCGGAATCTCTGTGTAATCGAGAGCAGCTTCATTCTCAGGATGTAACAAACTCATTGATAAGTGTGATTGGCTCCAGAGAAGTTCAAATTCTTCAGAAAGTTTTTCAAGGTCATCTCGCAAAGGATAGAAAGGACGTCCACGTGTCCGCATTCGCACACTTGAAGCGAGTTTGGTCGACTTTTGCACCGGAAGAACAAAACGATACAGCATTCGTACTGCTTGACGTCGCTCTTGCTGATGCAAATGATAACTCCATGACATCGCGCAGGAACCTCGCTCTGGAATCTCTTGGTTCTCAAAAATTGTCCACAGATACACTTTACCGATTTCTAGATGCTCTGCCCAAAGCAGTTCAAATGCCAATCATTGCTCCTGCTTTCAAACGACGCCGCACGAGCCGGAGCGAGAAATCCCGCATGGATGTCATCAACATGGATGAACTGTCACAAAATCTTCGCCGCTACACTGTTACGCTTGAGCTTGTTTCTAGATCGGATCCGCAGAAGCATACTCTACTTTTCAAGCCTTTGTTCCAGTGTTTCGGCGAGATTCAGCATTACAGAGTGCAAGCCGATTCTGGGCTAACCTACATTCAAACTCTTGCCATTGACGCACTGCTGGCTATTGTAAACGAAGCAAAGGAAAGTCAAAAGCCGCCACCAGATACATCCTTTATTCGAACAGATCTTCTCGTTGATTGTTTACGCCACAACATCAATCCACAGGTACAGAACTCTGCTTTGCTGCTTATCTCTTCTCTCGCCACTTGGGCACCAGAGGTCGTACTACACAGCGTCATGCCCATTTTCACCTTCATGGGTTCCTCCATTCTGCGACAAAGTGACGACTACTCGGCGCACGTCATTGACCAAACGGTATCAAGAGTGTTACCGCCACTGGCGGCCTCCTTGAGAAAAAGCAGCCGAATGGTGTTGAAAGGAGTGGCTGATCTCCTTCAAAGTTTCGTTGCTGCATTTGAGCACATGCCTCTTCATCGGCGCCTGGGACTCTTCGAGAAGGTTGTTAGAGCTCTAGGTCCTAGCGATTGCCTTTTCGCTGCTTTGATTATGCTAGCGGATCGGTACCAACACGATGATCGAGTACAACGATTTCAGGCTGAACTTCTAGATCAATTCGATGCGGAGACCCAGCTGCTTGCTCTCGATCAATACGCGACTTTGCTGCTAGATACGCAGAAGACAAGACGAGACATTTCAGAACTTGTACTCGGTTTGAAAGACAAGTCGGAAGACGAAGTTCATGAGATAACTTCAAATCTTCTGAGTAACTTTGTCCAGTTACTTTCAGATCAGAGGATTCGATCCGGAATCGCTACGTCATTCAACTTGGGCATTAGAATTCTAGAAAACCAGCGGAAGCGATTTGAGAAGCTCTTATGGAGCTCTGTCAAGATTCTGCAATCTCTATATTTGCAGGATACCCTGGCCGATAAAGCAGCAAAAGTGCTCTCGCACGTATTTCACCTCCTTCCACTTGCGGAACTACTTCATTCCGCACGCTCTGTGCTCGCACGGAGTGAAATCGAAGTTCAAAGTATACTTCTTCAGTCCATTACCGAGCAATGTCGACAAGTCAACTCCGCTGACAATGATGGGAAAAATTCCTTGCTGAATTTCATGGATGTCACTACGGACATAATAAAAACCTCGAAAGATAGGGATTTGAAGAAGGGAGCGATCTCCTGCATCGATAACATTTCCGAATGCTTCGGCAAGCAGGATATTTCAAAGGTCCTTTCTGCGGCGAGAACAATGGCAGGCTCTGACGCCCTAGGTTGTCCAAACCTCGATGTTCAGATTATGGCGCTTCTCTGCCTTGCTTCTATGGTTGAGATTTTGCAAGACGACTTTATCGAACTTATGCCACAACTGTTCCCGCTGACTTTCGACTACTTTGACCTCAGTATCCGGCCCGAAAGTTGCGACGCGAATCTCAACAACGCATGCTTTTCACTGATAAATTCCATGATTGAATATCTTCCTTTCATTTTCACAGGCAGTCTACTGGATCGCTCACTGCAGTTGGCGCAAGCATCCGCACAATCGACAATTGCAACTACAGTTCGGGAGTCTAGGTCGCAATACTACGAACTGTTAACGAAGAAAATTGGTCCGGCGGAGATGTTTTCGGCATTAAAGAGGAATTTGGCAATTGAAAACTTGAATGTTGAATACCTTGACTTTGCCAAAGCTGTCGTCGAATACCATACCAAATCAGCCATTGGAAGAAGTTCCGCAAACATCTTCGACTTTCTTCTGCAAGGTTTTGATTGCTGGCGTGTCGCTGTAACAGCGGAGACAGGTGATGTCGATCAGCGAAAACTAGATGACATCCAACGAGCATTCATGGAGATTGCAGTCACGGTGACCATGAAGCTGAGCGATGCCACTTTTCGACCGTTCTTCATACGTCTGGTGGAATGGGTTGATGCTCTGGGCAAGAACGATCGCCTTGGAAAGATACTTAGAGCCACGACGCTCTTCCAATTTTTCTCGACATTATCAGAGAAGCTCAAATCCTTGCTCACCAACTATTCTGCCTACATCCTGGAGGCCGCCGCGGACTTGCTCCAGTCGACCGACTCCAGCCAGGACTATGCATTACGGCTGCTTTTGTCACTTCTCAGTGCACTGGAACAGAGCTTTCAGTACGATGAAGATGATTTCTGGCAGTCTCCTGTGCATTTCGAAACTATCTGTCATCCGCTGCTCCTACGTCTCGAACGCGACGGCAAATCTACACTTACGGACTCAATTATTACGACAATTACATCGCTGGCTGCAGCCGTAGGATCATCGGATCACCACAAGATGATGAACTCTACGCTTTTGAAGTTCATGCGCAGTAATGAGAAGAATACTCGACTTGTTGCAGTGAAATGCGAACTGGCAATTACGGAAAGATTGGGAGAGGAGTGGCTTCACTTACTGAGCGAGATGCTGCCAACAATCACGGAGTTGTTGGAAGATGATGACGCAGAAGTCGAAAGAACTACCAGAGTCTGGGTTAAGAAGGTGGAGGAGGTACTTGGTGAGAGCATGGATGCAATGCTGCAATGAAGAAATGCTCTGCAAGTAACCACTGGTAGATGCCAATCGAACATTTGTTATCAAACCTTCAACTCGTGTCAACAACCCTACAAAGCTTACCAGTCCAGAAAAATATCTTCATCCGTTGTCATAACATTTTGATTCCGCAGTTCGATCCATTACGGATGAGGAAATACCGGAGTATATCGTGTTTTGCTCCACAGCTCAGGGTATGTTTAAGCACGCGGCACTTATTCCTTTGACTGCCGGTAGCCGTACTGGCGCATTTGAACCGCCAGGGACTGGAAATAAGCCTCTGGAGCTCATCTAGTGCTATCTATTACGCAAGTTCAGAGCTGCTGTTGCAGTGGCACTCTTACACCAAGTGGATCCCCACAAGTTGAATCCCCAGACTCGGAGAAAGAATTCGACCACGGACGTTCACAGGCGCAACCTTAGCGCTCGCTAATTCATGGTTCAGCTTATGGAAGTTCCATATTTCCTGAAGCTCAAATCATATCCGGTACCCAGTTCCAACCCAGAGCCGATACGATGCTAATCATGATTCCGGAAAAGCGTTCCCGAGTTTACGTGACGAATTTCCATGAAGTCATAATAAATACCATCCGGAGTAGCAAAGTGAGCATCTTTTAAGAAACCACAATTTCAGTCATCATCATGCGTGTTGTCGTCTTTGGAGCCTCTGGAGTTCAGGGCGCGGCTCAGTTGCCTGTGCTTTTGCGTGCTGGATACGATGTCGTTGCGGTCTGTCGCAACCCTAAACCGTTGGAAGTTGAAGGACGAAAAGTCGAGACTGTTTCTGTAGACTTCACCGATAAAGTGGCCATCGAAAAAGTTGTCAACAGCGCAGACGTTCTCTTTGTCAACCTTCCTTCCACCTCCTTCGCTCAAGCAGAGCCAATCCTCGCCGCCGCCAAAGCAATCGGCGAGGCCGCTAAGGCTGCCAGCGTCAAACTACTAATCTTCAACACTAGCATGCCCGTCCCAGAAGAGCCACAGGATATTAAGGCCCAAGACGACCGACGTGAGATGCGCCGTCTCCTCCGCGAGTCTGGAATTCCAGTCATCAGCATCCAACCCGTGTGTTACCTGGACAACTTGCTCGAAGGTTGGGCGCTTCCACCCATCAGAGACCGCAATACTGTAGTGTATTGCCATAAACCGACACTGAGGTCTTCATGGATCTGCCACGACGATTTAGCGAAGCTAATGGTGGCTGCCATTGATCGACCAGACCTTGCGGGTCAGAACATCCGCGTGGGCGGCCCAGAGACCGTCAGTCTTGAACAGTTGACGGAAAAGCTATCCAAGGGCTGGGGTCGGAAGCTGAACTATGAAAACCAGACTGTGCCAGACTTTTGCGATAAGATCAGCCAGACGATGAAAGGACGAGGCCTTGACACCGACCGCATTGTCAGGCAGATGTTCAAGGCCTATTCATATTACAACGAAGTACCAGAGTTCGATGTCGACATGGGACCTGTTCTGAAAGAGCTTCCAGTTAAACTCACTCCGATTGAGCAATGGGCTCGGACGCACCCAGTCCCAGGATGGTCATGAGATAGACGGCATCGGCAGTTGGAAATGTGCTCGAATTTGGATTGGGATATTTAATGGATTAGATGTCTTGATGAATCTTGACATTATTTCTCTATCTCCGGAAAGCGAATACAATTGACATAGCACAACTATGCTGAGTCCGTTCACATCTCTTCTTCAGCGCCCTAGCCAGTGTCTCTCATCTCAGCAAACCATGGCTGAAACATTGGACTTCGTAACGTCGATCGAGCCAAACAATTCTCAAACTCCTTTCTCCCAATGATACATGGTCATAGCTCTTATAGTCTAGCGGAAATTCGCTCCCAGCAGCAAAATAGCTCGTCTGCACGACGAATCGATCGTTCTATGAAGTGATTCTTGCATAAATTGTGGCTTGGAGAAGGACACTTCATTACATGTCTCCAACGGGAAACCATCGTAGCAGCAAGCGCCAAACATATTCTGAAACACTTATCCGACATAATCGTTGTCAAACGCTTCGGCGCTTCGTCGCGCTTATTGGTATGAAAATGCGGCACAGTAGTTCACGGGCCGCACCGTTTTTGTTGCATCTCGTCTCCTGTCAACTCCATGGATTAGGATTCTTCTTGAACCAATAGTTAGGCGCCATCGTCAATTCTTTTTCGCCTGGCGCGAATCAAAGAGTTTCAACATCCATAGGGTAGCATACACTTGAAGTTACGCAACAATTTGGTCAGCATCAAAAAAGTGGCATCAATTGGACTTTACTCACTCGAATGGCACGTCCTGTTCAAGCCTCAATTAACGCAGGATGCATTAGTCTCTATGGCTCATTTAACGCAGGAGGCAGTCTGTCTCCACCGCTCCATTGAAACCAACTAATACAAAGAAGGCTGTGTTGATATATCGGTACAATGAAGTATAAAGATAACCGCGTCCTCCTTCCAAAGAGACGAAGAACTTATTTCAGTCATTCTTATCACTACAGCCATATTTATCAATTTGCGAAGCTTACTAGTTAAATTCTCTTTCCGTCATTTCAACAATTTTACAACCCAAGTTGCCGGCCAACTTTGACTTAACATCTGAAATACCATGGGATCAGGATTCTCGAAAATGCCAGGCGATGGAATACCCGACTTAGAGGAATTACAGAATGCCGATGCTTTGGAACGCCTTCTTACAGCTGATCAAGAGGAACTACTCGATTTGATCGACAAATTCCGCGAGTATGGGCTTCATCACACGGTTGATCTACCTCAACTCGTTGTTTGTGGAAACCAGTCATGTGGCAAGAGTTCGGTATTGGAAGCCATTTCACAGCTCACCTTTCCTCGCGGAGAAACTTTATGTACTACATTTGCAACAGAGTTAGTCCTCCGTCGTGGATCTCCGAAGGTGAGCGTGAAGATCAGAGCACCTGAATCGGCTGAGCCAATAAACGACTTCCAGCCTTCGGGAGCGATTGAAAATTTCGGCTCCATGATCAATGAGGCAAAGAAATATCTGCTTGGGCAGCATCCAGAGCTTGGAGAGAGTTCTTTTCTTGAAGAAACGCTGCAGATCGAAGCGTATAATCCTCGCTTGACGCCGCTCACTCTCGTGGACCTCCCTGGCTTGATTCAATCGGCAAATCGAAATCAAACGCAGCACGATGTCGAATTGGTTCATAACCTGGTCCGAAAATATATGGCAAACCCGAAAACCATCATTCTTGCGGTCGTATCCGCGCAGGACGATCCAGCTAACCAGAAGGTTCTCAAAATGGCAACAGAAGCTGACCCAGCGGGTGTAAGAACCTTGGGTATTATCACGAAGCCCGACAAGGCTGGACAAGGATCCAAGCGAGAACAGGAATTTATAACCTACGCACAGAACAATGCTGGAAAGTATCACTTTCGCCTTGGCTGGCATGTTATTCGAAATCGCGATTTCAATGAAGAAGATCTAAGCCTTACCGAGTTGGAAGACAGGCAGTTCGGCCTTGAAAGCAAGTGGCGCGAAGAACTCGAAGAAACTCAGCTAGGTGTTGATGCTCTTCGAATTAGACTGAGTAACATCTTGCATGAACACATTCGAGCCTCTCTACCATCGCTCATGGAAAGCATTAAAGAGAAGCTCGAATATTGTCAGCAACGACTGCGTTCGATCGGCGAACGCAGAACAACTGCCATGAAACAACTGGGGTATCTGATTCCAATCAGTATGAACTTCCAACGATTCGTTAAAGACGCTGTTTCTGGAAACTTCGAACCAATTGATTTCGAAAATACCAAGGATTATGAACGTCTTCGAGCTCTCATTGAGAGAGACAATCATGAATTTGCCGAAGTGATGTACAAAAGAGGACACTACTGGGCGGTTAAAGACACAGAAGACTATCCTGAGTGGTCCATGCCGGACGGAACAAATTCTTATGGCATTCAACTACAGCCAATTCCTGAAGCCATTTCATCTCAGCAATACATTGGCAGAATCAAGGAACTACTGCGACAATACCCGTCAAAAATTCCTACAACGTTCGACATCAGGCTGATAACACCACTTTTCAGAGAGCAATCAATTCGCTGGAAACCCATCGCTGAAGCTTATATAGAAAAGGCCTTCGGTGCTGCTACCAAATTACTTATAAGCGCGGTGAGAGAAGCTCCAAATGATTACACCTCCAGGGCCTTGGAAGAAAACTTGATATCTCCGTTTCTGGCCGAGAAGAGAGCCAAATTGAGCTCCAAGTTAAAAGAGATTCTCAAACCGTTTCTCGAATTTCAAGTCGCAGTTTATACGCGGCGTTTTGCGCCAGAGGTGCTGAATCGACGAAGGGAACGAGGTTCAACTAGAAAAGTACAGGAGCTTGACGGTGACTTGAAAGCTTTGATACCGACATTCGAACCTAATAGTGACGCATGGAAGATCGCCAAGCGTGCTCATGGAGTCGTTTCAAAAATGCCAACCGCGCCTCCAGCCTATGCATCTACTGAGACGGAAATACTGGATCTGACATACTCATATTACAAGGTAAGCTGATTTCTAATGGATATAAGCTTCATCTAACATCAAACAGACTGCATTGGGCGTCTTCATCGACAATGTGATAATGTTGGTCGTTGAGAGTTGTTTGATGTCCGATCTTCATGAGGCTTTTTCGCCAGAAACACTGTACAAGATGGCAGAATCCAATCCTCGTCTTTTGGCAGCTCTTGCTTCCGAGCCAGAACATATTACTCAAGAGCGTACAAGACTAGAAGCGAAAGAAGAGAACTTGAACAAGGCCCTTGATACTTGTAGGATGAAGGTAGGGAGTCTACCATCGTTTTCGGGACCGAAGCCTGATATTACGATCTCACCTCCGGAGCGAAACGACAGAAGTCAAGAAGAATCCACCGTTGAGAGAGAACTGCTCCCAAGTCAAAACAGTACTCCAAGGAGTAGCGTGCGTTCTCGTTCGTCCTCGACCGTCAGCGATTCCACGTCTGCTACGACACCAGGGTTACAGGACTCGAATTTCACCAATGGAAAAGCCTCGAAAGGCAAAGATCGCACTTCAAGTTCTTCTGACGGACCACAGCTGGGCTCTAGTGAAGCTAAGAGCAATGTTCACTCTGAATTTCTTGAAGACAGCCGCCGTTCACCGACACCAAAGGCTCGTAGCACATCCAGATCCCGCCTTGCGCGAATATACGGAAGGCAGGCTCGGAATTCACAGGGTAGTATAGGTGCATTTCCGGTGGACGACGAATTAGAGGGCGATCAAGGCTCTATGGGACGTGAGCAAGAAACCGGAATCGACGATGCTGATGTGCTTTAGAATGGACCTTTCTTTCGGCAAATTAGTTTTGCGACGCATTTGCTTTGTATATCGTCAACTAAGTATCTCTGTACGAACTGAATTACAAATTTAAAGTAGGACAATTCTGTTAACATTGTGAATTCGAGATCGTAGATTGAAGCGCAGCCCGACAGTGCCCTGGGCTGATTCTGAGCACCATTGAGGGTTGATTGTGTTGAGCATTGACAATATACAAAACCATAAGAAGGCTATCGGGCGAAGTGTCATAAGCCACCTTGTTACTGCCAAGTTACCGTGTGATGCGGGATTTTTGCGGGTATGATACCAAGCCACTACGATACATGTCCAAAAAAGCCTCACATCACTTCAGCAGGTTTCCGCAGTTACCAAGAGGTATTAAGTCGTCGGTTCGATTTCTCCTTTGTCTCATTACAACCTTCTCTACTTATTAACAAGCAGTTGCTGCTGTGGATGAAGATTAGATTGCCGTCACTAAGGAAAAAGATTTCCTCCAACGATCAGATGGCTTCTGAAGATAGTACCAGTCCTACATCTCCTCCAGCATACTTTCAATCAACTTCTGGCTCGAAAGACTTGTCTTTGAGCCCTTCTTCGTCGTCTTACCGTTCAAATTCTATCATTTCTCCGTTGCAAGTCGTATCAATTGAACAGTATAGCAGCTACTCTCAACGATGCCCCAGCTACCCGTCTCCTTCTGGCATCACTCAAGAGCTTCAGCATTCACAGCAGTCTACACAACATAAACAAACCAATTATTCTGCGTACAGAGAATCTCAGGCGCAGCAATGCAATATGTACGAATCTGGCTTACAGTCTGATTTTCCATGGACAGATGAGAAGGTGATAGTGCTGAACGAAGCAAAGTCGACTAAGAACGTTGCATATGATCTTCCTCCAGAACATTTAAGCTCTGAGATTTTCAATGTTTGTTTCAACAAAGTTCAGCTCCGTGGAGATGATCAGCACCATGCTCTCAGAGCCATACAAAAAGCAGACGAGCGAGATCGGACGCTTATCAGCGATATCGTGGGAACTTATCTCGAGATGAAGCGAACACATGAACTTAACAGACTATACAGTGCATTAGACCGTTCTATTTCACTTAGAAGTGGTTCTAAAGATGTAGTTCTGTACAACGACCTGATGGAAAAACTGGAGCGTCTGTCAAGAGCCGTCTTAACCAGCGTACGACATCGGGTGAATGCTCAAGTGTGGATAGAGGTTCTCAACCCCCACCGACGTGCCATATTTGTCGAACTGTACAATACGAATCCAATTGTCCGCTGTTTCTGCAGTGGACTAGAGGATGGACCAGAAGCATTTCCTGTGCTCGACGATTGGGCCTTTGGGACTCGAGGCCGTGACCTGTCTTTTCAGCGAGCCGGACGAAGAGATCCTAATTGGAATGTTGCACGTGAACTGATATCGGAAGTTCGCACCGTGGTTCTCCTGGATGATAGCGCCTCTATGGCAGCTCCGGGTCACACTACCTGGGGATACGGCGATTACGGCTTTAGCAAGAGCAGATGGGAACAAGCTCGCGACTTACTCGCTGGAATCGCACCCTTAGTCAGTAGCTATAGCCAATATGGCATCGATATCCACTTCCTGAACCGAACAAATCCTCTGCTTGGACTACGCACCACGAACGATGTCATGAAAGCATTCGAAGTTCTTCGGCCAGGTGGCGGAACACCAACAGGACGCCGCATCAATGAAATTCTAGATGGCTATATGTGTGTCTTGAGGTATAATAGGTCAATTATACCTCTCAATCTGGTTGTAATTACGGATGGAGAAGCACAAGATGAGTCCACACTTCACCGGGCCATCGAAGAGCATGTCACCAAAATTGTCCACCATGGTTTTAAAACACACCAATTTGGTATCGAGTTCTTACAAGTCGGCGATGATGAAGAAGCTACTCGTCACTTGTTGAAATTGGAAGAAGAGGTGAGTCGACATCATCATGCATTTCAGCGAGATGTTGTTGGGGTGACCCCAACAAACCGACAACTAATGATGAATCCGGATCAGCTATTGGGAATTATTCTCAGTGGAATTGACGCTAGGATGAACGGATATATGAGACATCGTAGAATTAACGTTTGAAAAGAGAGCAATGAAAGGCCTTTCTTGCTGATGTTCCTTAGGAAGCGTAGGAAACGCCATGGTCGAATATTCAAGGACTTCGTTCAACATACTTTTCAAGCTCCCTACCTTACTTTCCGTGCTTTTGTAAAAGCGATTGTACCCTCGAGTGGCAAAAGAACGAGGTATCATTTGCTCTTAAAGACTTCAGCCAGCACATCAAGACCGGCGCCTTGACTGAAACCACGCTCCTACATGCCGTTAGCAGATCCATACCGAGAGTAAAGTCTTGAGAACTCCTACCATCATCGACGCCGGGAACAGCATCTTACTCCACCTTAGTACTGAGCTCATACCGCCTTTATAAACAAGTCCCTCTGCCCCGTTCAAAACGTCATCAGCTACATCATCAGCGAATTTCTGGACTGGAGTCTGCCACTTGACCATGTTTCCTTCCACCACCGTTGTCCCTTTAACTTTATCTTCTACTGGCCTGTAGTAGCTATGCTCTGGAAGTACTACTTCGGGAGTATTGTCATGAATCTTTGTCTTCACCATCCCGACCATCAGTGTAATTGTTCTGACTCCAAGCGGCTGCAATTCGAGCTTCAGGGTTTCACTAGCCAGTGTGAGTGCAGCTTTACTACTCGCGGAGACACTGATATAGGGATAGTTCACAATAGCTCCCATGGAACTAATATTCATGACCACTCCTTTGGCCTTGACTAGCATCGGTGCGAAAGCTTGGATCATTGCGATTGCACCCCAGAAGTTGACTTCGAAGAGCTTTCGACCAGTATCGAGGTCTGAGTCCAAAAGAGGCGCAGAGAATGTTTGTCCAGCATTGTTAATGAGTACATCCAGATTTCCGTCGGTGCGTGTGCGTATGACTTCCTCGGCGGCAGCAATTGAGGATGGAGATGTGACATCGACGGTTGTAATTGTAACATTTGGTAGCTCCGAGAGTGCTGTCGCCTTCTTGGGATTACGGAGGCAAGCGAAGACGGCGTAACCACGCTTTTGGAAGGCGATTGCGAGTGCAGATCCGATGCCATTGTCACTGCAACCAGTAATTAAAGCAGTTTTGATTGGGTTTGAAGCCATAGAGATGACCGCGAGGCGGAATATGACTATGAATATAAGCGAAGACGAAAGATGAGCGTGTAAGAGGTGTGTAGAATATAGCAGAATATCTATATCCCGTGCCTGGTATCACGAGATTTATGCTCCATGTCTCAATCCTTTGCTCGCGATGTTCGGCACACCGAAAGGCCCGAAGTTGTTACATGAACGGTGTGGTGCGATAGGCAACCAAGGCTGCGCACGAATTGCGAACGCGCTGTTGCTTGCAGATAGGTCGATCAATTAGATACATTGAAACCCAAGTTCATTCCAGTAATTTATCGTGTACAGCAATTGATGAATCATGAACGAAAGGTAACTTAGTACACGAGATTCTTCTTCAATATCCCACAGTGACGCTATCGGAGGAAGGTTACTATTGAAACTATCCTTATCGCTGCTCTCGAACAATTTCTCCTGCCAAAATGATATTATTGCAAAGTATATTAGTTGGCGTCTTGCAGAGGACTTCCATGACTACTCATTTTCGTATGGCTATCCAATCTCTTCCCTCTCTTTTGCACATCTCCCTTTACTTTGATCAGACTGTAACGATTCGTAAACTGAATTGACTTCGACAAGACTCTGCTTTGTCCGGTGGTAGAGAATAGAATGTTGTATCCATCTGGCTGATATTTTAAGAGTATGTCTAGGAGTTCGAGACACCAATCATATCCTTCCGCCGATTCCAGGTCGTTCAGTCCGTGTATCACACAATACTGCAAACAAGTGATGGTTTGTAAAAGATCTCCTAGCAGCGACACACTCACAGGCCAAGATTCTATGGTTCCATCAAGCTTGCCGAGACGCTCGTCGTTAATTGTCAAGTTTGAAGTTTCCGATCCGAGCTGCACTAGTTGTAATATAAGGCTGTATACTAGCCCAATCAAACCAGCCTTTTCGCTGTCCTTGGCTCTTGTGTCTGAATATCTTCGAGGTTTTTCGCAGAAATGGGATATCAATGGTGCATCCAGAGAACGAGCAGTGGCAACAACTGCCAGTGAAGCTGTTCTTGCGCTGGATAGATACTGTGGCTCGAATGAGCTTGATACCCAAAGGACCTGTTGTTGGCCATCACGAGACAGCCATGCTTGAAGTTTAGTTTTCGCACTGCTCTCTACCAAGAGACTTTTGGATTGAGAAAGCAACTGAACACCACTACTTCCGATAACGTGCCTCTGAAGGTGTTCTATACAGACTGTGCCTGCATTTCTTTGACTCTTATCCGCACTCAACGATGGGAGCTCCTCAGGATTGTCACGTCCATCCTGTGATCGTAGTAATAAGATGCGGGAATTCGGCTGTTCTGAAAAAAGTTGTAAGTAGAAGCTCGTCTGCTCTTGTTATACGTCTTACCAATGGAAGAAGTGACTCCAAAACTTGACGAGGATCCATGTTCAAAGCTAGACAGAAAGGCTTGTACCATGGCCGGTCCAAAGTTAAACGGCATCATCGATTGTTGATACGCCAGCTGGGCTTTGACCTCTTCAAGCGAAGCTTCAATCGAATCCAATTTCCTGTCATGATGTTGACGCGTTTCCGACATGCCTAACAGCGCTGCCCGTTGCATCGCCAACCCTCCGATCGCAGCTTCACTATACATATCATCGATGGATCCTTGGATAGCCTGTGCTGTCTCTTCAAGCTTCTTATTGACATTGTCATTGAAGCTATCAAAGAACCGAGATGTCTTCGACTTCATATACCACGTCATCATATCACGGAAGAAGTTGAACAGCTTTGTATAAACCTCCGCAAGACGACGTTTCATTGAATCTGTTTTGATGACATGTTGGAATTTGGCGCAGAGTGCCGCTCTACTGGATAAGACTGCCAAACTGTTGGACAATGTATCGGCAATGGATGAATGAGTAACCGCAGCCTGAGTACCGGTAAGCAGGAAGATCATCGTAAGAGGCCAAATTGACCTACTTGAACAAAAATTGATATCGTTCCGCAGAAAACTGATGCGTATATACTTTGACTAGGAAGAATTTGAAATATTTCTTTATGTGCATCAAGAGTCGAGCAAACTTTCATCAGAAGTTTATAGACCTAAAAAATTCGGTTTCAGTGAGATTCGAAAGCTCTTAGAATTTCAGCAAAGCCATATGAAGTGTTTCTCTACTCACGTTGGAATGTTTCTCTTTCCACTGCGACTCAATACCGTATACCATTGCGGAGACATCTTCGAAGTCACTGTCCATGAGCTGTAACATCTTTTCATTGGCCATCAACTTGGCCGATTTTCCCTTGGACTTGAAGATTGAATGCCTACTTCCAGCCAATTCCGTAGCGAAATCGTCACAACTTTTCTTCAATGCATCCCGGGCGGCTTGAAGCTCGTCAAATACTCTATAACGCATCTCATTAGCCTACTAGCCTTCTCTTCAAAGATATCACAATTGTATTACCCGGATAGTTGTTTTTGATCATCAAAGAGATTTCGCAGTACCGGACCAGAATGTCCATCGTTAGCATGGACGTTGAGCTGTCCAACAGCCGTCGGAGTGGCGGCCACCGCGGTCGCATTCGAAGTGACTACCTCTACAGATCTATTGTCCATTGAACCTGGCTGCGTAATGAGCGTACTGGAAGGATCTTCGCCGTCCATACTCCATTAAAGAGAGGTGGTTGCAACAAAGTCGTGAACAGTTGGATCAGGCTTCCACTGTTCTCCTACACTAAAGAGCGGCTATGCTGCGGCTGAGACGATACTGATCGGGTGTTGCCGTAGGCCACTAACTTCCGCTTCGGAGGAGACAGTTCAATCTTTCGCTTGAATACGGGTACAAGCAGTGCATAGCCGGATTTCCGGGCATTCAGGGAGCTAACAGTACGATATAGGGCACATGGAGGCGTTCTACCGCAGCCCGGTCTCTGCCAGCAACCAACCAACGATTGCCACTGAGCCAAACCCCCTAGTATGGGTTTCAAACTGGTTCGAAGGCTGGTATGCACTTGGCCTCCTTTCAGCTCTAGGGCCGTGTGCACAGCCCCCCACGTTATGAAGCTCATCCGATGTTGCTGTCCTCATCTCGACGAACCTCTTTCATGACGAGAGGTGTGCCTTTTGGCACAGGTAAATTGAGGTTGTCAGTCAGATTTCGCATTCATTCTCCTTAGCTTCCTTCCAAAGTACGATGCGCTATGGGTTCGCACGACCAGACTTCGCCGGAGAACCCAACGCCGTCGGCTAGCGAGTCTTCGGGCGGCACGGGCACGACTGCGAAATCTAACGATGATCATGATCTTGCTCCCAAGAAGGATGAGCGCCCACAGCAGGATGGAAAGGACAGCGATGACTCACCACTTACCGCAAATGATGCTGCCGGCGCACATGAGGATGCTTCATCGAAGGTCGAAAGACCTGATGGAGAATTTCGATCAATTACTCTAACTTGGATAGAATATGAACGGCTAGAGTATCCCCGGAGTTATTCCAAACCGGATAGAAAAGTGTTGAAAAAGTGGCTGTTCCCATGGATCCTCTGCCGCACATGGAAGGTAAATGCATAATCCGTAACTAGCTAACTTATTCGAATCGGTCATCTAATCAGTATCATCACTCAGAAATTCATCGTGTTGGCTAGGCAAGCCTTCATCGATTTTCCTAAAGCGTTGGATGATATCGAGAACGAAAATTTCCGCATTCTGAGTGAGGATGGAAAAATCATTCTACCAGCCTTCTGGGAGCACCTAGTGGAGCCAAACTGGAAGTTGGAAATTCATTTCAAGAGCTCCAAGGGAGTACGAACTCCTTCGCCTCCTCTATCTCCGCAGCTGCAGCCTTGGCCAGAATATCAGGGGTTCAAATACAGCGATACTCAACCTCCGATACGTCGACCTTACTTTGATCCGCCACCACAGTCTGGTCCGCCACCGCGGTATTTGCCTAGACCTCCACCTGTGAGGACGGCTGATAGGCCGCCAGTTCGAAGCCCTCCAATTGAAGTACGCCGTGAAGTGGCCAGTGCGACACGATATGAAAAGAGATTGCAGAGATTAAGAGATAGAGGTGCAAGGCGTAGCGCTTTATCTCCCATGACCACTGATAGATCTCGAAGCTCTTCACGAACATCATCCACGTCACGATCATCTTCACGAAGTCGGAGCAAGGAGAGAGCGACGAAGACGAGAGCGAAAAACAAGGAACGCGCTGTCAGATCGTCTTCGAGGTCGAGTGGCGGATCCGGAAGTGTTTCGCGGAGCGCTTCGACGTCAGATTCACCATTCAGGCCTTCAAGAGATCGGAAGAAACGAATAGTCGAGCCTCTTTCTCGGAGGACCCGGAGATCACGGAGTCGTTCGCGAAGCTTTTCGAGATCACGATTCGAATCCAGGGATGTTAAAAGATCCGGAGGCGCCAGTTCTAACGAGAAAAGGACAGCGTCAGGACGTTCAAAGAAACCCAAAGCGATGCGCTCGAACTATGACTACAAGTTCAAGTACACCGTCCAGTTCTACCGCGCCAACAAAGCATTCATCGATAGCAAATCAAAACGCAAGCCCATAGGGTTCAGTGAATCCCTAAACAAGAACGAAAAGATCCCAGTTCTCGAAGAAGTACTTGAACTTGTTCGCTCCTCTAAGGCGGACGACTCTACGGTGGTAATTCCGTATTCACGTCATTCCTACCGAAATTCAGAACACGACCTTGCACTAAAATACGCCATCTTTCCTGGTGATCAAATTAGGAGTAGGAGGCTGTATGTCAGATCTCCGCTACTGCTAAATGCCATTCGAGCCGTAGTTGAATTCTCTGCGGAAGCGCCATCTGGAAACTTAGACAGTATGAGGGACGGGGTGTTTCCGTTCCCCTATAGAGATCTCTATTATCACAAGGAAGATCTCCTCAAGTTCAAAGAATCTCACCCGGCCAGAGCCAGACACTCGGACGAGTACAATGAGGAGTGCGACCGCCATATTGACCTTCTAATCGATTTTCTTTACACCATGAAAGAGGTCAATCTGAAGGAAGCAGAGGAGAAATTCAACATGGCTCAGCCAATCACCACATTCACTGCTTTTTGGCTATTGATGAGGCCTGGATCCGACGTCTACGTCTTAGAAAACGGCCGATACAATGCCTATGTCGTCGATTCATGCGGAGGAGGGTCTAGATATGGACAAGAACATGCTACTCCATACGTGGTCAGGCTTTGGAACTTGGCTTTTAATGGTCACGCCATTCGCCGTAACACTCGAGCAGTCTATGTCCCAGTATTTGACGGAGATCGCGAAATTAGGTCCATGCCCGTATTCCCGGAGAGATTCTATGATGGTCAGATGGATGCACAACCTCTAAGAGAAGAACTGATCATGAGAGGGAAGCAGTATCTAGAATTGTGCAGGCGCCCATCGTTTAGGGAATATACAGGCTCCGGGCTTGCATCTGGAAAACTTGTAAGTGGAAATTATCTAGCTTTGCATATTCTAAGGCTTAGAGAATGGCAGTACGAACGCTCTAGAATAGTCGTTACGCATGTCGACTCCAAAGTACCGGGTGCTCGAGGTTATATGCCTCCAGGTCAAGCGGGTGAACTAATGACTCCTCGTCCGGCGTCCCCTGACTCGTCTGACTCGTCTGACGGACCCATGTACAGAGTTTCGCGTCCAGGTTTACGTCGATCTCCAGTAGCAACCTCTGTAAGCGGCGCCAGAATTGCAATATGCCAGTGTACAGCTTGCCGAGCTTATAATGTGGAGCATCCTGTTCAGCTATTATTGCCATTCGCTTCATACGACCTCATTGATGTAATTGATACCGAATCTTTGACAGATCACCAATATCTTCTATGCAGCAGCGAGTTATGGGCGTTTGTACTAAAGGATCGAGCATACGGTAAGTTTTGATACTTCTGTCTGTGAGCTAAGCAAATGGCTGAAGTTTCAAAAGACCGTTTAGATGTCTTGGGAATTCGTGAACCCAAGTTTAACATGAACGCAATTGATCGTCTCGTAATGAAAGCTGAAGGAAATAAGAGCCTTATAAAGGCGGTCTGTCAATCTTACACCTTGGCAGATCATCAGACAAAGCGCTTTGTCGCAGATTTCATTGAAGGAAAGGGAGAAGGGCAAATTGTTCTCCTACATGGGCCGCCAGGGACTGGAAAGACTCTTACTGCTGGTCAGTACATCTATTGACAACTAACGTATACTAATTCTTGTCAGAATCCGTTGCAGAGTTCACGAAGCGACCTCTGCTCTGCATCACTGCCGCCGACTTGGGGCACGATCCTGTCGCTGTGGAGCGAAGTCTTCAAAGGTTCTTTCGAGACGCGAATGAATGGGATGCTATCGTGCTGTTGGATGAAGCAGATGTGTATCTGGAGCGACGCAGCGGCAGCGATCTGAGGCGAAATTCCATCGTCTCCGGTGAGTTACAATTTGAGCAGCTTCTGATATCTATTTCTAACTCATCATAGTATTCCTCCGTGCCCTTGATTATTTTCAAGGCATCTTGTTCCTAACCACTAATCGTGTTGGCCAGTTTGATGAAGCATTTATGTCACGTATTCATCTCCAGATAGGCTATGATCCGCTTGACCAGGACGCTCGAGAAAAGATTTGGGACAACAACTTCCGGAAGTTGGAGGAAGACAAAGAGAATGGCGGACGGGAGATAAAATACGAGTGGTCAGCAAAGGAATATGTTCAAAATGCCAAGGAAGTGAAAGCGCTTCTGTGGAATGGGCGTGAGATTCGCAACGGTAAGATCAGATGTGCACGGTTGGCAAGTAAAATCGCTGATGAAAATTGTCAAGCTTTTCAAACTGCAGTTGACCTGGCATTGTACGATGCACAAGGGAAGGATGTTCCCACTGTGAAAGAATCGCATCTGAAGAAAGTCGTCAATATGTCACGGAGTTTCAAAGAGTATATGAAAGCCACTCATGAAGATTTAGATGGTAAGTTCCTCATTGTGCTTAATTTCAAGTCATCACTAACAACAAGAAGATTCTGAGATGGCATATCGGGGTGGATTGCGAGACGATAGAAAGAAGCAGAACGAGTAGGTGTACAGTCATGAATTTCTGGGTTTTGGAACTGCATTGAATTTCGACTTCTTAGAAACATTATAGACTTCTTATGTGTCTGGAACGGAATTGAATTGGTATAAATTGTAGATATATGAAGGAATTGCATCAGCGCGTTGTTCAACATCTTCATCACCAGTCAAACCGACATTCACTTCTGGTTCCACCTCTTTCTCTCCTATTTTACCGCAGTAACTCCATGTCTTAGGACCTTTGCTGACGTTTTAGAGGCTTTGTCGCCTTTTTCAGCGGCCTTCGTGCCCAAAGATCCGGCGCTGCATGGGAATTAAGCAGTATTGCTTGTAACCTTAGCAGTATATACAAGTATCAGCTCTGCTGCATCATGCACTCCTTGATACGAGCCAGCCACTTGATAGAATTCACTGTGTCTTCGTGATCCGGCCCGAGCATGGCCTTATCCCCCTTTACCACCCGTCCAAGGTGTTCGTTTGCCTCTTTACACTTCCTCTGTTCGTATAGCGAGCGGCCAAGCCAAAAGAACGACCTCAGAGTGTCTCTATTTTTCGGTCCAAGGGCCGTTATTCGCCCTTCCGCTGCTTCTCGAAACTCTTTCTCAGCTTGTTTATACTTTTTCTGTCCAAATAGGCAGCGGCCAAGCCAATGCGTAGAATTTAGCAGGTCTTTATGATTCGGCGTCAGCATATCTCTATCCCCTTCTACTACCTCTCGAAGCTGTTTCTCTGCCTCTTTGTATCGCCCCTGTTCATATAGCGAGCGGCCAAGCCAGAAGAAAGACCTCAGAGTGTCCCTATTCCTTGGTCCAAGGAAAGTCTCCCGCCTTTCCGCGGCTAGTCGAAATTGCTTCTCTGCTGCCCTATACTTCTTGTTTTTAAACAACGAGTGGCCAGACAGGTGGAGGGAATCGAGAGATTCTTGCCACATTTTCGCAATTAGTCGAAATGGCTTCTCTACCTCCTTGTACTTCTTGTTTTTAAACAAGGAGAGAGTAGACAGGCGGACTGGTTCTAGCCACAACGCCTCCTTGTTAGGATAATGTTTTAGAGTTCAAATGACGCTACTCACCTTTCGAATGCTCTTCGATCTGTTTCTTGAGCCGAATAAGCGCATGTTCCCTCCCTTCACCATAGATTAACGGCATAAAGACATTGAAAATGCCTAAAAGAGAATACACCTGGTCCTCCTTGCGGGTGGTCTCGCGGTTTTTAGCCCATGAAAATCGCTCATCAACACCGAAACAAGAAGGATCTACTCCTTGAAGGGCTTGAAGTGGAATTTTCGTTATCTCATGCACCAGTCGCTCTAATGATTGCTTGTCACCGAGTCGCTTGCACTCTCTAGAGAAGAATTCGACCGAGGATGGAGCCAGAAGCTCTTGAAGTGTCCAGCCGCGAGTGAACCATCTACTTGCTCGAAAAGCCGGTTCCCATTTCTGATCACGGTCTACAGTCGAAACATCTGACAGGTACACATAGCATCGAGTTGCATCATGGTACCACCGAAACATGGAGTTGATAGCCGTCGTGAGCTCATTGTTGTTGGACTTGTCAATACAGCACGAGTCGACCCAAAAGTACTGCAAGCCATCACGGCTGGCTTGTTCTGCGCAGAACCGGATCTTGTCGTAACCAAGCTTTCCCTTGCCGGTACCTTCCATCAGGTCTTTGAAGTTGACCTCCTCGGTCTCTGCTCCCCACGTGTGCGAAAGTATTGCGTATCGGGGAACATCGTCGTCAGCGAAGTCCTGGAGGCTGAACTCGCCAGTGCTGTTGCGTTCTAAAAGACGCATTCTTCGGATGGAAATTTGAGGAGATTCCGGAGATTGGAATGTGAAGGCAGACTTGAACACATAATTATTGAGAAGAGAAGTGCGGCTATAACGTGGAGGTGGAGCTTTTCAGCTACTTGGCGTCAGCCAGGTACTCCGTACGATTTTAGCCAGGGCTTGTTATCCATTACTCTATCATGCCACTATAAGCTTGAATCGTGCGTGTGAGAACGGATTCATCAAAAATTGAGATGGTGAAGCAAATAAACAATACCACTTCCTCTAGACGCACGTACACCTCAGAGCTTGATACAATCGCGTTTGATTTGGCACCGAAGGATCAAAGGAGAATCAGTTACTTAGAATGATTGAGATTGCTGGTCTTCAGCATAATAGGAACTTATACCATCAAAGCGCAAGACTTTGGGCTTTCTGAAGATAGTGAAAATAATTAGCGAGATGAAAGATTGTTCTTTCATTGCTACAATGTGCAATTGGACGGCTTTTTATTCCCACGGATACCTAGTTTCTTGTCAGCAGTAACACATATACCTCCGTTTTAGCATATCTGCCGTCGGCCAAACGGGCATAGTTCGGCGGATGACGCAGAAGTTTATGCCCGAAGTCATCGGATCGAGCGTACTTTCATTCGCTTTTGATGACTGTAAAGAACTTCAGCTTTTGCTCACACTTTTCCATACGATTTCGAAAGAAAAAATTTAATTCAGCTCACAGTTGCGTTCTTCCGCTAGATCACAAAGTCTACCACGACGCAAATGAGTACCACGACTCTAAGTAAAGTACTGCGTAACGAAGCTCTTCAAGTCAATTCGACTAGACTCAATCGTACGCTGCATGAAGGATGCGAATTTGGCAAGGATCACAAGTATGGAGCGTAAGTAGAGGTGTTCGAATTAAAAGATATGTGCTCACCGCCTAGGCTTGACACTGAGACAGGAATGGCTAGGCTCAGCCTTTCGGATTCAGACAAGGACGTCAGAAACTGGTTGCTTAGCAAAGGGGAGGAATTGGGATGCAAAACGTTCTATGATGCAATGGGAAATCTTTTCATCATTCGTCCTGGCAAAGATACACAAGCACCGCCAATTATGATGGGTTCACATTTGGATACTCAACCGACAGGTGGTCGATATGACGGCATTCTTGGTGTCACTGCTGGACTTGAGGTTCTGAGAGTACTTCACGAAAATAAATTTGAGACAAACAGAAGCATCGGACTCGCGAACTGGACCAAGTAACTCTACGAATGATGGATATGGCTATGTTACAGACACTAACTGTTATTAGCGAGGAAGGAGCCAGATTTCCTTCTATGGCCGTTGCATCTGGAGTGTGGGCTGGAGTAATTCCGATAGAGACAGCTTGGGATCTCCAAGAGGTACCTCGATCAGGACTGAAAGAACGTAAGACTATGAAAGAAGAGCTGACGCGTATTGGATTCTTGGGAACGGTACCGGCATCTTATGATCAGAATCCATTTGCAGCTCATTTTGAACTTCATATTGAGCAAGGGCCAATTCTGGAGGAAGAGTCTCGTAAAATTGGAGTTGTCCAAGGTAAGTTATCCGCTTTCAATATAGTCAATGTTTTCAAGCAGTGACATGTCAAAGGTGTTCAAGCGTTCAGGTGGTTCGAAATAAGCGTGTCTGGTAGAGACAGTCATGCTGGAACAACGCCGTTATACGCTCGTCGAGATTCTCTGCTTTGCTGCGCAAAGCTGATTGTGGCCTCGAATGAAATTGCCAAAGAATACAACGGCCTAGCCACTACCGGTATCATCAATGCCGAACCAGGGAGTGTGAACACTATGGCTCATACGGTCACTTTCACTTTGGACATTCGTCACACATCTGACGAACGTTTATCACTCATTGAGAATGGCATCAGAGAGAGGTTTACCAACATTGCGAAGAATGAAAGTGAAAAGGGTTGTTCAGTCGTCTGGAAAGAGCTGGTTAACAGTCCGGCCGTGACTTTCGACGAAAGTTGCATTGCTGCTGTCAAGAACAGTGCCATTGAAGCATGCCGTGGTGTACCGAATACTGCAAAGGATGGTGAGCAGTGGAAGTATATAACTAGCGGCGCAGGACATGATAGCTGCTATACAAACCGACGCTGTCCGACGGCAATGATATTCACCCCAACAAAAGACGGAATAAGTCACAATCCGCAAGAATATTGCTCTCCTGAAGATTGGTATGTTTCTCGCCTTTGAAGATTCAATGATGTCGCTAATTCCTACAGTGCATTCGGTGCTCAGGTGCTTCTAGGCGCAGTATTACGCTATGATGAGCAATTGGAATCCGCCATTCAGACTTAAAGATAGAAAGAGCGAGGTGAAAAACAAAAGGATTCTCTTCAAGTATTGTGTACGGTAACAGAAATTGATAGTTTTAGAATTAAGATGCCTTCGCTTTCTCCAGCTTCAATTTCTGCGCTTTCAGCCACACGCTTGCAATCTCTTCATGAGTACAGAATTGCACAGTGTCTCCCCATGATTTCAGCCACGAGATCACTCGCTCTGACATGCCGAGAATATGGGCCATACCGCTTGTATCTGGGTGCATGAGGATAGGGAATACGAAACTCATCTCTTCACCCAAATAACCAACATCCTCGCTATAGTTTTCCAAGCACCACATGAATTTATCCTTCCACATCTGTTCAATGACTCGTGTTGATACGTATCCCATGCTATTAGGTAGATGTGGTAGATATTGGAGAGGCATCATGTCCTCTGAATACCAACCACACGGAATTGTAATCAGAGGGTGTTGATTGGAGTCCAATGGATTCATCTTTTCTCTGTCGGCAATTGGAGTCGGTTTGAGCCATGACGAAGCGGCTTTCGAGAAGTCAATCTTTTGAATTGGAGGATCTGCAGGCGTCCAGTACGGTTGGCAGTCGTGGTGCATGAGCGATGAATCGTAGAGAAAACCGTGCTCTCGCAGAAGTTCGATGGTCGTCTCACGAATAGTGTACATTGGAGCGCGGTAGCCACGCGGTTTTTCCCCACAGAGCTTGGTAGCAACCTCAATGCACTTTACCAGAACGTCACGTTCCTGCTCTGGTGTCATCTGGTAAATTCCTTCATGAGAATAGCCGTGCAGCCCAATCTCAGCACCTGATTCAACAACCTTCTGGACGGAAGATGGAAACGTTTCCATTGTATGGCCCGGAATGAACCAGGTGACCTTGTCAGCGATTTCCATTTTCTTGAGCATACTAAGCAAACGAATACTGCCGACCTGACCAGCGAAGATCCCAGAACTGTAGTCTGCCATGTTGTTGTCCAGATGACAGCCAGTTCCAAGCCAGTGTGAGACGGCGTCAAAGTCGAAAGATAGACAAACTTTCACCTTTGGTCGAGCCTTATTGAGCGCATGTGGAACCGCCGTTAGCTCTGGAACGGAGGAGGAATCCCCAATTATCTCGTACTCACAATCGGTAGGCATGCCGGCATTGACTGGAGCCAAATCCTGTGGACATGCGCTCATAACAATGATAAGGTCGGTCTCGGCTTTCAAGACAACGTACTGACCCTTTTCGCTAACTGGAGGTCTGATATCCAGGCTTCCACGGTGGTCGATTGCAACATTCATGAACAAGTTGAGCGGATCAGGGACCCACTTGTCTGCGATCTTGAAATCTGGATAGCTGATCTTGAGGGCGCTATGCATGTTGTCGGCACAATTATCGTGATATCCAACAAATCCCTGCATCGCATAGCGTTCAGTGTCACACACGGACCAAACTAGATCATGGACTCCTGGAGTTGTATCCTCGGTCAACTTGAGCATCGCCTTACGCTTGGTGCTGTATAAGCTGTCGCCAAGAGCAATCGATATTTTTGTAAGAACTGTTCGAGTATGGACCATAGACAGATAGTCAAGGTGGTCTTGAGGATTGAATGCCCAGAAATCCACGACTTGTTTGCCATGGGTGTTTATGACTTTAATGCTCTGGCCCTTTTGAACCGAAATGGCCACAGACTTTCGCGCAGGTAAGATTGCCATTCTTGCTGGCTACGGCTTAGTTGTAGTGGGGATAAAATGCAGCGTCAATGCCCTGGTATTTCAACTCGATCGAAGGCAATACAGCTGACTTCCTCCTTGAGGCTAGTGAAACTTGTTCATGGTCAGCCGTTGGCTGTCAGAGTTTGCCCGGCGGCCAACTCGCGGGCGATATGGAAGGCTTCATCCTACCCTTACGAGTGGTATCGGAAATTCCCTCCGCCATTCCGCTGTCCGATATCATCTTCCCGGCACTGATAACGGGAGCAGTGTCAAAGTTTTGCGAATCATTGGCGAGATGAACAGGTCTCGCTCAAGTCGACTCCGCCGTGAAAACTTCCAGTTTTATTGCCGGCTTATTCGCATGATAATCTTACACCAGACTAAGGGAATGAGTTCTTATTGGCGATAGCGTCAGTTTTTTGAGGAGATAGTGATACGACTTCTTGTGAGGAAGTATAGATTGATCATTCGTCCATGGACTTGGATCACAGCGTTACCAATGTTGTGTTCGATGTTTTTCGGAGGAAACGAGGTGGCATGAACATGTTAGAAAGGTACCAGCCCTTTCGTGTATTATGGGGTTATCGCCAGCACGTAGTAATAGGAGGCCATGGAATGGAACATTGCGAACCGCTGGCCCTCT
>Ga0335072_10000097_pt1 | contig 175667 bp, 128 predicted proteins | sample Lox_Sample_21_FD_206725 | JGI IMG/M metagenome (GOLD analysis project Ga0335072, IMG submission 206725) | Soil microbial communities from Loxahatchee National Wildlife Refuge, Florida, United States - Lox_Sample_2.1 | ecosystem: Environmental > Terrestrial > Soil > Wetlands | place: USA... | reverse complement strand
TGCGGCTCGTACCAGGCAGTCCGGTTTGCCGGATACGCCCAAAGCGTCGGAACGCAATGGTTTGCCGAAGAAGGGTTGGCCGGGAAGGTCCTGGTAGAACAGCTCACCAGCGGGAATCCCGGTTTTCTTCCGCGATCGTGCCGCGAGTAGAAAGAGGACGATGGCAAGGACGACCAGAGTTGCGGCCATCACCTGAATGTTCATCGCGCCCACCCCATCCAGACGAAGACAAAGAGGATGACCGCGAGCGCCAGGGCAATGAAAGCAGCCCATCGGCAGCTGTCACTTCGTGCCAGCTGCCGGCCCTGTGCGGCATGCCAGGCGTTGCCTTCGACCTGGAGCTGCTGCGCCTGAGGTGACGATTGCGCCCCTCGGATGTACTTGAGCTCCCAGGCCTTCGCGCAATAGACGAATTCCGCCAGTTCGGTGGCGGAGATCAGTTTCCGGGGCATGGTGTCCTCGCTCCCGGCATCAGAGCACTCTTTCGGAATTCAGGCAAATGGCCGTCAATCTGGGCCCCGCGATATGGATCGCACCTGGATTCTGCTACTCACTCGAAACCGACCCATCGGTTTTCTTATGCCCTTCAATGCGCCCTTGTGCGATTGCGACGCTGGTGACGCCTTGATTCGGGCACCAGGTGGTTTGCGGGCCTCGTGGCCAAAACTACCCCTTGCACTTCTACAAGGAGTTAGTATAAAACGTCCTGTAGAAGCATAAGGGGTAACCCAATGTCCGTGAACCGCATTGACCTGCCACAAGGAACACTCGACCTGCTCATCCTGCGAATACTGGCTCTTGGGCCGCAACATGGCTGGGCCATTTCAGAGCGCGTCCAGCAGATGTCGAGCGAGGTATTGCGCATCCAGCAGGGATCGCTCTATCCGGGACTACACCGGCTTGAGCGGCGCGGTTGGATTAAGGCACATTGGGGGGCATCGGACAACAATCGGCGCGCCAAATACTATGAGCTGACAAAAAGCGGCTTCAAACAACTGGAAGCTGAGAAGGATGCCTGGGAAAAACTGACTGCGGCGGTGGGCCAGGTGCTTCGAGCGGTCTGAGAGGTGCTCCATGCTAAGCGATCTCTATATCCGATTCCGTTCACTCTTCCGGCGCACCAAAGTGGATGAAGAACTTGACGACGAACTGCGCTTCCATCTGGAACGGCAGACGGAGAAGTATTTGCAGGCAGGTATGAACCCTGAGCAAGCAAGGCGTCAGGCACGGATTGAGTTCGGTGGTCTTCCCCAGGTTCAAGAGGAGTGCAGGCAGGCGCGGGGCCTCACTTTTCTTGAGACGCTGGCGCGGGATCTGCAGTTTGGACTGCGGATGCTGCGCAAATCGCCTGGATTCACGATTGTGGTGGTGCTCACCCTGGCACTAGGGATCGGCGCAAATACAGCAATTTTCACACTCGTGAACGCGGTGATGCTACGGTTGTTGCCGGTCAGGGACCCGCAGCAGCTTGTAGTCGCTGAGTGGTCGGCACGAAACCGCCCCCATCACCTCTGGACGAGCAGCTTTGGGGACTGCCAGGACTATGAGGGCATGCGAAGCGACTGCTCGCTGTCGTATTCGATGTTCCAGCAGATTCGCGATCAGAAGAACCTGTTCGCGAACGCGATGGCTTTCGCAGGGCCTGCACAATTGGACCTGAGCGGGAACGGGGCGGCAACCATAGCGCAAGGCGAACTGGTCTCAGGGAGCTATTTCGAAACTCTCGGGGTGATGCCCGCTATTGGTCGGACGTTGGACTCCGGAGATGAGAAGCCGGGAGCCGAGCCGGTGGCGGTGCTGGACTACGGATATTGGCAGCGAGAATTTGGAGGCTCGCCAAACGTAATCGGACGAACGGTCCGCCTGAACAACACCGCATTCACTATCGTGGGCGTCGCGGATTCGAGGTTTACTCGGCTGACGCCGGGGAAGTCGGTCGATTTGTGGGTGCCTCTGACCCAGGGAACGCAACTGGGACAAGAGTGGACGCAAATCAATACTAGTAATTTCGGTGCCGATACCAACAGGTGGTGGCTTGTCGTTGTTGGTCGGCTGCAGTCTGGGATTTCGCGAAAGCAAGCGCAGGCAGCAGTGAACGCGATCTTTTTGAACGACGCGCTGCACGGAACGACGCCAGTGTGGACTGCTGGGGACGATCCGCATCTTTGGCTCCTGCCAGCCCAGCAGGGGTTATCGGGAATTCGGTATCAGTATGGCAAACCGCTGATGCTTCTACTGGCAGCGGTAGGCATCGTGCTCCTGATTGCTTGCGCGAACGTTGCCGGGCTGATGCTGGCGCGCAGTGCGGCACGCGAACGGGAGATGGCTGTGAGGCTGGCAATGGGCGCGGGACGCCGCCGTGTGATCCGGCAGCTTCTCACGGAGAGTCTGCTGCTCTCGTTGCTTGGGGCAGCATTGGGCGCTCTGCTGGCCTATGCAGGAGCGACCGGGTTGGCGGCGTTTTTCTCGAGCAACTCGTATTCACCGCTGCGGCTCGACCTGGAGCCAAATTGGCGAGTACTTCTGTTCGCGGTGGGTGTGGCAGTCCTGACCGGAATCGGCTTTGGGCTTGCGCCTGCTTTGCGCGGAGCTCGCGCCAACGTTGCGATGGATCTCAAAGGAAGCACGACAACAGTCGGGCACGGAGCGAGGGAGCGTTTCGGTCTGGGCAAATGGCTCGTTGTAATGCAGGTGGCTCTATCGATGGTTGTCCTTGCCGGCGCAGGCCTCCTGTTGCGAACACTGAATAAGCTGCACAGCATCGACCCCGGCTTCGATACGCACAACATTCTCCTGTTCTCAATCGATCCAGAGCTGGCTGGATACAACAAAAGACAGATATCCGATCTCTACGCAACCCTGCAAAGGCGGCTCGACGCACTTCCAGGAGTGGTGGATACCAGCTATTCCTCGGACGCCCTCCTCGACGGAGGGTTATGGACTGAAGATGTGCGAGTCGAAGGGCAGGCACACAAGAACACGGTGGAGTCGCAGATGCTCTCCGTCGGTCCGGAATACTTCGAAACGATGAAGATCCCGTTGATGGATGGGCGCTTCCTGGGGAAATCGGACATGAGGGGCACGCAACTTGCGGCTGTGGTAAATCGGCAGTTCGTGCGAAGGTTCACGGGAGGGAGGAATCCGATTGGACTACACTTCGGCGGCACAGATGCGAAAGACCCGCAATGGCAGATTATCGGAGTTGTTGGCGATACCAAGTACGCAACGCTGCAGAAGGCTGACGCGCCTACGGCATACGTGCCGCTGACGGCTGGCGGCGCCACCTTTGAGTTGCGAACGGCATTTTCACCCGTCGGGCTGATGCCCGCAGTGCGAAACGTGGTGCATGAGGTGGACAACAATATTCCCGTCATTCGCATGAGAACGCAGTCCGACGCGATTGATCGATTGCTGTTCAATGAACGATTAGTGGCGCGACTGTTTGGCATGTTCGGAGCACTGGGGCTGATACTCGCCTGCATCGGCCTGTATGGGCTGCTCTCATTCGACGTGTCGCGGCGGACGCGTGAGATCGGTGTTCGAACAGCGCTCGGGGCGCAGCGCCGCGATGTATTGCTTCTGGTTCTGAGGCAGGGATTTGTGCTAGTCGTGGTAGGAGTCACGCTGGGTGCAGCTGTGGCGATGGTTGTGACGAGGCTACTCGGAAGTCTGCTTTATGATGTACGGCCGACTGACCCTTTCACGTTTGCGATTACAGCTGTCCTCCTGATTGCTATCGGTCTGATTGCCTGTTCGCTACCTGCTGGTCGTGCGACCCGCGTGGACCCAATGACGGCACTCCGCTGCGAGTGATCCGAAGCTCCTGGGGGGAAATTTCGTAACTTGTGTTGCGTGCCGGAGAAACCATCGCGTGAGAGAACCAACCGGGTCAAGCACGCGTCGAACCCCTTATGCTGCATTGAGCATCGACAACGCAGTTTCGAGTTGCGGATCGTGCTCCTCAAGCGCCGCTTCATACGACCAGTCCACGGGGACGTCAGGCGTGATTCCTTTGCCTTCGATTCGAACCCCGTTCCAGCTCGTAAATGCCGCCACTGGAAGTACGAGGGTGTATTCGTGCCCGATTTTGATGCCGGACCGCGATACAAGCCGGCCTGCAGTACGACTGCCGACGATTGTGGCAAGGCGATTTTCCTGCGCAAACTGAGCCAGCATCTCAGCGGCTCCTGTGGAGTGCTCGTTCACCAGAATCACGACTCGGCCGTGAAAGCGGCGCTTGCCGAGGCCTTCGGTGACGAGCGCGATGGATCTCTTTTTGGCGAATTTGAGGGCCAGGGGCAACAGTTCGAACTTGAACCGGGGAATGTGTCCGAAACGCGGCAGCCTTTCCTTGTCATACCCATGTTCGGCCATGGGGCGGTCGAGGCTGAACCCGATTGGCGTCTTGCCCGGGGTAAGGTAGCTCATGATGCGGAGCCCGCCGATTCCGCCGCCAGGATTTCCCCGTAGGTCGATGAGAAGGCCGTCGGCGCTTTGGAAGGTGCTGTCGAAAGCTGCCGACACTTCGTTGGCGAAGTCGATGCCGATATAGCCGGGGAAGAGACTCACCTTCAGGTTTGCAATCGATTTCTGAATCAGCGAGGCTGCGACGCTCCGCGGCTCGGAGTACGGATTGGATTTGTACTTCGGCTTTTTGGTTCGGAGATCGATGTGGACGGAGCGCCTTTCACCCGCCCGCGAGACCGTGATCTCAGTCTCTCGATCCATTTCGAACGCCGGCGAGTGGGGAGGTTCCGCTTCGCGCCCCGCGACCGCGATCAGGAGATCCGCCGGCCTAATCGCCGCCCGCTGTGCAACACCGCCGGGCAGAACGTCTTGGAAGGCCCAGCGCAGACCTTCAGTCGGCGTAAAGACAGCGCGGAAGCTGGCATTGATGCTGCTGCGCGGCGTCACGGCCGTATGCGGGCCGAGAATGCCCAGCCCGCTGGACCCGAGCTCATCCAGCATATTGGCCACTGCGGCCTCAAATGCTGAATCAGAATCGGCGTTGACAATCATCTGCCGGTGATTCGCAACGATTTCCTTCCAGTTTTTGCCGTTGAACTGCGGATCGTAGAACTTCTCCTGAACGTTTTCCTCAATTCGTTGAAGCAGTTCTTCCCGGTCCGATCGCGTGAGGGTCATGGGGGAATCCTCCGGGGGTTAGATCGTGCCGTTGGGGTCTCCGACCAGTTCGAAGCTGGCCCAATAGTAAGGTTTGACTCCTTCTTTGATCAATTCGCGCTGGGCGTCGCGAAGGGCTTCGCCTTTCGATTCGCCTTTGCCAAGGCGAGCATAGAACTCGGCCATGAGGTGTTCGGTGGTATGGTCCTCAAGCTCCCATAGCGTCGACACGACGGAGTCAGCGCCGGCTTCAATGAAAGCGTTCACGATGTTGTCGACGCCCTCCTCTCCAACCGGACCTACGCCTGTATCGCACGCAGAGAGTGTGACAAGCCGCGCGTCCAGATGCAGGTTTCGGATTTGCCGGACCTGCAACATGCTTTCGTATAGATTCTTGTGCTCCGGCGCGAATACGAGCGCCGATTGGTCGGGGTAGTCGGTGTTGACATAGCCATGCAGGGCCAGGTGAAGGACGTTGAATCTGGAAAGCGGCAGATTCTTGAACCGCCTTGCCGTAGCGTCCCCACCGAGGAGGAGAGTGCTCGGTTTGGGAAGATCAGATGCGATCGTTTCGACCTCGGTCTTGCTCTCCGGTAGCGGTTTCAGGCTTGCTTCGCCGAATCCGGAGAAAAGGCGAAACACCGGTCCCTCGACCTTTGCCTCTTTGGTCCACGCGGCCACGCCCAGATAGGGCAGCGGAGGATCGGCATCCACCGCCCGTTTGTTCTCCAGGATCGAAAAGACGGTCGCCGATGGAGAGGTTGCAATCGTGTGGCTCTCGACGAGGGGAACGCCACTGTCTGTGACGGCGCCAAACGGGAGGAGATCCAGTTCTCCGTCAGGCACAAGGATCAGGGTTGAGTGATCCCGATACTCGGGTATCTTGCCCAGGAGTTCACGAAAGAGGGTACCGCCGAGAGTTGAATTTGCGTGCTGATTCTGAATACTCGCGCGATATTGGTTGGCGTCGGCTTCGATCCTGGTTCTCGCATCAAGTTCGTAGGCTCGTGCGGAATTATGAGTCACAGCGAGCGCATAGGAGCGGGGATCAGCGAGAACGTACTCCACGAATAGTTCGTTTTTAGCGAGATCTGATTCGAGGCGGTGGAGGCTGACCGGATGTTCGATGGTGGCCGATGCCAAAGACCGCTGGTCGAGCGCTGGCTCGGAGTCCTGGACCTGTTTCGATAGTTCCTGTCCGGTGGCTGGGTTGTCGGTGTCAAGAAGCGCCACGTTCAGCACGCTCAGATGCCGCTCGGCAGGCGTGGGTGCGTGTGGCGCCGGATAGGCGTGATGTTCCAGTGCCTGTGCCTCGATCCGCCCGCGCGCTCCCTCCAGTATCCGCAGGGCCTGATCGTAATCGTGTTCGCGGCACTTCAAAACAAAATAGCCGGCGTAGACCTCGCCCGTTTCGGTGAGTAGAAGCCGCTCGACAAAGGGAGTTGGGACATTCTCAAGCAGGGAGTCGATCAAAAGTGCGCTCTTGCGGTAGAGGGCACCGGCCTGATCCTCATGCCCCAGCATAGCGAGAATGCGAGCTTTAATCGCAAGGTCGCGGGGAACGAAATACAGCTCATCGGAAATCCGCTTGTTGGCATCGATCGCTTGATCAATCGAGGAAAGCGCGGCATTGAGGTTCTTCTGGTGTACATATGCGTCGGCGAGTCCTCCCGCTACCTGCGTAACGCCACGCCAATAGTCGAGCTGAGTCGCGAGAGAAAGGGCCTGTTGGAAATCTGCGATCGCGTTATCCCACTGGCCAATGTCCTCATAGACGCTCGCTCTCGACGTGAGGATTTGGTAGTAGTGGCCTTTGAGAGATGGACTCGGGATCTCGGCAAGGGCCTGGTTCGCCAGCGTCAGTGCTTCCTGGTAGCGGTGGAGACCGCGGAGAGCATCTATCTTCGAGGAGATCGCGACTGCAGGGTAGGCGACGGCCGGATGGGCGCGAGCGATAGTAATGGCGTCATTGAGAGGGGTTAGTCCCTGCTGGTAACGGTGCATTTCAACCAGACCCGCCCCATAGAGGCTGGCATACCGCACTTGGGCCGGAATGTCGTGAGCGACCTTCGCCACGCCCCAGGCCGTGAGAACATCCCTCTTCGCGGTCGTCGTGTCGCCAAGGAGGAATGCAGCAATTCCTTCTTCGCCTAGCGCACGAGAAGCAAGAAGGAAATGACCGCGGTCTCGCGCGAGATCGGCAACCTGGCTCCAGGTTTGGCGCGCAAGGCTCGCATCGTAGTTGTTCTCGATCATGCCGCGCACTTCGAGAATCCGCAGTCGGGTCTCAGCATCGGCTGCCGCGGGCTCTTTCAGATCCTGTGTGAGGGCATAGATCGTGTCTGAGAGGCTGGCGGACTCAGCCCCAGCCGGGATCTGGCTGACCTGCGCGTAGAGCGCTTTCGGCCCGTTGCGCTCGGCAGAGTACTTGACTTCTGCTTGATGGTAGAGGGGTGCGGCGGCAAACCACTGGCCGTTCCATGTAAGGTCGTCGGCGCGCTGCAGGAGCGCGTCGGCACTGTCTGAGTCGATCCGCCGCCGGATGCGGTAACGAACAAACGTGACTACCAGAATGATCGCGACCGTACACGTGACAAGGACGGCAACGGATTGGGTGCGCTTGGGGGAAAACCGCATCGCAATCCTCGCTGGGCCGGTCGAACAGGTTGAGTCAACTATAGCGTTAATACGGGGCAGCCTCAAGCAAACGGGGCCTTAGAGCAAAAAGTCCCATCTGTCTAAACACCAATTCCCGGTTGCAAACATCGCTCGACTTGCGGGACGCGCTCACATCGCGCACCGGCCCACTAGGGCTTCTGAATGACCTTGAATCAGGTCCGGTGCACGGGTAACTCGGGTTCCCTCCCAAGAATGGGAATAGACCAAAGCCTCTTCGCGCTGTTAAGCACGCCCGCTTCAGGCGGATTTTTGGCATAGGCGGTCGGAACCTGCAAAGGCTCTCCGCTTTGCTTCGACCGCCACGTGGCGCTTGCGGCGGCCCTGACAGAAACTCCTCGCCCATGCCTGCCGCAAGTGCCATGAAGCGGGAGCACTCAAGAAGGGAAATTCGGGTTTCGGCAGTGCTTCCGTTCATGGACGGTAATTCGCTCGCCAGCGGGCAAACAGGAGCACTCACATGTCAGCAACATCGCCAACGCTACTGGCCGGGACCGGAGCAACCGCCAGGTCGCACCGCACAGGAAGATGCGGCGATCCGGAAATCAATCGCTCTACAGTAGCGCACCACGCAGAATATATTCGTCCATCACGAAAAAGTGCGTATAATGGATTCGGAGGTGAGAATGCAGACCGCAACTCATTCCGAAGGACTCGTAGTCTGGACCGAACCAAAGGCGCTGGATGAGGCGAAGTCGCTCTTTGCACCCTACGCTCCCCGGTTTCAGACCGTTCCGTGTCACCTGAAGTCCGCACTGGGCAAGGCCCAGGTCAGCGTTCTTTACCTGTCCAGGCCCGAAGAGGATGCCGCGGTCGAGAGCACTCTGGCTACCCTTCGGAATTGCAAGGTATCGACGCTCCTGGTCTACACGCCGCACCATTCGGCCGATTTTGCCTTCCGTGTGGGAACGATGGTCGGCCGGCAGAAGTTCGCCGAGGCGGAATGGGCCTTCAACTGGCCTCACCTCAGGCAACTCCTGAAGGCGCGGAACATCCGTGCCCATGCTCAACCCAAAGGGGGCGAGAAGTCGATCTTCGAACTCGGGAGTGCTCGGCAACGGCTTGGACTGAGCCAGGAACAACTGGCGAACGCCCTGAACGTGACCGCTCGCACGGTGCAGAACTGGGAAGCGGGCAAAGGAACCGGCCAGATGTATAAGAAGACCCGTGATCTCCGCGAATTGCTGTTCCGCATGGATGACTACGTAGTGGCGCCCAAGGAGAAGGAATGGCTTTCTTCGCCCCTTGAAGCCTTCGCAGGACAGACTCCCCAGGAATTGATCGCCGATGGACGTATCCGCGATCTCGTCGTAGAGTTCGACAGGTTGCGGGAGGGACAGCCAGTGTGACGTTCAGTGTGAAGCAGCAGAGGGCAATCAAGCGCTGGATAAGCCGAGTTGCCCCCATCGAGGGGCTGTTCTTCCGCAGCGTAGAATACCGCTACATGGATCCAGTGGACGTCCTGAGCGGGGCGGGAGCTCGGACCTACGGAGGGCGATTTGCTCCCATCGGCACCCGGGCGGTTTACCTGTCAGCGACCGACGCAGGAGCGAGCAAGGAAGTGACCGCACGCAAGTCGAGGCTTGGGGGCGTCGGCCAGATCAGCGTCGAAAAATATCCTCGGGTTGTGTACGCGGTCGCCGTCGATTTGAAGAAATCGCTCAACCTTTCCACTCTTGGATCGTCGCAGGTTGCCGAAGCGATCAGGGCTGCCTGTCTGGATAAGGATGACTTGACCACTTCGATGGCTTTGGCCCGCGAACTCATCTCCGCCGGAATCCAGGGCCTTGTGTTCCCGAGCACTGTTGGCGGTGACGACAATCTGGTGGTCTACCGCGTGAACTGCGGCCGAAATGCGCTCTCAATTCAGAACGAACGGGAAGTGATCGATCAAGTCCGGCGGATCGCCGGCAGATACAAATGACTAACGAAGCCCTGGCGGATTCCTTTTGTGAAAGGATGCAGCGCTGATTCCGTACAATCGATCCACTGGCCACTTGCTTATCGGTGTTGGCCACATCTGCCGCACCCGACCCTAGCCCATCAAAGAGAGACCACGAAATCGCACATCTCTGCGGTTTTTCCGATCCCGCTTGCAACGAACACGCAGCCGTGTTCCTCCATCTGGGTTCCAGCAGTATTTGACCGAACTGCTATTCCGGGGTACGTTCTCTCCGAAGTGGAGAAGCACCATGCAGGCGAACGAGAGCCTGAATTGGGGCGACGCGGATTTTTCAGGCATGAAAGAACGATGCGAAGTTGGCCGCTCGACGCAACTCGACGGTGACAAAGCGAGGAGCAATTGTTCCTCGGCAGACAGCAAAGAGGGGACTAAAGCTGCTGGCCAATTGCTGGACATTCGTCTGCAAACGAGGTGTTCGGGTGCAAATGAGAGTGCCTTAACGCAAACAAAATAAAGGAAGCATCGATGGGCGCAAACAGAACCAGTTTTTTAGCAAACCGCCGCCTTCAGCCTCTCGGCCATCTCTCCGGCTCGGTTGTGGTCAGTATAGCGGAAGAGGGTGGGCGCGGGTGGGGAAATCGGGGACAGAGCGGATTCTGGCCGGGGCGTGGATCTCCATGGCAGGCGATCGCGGAGCGGAAGCCGACCCGCGTCGGGCGAACAGGAGGGGGATCTGGACGGAGTAAGGCGATTTGAACGGAGTCAGAGGACGGGCACAGCTGGTCCGCGGATGAACACGATGTCTCTGTCGGGGCGAACGGGGGTGCCAAGAGAGATGCGGGCTGGTCATCCTGAAGGGGGAGGTGCCATCGACAAGAAGGTGGCTCGCGGGTGAAGATGGGAGCCTCCCCCGGGAACGTAAAAAGGAATCCATCACGAAACGGGAACCCCACTGTTGGGCGGAGCGCATCCAACCCTCGGTGACGGCAGTCACAGCGAACATGGAGACTAATTTTATGGCGAACGAAGTCGGCAAAGACGATCGGATGGTGGTGGGATATTTTGCAGACGGCGCAAATGCGTCTCGGGCGATCCACGAGTTGATTGACGAGGGATTCAGCGCCTCGGAGATAGGAGCGGCTTTCCGCACCCGGCAGATGGGCGCGGGTACAGTTGCGGATGCGGGAGAAGTGGCGGACACGGCTGGGGGCGCGATGACAGGGCGCACAGAGGTGAATCCGGCTGTTTCGGGATCGGTCGGCGGGGTAGCATCGCACGATGAGGCGGTGACGCCGGCAGGTCTGGCGCCTGGTTCGGGGAATGCCTTTCCCGGGGCATCGCGGCCGGGGCCAATTCCGGGCGGCGAACTGCCGCGGACGCTGCCGCACGACCTGCCGAGCACGCTGGCTTCGGACCTGCCCAGCACGCTGCGCGACGAAGCTCCGGTACAGCCGGCGGCATCAACGGTAGTGACGGAGGAGAGCCGCGCGGGCCGCGATGAGAGCTGGTGGGAGCATGTGAAGCACGCCTTCGGCGGCGCGAAGATCGAAGCCGGACCGCGGCTGGCCAGTAACTCCAGCCAGAAATTCGGAACCGGCGAGGGGCACCTGGATCTGTATCCGCAGCACGACTACTCGGAGCCGTCGTTTGAATCGTCATTTGTGGGCATGGGACTGGGGCCGGTCGAGGCGCGCACGCTGAGCGGGGAACTAAGCCGCGGCGGCGCGGTGGTGACTGTGAATGCCACGCAGCGGGCATCGCTGGCGGAGGCGATTCTGGAACGGAACCATGGGCGGGTGCGGATGGAAACGACCGCGGACGCAGCGCGGGCGGCGGACCTGCAGTCGCGGGTCGAGGTCTACGGATCGATGCGCGACTACTATGGACACGAACGGGATCTGCGCAGGGCCTCCTGAGCGAGCCTGGGGCAGTCGTTGAGAGAACGCCGCCGAAATTTTCGGTGGCGTTTTCGCTTTTCAGGGGAAGAGAAGCAGGATAAATAGAGAAGCAGGATCCATTCCGGTTCGTGCAGGGGACGGCGAGGGCTTCCGATCGAAAACTCAGCTCAGCGAAGACGAGGGGTGCGGCTGCTGCCGCTGGTGGCGGCGACCTATTTCATGGTGTCGGGCGGCCCCTACGGGATTGAGGACATTCTCGGCGCCGGGTACCTAAAAGGGCTGATCATCCTGCTGGCGCTGCCGCTGCTGTGGAGCTTTCCGACGGCGCTGATGATCGGGGAGCTGGCGAGCGCGCTGCCGGAAGAGGGCGGCTTCTATGTGTGGGTGCGGCGGGCGCTGGGGCCTTTCTGGGGCTACCAGGAGGCTTGGCTTTCGCTGACGGCCAGCATCTTCGACATGGCCATTTATCCGACGCTGTTTGTGTTGTACCTGGGGCGGTTGTTTCCGGCGCTGACGGCGGGCTGGCATGGAGCGGCGTGGGAGCTGGCGCTGATCGCCGTGTGCTGCGTGTGGAATTTGCTGGGAGCTCCGGCGGTGGGCGATGGATCGATGGGGCTGTTTGTGCTGCTGCTCTCGCCTTTCGTCGTGTTGGTGGCGGTGGCTGCGTGGCACGGAGCGCATCTGGCGGGGCATACGGCGTGGCGCGCGCCGGGCGATGGAGCAGGGCTGAGCACGGCGATTCTGGTGGCGATGTGGAACTACATGGGCTGGGACAACGCCTCGACGGTGGCGCGGGAGGTGGAGGCGCCGCAGCGGAACTATCCGCGGGCGATGCTGCTGAGCGCGGGGATTGTGGCGGTAACCTATCTGATTCCGCTGGCGGCGGCGGCATGGGCGGGGATTCGGACCGAGCAGTTCAGCACGGGCTCGTGGGCGGAGGTGGGGCGCTCGCTGGCCGGGGAGTGGCTGGGCGTTGCGATTGTGGCGGGAGGAACGCTGACGGCGCTGGGGATGTTTGGTGCGCTGACCATGTCATACGCGCGGCTGCCTATGGTGCTGGCCGAAGATGGGCTGCTGCCGGGAATTCTGGCGAGACGGAACAGCCGGGGCGTGCCATGGGCAGCGGTGCTGGCGTGCGCCGCGGCGTGGGCGCTGGCGCTGCGCTTCAGCTTTGAGCGGCTGATCTCGCTGGATCTGATTTTGTACGGCGCGAGCCTGATTTTGGAGTTTGTGGCGCTGGTGGCGCTGCGGCTCCGCGAGCCGGAGCTGAAGCGGCCTTTCCGCGCGGGGAATCTGGTCTGTGCCTGCGCGATTGGAGCGGCGCCGACGGGACTAATTGTGTACGCGATGTTTGCGTCGCGCCACGAGCGGATGGCCGACATGCCGGCGCTGCTGCTGGGTGCGCTGATTGCGGCGATGGGGCCGCTGTGCTTCCGGTTCTCGAAGCTGGCGTGGACGCGGGAGGAGCCAGCTTCGGCGGCGGCGGACTGAGGGGCTCAGAATCAGGGAAGGGGCAGGCAAGTGGAATCCCACATCTGCCGACTGCGGACAGAGCCATTCGACTCAACCGGTGTGGCGATCAGAAGTTCGTAGCATAAATCGGGAAGAACAACCGCAGATTCTTCGCTCACCACCCCCAAACTGAAAGACGTTTGGGGATCGGTTCGCTCGGAATGACAGCCGTTTCTATGTCCTGTAGTTGCAACTCAGGACACTCGCTCGATACCTCGCTCAGGCGAGGTCGTGGGGCACCCGGCTTATTTGTCGGCAGAAGCCTCGATCAGCTTTTTTCCGTTGGCCTCGGCGAAGTTGCGCGCGGCATACATGACCCGATCACGGGCGACTGCGGCGTCGTGCCATCCCTTGATTTCGACGCGTTTGCCTTCGAGATCTTTATAGATGGAAAAGAAGTGAGTGATCTCCTTGAGCATGTGGGGATAGATCTCGGAGTAGTTCCACACATCGGTGTAGCGGGGATTTTTGCGGCCGACGGCGAGAACCTTTTCGTCGAGTACGCCCTGGTCGAGCATTTCGAGCAGGCCGATGGGGCGGACCTGCATGACGCAGCCGGGAAAGCTGGGCGCGTCGACCAGAACCAGGACATCGAGCGGATCGCCGTCGTCGGAGAGGGTGGAGGGGACGAAGCCGTAGTCGCCGGGGTAATGGACGGGCGAGTAGAGGTTGCGATCGAGGCGGAAGACGTGGAGCTGCTTGTCGTACTCGTATTTGTTGATGCCCTCGGCGGGGATCTCGATGACGACGTTAAAGACTTCGGGCGCTTTATCGCCAACCGGCAGTTCCAAATAATTAATCATGGCTGAATTCAGTCTCTCTCAAGCGTTGGATGAGCGGGGACGGCCGGATGCCGAGCGGGGCGGGGCCTGGATTTATAATCGGTCACAATGAAGGCTCATGTCTACGTCACTCTGAAGAAAACGGTGCTGGACCCGCAGGGCCAGGCGATCCACAACGCGCTGCGTAAGATGCGGTACGAGGGAGTGGCGGATGTGCGGCAGGGAAAGCACTTCGAGCTGACGCTGGAAGATGGAATTGCGGAGCCGGCGGCGCGCGCCGAAGTGGAGCGCATTGCGCGCGAGGTGCTGACCAATCCGGTGATTGAGGAATATACGTTCCGCCTGGAGTAGAGACGGCGGGGAGAGCGAGCGCGGGGCGAGGAGTGCAGCGCACACGACGGAAGTGTCTCCAGTCAACGGGTGTCTCCGGTGAACGAAAGGACTAAAGAACAGGAATCCCGCGTGCTCGGGATATTCTGAACCCACTATGTGCGGCATTGTCGGATACGTCGGACGAAGGAAAGAAGTGGTCCCGGTGATCATCGAGGGGCTGCGGCGGCTGGAATACCGCGGCTACGATTCGGCGGGGATTGCGGTGGGCGGCAACGGCGACGGGCTGCAGCTGCGGCGCGCGCCGGGTAAGCTGCGGCGGCTGGAAGAGGCCATTCGGGAGCGGCCGCTCGAGGGCACCTTCGGCATCGGCCACACGCGCTGGGCGACGCATGGACGGCCGACAGAGGAGAATGCGCATCCGCATCGCGACTGCAGCGGGCGGCTGGTGGTGGTGCACAACGGGATTGTGGAGAATTACCTCGCGCTCAAGCATGAGCTGACGGCGTCGGGGCACAAATTTGTCACCGAGACGGATACAGAAATCATCGCGCACCTGATCGAGCAGGAGCTGGCGACGGCGAAGCGCGAGGGCAAGGCGATTCCGCTGGAAGATGCGGTGCGGCGAGCGGTGCGGCGGCTGACGGGGGCTTTTGCCATCAGCGTGCTGTCGGCCGATGAGCCGGAGAAGATTGTGGCGGCGCGCAACGGTCCGCCGGTGATTGTGGGCGTGGGCGAAGGAGAATATTTCGTGGCGTCGGATGTGCCCGGGGTTCTGCATCACACGCGCGATCTGTATTTCCTGGCCGATGGCGACATGGCGATCCTGACCTGCGCGGGGGTGACGCTCACCGATTTTGACGGCAGCCCGATCGAGCGGCCGCTGCAGCATATCCAGTGGGATCCGATCCAGGCGGAAAAGGGCGGTTACAAGCACTTCATGCTCAAGGAAATTTTTGAGCAGCCACAGGCCATCCGGGATACGACGCTGGGACGCATTTCGCTTGATACCGGCAGGGTGTTTCTGGCGGAGATGAAGATTCCCGACGCTACATTGCGCGAGGCGCGGAACATTCATATTGCCGCCTGCGGGACGAGCTGGCATGCGGCGACGGCAGGGAAGTTCATGATCGAGCGGCTGGCGCGCATGCCAGTGGAGGTGGACTACGCCAGCGAATTCCGTTATCGCGATCCGATCGTCGATCAGAAGACGGTGGGGCTGCTGATCACGCAGTCCGGGGAGACGGCGGATACGCTGGCGGCGCAGCGCGAGATGATCGCGAAGGGCGCGCCGACGGTAGCGATCTGCAATGTGGTGGGCGCGATGATCATGCGCGAGGCGCATGGAACGATCTATACACACGCGGGGCCGGAGATCGGCGTCGCTTCCACCAAGGCGTTTACCTCGCAGCTGGTGGCGCTGTTTTTGTTCGCGGTGCATCTGGCGCAGGTGCGTGGGCAACTCGGCGAGGCAGAGAGCCAGCACCTGTTTGAAGCGCTGAACCTGCTGCCGGGCAAGGTGGAGGAGATTCTGCGCACAGTGGATGGCGAGTGCGAGCCGCTGGCGCGGTTGTTTTCGGGCGCGCGGGATTTCCTGTTTCTCGGGCGCGGCATTCATTACCCGATTGCGCTGGAAGGCGCGCTGAAGCTGAAGGAAATCTCTTACATTCACGCGGAGGGCTATCCCGCGGGAGAGATGAAGCATGGGCCGAATGCGCTGATCGATGAAACGCTGCCGGTGGTGGTGCTGGCCACAAAGGACGAACAGAATCGCGATTCGGTGCTGCGCTACGAGAAGACGTTGTCGAACATACAGGAAGTGACGGCGCGCTCGGGGCGGGTGATTGCGGTGGCTACCGAGGGTGATGAGCAGATCCGGCAACTGGTGGAACACGTGCTGTATGTGCCCAGCGCTCCAGAGCTGCTGCTGCCGGTGCTGGATGTGGTTCCGCTGCAGCTGCTGGCGTATCACATCGCGGTGCGGCGAGGATGCGACGTGGATCAGCCGCGGAACCTGGCGAAGTCGGTGACGGTGGAATAGGCCGGCCCTCGTCAAAGAGGAAAGACCGCGGTATCTCGGCCCAGCGTGACAATCTTCTCTTCGCGCACCCCGATGCGCTGAATCCTGACTTTCCTGCCGGGCAGCGTTCTGCCCTGCGGATCATAGCTGAGAGTCAGGTTGCGGGTGTTGTCATCCCAGCTGCATTCGATTCGAGTGAACTCTCCGTTGCGATAGCGGAAGCTGATTCCGTCATCCTCATACCAGCTAAACCGGCCCGACGCGCCGGGATAGATCCGTAGCGTTACCGGTTCATCGCTCGGCTGCGCGGCATATTGCCGGACCGGCCCCATGGGAATGATGGCTCCTGCGCGGACATAGAGCGGCAGGATCGCGAGATCGATGTTGCGCGTTCTTCGGCCATTGCCTTCAACGCGCTCGTTGGTCCAGAAGTCCCACCAGGAGCCGGCCGGCAGATAGGTCGAGCGCTGGGTCGCGCCCTGTTCCACGACCGGCGAAACCAGCAGATGATCGCCCCACATATATTGGTCGTCCAGAAGTGCGGCCTGCGCATCGCGGGGAAAGGCAATGCAGAGAGCACGCATGACAGGCAGACCAGTCCTGTGGGCCTGGTCGACAGTGGAATAGAGGTAGGGCAGGAGCTGATAACGGAGTTCGAGATACTTGCGGCAAATGCCTTCGACCTCGGGGTTGTGCAGATCCTGCGCGGGAGGCCAGTTGGCTAAGTGCTCGGCTCCTTCGAGAGGTCCGGGGGTTCCAAGATTCCAGCCCCAGGGCAGACGGAGTTTCCACGCCCGCCCATGGGAACGAAAGAGCGGACAGAAAGCACTGAACTGAAACCAGCGCACATAGAGTTCAGGAGTGAGTTCCTCGGTAGGAACGAAGCCGCCGGTGTCCGTGCCCCAGTAAGGAATGCCGCAAAGTCCCACATTGATGCCGTTCGTCACCTGTGCAGCGAGCGTCTTCCATGCAGAGTCGATGTCTCCCGACCAGATCCACCCGAAGCGTTGTACGCCAGCATAGGCATTGCGGTGCAGAGCAAACGGCCTGCGATCCGGATGCGCCTGGAGGGGACCATCCCAGTACATCTGATTGCGTTCGAAACGCGCATCGACGGGGAGCAGATCGCCTTCGTCAGGCCACCAGCCATCCGCTCCTGCGTCTTCGACGGGAAGGTGTTTTGCCCAGTGAGGAGCCGCATCTCCAGGAGACTCGGCAGCCGAACCTATATCCGTGACGGTTCCATGAAAGTCGTAGGGAGGCACGACATGCAGCGCTACATGAAAATTCTGCCGGTGCAGCTCGTCGAACATCTGCTGCGGATCGGGAAAAACATTGGCATTGAAGGTGAAGGAGCCGTGTCCGGTATTCCATCCTGAAGGACAGAAGCCGGTGCCCAGATAAATGAGCGCGTCGCAGGGAAGGTTCTTCTCGCGGAAGGTCTGCGCGATCCCAAGGACTTCGTCGCGGCTGGCCAGCGTACGGTGGGACTGCTGATAGCCGAGAGCCCAGAGCGGCGGCAGGTGCGGGTAGCCGGTGAGATCGGCATAGGCGCGCAGCAGGTCGGAAGGCGTGTCGCCGAGAAGGAGGTAAACATTGCGGGTGGACGTCGCGACCGGCGAGCGAACGATGCCCGTTTCGCCGGTAAGATCGAACATTCCGAAAGGCTGTCCGATGAAGATGCCCCATCCTTCGAGGCTGAGAAGCCACGGAATGGGAACGCGCGTGCCGAACGCAGCCAGGTCGGGAGAATGCTGTCCGTTGATCATCGGGTCGCTGGTCCCCCGGCGGTCGAGGGGATGGACGCCTTCGCCGAGGCCGAAGAGCGGTGCATTGCCGATTCTGAACCGCACGGCTGTGCTGTCGGTATCGAACTGGATTTCCTGGCGGAGCTGCTGTGTTGCATCGGTGACCGCGATGCGCAGCGGGTCTTCGCGGAGCCGGATGCTGTATCTGCCCCAGGAAATGGTTGCGGCGCTGCCGATTGTTCCTTGTTCGAGCGGAGCAGCTTGATTGCTTTCGAGGACCCCCAGCTCATGCTGCGCGGGAGGAGCATTGTTGGGGGCTATGCTGATGCGCAGAATTTCAGGAGTGATGGCAGTCAGGCTCAGGTCGAGACTTCCGGGCTGAGCAGTGCCGGGGTTGACGCGTGCTGCTGCGCGCAGGGGCCTCGAGAGCAGCAACTGCGCGAAGCTCGCTCCTGCGCCACCGAGTATGGATCTCCGTGTGAGGGCTGCGGTCATTCGCTCTTTACCTCCGGATATCGAGCTGACGTCATTCGCATCACGATCTTGTTAGTGAGCGACTTCGTCCTTCAATACATAGCCACGGGCATCTTTTTGTTGCTCTGCACTTTTCGCGCGCAGCTCAGCCAGACGTTGCGCCAGCTGTTTCACCTCGGAGGTTTGGCCGAGATGGCGCCTCGCCATCATCTCCTGAAAGATTGCCGTTTGATCGGCGGGATCGATCTTCAGCGCGGCCTCGGCCTGAGTGATCGCGCGATTCGGCTGATTGGCTCGAAGGTAAAGTTGCGCGAGCAGATCGCGGGCTGGTTGAACCAGGCTCAATGGCGACCGAGCGCTCGGCAGCAGCAATCGCGAGATTCTCGTCGGCTGACTGCGATTGAGCAAGCGCTTCGGCATAGAGATACTGCAGCAGTCCGTCCTGTGGATGCTCTCGTGCCTGCTCCTCAAAGAGCTTCAGCGAAGCGTCAAACTGGTGCTGCTGACTCTGCATGATGCCGATGGCGTCCATGGCAAGAGAGAGCTGAGACTCCAGCCGGTGCGCCTGCCGGAAGTCATCGATGGCCTTATCAAACTGGGAGAGTTGTACTTCCAGAACCCCGCGCGCAAGATAGAGCCGGGCAGCATCGGGCAGCTCTGTAAGGCCGGCATTGAGCATGTCGATGCCCACCAGAGCCGAATTGTGAGTAAACGAAAGCTCAGCGAAGCGGAGGTAATTGTCCGGATTCTTTGGTTCACGCAGAATGGCCTGTCGCAACAGCTGAACGGCCTGCGGCGTATCGCCGGCATCTTCGGCCAGTCTCGATCCGAGTTCCAGCGGAGCCTCTTCGCTGCCGCCCGTCAGCAGCGGTTGCAGCGTGGCGAGCGCAGCTTTGGGATCGTGCAGCCTGGACTGGATAATCGCGAGGTTGTAGCGCGCTGTGTCGTCGGGATGCTGATCGAGAACCTGCTGATAGTTCTGCGCGGCGGTGCGATCGTCGCCGGTGCTCGCGAGGCAGAAGGCATAACCCTCCTGCAGCTGCGGATGCGCAGCGAAGAGGGCGCGGCTGGCATCGAAATGGGGAAGAGCTGCCCTGCAATTCTCTTGGCCGCGATCGACTGCCGCCAACATGGCGTGTGTGGTGACGTCGTTGGGTCGGAGCGCCAGAATCCGCTGCAGTAACTCTGCTGCATCAGGCTGCTTCTCCGCGTAGGCGATCTGCGCCGCCCCTTCGAGCGCCAGAAGATTGTCGGGGCAGGTCTTCAGAGCTTCTTCGAAGGCCTGTTTGGCTGCGTCGGGGCGTCTCATTCCGTTCAGCGCGAGCCCGCTGAGCGAGAGCAGCCGGCAGTCGTGCGGGTGAGCGGCCAGCAATTGCTGGGCGGCCTGTTCGGCGGCTTCAAATTGCTGAGCGCGGAGCAACTCAACCACCTGGGCGCTCTCGGGCGAAGACTGGGCCTGAACGGCGAAGCTTCCCAAAAGCAGGAGCAGCGCTGCGGCTGCGGTTGACGCGAACGTCAGGGGAAGGGTCCTCAGGCGTTTCGGAAATCGGTTCGGGTCAGAGGCAGATCCTGCTGGCAAGCGGGCATTCTCCATGAGGCGTCGAGGCCTGCATGATCAGGCCTCAAGCTCGAATATACGGAATCCACACCTGCATTTCTGATGGCTCGCGATTGGCCCAGGCATAATACGGAATCAATTTCAGGGTCGCCGGACTGGCTTCGGGCTGCGGCGCATCGGCGGCATAGTACAGAGATCTGGAGGGAGGGCCGTCTTCCTGGCTTCCCTGATGGTCGAGCACCATGACTCCGTTGAGGAGTGACGGATCGTAGTGAGCGCTGGTGGGTCCGGCGGAATTTACGGAGAAGCCGGCCAAATTTCGCTGCTGCGGGCGGCTGGGCTGATCCAGTCCCTCCATGCAGAAGACGATGGGCCCGCGCTGGAACGCGACTCTGCCGGTATTCTCGGTCACCGCCGGATTGGCGCGGAGGATCTGCGGGGTCATATCGAAGGAGAGCAGGACTTTGTCGCCGGGGGTCCAGCGTCGGCGAATGGGGAGATAGCTGCCAGGCTGCGCTCCAGCGATGCTTTCCCCGTTCACGCGGACAGTGTTGCGCGCGGACCACCCAGGAATGCGCACATAGAGTGCGAACTCCGCGGGAGTCGCCGGACTCACCTGCATCTCGACGTCGCCCTGCCAAGGATATTGCGTTTTCTGCACTACGCGGATGCCATTGCCGTCGTGCAGGCGCCAGTTCAGCTCCGAGTTGTCGTAGAGGTGTACGTAAAGGCCGTCATCGCTGGTGCTATAGAAGTAGCCAGGCAGCGAGGCAAAGGTGCGCTCGAGATTGGGAGGACAGCAGGTGGTGTCGTACCACGGGTTGCGAATCTTACCCTCGGTCAGGTGCCGGTCTCTTGAATCGCCGCTCGGATCAAAGGCGAGCGGATTTCTGTAGCAATACGTCCGGCCGTCGAGCGACATCCCCGAGTTGATGCCGTTATACAGCGCGCGCTCGATCACATCTGTGAACTTCGCATCGCCGGTTGCGGCCAGCATGCGGTAATTCCACATCATGTTGCCGATGGCGGCACAGCTCTCGCCATAAGCGCGGGCATTGGGCAGTTCATAGGGGTCACCGAAAGCTTCACCGGACTCGCGGGCGCCGACGCCTCCGGTGATATAGATCTGATGCTGCGACAAATCGTCCCAGAGAACGTTCAGAGTTTTCCAGTACTCCTGATCGCCGGTCTCGAGGTAATAATCCGTCGCGCCGCAACAGGCATACATGGCGCGGACAGCGTGGCCTTCGAGCCTGGTCCGCGAGATGAACGGAACGCCACAGAACATATATGTAGTCTGGCGAGGATTGAGGGGAATGCGATCGTCGCCCCGCAGGATGTATCCGGCCAGATCGAGATAGTGGCGGTTGCCCGTGGTGCGATACAACTCGATCAGCGACATCTCGATTTCAGGATGTCCGGCGACGATGGGCTTCTGACTCGGTGCAGGACCGTAGTTGGGAAGGAGGAAATCATCGACAAAGCGGATGCCCGCATTGAGGAGGGTCGGATCTCCGGTAGCGCGATACCATGCGATGGAGCTCTGTAGCAGGTGACCGATGCAGTAGAGTTCGTGTCCGGTTTCCTGAGTCGCGGGCAGCATGCGTTCACTGCGACGGTCGCCGTTGTAATAGGTATTCAGATAGCCGCCGGGCTCCTGCGCCGCGGCAACCTGACGAATCATGGTCTCGGCCGTTGAACGCAGTTGCGGCTGGTCGCCGGACTGCAGGGCGAACCCCACTGATTCGAGCCATTTATAAATATCGGAGTCGGAATAGACAGGACCGATCTGCGGGGCATCCGATTTTCCTTCGAGGCGCAGGAAGTTGTTCATGCGCCCATGCTCGATCAGCTCGTCGTGCATGCTGGGAATGCTGGAGTCCACGTTGGTTTGGCGGCGCTTGTGCCAGAAGCCTTCGTTGACTTTGACCGCAGAGACCGGGACGGTCTTCAGGCGGGCGTAAGGCGATTTTGAGAGGTCGAGTACGCCGCTGGTTTTCCAGTCCTCGTTTGGCTTTGTCGTGGGTTGAGAAGGGGCATCGAGGAGGGGCAGGAGATTCGTCCGGCCGCCAATGACGGAAGCACCGGCAGCAGGAACGAGCGAAGCCGCTGAGGCGGCGAGGAAGCGCCGGCGTGTGACTGGTGTGCTCATGGGGAGTCGAAATTCGGTCCAGACCGTTTCTAGTCGCCAGCCAGCAGGATTGTCAAGAGAACGTTTCCCGAGGATCGCTTCCTCCGCGGGGTAAACCGCAGTCAAGGGGCTGAGCGCAGCTCAAACGCTTGCGTGGGCTGGGAGATGTGCTCGAACCGTACTGGAGGGAAAGACTTGACAGCGCGGCGTGCGATCCTGGAGAATTTCTGCCGCATCAGAAATTTAGAGTCAGAAAACGTTTACGATCCAGAGAACCACCGTCTCGCGATTTTCTTTTGGAGGCAAATATATGGTCAGGCGAATCGTCCCGTTGCTCCTTCTGGTTCTTTCGTTCTCGCCCGCGGCACTGGCGCAGTTCAGCGGCTCGATCACGGGCGATGTGCAGGACCCCAGCGGTGCAGCAATTCCTGGCGCGACGCTGACGCTGACCAACGATGGAACCGGCGAAACCAGAACCGTCACCGCCGATAACGGCGGCGTGTACCGCTTCGCCAGCCTCGCGCCCGGAGGCTATCACCTCAGTTGCACGAGCAAAGGATTTTCGACAACCACGCAGGCGGTTGTGCTCGAGACCAATCAGGTGCTGAATGTTCCGGTGAAGATGGTGGTGGGCAATGTGGCGGAAACGGTCAACGTGACCACCACGGCTCCGGTTCTGGATACGGCAGACGATCGCATTCAGGAGACGATATCGACCGGCACGTTGTCGGAGCTGCCCCTGGCCGGGCGCAACATGATCTCGCTGGTGACTCTTGCCCCGGGCGTCACCGGGACGGGCGTAACCTCAAACGGCAGCCCCGGATCGGGACGCGACAATTATTCAACCGAAACCCAGGTAGATTCGAGCGCCAACGGGCAGGGCGCGGTGGGCAACATGTACATCATCGACGGCCTGGATGTGACCAGTTCCATCCGCCCCGGCGTGCTGAACCTGACACCCAATCCGGACACGCTGCAGGAAGTCAACATCCAGACGAACACCTATACCGCCGATTATGGCCGCGGCAGCTCCGTGCAGATGACGATGACGACCAAGTCCGGCACCGACCGTTATCACGGCAATGCCAGCGACTATTTCACGGATCAGGAACTGACCGCGGGGACCGAGTTCACGCACAGCTACGCCCCGTTTCACAGTAATAACTTCTCGGGCACCATCGGCGGTCCAGTGTTTCCGGGCAAAAAGTGGGGCTACTTCTTCTTCGGTATCGAGCCTGCGCGCGCATCGAGCGCAGTGTCGGAGAGCATTACCTTCAACGATCCGGCGTTCACAGCATTTGCATCCGCAGCCTATCCCAACAGCGTGGGGACTAAGCTTCTGACTACTTATCCTGTGGCCGCAGTTACGGGCGCGACGGTCTCGTCCACGGCGGCGGATCTGTTTGCCCCCGGCAGCGCCACCGCATGCGGTACCGCCTCGACGAATTTCCTGCCCTGCACTACACCCGTCATCGATACGGGTAATTTCAATGCGACTGAGTATCGCAACGGCACGCAGTATTTTGTGCGCGGCGACGAGGCCTTCAAGAAGGAGCGGCTCTACGGGACCATCTACCGCACAACCCTGAAAAGCAATACGCCGAACCAGCGTCCGGACTTCCTCGAAACCAACAACTTCTCTGAGTGGGCTATCCAGGGCAACGAGACGCACGTCTTCAGTCCCAACAGCATCAACGAGGCCTCGTTCGCCGGTGATCGCATCGAGGGAATCCAGCCGCAGACCGGCCTGTTCACGGTTCCGATCGTCAATGTCACCGGCATCAGCGCGGGATTCGGCGACGGCTTTGCCCAGGGCGATTTCATCCAGCACAACTACCACTGGCGCGATGTATTCACGCACATCTACAAATCGCACAGCATTCAGATGGGATATGAAGGTCTGTTCGGCGACGATATCGAGCTGTTTGCCGGACCCTACGACCAGCCAACATTTCAGTTCAACAACCTCCTCGACCTTGCCAGCGACAACGTCTACCAGGAAACGGGACTCGCCTACGATCCTCTGACCGGGCTGCACGCGCAATACAACTGGAACGCGGCGGGCGTTACGAACGGAGCATTCATTCAGGACAACTGGAAGGCGAACACCCGCCTCACTGTCAGCTTCGGTTTGCGCTGGGATGACTTCGGCAATCCCTGGTCGCGCAGCGCGAACACAGCCTTCAGCAACTTCTATGAAGGTCCGGGACAGACCCTGCAGGAGCAGATCGCCAACGGTATCCTGATTCGTCACAACCACGCCTTGAATCGATCCATCACCGATGTCTTCAGCCCGCGCGCCGGCGTCGCCTGGGATCTGAAGGGGAATGGACAATGGCTCATCAAGGGCGGTGCAGGGTTCTTTCACAACTGGCCCACGCTGGCCAATCTGCAGGAGGAGTATCGCGGCAATCCGCCGGGAGACATTTTCCCCACCTTCTACGGGGGACAGACACCGGCGCCGGTTCTCGGCTTCGGCACCACCAACCAGCAGCCGTTTAATTTCCCGGCGCCTACGCTTCCGGCGCGTTCGCTCAATGCGGCAGGCGGCATCACGGGACTGCAATTCAGCGTGGGCGCAGTTGATCCTAACCTGCAATCACCTGTGAGTTATACCTATTCAGCCGGGCTCGACCACCAGATGGGCCGACACTTCGTCGCCGGCGTTGCCTATTCCGGCTCAAACGGACGGGACCTGCTGTCGGGCGGCGGTCAGGTCTACAACGTCAGCTACGGGCAGGACATCAATGAGCTGCCGGGCGATCTGATCATTCACAACAGCACCGTACCCAGCCGGCTCAATCCTAACTTCGGCCAGATTGTCGATACCCTGAACGACCGCGTTTCGAATTACAACGCGGTGATTTTCGGATTTCAGGGGCGGTTCAGCCGCTCGTTCTTCAACGCTTCTTACACGCGATCGTCATCCTGGGACGATACGCAGGTCTATCCGAGTTACATCGACGTGCACCAATGGTATGGTCCTTCCAACTGGAATGCGCCCAACCGTTTTTCGCTGGCGTGGAACTATCAGGTTCCGGACGTGAATCACGCCTCCGGCCTACTGGGCCACGCGGGCAGCGGTTGGATCGTAAGCGGCACCACGATCCTGCAGAGCGGTTATCCCTTCAACGTCTACACCAATGCTTCGTTTATTCCGGTGACCAACGGTGCCGGTCAATATATCGGATACGCGCCAGGCAGCGGCGACTACAACGCGGATGGAGACAATGACGATTTTCCGGATGTGGCCAGCTACCATCAGGGGACGGGTCGGCAGGCGTTTCTGCATGGAGTCTTTGCGGCGGGGAATTTCCCGCAGCCCGCGTTCGGGTCGGAAGGCAACGAGGCTTTCAATCGCTTTGTGCAGCCGAATTTCCAGGAGTGGGATGCAAGCCTGCTGAAGAATACGCCCATCCACGAATCGCTTAGCCTCCAGCTACGCTTCGAAGCCTATAATCTCTTCAACCGGCCCAACCTCACCAACATGGACACCGATCTTCCGGACAGCACCTTCGGGAGGGCTACCTCGCAGCTCGTGCCGCGATTCTTCCAGATCGGAGGCAATCTGATCTTCTGAACGGGAAGCCGCAGAGTCCCTCCCACGCCTCAGATCAGCCAGGGAATCGATGCCGGCGGTTGCGGATTTCTTTTGCGTCCGGAACCCGGACGCGACGCCGCTTCTGCGACGTGGCTATAGCCATTTCTTGACATCGTGGATCGCGGTAAACGAAAATTTCCACGCACGACTCTGCCGGGGGCGAAGACCGGGTTTTGGGGGAGGGGAGAGGTTGATGTAGACCTGAGGGTTTCTTATCTGCATGACCTCTTTCCTGCCGTACTCATGCAGCCTGGCAATCCGTAAACGTTGTGCACTCAGAACCGACAATCTGCTCGTTTTTGATGCCACTTGTATTCATCCCGATCTTTCTCTGTGCCAAGCTGATCGACCAAAGTTGAGAGTTGCATCGGAAAGGGAACAGGTGCTCTCAAAGCTACGCGTCTTTGCTGACATGACGGCCAAGTTCCACGCAGTGTGACTTTTTGAAGGAGAGTCAGCGTGATTAGCAGGCGCGAGTTTCTCGACACCGTTGCACATGGCGCGGCCGGACTGGCTATTGCTTCCACTGCGAAAAGTTACGGTCAGATTATGGGCTCCAACGATCGTCTCAATTTTGCGATCATGGGCGTGCGCTGGCGCGGCTATGCGCATCTGGCCGGGCTCAAGGCGAACAAGGATACCGCCCGCGTCTCTCATGCGTGCGATGTGGACAGCAAGATCCTGGATAAGTTCCTGGGAATCGCGCAGCAGCAGTTGGGCTATACCCCCACCGGGGACCGGGACTTCCGCAACGTCCTGCAGCAGAAGGATGTGGACGCCGTTGCCATTGCCACACCCGACCACTGGCATACCCCGATGGCGATCGCTGCCGTAGAGGCGGGCAAGCACGTCTATCTTGAAAAGCCGTGCTCCCACAATCCCGCAGAAGGCGCTCTGCTGGTGCAGGCTCAGCAGAAGTATCAAAAATATGTGCAGCAGGGCACGCAGCAGCGCTCCTGCACGCATACCATGGAAGCCGTCGACAAGATACACAACGGCCTGATCGGGAAACCCTACTTCGTCAGAGCCTGGTACAGCAACACCCGAAAAGGCATCGGCTTCGGGAAAGAAGTGCCAGTACCGTCGAACCTCGACTGGGACCTCTGGCAGGGACCAGCGCCGCGGCGGCCTTACAAGGACAATATCCATCCGTACAACTGGCGCTGGTTCAGGCACTGGGGCACCGGCGAAGCCGGCAACAACGGCACGCACGATATCGACATCGCCCGCTGGGCGCTGGGCGTGGACTATCCCAAAAGCGTTGTGGCCAGGGGCGGGAGATATCAGCTGAAGGACGATCAGCAGTTTTATGACACTCTGGCGGTTGACTTCGACTACGGCGATCAGGTGATCTCGTGGGAATCCAGATCCTGTAACGGGATGAGGTATCTCGATCGCGACACGGGACTGATCGTTATGGGAACCACCGGATCGGTTCTTATTTACGGCGACGGCGGCGACGGCTACGAGGTATTCGACCTGAAGGGAAACCGCACCGGCGTATTCAAACTCGACGACTCGATCCCTTTCTCCAACAATCTCGATGGGGATATTGCGACGGACGCACATTTTGCGAATCTTATTGCGGCCATCCGCAACGGGGAGAAGCTGCACGCACCCATTTCGGAAGGCAACAAGGCCGTGACCATGATGCAACTCACCAACATCTCCTGGGAGCTGAACCGCGATCTGCGGACCAATCAGGAAGACGGAAAGATTGAGAACGATCCGGAGGCGATGAAATTGTGGGGCCGCGAATACGAGAATGGCTGGGCTCCCCATCTCTGAGTTACCTTCTGGTCTAAGTGGCGGAGCAGCAATCAACGGAGAGGGTCGAACCATGTTAGATCGTCGTCAGTTTGTAAAGACCGCCGGGCTTGGAGCTATGGCGGCTGCCGGCATGGCAGCGGCCGGGCCACAGGCTGCAGCCGTCGCACAATCGGCGGGCAACGCAGACCAATCGAAGCGTGCAAGGCTGCTGCCGGGATGCTGCGCTTACTCCTACGACAAAGATCTCCGGCCTGGAAGAATGACACTGGAAGAGGTCATCCTCAAGGCCGTTGAGTTTGGCGTTGTCTCCGTGGACATGACCGCGTATTACTTCAAGTCAACGGACCCGGAGTATCTGCTTAGCCTTCGCCGGCTGGCCTACAAGCACGGCGTGGCCTTCTCGGGAGTGGCCTGCGGCGCGAGCATGGTACAGGCAACGGCCGATAAGCGGACCGACGCTGTTAACCAGATCAGGAAGTGGGTCGATGTCACCGATGAGCTCGGTGCTTCTCATCTGAGAATCTTCGCCGGCACATTGCCCGCCGGCGTCAGCATGAAGGATGCTGTCGATTGGGTCGTCGAATCCATGAAGGCGGCCTGCGACTATTCCGCCAAGAAGGGCATAACTCTTGGCCTCGAAGATCACGAAGGCGTGACGCAGACCTCTGATGTGTGCCTTGAGATTATGCAGCGGGTCAACTCCCCTTACGCCAGCATCAATCTCGACATAACAAACTTCATCGCCACGCCAACTCAGGACCCCTACGCACAGATTGCGGCATGTCTGCCGTATTCAACCGGGAACATTCACATCCGTGATCACTTTTACGACCACAGTCCAGTGGATATGGAGCGGGTGTGGCAGATGTTCGCGCACGCAGGATACCAAGGCTATGTCTCGGCGGAGTACGAGGTGAGCTTCTCTGATAGCCTGCCACCGTCCACCGGCGTTCCTAAATTGCTTGAAACCATCAAGGCACTGTGCAGGAAGTACTCAACCGTGTAGGTTGCGATGCTGGAGAATTCAACCGGCGTCAGACTGCACGGACAGGGTTCCATGCGGGTGTAATACAGTCGCAGGCCATCGGCAAGGGTGAGGTGTAGCATATCGTGTCATGACGAGCTCAGGCCGAACGACCACCAGGCGCCAATTTGTATCTCAAGCCGCGCTCCTGACGGGCGGCCTGGGAGTCGGGCTGAATCCGACCATGTTCAAGGCAATGACTGAATCCGAGAAGGATGACGCATTCTCGTCGTACCAAAAGCGGCGCCGTGAGGACCTGTGGGGTCTGCTCGGCGATCTGCCGTGGCAGCATGCGCCTGCAGCGCCAAAGGTGGGGCGCACAGAGGAACACGATGGCTACACCCTGCAGCGGTTGGTTCTGGACCTGAACGGCATAGAACCTGTTCCGGCTCTGCTGCTGATTCCGAAGCGGCTGCAGCGACCGGCGCCGGGCCTTCTTTTCATCCATTGGCATGCGGGGATGTATGACCTGGGCAAAGAACAGTTGCTGCGCGGAACGAGCGTGCAGCCGGCGTATGCCCCGGTTTTGGCGGAAATGGGAGTGGTGACGCTGGCGATTGACAGCTGGTGTTTCGGTGAACGCAAACATGATTCGAACGGTCACCGGGGAGAGGAAGACACGTTCAAGCTCATGCTGTGGCGGGGCCAGGTCCTGTGGGGCATGATGATGTTTGATGAACTCCGGGCTCTCAATTACCTGGCGAGCCGTGAGGAAGTGGATACGCAGAGGCTGGGCGTGACCGGCATGTCGATGGGATCCACTAAAGCGTGGTGGCTGGGTGCGCTGGATACCCGCCTCAAAATGACGACGGATGTGTGTTGTCTCACGGACTTCGATTCTCTGATCGCGACGCACGGGCTCAGCGGTCACGGTGTCTACTATTTTGTACCGTCCCTGTTGAAGGAGTTCGATACCGCGGGGATCAACGAACTGATCGTACCGCGAGCTCACCTCAGTGTTAACGGGCGAAAGGATCCCCTCACGCCGCCTGCGGGGGTTGAGAAGGTTCGGGAAGAGCTGTTGCCGCTGTACCGGCAGTATGGGCGCGAAGAGGACTGCCGTATCGAACTCTTCGATTGCGCGCACGAGGAAACTCCCGCAATGCGGAGCGTGATCTTCGACTGGATGAGGCGATATCTATAGCTTGTCCAGGAGGGGCGGAGGTTACCGCCGGGCGAGAATATCGAGAATCCATTGCCGAGGTATGGAACTCGCTGCCGTGGGAGGATATTATTGGAAATCCTCCGAGATGTGGCCGCACGTAAGAGGAACAGCGTGAAGCTGTTCTGAAGGCGCCAGGTTGGCGTTTCAGGGGACAACCGCCCCGATGCATCGGGGTGTCCATTGGAAGCTGCTGATGGATCGACGGGACTTCGTCAAGAGCGCAGGGTGGGGAACGGCGGCACTGTTGTTGAACTCCGGTGTCGGCAGGGGCCAGGCAAGTCCGGGCCGGCCGGCGCCACCTCCGATTGAGGTACACGGGATCCGGCCGCGTAAGCCTTCGCCGCTGGGTATTCCAGGCCTGTTTCCCGGGCGGGTGGTCGAAGTTTTCCATGGCGATTCGATTACCGGCAACCGTGTTTCCCAGCCGGTTGTTGGCCGCATGCTGAATGAGGGGATGAAGGAGCTCACGGGCGAGCGCTCCCCGGCTGCGGCGTGGCAAAGGTTCATCGAACCCCACGACGTGGTGGGGATCAAGATCAATTCTTCGGGGGCTCCGGTGTGCTGCTCCTCCCCCGAGATCGTGCGCGAGATCGTCGCGGCGTTGCGGTCGATTGGCGTTCCCGCCGACAGAATTGTGGTGTTTGACCGCTATTCCTACGAGATCGAACTGGGTGCATACCCGACTCTGATGCCGGTCGATACGCGGCTGGTGGGCATTGAATACGGCGCCTTCGATGCGGAGCGCTACGACTTTGACGTGTATTGCGACGCGAATTTCTTCGGAGAGGCGGAGACGCGGTGCTTTCTCGCCAAAGTTGTAACTCAGGAAGTAACCAAGATTATCAATATTCCGACGATGAAGGATCACTCGGCCGCGGGAGTGACGGGCTGCCTAAAGAACCTCGGTTATGGGTGCTTCAACAATGTGGCGCGCTCGCATCAGGCGCCTTACACCTATACCGATCCGCTCATCGGGTATCTTTGCTCCACCGAACCTCTGCGCTCCAAGGCGGTGCTGCACATCATGGATGGGATGCGCGAGGTTTGGCACGGAGGGCCGATCACTTCGAACTGGGAATTCGTCTTTGAGGCGAAAACACTATTCCTCGGCACCGACCCGGTGGCGGTGGACACCATCGAGCTGGAGGCGATCGAGAAGAAGAGGCGCGAGGAAGGAGCGATTTCGCTCTGGGATCACGATCCCAATACTTTGACCACCAACGATGCCGAGTTCCACCGCAATTCTCACAAGAACATGTACCTGCGCCAGCCGGGACATATCGCCTCGGCGGGCAAACTGGGATTGGGCGAATCGGACCTCAAACGGATCGACCATCGCCAGCTTCGCCTCACCTGAATACCGCGATGGAAAATCCCGCAGGCACAGATCGCGACTGGGTAACTCTGCTCAGTGAAAACACCCGCATGGGGGGATCGCGCGAGGCGCAATGGCACGTGCCCAAAGGGGTGCGATGGCAGTTTCGTGCGGGCAGGGCGATTCGTTCAGCGCCTGTCCTGCGCGACGGCCTTTTGTACGTGACGGAGATTCACGGCGCGGTGTATGCTCTCGACGCTGACAGCGGGCGGCCCGCGTGGACCCGGCAGTTCGCCAACTGGATCCACTCCACTCCCTCGATTTCCGGAGAGACTCTGCTTTTTGGCTGCGACGGCGGGAAGGTACACAGCTTAGCGCGAGACACGGGCAGAACCATTTGGGAGACCGACACGAGGGGAGAAGTGTGGAGTTCTCCCGTGGTGCGCGATGAGACCGTCTACTTCGGCAGCGCCGACGGCCGCTTCTACGCGGTGGAGCTCAGAACGGGAAAACCACGCTGGACACAGACCCTGAGAGGGCGGATCTATGCATCTGCCTACGCCGCCGGGAAGCATGTGTATCTCGGTTGCGGTGACGGGAAGGTTTATGCTCTCGACGCTGCATCCGGGAACATTCAGTGGAGCACGCAGACGGGAGATGGTATCGATTCGACCCCGGCTGTAGCAGGCGATGCAGTTCTGATCGGGTCGGAAGATTACTACTTCTATGCGCTCGACGCCGGCACGGGAGCGGTGCGCTGGAAATTCGAGACGAAACTGGGAATCTCCTCCTCTCCCGCGGCTTCGGAAGAGGTCGTCGTCTTCGGCAGCAAGGACGAAAATATTTATGCACTGGATATTCGGACCGGCCAGCTGAGATGGAAGAACTTCACCAGGGGCGCGATCACGTCACCTCCCGTGATCAGTGAGCCGGTGGTTGCGGTCGGCGCCGAAGGCCCCGTTCTGTGCCTCGATATCGCTTCAGGCAGAGAGCTGTGGAAGGCGGGATTGGGCCCTGGTCTTCAGTCCACTCCGGTCCTGGCCGGCGAGCGCATCTACATTGCAGGCGGAAATGGAATGGTGTATGCGCTGGAATAACCGCGCTCCGGATGCGCCGCGTGGAGGCCCTTTCCTGAAGGCGCCAGACCTGGCCTGCGACCCGGACCTTCCTCTTGTTTTCAGGAAACACTATGCCATGGGCGCCGTGTTTGAAATCGTCAGTCACCATGGCAATCCGACAGAAGCGGCGCTGGCTATGGATGACGCTTTTCAGGAGATCGATCGCCTGGAAGAGGTGATGAGTTTTTACAGACCCGCGAGCGAACTGAGCCGCCTGAACCGCACTGCGTATCTCGAGGCGCAAACGGTCAGCCCGGATTTGTACCAAGTAATCGAGGAATCGCTGCACTACTCTGAACTCTCCGAAGGCGCGTTCGATGTCACGTCCGGGCCGCTGGCAGAGCGATGGAAAGCCGTGGGCCGCGGCGAACAGGCTCCCAGTCCAGCCGAGGAGAACGAGCTTCGACGCGGCGTGGGTTACCGTCAGATTGAACTGATGGCTCCGGACCGGATTCGGTTCCACTCGTCGCGCGTGGCGGTCGATCTGGGAGCGATTGGTAAAGGGTACGCCGTGGATCGGGCTGCGGCCGTGCTGCGCTGCCGCGGCATCGAATGTGCGCTGATCAATTCGGGAGGAAGCACGTTTTATGCAATGGGCTGCCCGCCCAGTCAGGCCGGTTGGCTGGTGCATCTGTGCGACCCCTCCGCGGAGGCTGATCCTCACGTCCTGTTGAACGAGAACAGCGTATCTACATCGCAGCAGACGGCACCGAGTTTGCTGGGGCTACCCTCTTTTGGACACATCATCGATGTCATCGCCGGCGAGCCATTGCAATCGGCCACCGCGGTAAGTGTAGTGGCAGAGTCCGCCACCGCTTCCGACGCTCTTTCGACCGCATTGCTGCTCATGGGTCCCGCAAAAGGACGAGATATGGCGAGGAAAATATCGAATGTGGCTGCAGTGTGGATTGCAGCGGATGATCTGCCGCATACCGTGACCAGCGGCCCGGAAATTCGGATGACCAGCACAGCGCGGATGAGCCCTCAAAGAACCGCAACGCCGCATCTGGAGTGACTACATGGATCGACGTCGATTTGTTCAAGGCGCGGGTTTGGGAGCTGCAGGGTTGCTGCTCCATTCCGTCGTCTCAAACGCCCAGAGCGATCTAACCCGGCCGGAATCGCCGGTCATTCCACAGACCGCCTGGGGCCAAGTGTGGATTCGCTGGACTGAGCCGGCGCTGCCTGCGAACACTCTGCAGGTGTATGGACTGGTCATCCCCTGGGATGCCGATCCGACTCTGGTGGAAGGCGCGCGCAAGCGGGGCTATCGCGTTTACGCCGCGATGAAGCTCGGGCAGGCATCGGCGGCGGCGGACAGTAGCCGCGCTTTGCCGGTTTCAGGAGTCATTCTGGAAGCGGGCGACTCGGATCGAGAAAAGGCGCAGGAAACTGCAAGAGACTTTCGGACGGCATATCCCAACCTCGCCGTTTTGTCTCCCGATCCCAGTGCGAAGCAGCCGGCGATGATGGGAAGCACAGTGATTACCCGGGGAGGCATGCTGCAGGTATCGAGCCCCACGGAGCAGCCATGGATTGATTCCAACTTAGCCATGGTGGGGTTTGATCGCGCCTTCCGACCCACTCAGACTCCACTGATCGATTTCCAGTGGCAGCTTCCCGACGCGCTACAGCAACAGCTGGGCCCGAGCACGGAGGACTATTGCCTTGCGGTGGCCGAAGCCGGCGCTCTTCATTCCGACCTGATTCTGAGTTTGCCCCCGAACCTGCAGAAAGCGCTGGCGAGCGGAAACGACGAGGCGTGGGCGGTCTGGAAACGCATCGCGAGGTATGTGGAGTTTTACCTCAGCGAAGGCGAACAGCCCGTTGCTCCTCAGGCGAGCGTGGGCGTGGTGACGGATAACTATGACGCCTCGTATGAAACGACAAACCTGATGGCGCGGCACAATGTCCCCTTCCGCGTGCTGGCCCCGGGCCAGCTGACACTGCAGAACCTCCAGGGTCTGGACCTTATCGTCGTATTCGCCCAGCCGGATGAGGCCGCGATCCGACAAATGTCAGAGTTTGTGGAGGGTGGCGGAGTGGCGATTCTGGTGAGTCTGCGCAATCCTTTCCCCGGGCAATCGAGCGGAGGCCAGCGTGTCAGCGGCAATTCAGTGACCTGCACGATGGGCAAGGGCAAAGTGATCGAACTCGCACAAGGCGTTGCCGATCCGGGAGGGTTTTCGAGCGATGTTCGGCGGCTCCTGGGCAGAGAGAATTTACCCATCTCACTCTGGAATGCTTCCACCACCATCGCGATTCCTTACAAAGTCCCCGGAACCTCCACAGCAACTCTGGAACTGGTGAATTACTCCGCGGATCCTATGCCGGTGCAGGCACGCATCAAAGGCATTTACCCCGTGGTTCGCTATGAAACGCCGGAGCGGGGCTGCTGCGAGGTCGTCACGGCGACTCATCAGAACGGGTTCACACAGTTTGAGGTGCCCTGGCTGAAGATCGGGGGACGCGTACATCTCGGCGCGACGGCCGGTGCTCAGAGGCTGAGGTCTTAAGCGGAGGGCAGATAATGTCTCGGGCGCGGCTGAGGCGATGCAGGATGTTCAGCGTTCATGGCGACGTCATGCGATTCTCAGCAGCGCCAGCGGATGAAATGGCCGGATCGCGGGGATCCGGCCCGATCCTGACTGGAGAAGGACTGCCTGGGTTAGTCGTGGTGCTCCGGGAATTGCCTCTTTGCGACGCAGTTGATCACGGTGCCGGGGTCGGTAATGACAATTCGAAGTTCGTTCCCCTCATCGCCGATAACAAAGAAGGCGTCAAAAGTGTCTCCGAAAGAATCCTGGACGGTATAAGTACCGGTGCAATCAGGGTTCACCTGGTAGGTGCCGGTTTCGACTCCCGGAGAAACACTGCCGTTCAGGCTGGATACTCCGCTGATGGTCATCTTGCCGCGTCCGTCGAAGCTGTCCACATTGACGCCGGCAAAGGGCCCAACGCCAACGATGGTTCCGGTGTCCTGATCTGACCAGGTGCCCCGCAGCATCATGTTCGAGCATCCTCGGTCGGCGGCTTTGGCGGCGGGCGCTGCGGTCAGGGCGAGTGCGAAGACTGCGAAGGTGGTCATTAGCCGTGCTGCATTTGTAAATTTCATGATCTCTCCTTTGCGTAGTTGAAGGTTTCGTTCAGGATGGAGATCAGCCGAACGGCTGTTCTCCTCCCCTCGTTCTGTGCAGCTGGGCAAGGAGCGAGTTCAGGCAAATCATCACCACGCCCTGGGCGGTCGTGATGCGGTGCAGGCCTGCGGACTCCAGCCATGCCTTCACCTCCGCCGCGGACAGGGTCGAAACCGCGCCGGCATCTTTGAGCGGGATCATCTCCGCCGCCGCGTCGCACTGCGGGCACCACGCCCGCAGCGACTTTCGCCCCCGAAGAACCAGAAGCGAATCGGTTTCAATGGTGATCCGCGTGCGCTTTGCCATTGCTCCTGCCTTTGCGGTCCCGAAAACCGCTGGTCGGGAAAGCAGGATGGCAGCTTGCCGGAATGGCAGGGAGAAGTCTTTGCCAACGCCGTGATTATTTCTGATGATTTCTCGGTGTCCCGTTAAGCAGCAGAAACGGAAGGGGTTCGGCCGGGTGTGTGAAGCGACTCGTGCACCTGAGCGAGGGGGAAATCATGCTAGAATCCGTCACTGCCGCAAGACCCGGGTTGTTTCCCCACGGCCCATTCTCCGGGCAGACCGGCGGAAACGGATGAACCTCACGGAACGCTGAACAGGCCGCGTGTGCCCTGGTTTTGCCGGAGTTCCGGACTGGAGCCGGAACGAGGGGTTCTCATGGCCGCGAGCGCAGATCCGAAGAGCCGGCAGCTCTACGAGTTTGGCCCCTTCCGCCTTGACCCGGACAAGGAACTTCTGCTGCGCGAGGATGAGACCGTTCCCATCGCGCCCAAGGCCTTTCAGATTCTGCTGGTGCTGATCCGGCACAACAAACAGGTCGTCACCAAGGACGACCTGATGAAAGCCATCTGGCCGGATACGTTCGTTGAAGAAGCCAACCTGAGCCGGAACATCTTCCTTCTGCGCAAGGCGCTTGGCGAGAGCCCGCAGGATCATCGCTACATCGTGACAGTGCCCGGACGTGGATACCGGCTCGCAGAAGACGTACAGCTGGTGCCGGAGCGGGAAGTGAACATCGTGGCCGCAAGCCATACCACGGTACAAGTGCAGGTGGAAGAAACCAGGCCCTGGGGCTGGATCGCCGCTGCGGCAATCCTGCTCATCGTGGTGGGCGCCGGCGTCTGGAAGCTGTTCATTCATCGCCGGCCCGTGCTGACGGAGAAAGACACGGTGGTATTGGCCAACTTTACCAATTCCACCGGGAATCCGATCTTGATGGGACGTTACGACAGGGCCTGGCGGTGCAGCTTGAACAGTCGCCTTTCCTGAGCCTGATCTCCGACGAGCGCATCCAGCACACGCTTCGGCTGATGGATCAACCTGCGGACGCGCGCCTGACACCGGAGAACACCCGGGAGATCTGTGTGCGTACGGGAACCGCCGCCGCTCTGGAGGGCTCGATCGCGAGCCTCGGAACCCAGTATGTGCTGGGCTTGAAAGCCGTCAATTGCCGCACTGGCGAGATCCTGGATGAGGAGCAGGTGCAGGCAGCGCGAAAGGAGGACGTGCTCGACGCCTTAACCACGATCGCGAGTAATTTTCGTACGCGTGTCGGCGAATCGCTGGCCACCATACGGGAGCACAACACTCCGCTGGAAGAGGCCACTACCGCTTCCCTGGATGCTCTGCAAAATTACAGCGCGGGAATGGTCATCATGGGCCCAGGCCACTTTCGAGCGGCAATCCCTTTATTTGATCGGGCGATCGCGATCGATCCGAAGTTCGCCATGGCCTATTACCTTCGAGGCGTCGCGTATGAACAGGCGGGCGATATGGAGCGCAGTGCCCAAGATGCAACGCGAGCTTTCAGCCAGGTCGATCGTGTGTCGGAAACGGAGCGAACCAGTATCACGGCCTACTATTACAGGTTCACAGGTGAACTGGATAAAGAGATCGACGCCTGGCAGTTGTCTGCGCGCAACTATCCCCGCAACTGGAGTCGGCACAACCAGCTCAGCGTTACTTACATCGATATGGGCCAGTTTGAAGAGGGCCTGAAGGAAGGCGAGGAATCGGCTCGCCTCGAACCGCACGTGGAGCCACCCTGGCGGCGACAGCTGGACGCCCTCATGTGCCTGGATCGGCTGCCCGAGGCGGAAGCGGTGGCAGCCAAGGTTCGGGCGCTGGGTATCGACGGCTCGAGAATTCCCCAGCGCTACCTGGAGTCGGCCTATCTGGAGGATGATCCGGCGGCGGTGGCCAGAGAGGTTCAGTGGTTTGCAGGCAAACCCGAGGAGTATCTCAGTCTCGGCTTACAGGCGGCCTGGCTGAACATGCATGGGCAGCGACGTGAATCCAGTGAGAAATACCAGCGTGCTGCGGAGACTGCAAGGAGGCAGGGCTTTCAATACGTCGCTGACGATTTTGAGGAGGCCGACGCGCGAGCCGATGCGCTGGCCGGTGATTGCCGACGCGCGCGACGCCTGGGGCGCCCGGCTCTGGCGTTGGCGATGTGCGGCGAAATGGTCGAGGCGAAAAAGCTGGCTGCTGAAAATTCGAAGCTCTTTCCCAACGGCACCATCTGGAATGCCGTGCAGTTGCCGGAGATCGAGGCGATGGATGAACTGGACAAGGGGATCGAGCTGATGGCGACTGCCTCGCCATACGAGCGTGCTTATCCCGATGCGGTCTACGTGCGCGGGCTGGTTTATTTGGAGATGAAGAGAGGCGCGGAAGCGGTGGCGGAATTCCGGAAGATCGCGGAGCATGAGGGCACCAGCTGGGGAGCGACCTGGGTTCATCCGTACTGGGGCCAATACTATGCGCTGTCTTATCTGGGCATGGCGCGGGGCTACGTACTTGCGGGCGAAGGCGCCCAGGCCAGGGATGCTTACGAGAAGTTCTTCGGGTTATGGAAAAGCGCCGACGCGGATCTCCCTCTGGGCAGGCAGGCCAGGGCGGAGTACGCGAAGCTGCGGTGAGAGGCATCCGGAAACAGGTTGTTCATCTTTCGTGGCGAAGTGCGGTAACCGGATCGAGATTGCCCGCGCGCAGCGCCGGGAGCCACGCGGCCAGCAATGCGACGGCTGCCAGGAGAAGCATGATGGCGGCCAGAGGAACCACGCCGAAGGATGTCTTCGAGAACACCTGGAACTGCACAAGGCGCTCGATGAGGAAGCTTCCGCAGAGTCCGATGGCGAGGCCGATGGAGGCGAGCTTCGCCACCATAAGGAGAATGAGTTTGAGGATCTGGCTGCGCCGCGCGCCCAGGGCCATGCGCACACCAATTTCCTGCACGCGCTGGGTCACGTTATACGAAATCACGCTGTAGATACCGATGGCGGCAAGGGCCAATCCGAGCAGAGCAAAGCCGCCGAAGAGAGCCATGTTGAAGCGAGGCTGCTGCGTTTCCTCGCCCAGCCGTTCGTCGAGCTTGTCCGGCTTGCCCACAGCCAGATCCTTGTCGAGGTCACGGATCTTCATCCGCACAGCATTCACCATGGCAAGCGGGTCGGCCGCGGTTCGCACCGCGAGCTCACGCTGGGGCGGCGCATACAAGGTGTAGGGCAAGTAGACGGCCGGCAGCGCGGGATTGGCCATGCCATCGTTCTTTGTATCGCCGATGATGCCGACAACGGTGATGCCTGACGTCAGACCGGGGGCGGCAAGCACCTGCGGATCGGTGGCCGGCTGCGTCAGATCGTCGATCTGCATCGTTCGCCCGACCGGGTCTTCACCGGCGGGCCAGAGCCGGGCAAGGCTCTGGTTGATAAGCGCAACGCGCATACCGCTTTCGATTTCGGCCTCGGTGAATTCGCGTCCGCGCCTCAGCGGAATCCCAAGGGTCTGCGGATAGCGGCTGCTGATGAGAGCGATGGCCACTTTGCGGCCCTCGAGCCGCGGCTGGCCGTCGATGGTAAAGGATGAGCGCCAGCCGCTCCAGGGCAGGCCCATGTTGCCCAGTTCCGCAGACTCGACGCCGGGCAGATTGATGATGCCGGCCAACAAATTGCGGTCGAGCAAATTGCGCTGCTGCCAGGTGGGATAGAGTTTGGGCGCGAGGGTCACGTCGAGGCGCATCACGCGCTCCGGCTGAAATCCGGGATCGGTGTGCAGGATCTGGACGAAGCCGCGGACGGCGAGGCTGGCGCCGGCAAGCAGAACGACGGAAAGCGAGATCTCCGCAACGACCAGCCCGCTGCGGAGGGTACGTCCACGCAGGCTGCCGGTGGCGCCGCCTCCGCCGTCCTTCAGCGTTTCCACAAGATCGGGGCGCGACGAGCGCAGAGCCGGGGCCAGGCCGAAGAGGATGCCGGTGAGCATGGAGACGCCCAGGGAAAAGAGCAGCACGTACCCGTTGATGGAGATGCGTGCTTCATTCGGCACGTAGTCCGGGGGAATGAGCGCGACGATCAGGCGCGTGGCTCCGAAGGCAAACAAAACGCCCAGGATGCCGCCGGCGACCGACAGCAGGACGCTCTCTGTGAGGAGCTGTCGCACCAGCCTGTTGCGGCCAGCGCCGATGGCGAGACGCATGGCTATTTCACGGGAGCGCCCGGTGGTCCGCGCCAGTTGCAGATTGGCCACATTAACGCAGGCGATGAGGAGGAGCAGGCCGACGGCAGCAAGCAGAAGATGCAGACTCGCGCTCATATCGCCGCTGGCGGCGGTAATGTCCATGTAGTTGAGCAGGAGGGTGCGGAGCTGCCCCTTCGGATAATCCTGGGGGCGCTCTGCAGCGAAGTGGAGGTTGAGCTGGTTCAGCTGCTGCTCGGCGGCGTGCTGCGTGACGCCGGGTGCGAGGCGCATGATGACGGCGACGCCGTCGGGGCTCTTCAGATCGGTGCGCAGGGGCAGCCAGAAGGCCTCATTGGTCCACCAGCCGAAGCGCGGCGGCATGACGCCGATGATGGTGCGCGGCAGATCATCGAGCATGACGGTGCGGCCGATCGCGTGCGGATCTCCGCTGAAGAAACGCTGCCAGAAGCCGTAGGTGAGCACCACGACGGGCGCGGGCTCGCCGCCGGGCCCGATGTCGAAGGGCTGGATGGTGCGCCCGAGGAGCGGCTTCACTCCAAGGAAGTTGAAGGCGCCACCGGTAAGGAAGACGCCGTAGAAGTTTTCGGGATTGGTGCCACCGGTCATCATCACCGTCTTAACGCTGGTCGCCATTACATCGGAGAAGGCAGGCAGCTTTTCGATTTCGACCATTTCGCGCTGCGAGTACCAATGCCAGCCGTGGACGGCGTCGTTGGGCCCGAGCACGGCCGGCGCCCAGATCTGGTTTGGCTTCTGATAGGGATAGGGCGCGATGAGAACGCCGTAGATGACGCTGAAGAGCGCGATGCTGGCGCCGATGCCGAGCATGAGGGAAAGCAGCGCGACCAGAGTAAAGCCGGAGTTCCTGCGGAAGGTGCGGAGGGCGAAGTGGACGTCCTGGGCCAGCCGCTCCGGCCACAACCAGCCCCATGCTTCGCGCGACTGGTCGGCGGCCAGTTCCATGCTGCCGAACTTTCGCATCGCGGCATGACGGGCTTCGGGTGGGGACAGACCGGCCTCGATATTTTCCTGCGTCTCCAGTTCGACGTGCTCGCGCATTTCTTCTTCGAGGCGCTTCCGACGGGCTTCCCAATTCTTCATAGAGTCAATCCTTCTCTCAGGAATTTGGGGGCCTAAGAATTCTGGTCACGCAATGGGCTCAGGAGCCGGGTAATGGCGCTGGAAAGGCGATGCCATTTCGAGGTTTCCGCGAGGAGCTTCTTTCTGCCCTTTGCGGTGAGCCGGTAAAACCGGGCCTTGCGATTGTTCTCAGAGACGCCATCCTGGGCGACGATCAGGCCCCGCTTCAGCAGGCGCTGCAGCGCCGGGTAGAGCGATCCATGCCCCACCTGCAGGACTTCATCCGATCGCTGCTGGATGATGCGCGCAATTGCGTGTCCATGGGCCGGCCCGAAGTTGAGCGTCTGCAGAATCAACAAATCGAGGGTGCCCTGCAGGAGTTCGAGCTGGCTGTCCAACGTTCCGGTCGTCATTCGACCTGAAGGTAAACTGCTTCCGGTCGAGTGTCAAGGGGAGAGTGACGAGCGAGGCTGTCCGCAAGATCAGAGGCTGGTTTGCCGGGCCGTGAGATGGGATGGCTCACAAGAAGCAGCCTGCGACTCTGCCGCAGGCTCAGATCGCCGCCGAGCCCGCGTTTTTGCTCGGAAATCAGTTCGTAGCCAGTTTCGGAGCGAGGTGTGGACGGGCGATGCACAGGGCAGAGTTCCTTTTCGAATCCAATGGCCGCTTTACGAACCGTCCGGTACACTGTGATCCTCCGGGCATAAGCTCCGGACAAAAGTTCCCCCACAGGAGACTGCATGGCCTCCATTCAAGGCTTTGGCGGAGTATTCCTGCGAGCGAATGATCCGAAGGCTCTATACAACTGGTACGAGCAGCATCTGGGCCTGGTGAGGCGTCAGGGATTTTTTGCGTTTCCCGCCTCGACGCACGAGGCTCAGGTGGTCTTCACCTTCTGCAGACAAGAGGATGCATACTTTCCTCCGGCGCAGAAGGTGATGATCAATCTTCAGGTAGATGACCTCGACGGATTGCTGGACCGTTTGATTGCCGAAGGTGTGACGGTCGATCCAAAACGCGAAAGCTACGATTTCGGAAAGTTTGGCTGGGTCACCGATCCGGAAGGAAATCGCGTCGAGCTTTGGCAGCCGATGGGAGCGGACTAAAGAGGAGTCGATCCGGAGTGATCGGTATACGCGGCGATCAAAGGTCCGCGACCAGAACCGAGCTGCGATCCTGAATCGGACGATCGCTTCTCACGCATCCGTCATCCGAAAGGCAGCCTTATCGGACTGTGACGGCCGCTGAAGGCAGACATCGTGAGTGCGGTCGCGGGTTTTGCCAGGTCAGACCTCATCCGTCCCTCAGCACGTCGCGGTAGGCAGCTTTGGCGCATGAACCAGGAGCCAAAAACCTGCGTTGACATTAGGCCGTCCCATCCTTAAAGTAGGTCATCCACCCTGCGGGTTTTAATCAGAAATTTTGTCTCGGGCCACACATTCGACCTGAATCGGTTGAAAAGGGGGTGTAGTCATGCATTGCACCTTGAGTAGCCTGTTTCTTACCCGGAAATGTGGGAAGCGCCCTGAACTTTTAACCAGATTTTCAAATTCACGGACGGTCTTCGCGCTGACGACTTTCTTCGCTCTCATGACGGCTTGTCCTATGATGTACGGTCAGGCCCGGGGAAGCATCTCGGGAAACGTGGCCGACAAGTCCGGATCGAGTGTTCCGGGAGCCTCGGTCACAGTCACGGCACAGAGCACCGGCCAGGCTCGCGCGGTAAAGACCGATGCAGCGGGGCATTACGAAGTTCCCTTGCTGCCCGTGGGCATGTACAACGTGCGCGTGGATGCCAGCGGCTTCCAGAGCACGGAAACCAAAGACCTGCAGCTTCAGGTGGACGAGGCCCGCGAACTGGATTTCACGGTCACGCCGGCAACCGTGGTCACAACGGTTACGGTTTCCGGGGCGGCGGTTGCAGTGGAGACCGCCAATCCGTCCCTGGGCCAGGTGATCACCTCGCAGCAAGTGGCGCAGCTGCCGCTGAATGGCCGCGACTTTGTTCAGCTCGCCACGCTGACGGCCGGAGCCACTGCCGAGACCAACCCAAACAGTTTCTTTACCCAGGGCAGTGACAGCGAAGTGGCCGCACGCGGATCTTTTTCGTTGTCAGTAGGCGGCTCACGGCCCAACAGCACGGACTGGCTGCTGGACGGGGTGGATAACAATGAGCTGACCGCCGGGGGAATCGGCGTCTTCTCGTCGATCGACGACATTCAGGAATTCAAGGTTCTCACGTATACCTACTCCGCCGAATTCGGCACGCGCGCGGGACCGACGGTATTGGTGACTACAAAATCGGGGACGAATGACTATCACGGCTCGCTGTTCGAGTTCGTCCGCAACACCGATCTTGATGCGAAAGCCGACTTTGACACGACGACTCCGAAGTTCAATCTGAACCAGTTTGGCGGCTCTTTTGGAGGGCCCCTGCTACGCAACAAGCTGTTTTTCTTCGTGGACGGGGAACAGAAGTATCAACGCGAGGGGATTACCTTCACCGGCCTGGTTCCTTCGCTGGCGATGCGTTCGGGGGACTTCTCGCTTGACCCGTTCGGCAATCCGGTGCTCGATTCCAGTGGCAACGTCGTGAACAATCCAATCGCCAATCCAAACATGTTCGGTGCCGCGGATCCTTATTTCCAGTGCGACGCCGCGGGAAATCCCATTCCCGCCAACGCGGATGGCAGCCAGGCGAAAGCAATCGACTGCAGCAAGATACCCTCCAACCTGATCGACAGCGTCGGGAAGGGGATGATCAACATCTATCCCGCGCCGAACGCCAACAATCCCGGACAGGGATACAACTACGTTAACGAGCCCGTGCGCAGTCTCGACGAAACCAAGTTCGATATTCGCTTCGATCAGACCATCTCGGCCAAAGACAATGCGTTTGAACGCTTCAGCTACGATCAGGCATTTTCCTTTGTTCCGGGCGGCGCACCGACGCTGGCCGAATCCAACCCCTTCGGCAGCAATGAGAACCTGATCAACCACGCGCGCAACATTGCGCTCGGCTGGAGCCACATCTTTTCGCCCACCACGCTCAACACAGCCTCGGTGGGATACGACCGCATCTTCGACTACATCGATTCGCTGGGTAACTTCACCTGCGGGTCGACGATGTTGGGAATTCCCGGCGCCGATCTGGGCTGCTCCGCCAGCGGCACACCGCTGCCGGGTGGCTCGTACAGCCAGGGTGTGGTTTCCACCGAAGTCTACGGTGGCTACTGGTCCCTCGGCGACCGCGGCTACTCTCCATTTCAGGGGGGAACCAACATCTTTTCCTGGAAGGACGTTCTCGACCTCATTCGCGGAAAGCATGAGATCCGCACCGGCATCGACCTCCGCGACAATCAGCTGAATGTCGGCACGGAAGAATTTCAGGACGGGTTCTGGCTGGTCGGCGCTTTCGGAAATTTCAGTGGCGCCGGCGTTGCACCCGGCAACTCCGAAGCCGATCTGCTCATGGGCATGACCGGGGGCGCCATCCACGACCAGACCTACTACGGTCCCACGACCGGCCGCCGCTGGAAGATCATTCGGCCCTTCGTCGAGGACGACTGGCGCGCTACCCCTTCGCTCACCCTGAATCTTGGCCTCGCGTGGGATATGACCACTCCCATTACCGAAATCCACAACCGCATGTCGGACTACATCCCCCAGACCGGACAACTCCTTATCGCCGGGCAGGGCGGCGTCGGCCGATCGGCGGGTGTCAATATGTATTGGGGCGCATACGAACCCCGCGTCGGCCTTACCTGGAAAGTGCTCGGCAGCGACAAGACCGTCCTCCGCCTGGGCTTTGGCATGTTCCACGATTCATCCTGGAATCAGGGCGCCCAAGGGCTGTGGCAGAATCCGCCTGACCTCGGAGAGTCTGACCAATTTCCCGCTACGTTTTCGACCGGCTGCGCCTTTGCCACTTCTTACTGCGCGACCACCCTCGGCCAGACACCGGAGTTGAGCTTCACCACCTCCACCGGCTTTACATCTCTTCCCACTCCGCAAACTGTGGGAACCTACCCGGGCACATTCGTTTACCAGCCGCGGAACTTCCAGCCGGGCCGGGTTCACCAATATAACGTCAACGTCGAGCGCCAGCTGCCCGGCAGTGTTGTCCTCACCGCTGGATATGCGGGTTCAACCGGCGGCCATCTGCTGGTCATCGGCAACGACCTCAACACCAGCAGCCCCTCGGCTTGCGGAAGCGTGTCCGGCTATACACTGGGCTGCTTTGCCAGCGGCGCTCCGTACGTATACCCGTATACGCCTCCGAACTTCAATGCGATCCTGCTCTACGGCGACGTGGGCACGACGCACTATAACTCGCTGCAGGTAAAAGCCGAGACCAAGAGTTCGAAATACGGTCTTTACGCGCTTCTGGCATACACTTACTCCCACACGTATGACAACGGTCTCTCTGACGGCCTCGGCTCGGAGCTGAGCGCTCCTTATTTTCCGCTGCCTAACTGGCAAAATCTTGACTGGTCGCTCTCGCAGATCAACCTCAATCACAGTTTCAGCGGAAGCATCCTCTATAACTTGCCCGTGGGCAGGGGCAGGAAGTTCGGGAACAGCTGGAACTCTGCAGCGAACTCGCTGCTAGGCAATTGGCAGGTCACGCTGATCGAAAGGATCTCTTCCGGTTTTCCAGTTCCCCTCATCGACAGCAACAACCAGTCCGGCGTGGCCTTCAATACCGGCGGCGACGACTTCGATTACAACCGGCCTGAACAGGTCTCCGGTTGCAACGCTCATTCCGCCAACCACAGCCACTACCAGTACATCAATGCTGCCTGCTTCGTCGCCCCTCCCCCCGGGGAGCTCGGCAATGCCGCGCGCGTCCCGGTCACCGGACCCGATTTTGTTAACTCTGACTTCTCGGCGATCAAGGATTTTGCTCTGTCCTGGCATGAACATGAAGCGGGTCTCAACTTCCGCGCTGAGTTCTTCAACCTCTTCAACCACCCCGAGTACGGCATGCCGATCAACGACATCAATGCGCCTGGATTCGGTGCGGTGAATTCGACGGTGAACAATCCGCGCCTGGTCCAGCTGGCATTGAAGCTGTCTTTCTGACGAACCCGGTTTTTTCATCCGGGCCAGCGAGTCCTATGCCGGGATCTGCCGACTTCAGCCCAAGGGCAAGTCAGCGAGGATCCAGATACGACAACCTGACTGCGGCGAAGCGTAGCGAGAGGCACCTTTACGTCGATTGATCTTCGTTGCAGAGCTCGGCCCGGCATACAATGTCGGGATGCCACAGACGGTAGCGATTCTCGGCGGCGGTGTAGCCGGCCTGAGTGCGGCGCACGAACTGGCGGAGCGCGGCTTCCAGGTGCACGTTTTTGAGAAGAAGCCGGTGCTGGGCGGGAAGGCGCGCAGCATCCCCGTACCTGGCTCGGCCGTTGCGGATCGCCAACCGCTTCCCGGCGAACACGGCTTTCGCTTCTTTCCCGGATTCTACAAGCATGTTACGGACACGATGGGACGCATTCCTTATGGCGCTCATGGGAACACTTTCGACAATCTCGCGGTGGCAACCCGCATCCTGTTGGCGAGGTCGGGGCGGTCCGAGATTACATGGGTGGCACGCTGCCCGCAGACCTTAGCGGATTTGCAGGTATTTCTCACCGAACTATTTACTCCGCTCGGTGTGCCGGCCGAGGAGTTAGTTTACTTTGTCAATCGCCTGCTGATTGTCGCCACCAGTTGTCCCGAGCGGCGGCTGGCGGAATTCGAAAAGATTACGTGGTGGGATTTCATCGCAGCCCCGAATATGTCGAAAGCCTACCAGGTCTATCTCGGAGAGGGTCTTACCCGCTCGCTGGTAGCAATGCGGGCCGAGGAGAGCAGCACGCGCACGGTTGGCGTCACGCAGCTACAACTGCTGTACGGGCTGATCTCACCCGATCAGGTGTTCGATCGTCTTCTCTCCGGTCCCACAAGCGATGTCTGGATCGATCCCTGGACGCGATACCTTCAGAAGATGGGCGTGGAATTTCATACCGGAACCTCTGTGACTGGAATCGACACGGAGGGCGCCCACGTAACCGGCGTCCGCGTCGATGGAGGTCCGCAGATCGAGGCAGATTTCTTTATTGCGGCTCTGCCGGTAGAGATCATGGCATCACTGCTTACGGATGAGCTGAAGCGGACGGCGCCATCCATGGCAAATCTGGATAAGCTGGAGACTCGATGGATGAACGGCATTCAGTTCTATCTGGCGCAGGATGTGCCGGTCGTGAATGGACATGCGATTTATCTGGATTCACCATGGGCGCTGACGTCGATTTCCCAGCGCCAATTCTGGTCGAACGTGGATTTCTCGCGATTCGGAAGCGGAAGGGTCAAGGGGATACTCTCGGTGGACATCTCAGAATGGGAGGCCCCTGGCGTGGTGTACGGAAAGTCGGCACAGGAGTGTAGTGCCGCGGAGATTCAGACCGAGGTATGGACACAACTCAAGCAGCACCTCAATGTCAACGGAGTTACAACACTGGAAGATGCGAACCTGCTCACCTGGTTCCTCGATCCCGATATTCAATTTCCCAATCCGAGTGCCGCAGTGAACGCCGAGCCCCTGCTCATTAACACGGCGGGATCGCTCCAGTACCGGCCCAATGCGCAAATCGAACTGGAAAATTTATTTCTGGCTTCGGACTATGTTCAGACTTACACCGATATTGCCTGTATGGAAGCAGCGAATGAAGCGGCAAGGCGCGCCGTGAACTGCCTGCTGGTCGCTTCCGGCTCCGGAACGGCGCCCGCGCAGCTTTGGCCTCTGCAGGAGCCTCAGTTCCTGAAGCCTCTGCAGGAAGTCGATCGCATTCGGTTTGGGCTTGGGCTTGGCAATCACCTGGAGGCAATCTGACCGTGCCGGGAACCATCGGCGACAGTAGATTCAGCTCAGTAACTGCCAGGATATTGATGAAACACCGTCATTGCGTCGGGGATATGGCTCCGCTCTGTATCCTGGGGTTACTTTTTTCACTAACCCTCTCTGCGACCTCGCAGGTGCGGCTGCTGTCAGAGCACCCTGAAGCACGGCCCGCGGAACTGGACCGCAGCTGGCCGTCGGTGTTGACGCATACGCACAACTGGAGATTCGGCGACGGAGAAACTCAGGAAAACTTTATCGTCGCGGAGAAGAGACTTGTGGCCTGGTGCCGCGATATGGGAATCCAGGCGGTTGGTGTGGGGAGTGCATGGAACCCGGAGAATCTGGCTAACTTCGATCGATACGAAGGTCCCGACCGAAATTTGTACTATTCGGGGAAGTTCGACCAGAGATCGGTGATGGACGCAGGCGGAGTCAAACGACTTCTGCAATTTCTCAACGACCAGTCCTCAGGAGCGACGCTCTTCTATCTCGATAACGAGACCCCCAAAAGCCGCATGGGCCACGTCTGGTGGTTTGGTTATCTGTACGACTATCCTGCGTGGCACGATAACTCGCAGGACCGTCCCATCCAGTATTGGGAACACGATCCCGAGGTGGAGATTAATCCTCTGAACGGAGAGCCGCAGCGACGCCGAAATCTCTTTGAGATTATGGCTACCCAGCATAAGGCGGGTGCGATTGGGATCTTCGCCCATCCGACACGGTGGTGGGAGAATGACGATCGGTTTGTGACGAACATCGCTGCTATGGCCGGATTATTTCTGGTCGCCAATGATGGCCTGGACGGGATCGCAGTTATGGGTGATCGGGTCTACAACAAGTCGTATCAGGATCTGTGGTTTTCTTTTTTGGATACTGGTGCGAAGGTTCCGGGCTTTGCCGAGACTGACTTCCTTCTCAACAAAGTTAGCGAGCATAATCAGCGCGATACGTTCAGAAACTATCCCCATATCGGCAACCGTCCATTGACGGAGTGGACGATTCGCGACGCGGCTCGAGCGGGAGATGTTTTCTTCGGCAACGGCGGGTTTGTGAGTATATCCGTCGACGGAGTTCCGATGGGTTCCGTGGTGCGGACGGCGCCCGGCATGCGCCACCGGCTTCGCATTGAGGCCTATCCTGCGAAGGATAGTGCGATGGGGAGGATCGAAATCATTGGAAAGCACGGGCGAGAGCTGGCAACGAAAGACAATTTTCCGGGAGGAGTTCTCGAGTACGAATTTCCCGGCAGTGCCGAACCGGATTATGTTCTTGTGCGCGCCTTCGGTGCGGGTGACGATCCGATCCACGATCCCGATCATGTGAAATACCTGGCGATTTCGAACCCTGTTTATCTGTGGCCGAATGGCTTCCAGCCCAGGCCGGCTCTCACGGACTGCCGATTCGGTGTTGCGGCCAACAGCCGCTGGATTGGCGGATCCATCGCAATGGAAACGACGGATGGGGAGCTAATCCGGAAAGAGCGCATTCGAGCAGGAAGTATTGCCGCAACTCTGCCGGCCAACGGCAGGGTTGTCCTGTCAAAGCCTGGTCTGCAAACTCATATGTTCTATATCGCGATGGAGAATCCGGAGGTGGAAAAGTATCTCTCCTATCTGGAGTATGGGGAGTTCAGGAAGGATTATCCGAATCTGCGCGAGAGCGTTGTTCCTCCTCAGGCATTTCATCTTGAGGGCGTGCGGAAGGCGCTCCAGCATTTCGACTATCAGGTGCAGTAAATGTCGAAACTCCTGTCGGTCAACGTCGGCCTTCCGCGTGAAATCGAGTGGCAGGGCAAACGAGTCCGGACCGCGATTTGGAAGCTCCCGGTGCCTCGCCGTGTCTTCGCTCGGCGATTGAATCTGGACGGCGACGGGCAGGGGGATATGGAAGGCCATGGCGGTGAGCACCGTGCCGTGATGGTCTATCAAGCCAATGCTTATCGCTACTGGGAAAAGATGCTGGGCCGCACCGATTTTGGGTTCGGACAATTCGGAGAGAATTTTACCGTCGAAGGTCTTGCGGATGACGAGGTCTGCATTGGAGATCGATATAGAATTGGGGGCGCGGTCTTCGAGGTGACGCAGCCGCGCGTCACCTGTTATCGGCTTGCGATCAGAATGAACAATCCCCGGATGCCGGCGCTGCTCGTCTCTCATCGAAGGCCGGGATTCTACTTTCGTGTGATCACACAGGGCGAGGTCGGGGCAGGAGATGAAATCCAGAAAATAGTGGATGGGCCCGGAGGAATGACGGTCGCCGAAATCGATTCGCTGCTCTACCTGCCCAACCACAACTCAGGCCGCATCGCGATTGCAGCGGCAGTTCCGGCACTGAGCTCCGGATGGAGAAGCTCCTTCGAGGAGTTACTCAAATCAAATGAGAGTGGAGTGCACAACGGAAACGCGGGGCTCACGTCATCCATTCCAACTCCGCCTGCATGGAGCGGCTTTCGTGCTCTGAGAGTGAGAACGGTTCAGCGGGAAACAAGTGAAGCGGCGTCGATCGTGCTGGAGTCGGCAGACGGAGCACCTCTCCCGGCGGCACTGCCTGGCCAGTATGTCGTTTTGCGGCTTCACCCTGACGAAGCTTCGCGGCCCATGGTGCGCAGCTATTCGATCTCGGGCGCTTCAGATTCCGGTGCGTATCGCATCACGGTGAAGCGAGAGACCGGACCAGGCAGCAGGTATCTTGTGGACGCGACGCAGACAGGCGACATGTTCGAGGCCAGTGCGCCGCGAGGCGACTTCGTGCTGCGATCCGGTACACGCCCGGTCGTGCTCCTGAGCGCCGGAATCGGCGTCACGCCTGTTCTGTCGATGCTGTATGCTCTTGCCTCGGGCAACGGTGGCTCGAGTCGGGAAGTGTGGTGGATCCACGGAACCCGTAGCGGCCAGGTGCATGTGTTTGCCAACGAAGCCCGGACACTGCTGGATGCCATTCCGGGAAGCCATGCGGTGATCGCGTACAGCAAGCCCGGTCCGGCAGATCGACTCGGAAAGGACTTCGATATCGAGGGTCGTCTGGATTCTGCGGCACTCGAAAAACTGAAGATTCCTGCCGGGGCTGATTATTACCTGTGCGGCCCCGCAGGATTTCTCAGCAGCATGAGGCGGTGCCTGACTTCTCTGGGAATCGCGCGAGACGCGATTCATCAGGAGACATTCGGCCCAACGGATTCTGTTGAGCCCGGCGTAGTCAAAGGCATGGTGAAAGCCGAGGCCAGGAGCCCGCATCCGCCACTTCGATCCCCTGGAAGCGGACCAATAGTTTCCTTTACTCGCAGCGGCCTGGCTGTGCCCTGGGATAACGGCTTCAGCAGCCTGCTGGAATTCGCAGAAGCGTGCGACATCCCGGTGAAGTGGTCCTGCCGCACCGGCGTTTGCCACATGTGCGAGTGCGGATTTCTGGGCGGTAAACTGCACTATTCTCCTGAGCCCCTGGATCAGCCCACCACAGGGAACGCCCTCATCTGCTGTTCGACGCCGGAATCAGAAGTTGATCTGGATTTGTAAGTCGGGCGGGAGACACGTTAGATTCGGCAGCGTCGCCAAAAATCGATATTGAGGAGGAGTCCTCAGAGACGGGCCTCCAGAATGCGCACGCGCCGGAAACGCCTTGAGGAAAATTCACAGGCGACCTGTGAACGGTCTGGCTGTCTGCACGTCTATTCTCTGGGGCCGGTCGATTCCCTTCGTTCGGCATCCCAATTCACCCACGAAATCTGTATGGATGGGAGAAGTGTTGCATGCTGTCCAGTTCGAAGCTGTCGTTTGGTGGAATCACACGCGCGGTGTTTGCACGGTTGCGAAGGAAAGCAGCAAAGAGTGGCATCACGGTGGTTAACCCTCGCGGCGAGGCCGTCCGCGATGGTATCAGGATCGAATGGGAATACGACTCGGCGGCGGAGGTGCTGAATGTTGAATGCGTGCACGCTCCGTTCTGGATCGACCGCGCTGCGATCCATGGCAGGCTGAGCCACGAGATCGAGTCAGAGCTGAAACTGAAGCGGGCTGCCTGAAGATTTTATCGGCCAGGGCATATCTACCTCAGCCCTGGCCGAATCCTGCTCGAGCCGGTGCGCTACGCCGGAGCAGGCGGTCCAAACCAGGTGGTCAGCGCGTCAGTGAGTCCCTGCTGGGTCTGATCTCCTACCCAGGCCACGTATCCATCGGGTCGGATTAACACGGCTGCGGGAGCAGTGACGATCCCCAGTGTCGGAAGCTCCCAGACACCATCGTATCGGGCGTCGATCACCTTAACTCGGCTCGCCCACGGAGCGATCTCGATCCTGCCGGGCTCACCTAAGTTGAGGAGCACCGGGCGGCTGTCGCGCAACAGAGTGAAGGTCCGCAGCGAACCTTCGTCCGTGATCAGGTTAAGATCGGGCATACGACGTCCGAGCAGCGGATGTCCATCGCCGAAGTCATAGCGAGTGTCGAGGCCGGAGATCATCGCGACGTATTGCCTGCGAGGCGCGTCTTTCTGCACCATTTCGCACATCATCTCGCGCAACGCATCGATACGGTCATCCCTGCGGTCGATCGCGGTGAGCGCCATGGTATTGCGCAATACGCGCGCACCGACAGGGTGGCGCTCGGCATGATAGGTATCCAGAATACTTTCCGGCGCCGTCCCGTGGAGGACCTGGGCCAGCTTCCAGCCGAGGTTCATCGCATCCTGGACACCGATGTTGAGCCCCTGTCCGCCTTTCGGGGAATGAACGTGCGCGGCATCGCCGGCCAGGAGCACGCGTCGGTCCCGGTAGCAAGCTGCCTGGCGAGCCATATCGGTAAACCTGGAGATGTAGGTCGCGCTGCGAAGTCCATAGTCAGTTCCGTAGACCCCGATGAGCGCCTCGCGGAGGTCAGACAGGGTCGGCTCAGCGGCCTGGCCGATCTGTTTTTCGTTCAGAACGACACGCGCGTGATTACCGTCCTCCAGTTTGGCGATGGCGTTGATGCCCGTTTCACTGCGGCGCATGCCCCACTCCGGCTCTTCCGCAGTCTCGATCTCGGCAATCAGATAACTTGTGGACGGATCCCACCCTGGGAAATCGATGCCTGCCTTTTTGCGGACCAGGCTGCGGCCTCCATCGCAGCCAACAAGATACTTCGCTCGCAGGCATCGGCCGTCAGATACCTCCACGTCGACGCCCGTGTCATCCTGGCTGAAACTCGTCACCTCACATCCGCGATAAATTGGGACTGAAAGTTCGGCAACCCAGTCGGCCAATGTACTTTCGATGCGGTTCTGCCAGAGCACGAGATAGTAGTTATGTCGCGTGAGCTGGTCGCTGATGTCGAGACTGGTATCCGCGAACGGCGCGCTGCAAATCAACCGCCCCTGAGAAATGAAGCGCTCGGCGATCCCGCGCTGATCCAGCACCTCAATGGTGCGTACATGCAGGCCGCCAGCCCGCAACCCTTCGAGCTCCTGAGTGGGGCGCCGCTCGACGATGGCGACGTCGACGCCTGCCAACGCCAATTCGCCCGCCAGCATCAGGCCTGTCGGACCTCCTCCGGCGATTACTACCGCATGTTCAGTCATTGTCATCCTCCCCTGAGATCCTGTTGAGCGACGCGTCAAATTCCTCGATTCTCGTAACGTGTATTAACAGTTGTGTCGCGAATCTCTTCCGAGGCGTTTCTCCGCGCAAGATATCCATGAGCAGCACACGCATTGGTGCCTCCCGTTTCGGCTGATTTTGCATTCGAGCGCTGATTATGCGGGAGGGCTGGAGGCTTGCGGCAAGCCCCGGGCAGCGTTATATCCTGAAGATGGGAGGGACGGTGGTACTGCCCTTTCGCTCGTCCGCTCTGGACGGGGGGCCGCTTGCCACAGACGCTCTGTGGGTCGGTGGCGATTCTTTACCGAGTCGAGCTGTTGCCGGTTCGGATCATTCGAGCCGAAGGGCGGTCATGGGATCGACGCGGGTCGCACGTCGAGCCGGAATCCAGACCGCGAGCAGCGCTACCGCACACAGCAAAAGCGGTGTCAAAACAAAGGCCATCGGATCCCAGGCTTTTACCCCAAAGAGGAAGCTGGCAAGGAATCGAGTAAGCCAGAAAGCTCCACCGAGCCCGACGGCTACGCCCAGCAGAGCGAGCAGCATGCCCTGGCCAATGACCAGGTTGCGCAGGTGTGAGGCCTGAGCCCCCAGCGCCATGCGTATGCCCATTTCCTGGGTGCGCTGCTGAACGGAATACGACATGACTCCGTAGACGCCGATGGCCGCCATCAGCAGTCCGGACGATCCGAAGATCGTCAGCAGAACCATATTGAAGCGCTGCCGTGCGATGCTGCGCGCTTCGACCTCGTCCATGGTGCGGATGTGCGCCACGGCCAGGCCGCCGCTGGCCTCGCGCAGCGCGGATTCAATCGGAGCAAGGACGGCGTAGGGGTTGGCCTGGGTACGCACGATCCAATAGAGAGGCGCCACGCGGGAATTCAGCGCGGTCTCGCCATCCGGCATCTGGGCAAGGGGGATATACATCATGGGGCGGGGATCCTCATCGATGTGGTCATTACGGGTGTTGCCGACGATGCCGATAATCTGGCGCGGTGGCTCAGCAAAAGCCGGGCCCGCGCCGGGCCCAATCTGAATCCGTTCCTTAAGAGGGTCGCCCTTGGGCCAGTACTGACGCGCCATCGCATCATTGATGACAACCACGCCCGGCGCAGCGGCATTGTCGCGCTCGGTGAAGACGCGGCCCCGCAGCAGTGGGATGCCGAAGCTCGAAAGATAGCCCGAGGAGATGGAGTAGAAGTCAGCTCCACCGGTGAATGGAGCGTTGCCCTTGGGCCTGCCCAGAATGTCAAAGGTCATGCCGAAGCCGCCGGTGAGCGGCAGGCAATTGCTGGCGCCTGCATCGAGCACTCCCGGCACCGCCAGCAGACGATCATGGCCGTCGCGAACCAGCTGGGCCACCGGTGCTGTGGTCTGGAAGCGGCTCCCGCTGATGGACATGGTCATGGTGAGCACGTTGTGCGTGGTAAAGCCCGGATCGACCGCACCGAGCTTGTGAAAAGTGCGGACGAGCAGAGTTGCTCCGATGACAAGAACCAGGGCGAGCGCAATCTCGCTGACGACCAGGATGGAACGAACTCTGCCCTGGCGAGAGCTCATGCCGGAGCGGCAGGAGCCCTCATTGAGCGTGGCTGCCAGGTTGGGACGGGATGCGGCAATGGCCGGCACTAATCCAAAGAGGATGCCGGTGAGCACGGCGGCGCCGAGGGTGAAAAGCAGGACATTGGGGTCGAGCGAGACGCCGGCGCCGGTTTCGCTGATGCGCGGAATGTTTCCTGGATTGATGCTGAGCAACAGCCGCACACCGAGAAAGCCGAGGATGAGTCCCAGGACGCCACCCGTCAGAGCAAGGACGAGGCTTTCGGTAAGCAACTGGCGGATGATCTGGCTGCGGCCTGCGCCGAGGGCTGCACGCGTGGCCAACTCGCGTCGGCGGACCGATGCTCTGGCCAGAAGAAGGTTGGCGACGTTGGCGCAGGCGATGAGCAGCACAAAGCCCACAGCCCCGAGGAGGACCAGGAGCGGAAAGCGGGTGTTGCCGACCATGTATTCCTGCAGCGAGAGCACTTCGAAGCCGCCGCCCGGCGGGAGGGAATTCTGGCCGTAGGTGCGCCGCCACTCATCGGCAGCCAGGCGAAGCTGCGCATTGGCCTGGGGCAGGCTGACGCCGGGGCGGAGCCGCGCCATCACGTCAAAGTTGTGGACCATCTCCTGGGAATTCAGATCGAACTGAAACGGGATCCAGAGATCGACGGGGGTGTCGGTAACGAAGCCGCGGCCGATGACGCCGACGACGAGATAGGGCTGGCCATCGAGCTGAATGGTCGTGCCAACAATACCGCGGTTACCACCGTAGCGCTGCTTCCAGAAGCTGTAACTGAGGACAGCGACATGACCCCCATTCGGACTGTCTTCGGCAGTAGTGAAGGAGCGGCCTGATATCAGCGGAGCTCCAAGGAGAGCGAAGTAGTCGCGGGTGACATGGACGGCCTCGATCTGCTCAGGGTGATCCCCATTGCTCAGATTCATGCCGGTTCCACCGAAGTCATAGGCGGCGATGTGCTGAAAGATGCCGGTCTGCCGGTGCCACAGAGCGAACTGGGGAATGCTGGCCGATGAGAGGGGGCCCCAGCGGCTGGTGGTCACCACCTGCACCAGCGATTGTGGGTCGGGATAAGCCAGAGGCTTAAGCAGAACCGCATCGATGACCGAGAACACCGCCGTGTTGACGCCGATGCCCACGGCAATTACGAGCACGGCCACGATGGTGAAACCCGGGGTTCGCGCGAGCGCGCGCACGGCGAAGCGCAGGTCGCGCGCCGCGTCATCCAGCCAGGCCAGCGACCGGTAGCGCCACACTCGTTCCCGTACCGTGCGGGGATTTCCGAAGCGCAGCCGCGCCCGACGCCGGGCTTCCTCGGGAGCGAGGCCGCGAGCGCTTTGCGCATCCTGCTCATGCGCGAGATGCGACTCGATTTCCTGGGCGAGATCTTCATCTTTGCTGGCGCGATCGCTGAAGCGGCGGATGGACATGGCGATGCCTCCGGGTTATTCGGACTTCGGTTATTCGGTCTCAGAGCCCAGAATCAGATCAATGGCGCGGGTCATACGCCGCCAGCGCCCCCTGGCCGCAGCGAGCTCTTTGCGGCCCTTCGGAGTCAGGCGATAGTACTTCGCCTTTCGATTGTTTTCGCTGGCACCCCACTCCGATGCGAGCCAGCCGCGGTCTTCGAGACGATGGAGCGCGGGGTACAGGGAGCCCTGCTCGATTTCGAGTGCGTTCTCCGACGTGTGCTCAATGACCTGGGCGATGGTGTGGCCATGGGCCGGCCCCATGACCAGCGTGCGCAGGATCAGCATGTCCAGAGTGCCCTGCAGGATGTCGCCGGCCTCCGGCGGTCTCTTCAAAACCATGGCTGTTCTCCACTCGAATGACTATGGGTATCCCTTATACACCACTCGAATGGCTATGGGAAGAGGGCTGAGGATTTCCCGGATCCAGATCCGCTTCCGCCAGAGCCGGAGACCGGGCATATGCCCTCACTCGTTGTCAGCCGCGATTGTCTGGGCAGAGGTTCATGGTTGGCCGATCGCCGGATCGTGCACGTCCTGCAGCGTGGTTCAGTATACTCACCAGGCGAGGGCAAACAGGACAAGATGAAGACCAGAATCGCTGCGGTAGGGAAGCTCGCAGTGGCGCTCATGCTGACGAGTGCCACACTGACGCTGGCACAACAGAATGGAACAGCACGCAGCGCTTCCCCGTCGAGACCGCAGGGACCATGTGACATTTATGCCGCCGCGGGTGATCCCTGCGTGGCCGCGCACAGCACTACACGCGCACTGTACGCTTCATACAACGGGCCGCTCTATCAGGTCCTGCGCCAGTCGGATGGCAAGACTCTGGACATCGGCGTAGCGCAGCCTGCCGCGTCGCCGGTGCCGGATCCGGGCGGCTATGCCGACGCGACTGCGCAGGATGCCTTCTGCGCCAATACGTACTGCTGGATCACCACGATCTACGACCAGTCTCCCAAACACAACGACCTGACTCAGGCGCCCCGCGGAGGATTCAGCGGTCCGGCCATGGGCGGCTTGAATAACCTGCCCCTCGCCGATATGGCTCCGATTACGGTTATGGGCCATCAGGTGTATGGCGTGTTCATCGAGCCGGGCATGGGCCTGCGCAATGACGACCCAAAGGGAACAGCCGTCGACGATCAGGCGGAGGGGCAATATTGGGTAGTTAACGGCCACCACTTCAACTCCGGATGCTGCTTCGATTACGGCAACGCGGAGATCGACAGCCGCGACGACGACAACGGCACGATGGAAACCGCCTACTTTGGCGATGCGACGCCATGGTTTCACGGCAGCGGCTCCGGTCCATGGATCATGACCGATCAGGAAAACAACCTGGTTGGCTGCGTTAATGCGGATGGGTCGAAAGGCTGTCCCAATCTGCCCAGCCTTCCGTGGCGGTTCGTGACAGCGATGGCCAAGGGCGAACCGCATCACTGGACTTCTATGGGCGGAGATGCGCAGAGGGGCACGCTGTCGGTCATGTTCAGCGGACCGCGCGTCAACGCGACGTATGATCCGATGCGCAAGCAGGGAGCGATCCTGCTGGGCAACGGCGGCGACAACAGCAACGGATCGCAGGGGACTTTCTACGAAGGGGCGATGACTGCCGCGAATACTTTCCCGACGGACGCCACGGATCAACTGGTGCAGGCGAACATCGTGGCAGCGGGTTACGAGGTTCCTGCACTGGCCGTGGCGCCGGCATCGGCAATCAAAGACCCTCCAGGACTGCAGACTTTTGCGCCGGGATCCTCGCAGAACGTCACCGTGACGTTTACCAACAGCACCGGAGCGCCCGCAGCGAATGTGACACTAAGTATCTCTGCGCCGGGTGAGGGATGGAGGTCCGTTGTTGCGGGCACTGCCGAGACATCGAAGAGCTTTGCTGATCCGGTTGCGCCGGCTGCGAGTGTGAGCGCGACCTTCAGGGTCACTGCGGGATCTGCCGCCCTCAACGGCGATCTGGTGGTTCACGCCTGGTGGACGAACCCTGCTAGTGGTGTGAAGCGATCCGACACGACGGTCGAGAAGGTGCGGAACGTCAGCCCCGTGACGATCAATGAATTCCGCATCAGCTCCGGTCCTCCTGCGAATTCCACGGATTCTTTCATCGAGCTTTACAATGCCGGAGCGCGCAGCGTAGATATTTCTAACTGGACGCTGACGGAGCGCCCGACACAGCAGGCCATTTTCTCTGCGGTCAAAATTCCAGACGGGACGAAGCTGGCCTCCCGCGGCTTCTATCTGCTCGGGCTGTCGAACTCGGGCCTCGCCGCCCCGGCGCATGTGGGCGAGTCGACGCTGTATGTCAGAAACACCACCGGGATGAAGGCCGGCGATACCGTTGCTATCGGCACCGGCTCCAGCGCCGAGACGCACAAGATAGCGAGCGTCGGCACGGCAGCGAGCAGCAACACCACGCTGTGGCAGCCCCTGCCGGACGGTCCTGTGATCACGATTCCAGCTGGCTCGACCAACGTGCCGGTGACCAGCGTATCGGGCTTCATGGTCGGGCAGAAGATCGCGCTTGGCTACGGCGCCTCGAATCCTGACGTCGCAAGGACGATGGAACAGTACGAGGTGGCTACCGTCACGGCGATTGGGAAGCAGGGAACGCAATCTTATTTGGAGGCGGACGCGCCCGCTGGCTCGACCAACATCAAGGTGACGTCGGTTGACGACATCTTAGTTGGCGACAAAATCAGACTCGATATCGACAGCGTCGGCCATGGGATCGAGACGGTTACGGTCACGCATGTTGGGACATCCGCCAGTCGGACGAATCTATCGGCGAACGCAGGCGAAGGCGCAACCAATATCAAGGTCCGCAGCGTGAAGGGCTTTGCCTCCGGTGACAAGATTGCTGTCGGCACCCCCGCGAATCGGCAGACCGTCACCATCACCGCGGTTGGTACTTCGGGTCCGATGGGCACCGGCATCGATTTCACGCCTGCCCTCACCGAGGCGCATATCGCCGATGAGGATGTGGTCGCCCCGGGAACGGGACTTGATTTGGCTGCACCGCTGCAGTTCAGCCATGCGGCCAACCTCCCTTTCAGCGATCGGGGAACAGGGATCAGCTTTGAACCGGCGACGGCGTTTGTGCATATCAGTAACGAGCCGGTTCAGGCGCTCGGAACCGGGATTACGCTGGACAGCGGGCTGGCACACAACCAGACGGTCAACGCGGTGGTGCGTGATGCCGCAGTCAGAAATGCGGGCTACCAGGCAAGGCCGATGCCTAATCAGTGGTTCGGCGGGCCCGAACTGGCCACGGATGCTCCTTTCTTTGAACGCCGCATCACCCGCCGGGAGGGCAGCATGGTGCTGCGCGACGCGTCCGGCCTGGTGGTCGACAGCCTCAACTACGGCGCCCTCGTTGATCCATGGGCCGCTGAGGGCTATCAGGGCACTTCCGGATCAGAGCACAATGGCTGTTACGTGACTCCGCCGGGATGGGCAGGTTTCGTCTGGCCGCCAGTGCCAACGGCCGGCGTCTCCAATACCAGCGCTGGCCGTTTCCCGGACGGGCAGGACACGGACAGCAACTGTGCCGATTTTGTAACCTCGCCTGCTACCATTCTTTCGGCACCGGCGGGCAGAGGCGCGTCGAATATCAAGGTCGCCAGCGTGACAGGCTTCGAACCAGGCGAGACGATTCAGATTGATACCGGCGCGAATCTTGAGACGGCTGTCATCGCGACGGTCGGGACAGCCGGAGGCACGAGGACGGATTCCGCGACCACTGTGGGGGCGACCGCCATCCCAGTCGCCAGCTCGACCGGTTTTCGTAACGGCCAGACCATAACGATTGACAGCGGCGAAGACGCAGAGACGGCGGTCGTTGCCTCAGTCAGGAGATCTGTGAGCACCGTAATTACAGTTACTGCGCCGCTGACCCGCGTGCATCCCGGCGGCGCTCAGGTATCAGGCACCGGTATCACTTTGACCGCACCATTGAACCGAGAGCATGCCAGCGGGGCGGAGGCCGCCGGCAGTTCTTCCACACCGGGTGCGGCGAATCAGTATTATCGGGCACCGCGTTGAGCTGATATTTGCTGTCCGGCCATTGGCCTCGGCGCGGGTTGCAGGGACTGCGGTCGCTGGTATGGCGTGGGATCGGCGCAGAGCTCCGCCGAACAGGAGCAGGTCAACGTGCGTGAGTTGCCCGTTGTTCGCTCAGTGCCTGCTCGAATGTGTGCTGGGCCGCAGAGACGAATTGCTCATAGCCAGCATGGTCGATAAAGACGCGCGGGCCATCGGGAGGATAGCGCTGAAGCTTGTTGAGCATATCGAAATAGCCTCCGTGCGCTCCCAGGAAAACGTCGCAGGGCAAAGCATGCAATTCAGCAAAGGTATGCTGGAAGTCCTGCGCGATCCCGGGATAGCTCACGGGATGCTTCGGGCCAGCGACGAAATGGTATTCGGACCAGAAACTAACGCCGCCCACGATGACAATGTTGCGCAAGGTTCCGGCCGGCTCCCCGAGAATATGAGAGCGCATGGTCCATGTCGTACAGCCGCGTGTATGGCCGGCCGTTTTATGGGCTGTTAGTGTCACACCGCCGAGGGTTACCGTGTCGCCATCGTGGAGGATGCGGTCTACGTGCACCGGCGTGTAAGTGAAGATATTGGGCGATGGAGCAAGAAAATCGGTTCGTGCGCCGGTCTCCATTACGCGCACGTCTCCGTCCATCACCATGTTCTTTGCATGGGTTTCGTGGATCACTTCGGCTGCGCCCGCAGTGTGATCGAAATGGGCCTGGCTGTTGAGCAGAATCCTGGTATCTTTCCAGCGAAAGCCCAGCTTCTCCACGCCCGCTCGTATTTGTGGCGGCGATGATGCAAGGTTGGCATTGATGAGGATATTGCCTTTCGGAGTGACAACAAGATAGCTGGCAAGATCCTGACTGCCGACGTAGTACAGGTTGTCGGCGATCTGGAATGGAGGGATGGGACTTGTCCATGCGGGCTCGGTCCCTGCATACGAAAGCGTGGAAACGGCGAAAAGGAAAAGCAGTAAGCGGAATAGCGGAGCGCGCATGTCCTTTTATACGGCAGGTTCCTGATGATTTTGGGCACTGCGAGATGACCAGAAGCAGGAGCGAATCGAAAGAATCATCGCGGTAGCTGCCGCACTCGAGAATCAAGCTCGGCGCCGATCGAGGAAATGCAAGGTCTGCCAGTCGCTAATCCCGGCGGGCGGTTCTTAGAGGAATACCCGACCGGCCAAAAAGGTCCCGGCAGGCGGGGTGAGTCCGCTGATGGCCGAGTCCCCGGATCCATGCGCCGTCCAACGCGGCATTCATTGTGCCGTAAAGCAAAAATCACGCGTGACGGGATCATTGGCACGACCTCGCTCTGGTATCGTCGCTACAAATCCCGCGGCCCCGCCGCGCGTGAGGCAAGCTATGCCATGCGATCGCGAAGAGTTACGACACGTTCCGCTGTTTCAGCTTCTGGACGACGATGAAGCGCAGATTTTGGCGGCTCAGGTCGAAATGAGGCGGTTTGGCGCCCGTCAGCGCATTTTCAGGATGGGCGAGGACGCCATGCACGGCTATGTCGTGTTCTCGGGCAAGGTTCGCCTGGTCACTCTGGATGACGATAAGCAGGAAGTCGTGGTGGATGAGCCGGAGCACGGCGACTTCTTCGGCTTTGCCTCGATGCTGCAGCAAAAGCCGCACCAGACCACGGCCATCGCCCTGGAAGATTCGGTTTGTCTGGAGATCGGGCGCGACGATCTGTCCACGCTCATCCAGCGCAGACCTGAAGCCGGCATGGATATGCTCACGGTGCAGGCGCGCCAGTTTCACGCGGCGCAGAAGTTGGTGCGCAGTCGAGCGAACCGCAATCCCAATGAGGTGATTGAGGAACGGGCAACGCTCGGGGAACGCATTGCGGACTCGGTAGCGCGGTTTGGCGGCTCGTGGTACTTCATCATTCTTTTCTCGGTCGTCCTGCTCGTGTACTCATCTGTGAATGTCCTGCTGAAAGGCAAAGCGTGGGATCCCTATCCCTTCATCCTGCTGAACCTGTTCCTGTCGATGCTGGCGGCGATTCAGGCGCCGGTGATCATGATGAGCCAGAACCGGCAGGACGCGAAGGACCGCGTCCGCAGCGAACTGGACTTCGAAGTGAACCGGCGGGCTGAGGCTGAGATCCAGTCCCTGTCGCATCGTCTGAGCGTTCTCGCGGACCAGGTGAGCGATGTGGAGGGTCTCATCCGGGGTAACGCTGCGCCGGCGCAGCCGAAGCCGAACGGGCGCGCTGGTCAGCCGGGGTACTGAAATCTGAAGCAAGCAGCGGACCTGCAATCGATCGACAGCAGCACGGCCCGAACCAGGAGGGCAGAAGCATGGCAACCACGATCTTCGCGTCCATCGGCGATCAGGGCGTTCTCAAGGCGCGACTGACGGCGGAACTGTCTGAAATCTGGATCGATCCGGATCTGAGCTGGCTCGATTTCAACGACCGCGTGCTGGCAGAGGCGATGGATGAGCGAACGCCGCTGCTGGAAAGGGCAAAGTTTCTCGCCATCTTCACTTCGAATCTTGATGAGTCCTTCATGAAACGGGTGGCTGTAGTGCGCGAGGGCCAGACCGAAGACGAAAGCGCATTTTTGTTGCGGGTGCGCGAGAAGCTGTTACCTCTGCTACGGCGTCAGGCCGAATGTTATCGCCAGGCCGTACCGGCACTCGAGGCCGGACTGCAGCTCACAGATCAACGTAGCTGAGACATCCCTGTGCGCCGCGATATCATGGCTGTTCAGGGACTTTCCGTCGCATCCGCCAGGATGCTGGTGCGAAGTTCCAGCCATAAAGATGAGCGAGATCACGTCCAGAAAAGTCGAGCTGTTCGATACCAGCCTGCGCGACGGGCTGCAGCAGCCCGGCCTCGAAATCTCGGTGCCCAATGCCGTGCTGCTTCTGCAGCGCATGTCTGAGTTCGGCGTGCACTACGCGGAGATCGGCTTTGCCGGCGCCAATCAATTTGTCGGTGAGCTTACTGCCGCTCTCGATTCGGTCGACACAGGCGCCATGAAGCCGGCTATTTTTGGCCGCTCGCGCGGGCGTGGCACGAAAGTCGATGAGTGGGCCGACGTACAGTTCATCCTCCGCCACCGCGGTCGCATCCCGGTAGCGGTGATTGTGGTTAAGTCGCGCCTGCTGGATGTGGAGCGTTCGCTGGAAACCACGCCCGAAGAAAATCTTCTGATGGCGAGGGAGACGATCGACTGCCTGCAGTCGCACGGTCTCGAAGTTCTCGTCGATCTGGAACACGCAATGGATGCCAATTGCGGCCGACGCGAATTTGGCCGTCCCTGCGATCCCGATTTCAGCCAGCGCAGCCGCGATTATTTCCGCAAGCTGACGGAACAGTGCGTGGGTCAGAATGTGAGCCGGATCGTGATCTGCGATACCAATGGCGGCGCGAGTCCAGAGGAGATTACCGATGTCTTCGCCGGCCTCGCGCGCGACTTTCCGCAGGGGCGCTTCGCTTTTCACGGCCACACGGATCGCGGGCTGGGTGTCGCCAACACACGCGCAGCCGTTCTGGCCGGAGCCATACAGGTACAGGGCACACTGATCGGCACCGGCGAACGCTGCGGGAACGTGAATCTCACCACGGTCGCGGGAGCGATGCAACTGCGCGGCGAAGCGGAATTTGTTTCTCGGGAAGCACTGACCGGCCTCACCAGGCTCGCCCAATCCGCCTACGCAGCTTTTGGGCTTGAGCCTCCGCACAGCGCTCCCATCGTCGGCCCCGGCGCATTTGGAACGTGGGCGGGCATGCACGGTTCGAGCGAGCGCAAGAATCCCGGCGCCTATCTGTGGTGCGATCCGGGGCTCGTCGGCGCCAGCCCCACGATCGGCGTCAACGCACAGTCGGGCAGAGCGAACATCATGCTGCTCTCCGAGTCGCTGGGCGTTCCGCTCAATTCGGCTCAGGCGCAGGCACTGATGGACGCGAACCAAGCCATGGTGGAGGGCGGCGGCTATACGGCAAGCGAAGTTTCGTTTCGCCTGGCCTGCATGAGGACGCTGGGGAGCCTGCACCACTGGTTCTCCGTGAAAAGCTGGCGGGTCTTCGATGAGTCGGACGAGATCGGCGGCCGATTTATCCAGGCTTTTATGACGCTGATCATCGGGGATTCCACGGTAGCGACGACGCGAGGCGAGGGCGCCGGACCGGTCGATGCCATCACCAAGGCGCTGCGCCAGCAGCTCGAGAAGTGGTATCCGGAGCTCGCGCAGATGCGGCTCGGAACCTTTACCGTCGCGGCTCTCGACATAAAAGCGCACGATTCAGCGGCGCATGTGCGTGTGACCGCGAGCTTCAACGCCGACGGTCACGAACCCTGGATTACGGCCGGGGTGAGCAGCGACCTCAACCAGGCTGCGCTTATGGCCATTGTGGACGGCTTCCACCATTGGCTGCTTATCAGGAGCGGAGAGCCGGGTAGCGCAGCCGGCACGCGCGCGAAAGAATTCGCGGTTTAAGCAACTACCACTTGCGGCCCGAAGCGGCTTCCACTGCTGCCCTTGTGGGCCGAGCCCGATTCGATACGGCAGAGTCGGCAGTGAAGAAGTTTGCCGGGCATCGAAACCCGGCCATTCAATTTGCGGGTGGCCAATGATGTTCGAGGGACAATAGAAAAACAGAGCTGCTGGATCGTCAACGCAAGTGATGCGCCAGACACAACAGCTCTGGAGGTGCTCTATTGCTCGATCAGAGTCGCCGGCAGCGGCCATCCCCGCGTTTTATTTGACTTGAGCAGCAGATAGAAGTCGTAGGTTTCGTTATCGACGCCGTTGCTGTGCTGCGCCTGAGCAACACGCATCGACTTGTCGGTATTGACAGCGGCGATGGGGCCGGAAGGCGTCTCCAGCGACTCAAAGAGGTCGAAGAGGGTGCAGGGGTCGAGAGGCGGCTCGGCAATCACCGGCAGGTCGGGCATCGATGTATCGGGCGAAGAGAAGTTGAGCGTCGAGGCCAGGTTGGCCACTTCATCGGAGGCATCGCGAGCGGTGAGCGGGGCGAGGCCGAAGCGCCATTCGATCAGCTTGAGCACCGAAGTGTGGTCGAAGAGAAGCGAATTGATGCGCGGTTTGGCCGGATTGCCGCGGGCGAACGGCGAGACGATCACGGTGGGCACGCGGCAGCCCAGCAGCGCCTGGCCGTTCACAAGGTCGGTATCCACGGTGTTCGGCGCGATGACGCGCGGCGGAACAACGTGGTCAAAGAACCCGCCCCACTCATCGCTGTTGATCACCAGGACGGTCTTTTCCCACAGCGGACTGGAGGCCAGAGTGGTTACGACCTCGCGGAGGAAGATTTCGCCCTTGCGCAGGTCGGCGTGAGGATGGTCGTCGTTGCCCAGTCCATCGTCGAGAATGGTGAACCAGGGGTCAACGAAGGAGACGGCGGGTTGCCGCCGTCGTACTCGGAACGGCCCCCGGCGTAGGAGTGGTCGGGATCGGGGTGCGAGCAGCCGACGTGATAGTTGAGCCGATGCGTGGGCTGGAGATTGCCGTTATTGTCGGGATTGCTGAGGCCGGCCTGGCGGCCGTTGGCGTTGGGCATCCAGCCGAGCAGGTGGTCGAAGCTGCGGTTTTCCATCATGACGACGACAATGTGCTCGATCCCGGAGGACTCGGGACTGGGCAAGCGACTGCCGCTGGGCTGTGCCTGCACTTTCGATTCGGGCAGGGTAGTGGAAAGGGCGGCGACGGACACGCCGGCGGCGCGGCGCAAGAAGTCTCTGCGATTGACGCTCATGGGGGAATGCTCCTGCATGAAGTAGCGGCGCCTGGAGCGTCTCCGTTCGGGCGTTGACACTGCGGGCTTCGTGCAAGGCGGCTCTGGTTCGGGAAGAAGAGCCATTTCGTCCGCGCCAACAAAATACCCGAGCGGAACACAACAGGCACATTTCGCCCTCGAACTTTATAAAGCGGCATATGTGAGCGGTGGTTGAATGGGCGATGAAGTTGACGTCAATTCGAAGTGGAAGATTCTGGAGCGAAGATGCCCTTCATCCAGCGCTCGAGACTATGGCCGGAAACATCCACGATAATTGTCATTTCGGGAACGACGGCAAGGTTGGCCGCGACGTTTCCTGATGCTGATTGCAGACGCCTGATGAAAACACTGATCGCGGTATTGCTGATTCTTGGAGTTTCAACCCACGCATATGCGCAGGGCGGCGAGAGGGTCGTGGATGCCGCTCAGCCATTCAACGCCGAAGGCATTCTGCGATCGATTGAGAACGCCAGCGTCACTCGCGCCGGTGAGGAGCTTGTGGTCACAGCGAAAGATGCCCGTACGCCGGTGGAGATGACGTTCACCCCTTGTCAGGGGCTGGGGGTTGAATTCGAGGCCAGGCAGTGGTGGGTTCTTCCTATCAGCGCAGCCGGCGCTCGCATCAATGCGAACAACGCACTGTGGGTCCTGCCGGTTGATGCGGCGTCGAAGGATCATTCGTGGCATCTCGTGCTGCACGGCGGCAGCCTGAGCGCGGAGAAGACAGAGTCGGGGCTGACGGTTACCATTCACGCGCAGAGTGTCACACTTTCGCGAGCGGAGGCTCGTCCGCACGGCGATCCCTTCGGAAATCGATTCTCCCTGCAGATTGCCGGCGGGGCCGAACTGGAAGAAGCCCTCGCTGCCTTCTATTGGGGTACCATGCTGCCGTCCGTCGTCGAGAAGACTATGGCGGCGAAGTTCCCCTACAGCAATGGCTATGTGCTCAGTACGCTCAACGTGCAATCGTATGCGGGGTCTTATCCCGCGGTCGACCACGAATTCCAGATTAAAGGACGCCTGGCGTTTGGCTCCGAGGTCGACCTCGACGTCGTGAAGCGGATGATCGGGCTTCAGTTCCGGCTGATGAAGGATGACCCGGAACATCTTTATCGTGCGCCCACATCGGTGCAGCCGGATGGAAGACGCGAGTACCACGTGCGCAGAGACAGCCTGGACCGCCATGAAAATGCAGCCATGTTTCCGGTGACGGGAAATGTCGAAGTGATTGAAGAAGCCTGGCGCTATTATGAAGCGCGAAAAGATGTGGTATGGCTGCGGTCGGACATCGAGAACCTCGAAGATGCCGCAGGCTGGGTTCTGGCCAACACGGATCAGTATGGGCGGCTCTGGTCGGACGTCTATTACGAAGATCAGGTGATCAAGGACGGACGTGTGACCCAGGCTCAGGCGTTTGTGGTGCACGCTCTTGCGCTGCTGGCCAGAATGGAGAATGTGCTGGCACGGCGAGCCGAGTCCGCCCGCTATGATGCTGCCTCGAAGAAAATGGCGGGCGCGCTGGTGGCGCCGCTTCCCATGGGATATTGGGACGCAAAAAGTCAGCGCTTCATTGACTGGGTCGACCGCAACGGGAAGGCTCACGATCATATTCATCTTCTGGCCAATGAGCTGCCCGTCACCTTTGGTTATGCAACGGCGGAGCAGGCTGCAGCGGTGCGGAATCTGATCGATGAGAACGAGGCGCAGTTTGAGCGCTTTCCCAGTTTTGTGGCGGCGGATATCGCCGCATACGACAAGTCTGAGATCGGCATTGCCGGACCCTACGATCTTTGTGCAGCGGGAAGGTACTGGTACTGGGACGCCGCGTATCGCGAAACGCAGAAGCAGAATGAGATTCTGCACGATCAGCTGATGAAGGTGGCGGCGGAGGGCGCGAAAGACGGCTACTTCATGGGCGAACGCTACGACATGGACTTTGTCTATTATGTCGACGGCAAGGATGCGCATGGTGCGCAGAAGTATTACGAATATCCCAATGTATTCGCGGCTGTCCTGATCGGCAAATTTCTTGGCTTGTCAGCTCCCGCCGATGCGAATGTATCTGTCGCGCCGCATCTCACCGGCTATGGCAGCGTGGAGTTTACGATTCCGGAATACGCCCTGCGCTACAGCTACAGCGAGAATGGTTTCGTGCTGAGGAATGTGTCTGCCCGGGCGCGGCGATTCGACGTGGATCTGTCAGCGCTGGGCTTCGCCGCCGCGAAGTACCGGCTGAGCAGCAGGTCGGGCAACAACATCGTGGGTTCGCGTTCCAGTGTGACCTTGTCTGCGCAGGAAGAGGCACGCTGGACTCCGCAGCGATAAGCGAGCAATGACGCGGTCTGCAGCAGTATGATCCGGAGCTTTCCCGGGCCTAAAGGCCCCGAAATTTTGCTTTGTTTCCCCGGCCTGAAGGCCGGGGCTTCTACCGTAGTCCCGCTCGCGCGGGACCCCTTCGTGTAAAAGACCCATTCATTCGGACACGGCACTAACCGGCAAATATGCCAGGAATGATTTGAGTTCGAACCGGACTGCTCAGAACCATCGCGCTGCAATTTCCGGGAACCAGGTCTCAGTAGGGAGCGTATCCGCTTTCTGAGGCCCGCCCTATGCTGACCCTCCGCCAGGATCTTGCTTACGCTCTGCGCCAGATGCGCCTGTCCCCTGTCTTTACCCTCACCGCCATGCTCACGCTGGCTCTTGGCATCGGCGCCACAACGGCCATCTTCTCCCTCATCGATACGGTCATGCTCAAGTCGCTGCCGGTTGCCGATCCGGCAACCCTCTACCGCATTGGTGAGGGCGCTGACTGCTGCATCGAGGGCTACACGCAGGACGACTGGGGCTTCTTCTCTTATGACTTCTATCAGCGTATGAAGGAGAACACGCCCGAATTCTCCTCACTGGCTGCCTTCCAGGCCGGCGGCTGGACCCTCGGCGTGCGGCGTGGGCAGAAGGACCGTATTCCCAAACCGCTCCGCACGGAGATGGTGACGGGCAATTACTTCTCCACCCTCGGCCTGAGCGCCTTCATGGGCCGCACCATCATTCCTTCCGACGATCAGCCTAATTCGCCGCCGGTCGCGATGCTCAGCTATCGCACCTGGCAACAACAGTACGCATCGGATCGGTCCGTCGTCGGATCCACCTTCATCGTCGGCGACCATCCTGTAACGATCATCGGCATTACTCCCCCTGGATATTTTGGCGAGACGCTGCGCGCCGATCCCCCCGATCTCTGGCTGCCGGTTAATCAGGAACCGGTCTTCGCCGGATCCAACTCGCTGCTTCGCCACTTTCAGGCGTGGCTGCGCGTCATCGGCCGGCTCAAACCTGGCGCCTCTGTTGCCACCACCGGCCCGCGCATGACCGCGCTGCTGCGCCAGTGGATCGTCAATGACAGCGGTATGCCCGCCGAGTGGATGGCCGGCATTAAAGCCAACCTGCCTAAACAGCACATCAGCGTGATTCCGGCCGGGGTCGGCGTGGCGGTCATGAAACAGAACTACGCCGACTCTCTCCATATCCTGCTGACGGTTTGCTGTCTTGTTCTGCTCATCGCCTGCGCCAACATTGCCAACCTGCTTCTAGCGCGTGGAGCATCGCGCCGTACGCAGACTTCGATTCGCCTCGCTCTTGGGGCATCGCGCAAACGGCTTATCCGGCAGAGCCTGACGGAGAGTATCCTGCTGGCCCTCTTCGGCGGAGTAGCCGGTCTGGCGGTCGCTTATCTCGGCGTGCGGCTTATCGTTGCCATGGCCTTTCACGGCGCCCGCTTTGTTCCCATTTCGGCTGCGCCGTCGCTCCCGGTTCTCGGCTTCGCGTTTGTGCTTTCGCTGGTTACCGGCGCTATCTTTGGAACCGCACCCGCATGGCTGGCCACTCACGCCGATCCCGCAGAGGCGCTTCGCGGTGCGAATCGGAGTACCCGCGATCACGCCTCCTGGTCGCAGAAGACGCTGGTGGTGGTGCAGGCTACGCTGTCGGTCGTTCTGCTCACCGGAGCCGGCCTGCTCACGCGCAGCCTCACCAACCTGCAGCATCAGGACTTCGGTTATCAGCTCGACCACCGGGTCACGATCGGAGTGACCGCGCCGTGGGCTTCCTACTCGCAGCCGCAACTGGACGCCCTGTATCGCGAACTGCAGGACCGCCTCGCTCACATTCCCGGGGTCGAGCGCGCGGCGCTGGCGCAGTACACGCCGCTCACAGACAACTGGGGAGAAATCGTGATCCGGCAGGGTCACGGCATGCCCGGTCCAAATGAGCGATCCGGTTCCTCCTGGGATCACGTGTCTGCCGGCTATCTGGAACTCCTTGGCCAGCCGATCATTCGCGGCCGCTCCCTCAGCGTGGACGACACAACCTCCACGCAGAACGTGGTGGTGGTTAACGAGGCTTTCGTGCACCAATTCTTCAAGTCCGGAGAAGATCCAATCGGGCAGCACTTCGGCCTCGATCTGCCTCGCCACTCGAATACCTTCGAGATCGTGGGGGTTACGCCTAACGCAAAGTACAGCGATCCCGCCAGCACAGAACCGCCACGGCCGCTCTTCTTCGTTCCGCTGGCCCAGCATGCGAAATATCCGGACGACCCCGTGATGGGCCAAATTGACGACATGACTCACCACGTGGAAGGCGCGGTGCTGCAGATCCACGGCAGCATGGAGGGGCTTGAACCGCAGATCCGCCGTGCGCTGGCCGACGTTGATCCCAACATCACTCTGCTTGGCCTGTTTCCGCTTCGTGAGACGGTCGATTCCAGCTTCGATCAGCAGCGCGTGGTTGCGAATATGACCGGCCTGTTCGGGATCCTCGCTCTCGTTCTGGCTGCGGTCGGACTCTATGGCGTGACCGCCTACAGCGTGGAGCGCCGCACCGGCGAGATCGGTGTGCGCATGGCGCTGGGCGCCGACCGCACCAGCATTATCCGCCTCGTTCTTCGCGGAGCATTTCTGCAGATCCTCATCGGCCTGATGATCGGCATCCCGGCCTCCATCGGCTGCGCACGCCTTATCTCGGCACAGCTCTATCAGGTGAAGGGATGGGATCCGCTGGTGCTGGCCGCCTCGATCGTTACGCTCTCGCTTTGCGCGCTGATCGCGAGCATTATTCCCGCGCGCCGCGCGGCTTCCGTCAATCCGGTCACGGCGCTGCGCACGGAGTGACGCACGGGCAAACCGAGATGTCAGACGGCGGGATGCATAGTTGGCGGAACGCTACAGGCAGAGTTACTAAAGCCGGTTATAAAATGCGTGCGAGGAATTTGCGGATTGGCTGAACTCGAAGTAATAAGAGCCATTGCGATGAGAATGCCGGAGGTCGAGGAAGGACCGCCGGTGAGAGCAGCACGGCGGATCGCAAGCTTCAAAGTGGCAGGAAAGAGCTTCGTTGGTGTTGAAGCCGGAGGCGCGACCATAACGGTCAGCCTCGCCGAGAAGAATGCCAGAGCTTTCACGGCCGAGCATCCGGACGCATATGAAGAGATCTGGCGCAGCGGGAAGACATTCATGGGCCTTCGTGTCGATCTGTCCAAAATCCCTGCCGAACGGTTGCGCGAACTGATCGACGCATCGTGGCGCCACAGCGCCCCACAGCGTCTTGTCGCCGCGAACGACAAACATCACCCATCCGATCCCGCCCGCAATAGAAGTTGAACCCGCAGCCTGCGTATGCGATCGAGTTCAGGTTTCACTTCGGCATCTGATGCAGCTTCTTTGTCAGCAATTCCTGTTCTCGCAGGTTCCTGGTCATTGCCACCGCGCGTTCGATTTCCTCACGAGCTTCAGGAAATCTGCCCAGTTTCATAAGCAGGTCTCCTCGGATGCCGGGAAGCAGGTGGTAATCCGCCAGGGCAGGTTCTCTGAGGAGCTCGTCCACTGCAGCGAGCCCAGCGGCCGGACCGTGAGCGAAACCTACGGCCACGGCACGATTCAGCGCCACCACCGGGGACGGGCTGATCCGACGCAAAGCATCGTAGAGAAGGACGATCCGCTCCCAGTCGGTTTCTTCGGCAGTGCGAGCACGCGCGTGACATGCAACGATGGCGGCCTGCAGGGCGTAGTTGCCCGCACCACCACCCAGTTCCTGCGCGTGGGCGAGTGCGGCGATGCCTCGCTGGATCTGTGAATAGTCCCACAGAGAGCGGTCCTGCTCCAGCAGCAGAACGGCCTCTCCATTTCGTCCTCTGCGAGCCGCAGTGCGCGACGCCTGCAGCTCCATCAGCGCCAGCAGAGCGCAGACCTCGGATTCGCCGGGAAGAAGCCCGAAGAGTATGCGTCCGAGGCGCAGCGCATCTGCGCAGAGTGCAGGCCGCATCCACTCGTCTCCGGAGGTTGCGGTATAGCCCTCGTTGAAGATCAGGTAGACCACAGAGAGCACGGAATCAACCCTCCTGCGCAATTCGTCACCACGTGGAGTTTCAAAAGGCACATGGGCTTCGGAGAGAGTTTTCTTAGCTCGAAAGATTCGCTGGCCCATGGTCTTCTCCGGTACGAGGAAGGCTCGGGCAATTTCGGTAGTCGAGAGACCGCAGACCAGACGCAGCGTGAGCGCGATGCGCCCCTCCATCGCCACCACCGGATGACAGGCAGTAAAGATGAGGCGCAGTACGTCATCGTCGACGACCTGGTCCAGAGCCTGATCCATTGCATCAGCAAGCTGTTGCTGTCGAAACTCAAGTTCTCGCGCGACCTCCTCGTGCTTCTGCTCGAGAAGCCTGCCTCTGCGCAGATAGTCGATGGCGCGCCGCTTTGCTGCCGTCATGAGCCAGGCCGCCGGATTTTGGGGAATGCCGTCTTCCGGCCATTGCTCAAGAGCCGCGACCAACGCATCCTGGGCGAGTTCCTCCGCTATGCCAACGTCGCGGCTGACGCGGGCAATTGCGGCGATGAGGCGTGTGGACTCGATTCTCCACACGGCCTCAATCGTCCTGTGAACGTCACTCATGGCCTGGCAGCGGCCGCGTTGGGCAGGTCAGTGAAGCCTTCGGCCGCTTTCTGTACATCCTCGGGGAAATCGCCCATCTCATGGATCTGACGCACTTCGATGATTTCGTTGTTGGACATCGGCGCGCGTTTGGCCCATTCGATCGCTTCTTCCCGTGAACGCACCTGAATGATCCAGTAGCCTCCGACAACCTCTTTTGCCTCGGGAAACGGCCCATCCGTGACCGTAGGTTTGCCATCCGCATAAGAGACGCGAGCGCCGGCCGAGGGCGGCAACAGACCATCGAGCGCGAGCAGGACTCCGGCCTTCTGCAGGCTTTTGTTGTACTGCATCATCTTCGTCACCTGCTCCGCGTTGGGGCCGGCGTCAGGGGCTGCCTTTTCATAGCCTTTGGGAATAACGATCATCATGAAGCGCATTGGGCCTTCTCCTTCTTGTCGAGTCCAGCGAAATCGGTCGTTCTACATACACGTCGAATGTGGTCCACCGATTTCTACCATGCAGGCAAAATATTTTGGAATTCAGGACCTTTTGGGCCGCCGGAAACGTATGGAGTGTGAAACCCGCCAGGAGTGTGGGGATTTTCCCCTTGCAACCCAAGGGGAAAGATGGCATGCTTCCTATGCGTTCCAAGGGGAGCGGAACGAGCATGAATAAATCTCGTCTGGAACTGATACGCGGAACCCTCGACGTGCTCATTCTCAAGTCGCTCATCTGGGGACCGCTTCATGGATACGCGATTACCAGCCTAATCCGGCGGCAGAGCGACGAGGCCCTGCTGGTGGAAGAGGGGACTCTGTATCCCGCTCTGTGGCGTCTCGAAAACAAGGGGCTGGTTGAAAGCGAGTGGGGCCTTTCGGACAACAACCGGAAGGCGAAGTACTACAGCCTGACCGGCGAGGGCCGTCGTCATCTTCGGGCCGAGACCAGGATATGGCAGGCCTATGCCGAAGCGGTTGCGAAAATACTCGGCGCAACTGAGCCGCCTGCCTTGGAAACCATATGAAGCGGGTTCCCATGTGGCGCCGGTACGACCATTTGCACGGACCGGATACGCGAGCCGATGTACGGGCTGAACTGCGCTTCCACCTCGATTGCAAGACGGAAGAACTGATCGCGAAGGGATGGAGTGCTGCGGCAGCACGCCAGGAGGCCGAGAGCCAGTTTGGAAACATCCGCGCCCTCGAAAGGGCGGGCGAGCGCATAGGAGAGCAAATGGAACGCCGACGCCGCATCAGTGAATACGCCGCCGAGTGGTTGCAGGACACGCGGTACACGCTGCGCACCCTGCGCAACAACCCGGCCTTTGCCGGCGTCGCCATCCTTGTTCTGGCGCTGGGGGTCGGACTGAATGCCGCGGTTTTCAGCGTCGTGAATACGATGCTGCTGCGTCCTTTGCCCTTTCCGAAATCGCAGGAACTGGTGTGGTTCACCGCGGGAAAGAGCCTGGACGCGAAGACTCGCGTCGCGGGTGGGCTGTCGGGGGAAACTTATACCGTCGACGTCTATCGCGAGTTTCAGCGCAACAACCGGTCCTTCCAGTCGGTGACTGCATTCCAGACCTTCTACAACTCATTGCAGTACAAGCTCACCGGCGTCAGCGAACCGAAGCAGCTCGATGCAGTGGAAGTGGCCGGAAATTTCTTTCCGACCCTCGGAGTCGTTCCTGTGCTGGGCCGGAATTTCACCGAGGAAGAGACGCTAAAAGGCGGCCGACCGGCGGCTATTCTCAGCTACTACTTCTGGAAAACCGAGTTCGCTGCGGATCCCCATGTGATCGGGAAGACGGTCAGCATCAACACCAGTCCCGCCGCGGTCAACGGTCCAGTCACCATCGTAGGAGTGTTGCCGGCCAGTTTTGACTTCGGTGCCGTCTTCGCTCCGGGCAAGAAGGTAGACCTGTTTGTGCCTGCGGTCATGGACTTCTGGAAGACGTGGGGGAACACGCTGGCCGTTGTTGGGCGCCTCAAGCCGGGCGTTAGCGTGCTACGGGCGCAGGACGAAGCCGATCGCCTTTTCCCGCAAATGAAGCTTCAGCACAAGGACTGGTATTACGATTACGCTTCGGACCTCAGCGGGCTCAAAAATCATGTTGCGGGCAAGCTGCGGAGATCGCTGGTTGTTCTCTGGTGCGCAGTCGGACTCATCCTGCTCATTGTCTGCGTGAACCTTTCGAACCTTCAGCTCAGCCGGGCCGCGACGCGCAGCAAAGAGTTCGCTATGCGGAGGGCACTGGGAGCAGGCCGCGGGCGGCTCATCCGCCAGCTGCTCACGGAGAGCCTCATTCTTGCGTTCGTGGGCTCTGCGGCTGGGCTTGCTATCGGCTTCGGGATCAGCTACTACCTCGCACACCAGACCTTTATTGCACTTCCGCTGCTGACGACCATCCACCTTGATGGAGCCTCGGTTTTCTGGACGCTTCTGACCGCGATTGCGCTTGGTATCCTCTTCGGTCTCGCGCCGGCGCTGCGCATCTCCGGCACCAGCATTCAGGAGGCGATTAAGGACAACGCCGCCGGCATGGCCTCGGGTCGCAGCCACGAGCGCTTCCGTTCGATCCTCGTCATCTCCGAAGTGAGCCTCGCCTGCCTGCTGCTGGTGGGAGCCGGGCTGCTGCTGCGCAGTTTTCTGCGGGTGCTGGATGTCGATCTCGGTTTCAACCCTGCTCATGCTGCGGCGATGCAGATCGACCTGCCACCGGCAGCGAATAAGGATCAGCTGATTCAGCGCACCCAAACCCTGAAGGCGGAAATCGATCGCGTCGCCGCGCTCCCCGGAGTGGAGTCTGTCGGGATCGCCGATATGCTTCCGCTCGATCGCAACCGTGAATGGGGTCTCGCTGCCGTGGGGCACTACCATGCGAAGGACGCCGATACCGGCGCGCTCGCTTATCTTGTCACCCCCGGATATCTGCAGGCGATGGGCATGCGTCTGCTCGAAGGACGCGACTTTGCATGGAATGACACTCCGGACCATCAGCCGGTCATCATCATCAACCAGTCGGCCGCGCGCCGCGAGTGGCCGGGCGAGGATCCCGTTGGCAAGCTGGCCTACGCTACGGGAAATACGCCCGACCGCGTGATAGGCGTGATTGCCGATGTCCGGGAAAGTGCCCTCGAGCAGAAATCGAGTCCGGAGATTTACGTCCCAATGACGCAGAACTCCGATGTTGAAGGGGCGACGCTGGTTGTTCGCTCGCGTATCGACTCCGGTGCGCTGGGGGTGAGCATGCTGACAGCGCTGCGCGGCCTTGATCCCTCACAACCCGCGACGACCCTTCGTCCGCTGCAGTCGCTGGTGGATCACTCCGTGTCGCCGCGCCGCTTCTTCGTGCTGCTGGTGACGATCTTCGCTGCGCTTGGGATTCTGCTGGCTGCCCTGGGAATTTACGGAGTCATCTCCTACTCGGTGACGCAGAAGACCCAGGAGATTGGCGTGCGCATGGCGCTGGGCGCGACGAGGGGCCGTGTGCAGCGCGCAGTCCTCGCACAGACTCTGCGCCTGGCCATCGCCGGACTCGCAGCGGGCACGCTTGCCTCTCTGGGGGCGGCGCGCCTCATCGCGTCACTGTTGTTTGCCACCTCACCCTGGGACCCGGTTGCTTACGCCGCCATGGTTGGATTTCTCCTTGCCATTGCTCTGGCGAGCGGATATTTTCCGGCCTGGCGGGCCTCCAGGATTCAGCCCATGACCGCATTGCGCAGTAACTGAGCAGCCGGGCGGCGAAAGAGAACATCCTCATCGAGGGCCGATTCACTCTCTGACATCGGCTCTCGCCGGCGTTTCGAGCACGCAGGGCTCGGCATCCCGGCGCCTGAACGTCTTTTCGCCGGCTACTGTTCGTGGGACCCTGGACGCCTCAGCGTCTGCTAACCTTATCCGTTCAGCGCACAATGGCGCAGATCAAGACCTGAATGCACAGAGGCTACAACATCCGCCGAGAGGCGGGGTGAGAGCGGCGCGTGTGTGGAACCGCAGCAGAGTTCTGAACGCGAAAGAGCCGTTGCCGCCATCATTTCGGGCGTTGATTCGCACCATGAAATTCCACGCCAACTGAAGGGAAGACAGATGTCTGACTCGGGAAAGAATGTTCCTGGCGATCACGCGCTGGGGATGGACGAATCGATCACGCGCAGAGACTTCCTTGGGTCTGCGCTGATGGCTTCCGGCGCAACGCTGCTGGCAGGCAAGTCGCCGGCGCAGATGCTGGGCTCGCCGGATGAGTTCACGGGGTACGGCGGAGTTGGAGAGTACAGCAAATCAAATGGCAACACGCTGCCGGTGATGCAGGCAGGGCATACAATTCGCGACGGCGTGTATAACTCGCTGCCCGGAGACATTGTCGAGACAGGAGAAACATACGATTGCGTGGTAGTGGGCGGCGGCATCAGCGGGATTGCTGCCGGGCTGTTCTTTCAGCGCCGGACAGACGGGAAGAAGCGCTGCCTCATCATCGAGAACCATCCCATCTTTGGCGGCGAAGCGAAGCAGAACGAATTTGAGGTGGACGGCAAACGGCTGATCGTGCATCAGGGCTCGGCACTTTTTCAATTGCCCTACCCGTACAGCTTTGTCGCGCACTTTTACGATTCGATCGGGCTGAAGACAACGAGGCTGCAGTATCAGAAGTGGACCGGGCCGGACCGGGAGATGCCTCTGGCGCAAACTCCCTATCAGGCCGTAGGAATGCAGAACGGCCAGTATGGATTTTGGTTTGGAGCGAAGTTTGGTCAGAAACCCGGGATGTGGCTGACCGATCCGCTGGGCAGGAATCTTCAGGGGGCACCCATACCGGATGCCACGAGGACCGAATTGCTGCGCTGGTTCAAGGGACAACCTGTGGCGGGCGATTCATTTGTGGCTCCTCAGGCCGAGGGAGATCCCGCCGCCCGGTATCTGGACTCCATCACGCTAGAGCAGCATTACATGAAGCGCTTCGGCCTGAGCCAGGAGACCATCCGGACCTTTCTTTGCCCGATGGAAGGAGGAGCGGCAGGACTTGGTCCCGACGCACTCTCCGCCTACACCGACTACATGTTCAATATGCTGCATCCGTTGCCCGATGCGAATGGTGGAACAGACCAGATGTTCCCGGGCGGCAACACGACGATCGCGCGGCTGATGGTGAAGGCGATGATTCCAGCGGCAATCGAAGGCGCAGCATCTGTAGAGGACGTAAGCCGCAATCCTGTGCGCTTTGCGGCTCTCGATGTGCCGGAGTCTTCGGTGCGGATCCGTCTGGCCTCGACTGCCGTTGCCGTCGAACACGAGGGGGACCCGAGCAAAGCTGACGGTGTGAAGATTGTCTATCTGAAGGACGGGAATCTATACCGAGTGCGGGGACGCTCCGTAGTGATGGCCGGAGGAAGCTGGACGACGAAGCACATCGTGCGTGATCTGCCGGACACTCACCAGAATGCTTACGGTCAGTTCTATCGCTCTCCCTGCATGATGGTGAACGTTGCGGTGCGGAACTGGCGCTTTCTTTACAAGATGGGTATGAGCGGCTGCCGCTGGTTCGAGGGCGTGGGCAACTATACGGAGGTGCATAAACTGGCGGTGACCGGAATCGATGATGCGACCATCAGCCCCGATTCGCCGATTGTTCTCACGCTGAAGGTGCTCTATCCCTACCCGGGGCTGAGCACGCAGGATCAGGGGAATCGCGGCCGCTGGGAGATGTTCAGCACGTCCTTTCGCAATTACGAGCGCGCGGTGCGGGAACAGTTTACGGCTATGTTCGGGAGCGCGGGGTTCAATGCGCAGCGGGATATCGCCGGCATTATTCTGAACCGGTGGGGTCATGCGTATCTCAGTCCTCAGCCGGGATTCTTCTTCGGCAAGGATGGGCAGCCCGCGCCGCGGGAGACCCTGCGCAGGGCTCCGTTTGGCCGCATCACTTTTGCGAATACTGATCTGGCCGGAGGCGCCGATCATCGCTTTGCGATTTTGGAAGCGCAGCGCGCGGTTGGGCTCATTGTGGACCAGGTGCTGCAGGCGTAAGGCAGCAGCTGGGATTCGATGGGATGCGAGAGCGCCGAATGGTCGATATATATCCGGCTCGTTTGGCGGGCGATCGTGAAGTGATCAGGAGCGCTGGCTATCTTGCTCCTGATCCGTCCGGGTGCTGCTCATTCGGATATCCATGCAGCTGCGGTCCGACCGAGTTGGAAAAATCGTAATTCTCATCCCGATCGTCATCGATGGTCCAGAACATAGCGCCAATCATGCCTGGATATCCGCCTGTGTGGCGCAATTTATAAGTCACTCCAGCCGGGGCTTTCCCGGTGATCAGGTACTGCATGGCTCCACTTACTAATTGCGGCGTGGCCGTGCCTGTCAGAAATCCGACGGCGACTTTGTCGGCAGAGATGGGAGGAAAGAAATCAGCGCCACCGACCGGGAATCCATGCAGCAGCAACTCCGTCATGGCCGCGTCGTAATTCACCGAGCCCAGCTGATAGACCTCGCCATCGAGCCCCTGCAGCGGCGGGGTGTTGTAGTCCTGTACGTCGACGAAGGAAAGGATGTCGCGCACACCCCAGAGCAGCGGCAAATACGTCCCGAACTGGCCGCCATAGCTTGGATACCCCGCGGGAATCTGCGTGCCTTCCGGGACGAGGGTCAGCATGAAGCTCGGCCCGAAGTGCTGCCGCAGCTGGTGCAGCGCCGCGATGAGGTTCACCATGGAGGCTGTCTTTGGATGGCGGAAGTCGGTGTCGCCGGGATCGAGCACCAGGGATGGGCTCTCAAAGTCGAGATCGATTCCGTCAAAGCCATACTCCGACACAATCTGCGTCACCGAGTTCACGAACGCAGGGATGCTCGCCGGCTGCGCCAGCGAGAAATACTCGCCGCCACCGCCCAGCGAAATCAGCACCTTCTTACCGTGGCTCTTGAGCCACGCAATGTCGTCCTTCATCTGTTCGAGATCCAGTCCCTGGCGCACATCGAGTTTGAGGGTGCCTTCCGGCGCCTGGTGATTCACATTGGCAAAGGCCACGATGATCACGTCCCACTGCGGCGAGATATCGCGCAGGCGGAGGATGGATCCCTGCGGTCCATCGCCGGTCCAGTAGCCGATCAGCTCGTGCCCGTTTTTCGATCCCTCCGAGGGAACGGCTGCGATGACGGGCGGAGGCGCGGGCTGATTTGTCTCTTCGCGATGATGACGGGCAGTGCAGGGAGATGCTGCCGACTGGACAAGCTGCGCATCCGGGAAGCTATAGGGCCCGGCTGCGCCTGTGTACCACCCCATCAGCGCGACATCAGCCACGTGCCATGCCGAACCACCCGCATGCACGACCTGTGCCGGACCGGCGGGGAGATCGCTCCGCTCGTTCGTGTTCAGCGGGTCTTCGAGCGTGTAGCGCGTGGCTGGACTGTCCCCGCCGCACCCGTGACGCTCGGCACCCTCGATGGGAGGATAGGTCCACGCGGGAACAGTATTCTCTGCGGCCGGCACGGGGTGCCTGTAGGACAGATGAAACAGCGGGTCGTGCAGCGGGTCGTTCACCCACTCGGCAAGCTGCTCGGTCAACGGCTGCACGTCGCGCTCTTCAACCAGCGGCGGCGCGGCTCCCAGGTACGATGCCAGGACGAATGAGTTCCCCGTCACCTGGTCCACGCCGTGGGTGCCCCAGGTGCAGCAGACGGTCGCGTCGCCGTACGTGTAGTACGCGGTATTCCGCGTCAACGCAATCACGAGCTTCCCATCTTCGTGCGGAATCTTCTGAAAAATAGCGCGCTGCACATATTCCGCGTCCACCATGGCGAGCGTTGTCCCGGTGCGCCTCGAGGTAAGCAGGTAGCCGTAACCCACCGGGATATCGACGGTCAGCGGGCGCACCTGTGGCCGGCTCAGCAGCGTATGCCATTCGGTTGACGCTCTGGTGGTGGCATGGAGCATCGCGTCCACATACTGCGTCGGTTCGTCTGCTCCGAATGCCGTTTTGGAGAAAATGGGGGAACGCAGCACCTGCGGAACATCGGCAGCGGCATCGAGGCTCGCCGGAGTACCAGCAGCGCGCCGCGCTTCGAACTGGAGGCGCAGCGGTACGAGAATGGTTGGGATCACCGTCGTCCCGCTCTGTGCCGGATCGCGTCCGGGCAGCGTTACCGTGGTCTGGGCTGTTTTGTACTGGAAAGTTGGGGCCGTGCCCTGTCCGTAGGCCGTTACTGCTGCAAGCATGGAGACGGCGGTCAGCAAAAACCGTGCAGTTTTCATCAGGAATTGATGATAGCGTCCCGAGGCCCAAGCGTCCCGCGCGCCGGGGCGGTGGCCGATTTTGCTTTCCCCCATCTATCATGATTGCAATGCGGGGATCGCCGCGGTGGCCTGTTCCTCAGATGCACGCCGCGGTCGGCAGAGACGGCGATCTTCATATTGGCGAGTCCATCGAAACGCTTCTCGCATCACTGGAATGGAATCATTCCAATTCCCGTCGGCCGAGAATTTTTCGAGCTAGTAAGCTTCCCGATGCGGAGGTCCGGCGCAGGGCTCTCCAGGCGAGAGTCGATCATGCCTGGAGGAGGTATGCATGGAAACCGAATCTATACTGAGCATTCTTCAATTAATAGCCGCCGGATCTCCTTTACCTGAGGTGCTGACAGTCATCGCCAGAATGGTGGAATCCAGCGGTGACGGACTGTTGTGCACGATCTGGCTTCCTGACGAAGACGGCAGGCATCTCCACTGCGCAGCGGCTCCCGGTCTTCCTGCTGAATTTATCGCGCAGGTGGGATCGATGCTGATCGGTCCAAAGGGGGGATCGTGCGGCACGGCGGTTTTTCGCCGGGAGCCGGTCTATGTGACCGACATCCTCACCGATCCGGTGTGGGATGATTACCGTCACCTGCTGCTGCCGTTTGGAATTCGTGCCGTTTGGTCGCGGCCCTTGTTTACGAGCGAGGGCAAGGTGCTCGGGACCTTCGCCATCCATTATCGTGAAGCGCGCAGCCCGGGGGCCCTGGATCGAAAGCTGATCGAAAACGTGAGCCAGATTGCGGGGATCGCCATTGAGAGGCACCTGAACGAAGAGAAACTAAGGCTGGAACGCGACCGGTTTCGCCTGCTTCTGGAAATCACCAACAGCATGACATCCAAGTTGGATCTGCCTCATCTGGTGGAGACGCTGTCCACGGATCTGCTGCGGGTGACGCGATGCGATTTTCTAGCCCTGCTCATGCCGAACGGCGACAGCTCGCAATTGCGCGTGACCGTTCTTTATAACCCCGACAGTCGGGGCGCGATCATTGATGGCACGACAGTTCCGCTGAAGGGATCGAGTTGCGGCAAAGCCTTCCTGACCAGGAAAAACCAATATATCCATCGGCTCGAAGACCTCAGCAATGATCCAGATACATTCGGCAGCCGGGAGGGAAAGCTCTTTTTCGAACGGGTGAAAGCGGAGGGGTTGAAGTCGGGTTGTGAGTTTCCGCTCATGGGACGCAAGGGCGTGGTTGGGGTAATCGGAGCGTTCAGCCGTTCGGAAAGGGCCTTCTCTGAAGACGAGTCCGGCTTTCTCGATCAGGTCTCGCGGGAGGTGGCGATTGCGGTCGAGAACGCGGTGGATTTCGAGAAGGCAATGGAGGATCGGGCCAGCGAAACGGGGCGACGACTCTATCTCGAGGAGGAAATTCGCGCCGATTTTGGAGAGATTGTGGGGGAAAGTCCGGCGCTGAAGACAGCGCTGGGCTTGGTTTCCGTGGTGGCGCCAACGGATTCGAGTGTGCTGATCATGGGAGAGACGGGCACCGGTAAGGAACTGATCGCGCGCGCTATCCACAACTTAAGCCGCCGCCGGGACAGAGCTTTCGTAAAGCTGAATTGCGCCGCGATTCCATTGGGGCTGCTCGAAAGCGAACTGTTTGGGCACGAGAAGGGAGCATTCACCGGAGCGATCGCGCAAAAGACGGGACGTTTTGAGCTTGCGAATAAGGGAACTCTTTTCCTGGATGAAGTGGGCGATATCCCTCTGGAGCTGCAGGCGAAGCTGCTCAGGGTGCTGCAGGAGCAGGAGTTCGAGCGGCTGGGCAGCAATCGTACGCATAAGGTTGACGTGCGGCTGATTGCGGCGACCCACCGCGACCTGGTCTCCATGGTGAAGCAGACTACTTTTCGAGAAGACCTCTTCTACCGACTGAAGGTATTTCCAATCAGCGTTCCTGTGCTGCGGCAAAGAACCGAGGACATTCCGAAACTGGTGTGGCACTTCACCGAGCTTTACGCGCGGCGAATGAACAAACGGATCGACACCATTCCTGCGGAGACGATGGAAGCGCTGGTGAGATACCGCTGGCCGGGGAATGTGCGCGAACTGCAGAACTTCATCGAGCGGGCAATCATTCTTTCTCCGCACACGGTCCTGAGGGCGCCTATCTCGGAACTGGAGACACTCGGTGCGCCGGCGGAAATCAGTCTGCACATGACAGGTCTCAGAGAGATGGAGCGGGATCATATCGTCCGCGCACTCGAAGCCAGCAACTGGATCGTGGGCGGCCGAAACGGAGCCGCCGGCAGACTGGGCATGAAGCGCACGTCTCTGCTTTACAAAATGCGGAAGCTTCAAATTGCCCGGCCAGCTGTCTCCGGGAAAGCGGATGCCTTTGAGAGTCAGGCGCGGCGGGTCTGAGCCGGTACCCTGGTGAGCTGAAGGCGGTAAACGTCAAGACGAAAATCCGTCACTGGCGGAGAGCGGTCGCAAATCCGTCAGCAGAGCTGTGAAAGAACTGATGCTCTTTTACCTCGCTCTGTGCGCGCGGGAGAGAGAACGGACAGCGTCCGCCCTTTCGCAACAGCCGTGATCGTGTTATGGCCAGTCATTTGCTTCGGGTTATACGAGGCCGGCGGCCGTATTCGTCCAGTCGCCGGTCCTCGCGAGCAGAGCATGGGTTCGCCAGAGAATCCGATGCAAACGAAAGCGGCATGTCGACCCTTCACGCGAAATACAAAGCTGTGCGCTCGATGACACGTTCTCTCGCGGCGAGTTTGTCCGCCGAGGATCAGATGGTGCAGTCGTGCCCAGAGGCGAGCCCCGTGAAGTGGCATCAGGCGCACACTACCTGGTTCTTCGAAACATTCGTGCTGCGGCCATTTCTGGTGGACTACAAGCCATTCCGTGAGGAGTTCCGTCGCCTCTTCAACAGCTATTACCTGTCCCTGGACGAGGAGATTCCGGAGAAGAAGCTACGTGGGTCTTTCTCTCGACCTTCACTCGAAGAGGTCGTTGCGTTCAGAGCATACGTCGATCAGGAAATGGGCAGGCTGCTGGCCCGGCCGGTGGAAGAGGAAGCGTCACGGCGTATTCTGCTGGGGCTGAATCACGAGCAACAACATCAGGAACTGGCGCTGACGGATATCAAGCATGCATTCTTCTCCAATCCGCTGCGTCCCCCTTATCAGGGGGCATCTTCGGCCAAAGGAGCCGAATGGCCGATTCCGAAACTCAGATGGATGGGTGTTGAAGGCGGGATGGTCGAAGTCGGTCATGCGGCGAATGCGGAGGATCCCCAGGATTTCTGTTTCGACAACGAGACGCCGCGGCACAAGGTCTACCTGGAGCCGTTCCAGATCGCAAACCGCGAAGTCACGTGCCGCGAGTATCTCGAATTCATATCGGATGACGGCTATGGGTTGCCGGGGATGTGGCTGTCTGAAGGATGGGACATGGTGCGGCGGGCGGGCTGGGAGGCTCCTCTTTACTGGGAGCGCGACGCCGGCGACGAGGCCGGATGGCGGGTCTTCACGCTGCGCGGATGGCAGGGGCTGGCCAATCTTCTCGACACGCCGGTGTGCCACGTCAGCTTTTTCGAAGCCGATGCCTTCGCACGCTGGCGGGGCTGCCGGTTGCCAACTGAGGCGGAATGGGAACATGTTGCCAGCCGGAAACGGCCGACAGGGAATCTGCTGGATATGGGGATGCTGCATCCGGCAGCGGCAAGAACAGAAGAGGCTGATCAGTTATTTGGAGACTGCTGGGAATGGACTGCGAGTGCCTACACGGGCTATCCGGGATACAGGCCTCTTCCGGGCACGCTGGGGGAATACAACGGAAAGTTCATGTCGGCGCAAATGGTTCTGCGCGGCGGATCATGCGTGACGCCTGCCGATCATATGCGCGCCACTTACCGAAACTTTTTTCCACCCGCAGCGCGCTGGCAGTTCAGTGGCGTCCGCCTGGCGGTGTGAAGGGTTGTCGGGATGTTTTACGGGGAGGGCTCGCGACCAACATTCGTCAGTGTCAGCTATTCGTCACGATTTCGCCAGCCCTGGCCGGAGCGTTTTGCTGTGTGGCCAAGGAAAGTTGGCGAAGTCAGAACTATCTCCCCGAAGAAAACGTCGGGCGAAGATCGCATGGCCTTTGGCATCTGGGGTGCACTGCCATCCGGGGAGTGCGCCTATGGTTTCTGATACCCACGTCATTTCGAGCGCATCTTTGCTTCAGGAGCCAGGATTCAGGAGCGAGTCCGGCGCCTGCTCCTGCCAGCAACACGCAACGCAGCCGTATCAAGCCAAAGTGAGGAGGAGGAGTTTTTATGAGTCGAGTTTCGTCAGGACAAGCCACTGCGACTGCCGATCGGGAAGCGGAACAGATGAAGTCTCAGGCCAAAGCCGGGATACCCCATTCAGCGCTGCCGTTCACCTCTGTGCAACGCGTGGAAGCGGACGGCATCAAGATCTTCTACCGCGCGGCGGGGGATGCGACGGCTCCCGTGGTGCTCCTGCTGCATGGGTTTCCGACTTCGTCGTTCATGTTTCGAGATCTCATCCCGCGCCTCGCCGATCAGTATCGCGTGATCGCGCCCGACCTGCCGGGATTTGGATTTACCGAAGTTCCGCAGGAGCGGAAGTATGCATACACCTTTGACGCACTGGCGGGTACTGTCGAGGCGTTTACCGAGGCGCTCGGACTGGATCGTTATGCGATCTACGTGTTCGATTATGGCGCTCCGACCGGTTTTCGGCTGGCGATGCGCCATCCGGAGCGAGTGACGGCGATCGTGTCGCAAAACGGAAACGCCTACGAAGAGGGACTGGGCGATGCGTGGGGCCCCATCAGGAAGTATTGGTCTCAGCCCACGCCGGAAAACAGAGAGGTGCTGCGGCAAAACATCCTGACCTTCGAAGCAACACGCTGGCAATATACGCACGGGGTCGCGAATCCGGATGTGGTTGCGCCGGAGTCGTACACGCTGGATACGGCTCTGCTGGAACGTCCAGGGAACAAAGAGATTCAGCTCGATCTTTTTCTGGACTATGCCTCGAACGTCAAGCTGTATCCCAGGTTCCAGGAGTATTTCCGCCAGGCGCAGCCACCGTTCCTGGCGATCTGGGGCAGAAACGATCCTTTCTTCATTCCCGCCGGGGCGGAGGCATTTCGAAAAGATCTTCCCAAGGCGCAGATTCGGTTTCTGGAGACGGGGCACTTCGCCATTGAAACCCATGTGGAGGAGATCGCCGCCGGGATGAAAGAACTCTTCGAGTCGAGCGGCATCTCCGGAGGGCGGGAGAAGGCGGTGGCTCGATGAGCGCGTCGCCTCAGGCGGCAACGGCCGTCCTGGTTCACGGCGCATGGGCGGACGGGTCGTGCTGGAGCAATGTGATTCTGCCCCTGCGAAAGCGGGGGTTGAAAGTCATTGCCGCACCCATTCCGCTCGCGTCGCTGAGCGATGACGCTGTGGCGCTGCGGCGCGTGATCGCGAGGACGACCGGGCCGCTCGTATTGGTGGGGCACGCGTACGCGGGCGCGGTGATTGCTACGGCCTATGAGGATCGGGTGAAGGCGCTGGTTTATATCGCAGCGCTGGCGCCCGAGGAGGGCGAAACGGTGGCCGATGTTTTCTTTCGCACCGCGCCGCATCCGGAGGCTCCCAAACTGACACCCGATGAGGACGGGTTGATCTGGATGCCGGAGGAGGGCTTTGGGTATGCGGTGGCTCACAAGGCCTCCAGGGATCAGGCCGCTATTATGGCGGCGGTGCAGCGGCCGATCGCGGTGCAGTGCATCCAGGAGAAGGCTCCCGCGCCGGCGTGGAAGAACAAGCGGTCGTGGTTCCTGATTGCGGAAGAGGATCGCATGATCGCGCCGGAGAATCTGCGCTTCATGGCGGAGAGGATGGGCGCAACCATCCGTTCGCACGCGGTTGACCACACGCCGATGTACACGGCGCCGGAACTGGTGGTTGACATCATCCTCGAAGCCGCGGGAATGCGATGAGCAGTTCGATGAAGAGCAATTCGGTTGCTGTGGTCACCGGGGCGAGCCAGGGAATTGGCCGTGCCACCGCATTGCGACTGGCACGCGACTTCTCTGCAGTCGTGCTGGCTGCGAGGAATAGGGATGAACTGGAGAAAACGGCGGCAGCTGTCAGCGAGGTGGGTGCTGCGCCGCTGGTCTGCGCGCTCGATCTGCGGGATCCTGAAGCGGCGGAGACACTGGTCTGTACGGCGCTGGACCGATTCGGCAGAATCGACGCACTGTTGAATATTGCCGGAGCCGTGCCGCAAGTTGATTTGTTCGAGATGACCGATGCGCAGTGGGAGGACGGCATGGCGCTCAAGTTTCACGGAGCGCGCCGGCTTACGATGCGAGCCTGGGATGCGCTGAAGGCCTCGCAGGGATCGGTGGTGCTGATTTCGGGGAGCGCGGCTCTCGATCCGAAGCCGGGGTTTGCCGCAGTGGCGGCGATCAACGCCGCGATCATCGCCCTGGCAAAGGCATTTGCGGAGCAGGGAATCAGGGACGGAGTGCAGGTCAACAGTGTCGTTCCCGGCGCGGTGATGACGGGACGCAGAGAGTCCTTCTTTGCAAAGTGGGCACCGGCGCACAACATGAGCGTGGAAGAGGCGATCAGGAAATTCCCGGACGAAGCGGGCATCGCTCGTTTCGGCAAGGCAGAGGAAATAGCCGAGCTGATGGCCTTTTTGGTGTCGTCTGCGGCAAAGTGGATGACAGGATCTTCGGTGCGGATGGACGGCGGCGAGATCAAGGGCATCTGATGCGCAGCGCGAGCTGCAAGACAAAGAATCCACCACGTCACACTAAGGAGCTGATATGGATTTGCAGCCGGGCGCGGAAGACTACGATCTTGTCATCCTGGGCAGCGGCACGGGCGCGAAGCTGCTGGCGTGGACCTTTGCGGCAAAGGGGCAGCGTGTCGCGGTGGTCGAGCGGAAGTACGTGGGCGGATCCTGCCCCAACATCGCCTGTCTGCCCAGCAAGAACGTCATTCATACGGCGGAGGTCGCGCAGTATGTCCGGCGCAGCGCGGAGTTCGGAGTCAGCATCGACAGCTTCCAGGTGCACATGGCCGACGTCAGGGAGCGAAAGCGCAGGATGGTCGAGGGGCTGGTAGAAACCCATCTGGCTCTCTACAGACAAAGCGGAGCTGAGCTGATCATGGCTTCCGGGCGCTTTGTGGGTCCAAAGACACTGGAGGCTTCGCTGCCGGACGGAACGAAACGGCTGTTGCGCGGAAAGAACATCGCGATCTGCACAGGCACGCATGCAGCCATCGAGCACATTTCAGGGCTGGCAGCCGCTCAGCCGCTGACTCACGTCGAGGCCCTGGAACTCGATGTTGTGCCTGACCACCTGATTATTCTCGGCGGCGGATACGTAGGGCTGGAGTTCGCGCAGGCGATGCGCCGTTTCGGCAGCAGAGTCACGCTCATCGATCGGAATCCGCGGGTCATCAACCGCGAAGATGATGATGTCAGCGAAGGCCTGCAGGAGCTGCTTCGCGACGAGGGCATCAACCTGGTTCTGAACGCAAAGGTGAAAAGCGTTTCCGGAAGATCGGGAGAGTCGGTGCGCGTACTGCTCGAACAGAATCAACGGGAGATGGCGCTGGCAGGCACGCATCTACTGGCCGCCACGGGTCGCGTGCCGAATACGAAGGACATCGGTCTGGAACTGCTCGGCGTGGAACTGACCGAGCACGGATATATCAGGGTCAATGAGCGCCTTGAAACGACGGCTAAGGGCGTGTGGGCCATCGGAGAAGTCGCCGGGAGTCCGCAGTTCACGCACATCAGCGAGGACGACTTCCGTGTGGTTCGCGACAACATGCTGGGCGGAAACCACGTGACTACGGGCAGGCAGGTGCCTTTCTGTCTCTTCACGGATCCGGAATTCGCACGGGTTGGGCCGACGGAGAAGGAAGCGAAGGCGAAGGGGATTGCCTACCGGCTGTTCAGGATCCCGATGACGGCGATGCTGCGGGCGCGCAGCCTCATGGAGACGCGGGGTTTCATGAAGTGCCTGGTGGAGCGCGACAGCGATCAGATCCTTGGATTCGCAGCGTTCGGAGTTGGCGCGGGCGAACTGATGGGATGCGTCCAAATCGCTATGCTGGGCCGGATGCCCCACACTGTGCTCCGCGACGCTGTCCTTGCACATCCAACGATTCCCGAAGGCCTGATCGCTCTGTTTTCCTCTGTCGCGTCGTGATGGAGTGCAGCCGGCGGCGACGGTGGACATGATGCTTCGCATTTACGGCAGTTTGCCGCTGCCAGTGCCGGGCGCGTAGCCGGTCATTTCGAGATAGCCGACGCCGTGGATCGGAGTCTGGTGGGAAGCATCGTCCTGCTGGCCGGTTAGGTTTACTGCGCCTTCCCAATAGCTGGGGCCGAAGCGGCTGGTTAGCTCCTGGCTGGGGAGCGGCGTCGTGAGTGTGAAGCGCAGGCCAAGTTTGGGGATGGCGATTTGCCAGCGCAGCGGGTATTGGCCGTGCGTCTGAGGACTGGTCCAGAGACTGCCGGCGGGAGTCATGGAGAAGTCTCCGGCGGTGAGGAAGGTCGAGCGGCCGGCGGCGTCGACGAAGCTGCCCGAAGAGAACGGGTCGACGCTGCCATCCTTGTGGCGCATGCGGTAGAGCATCAGTTCGGTGTGGTTGTCGAACTGCAGGCCGACCCAGTCCCACCCGCTTTCATCGGGTGCCATGGAGCCAGTGAAGAACTCGTGGTCCATCCAGGAGGTTCCGGTGACGTGATACGTGACGCCGTTGAGCTGAATGGAGCCGGAGGCGAGCAGGCGAGGGAGGGAGAAGTAGTGCGAGGCGTGTCCGGCGCCCGCAGCCTTTTGGCTGACACCGTCGCGTCCCTGGATGACGACGGGCGTCGCGGAGTGGAGGTTGAGATCGATGGCGAAGTTGTCGGTGACGGCACGCAGTTGCTGAGTGCCCTGGCCGAGATGCGCCTGCCAGTTGCCGTTCCACACTAATTGCTGTGCGGCGTCGATACCGGCAATGCCGGGGCCGGCGCGGTTGATGCGCTCGGCGTGGTAGTAATGGCCGTCACTCAGGTCGCTGAGCGCGAAGTGCGCCATGTAGAGGTCATGCACGTACCAGGGTGAGGGATTTGCCTGACGCGAAACTTCCTGGCGGAAGAAGGTGAGCTCGAAGCCAAAACGGTGGCCGCTCGATGAAGTGAGGTTGCCGGTGTAGTACCACCATTCGGTCTGATAGTTCGGATGACTGAAGTCGTCGCGCGGAAACTGGAATTGGTAGCCGGGGAGCGCTGTTTCGTAGTCAGCGGCTCTGCCGACGACAGCGACAAGCAGGAAGAGAAGCAGGATCAACCCGCGCCTATTCTTCATGGATGACCTCAATAGGATTGAGGCGCTGGGCGATGGACGCGGGATAAAGGCCGGCGAGCACCGTGGCTGCATAGACTCCGCTGAGGGCGAGGATCAGGAGCGAGACGGGCCAGTGAAAGCGGATGGTCCAGCCGAAGGATTGTTTGTTGATGACGTAGATGAGGATGAGGGAGAGCAGATAGCCGAGGGCCAGGCCGGCGATGTTTGCCAGCAGGCCGATAAGTCCGGCTTCAACCAAAATGAGGCGGCGGATTTGTGAGGTGGCTGCGCCCAGGAAGCGCAGCAGGCCAAATTCGCGGCGGCGGTCGATGACGATGGAGATGAGCGCCCCGGCGATGCCGAGAACGGCAACGAGGATGGCAACGGCTTCGAGTGCCCAGGTGATGGCGAAGGTCTGGTCGAAGACGCGGATTCCCTCGCTGCGAATCTCGCGATTCGAGAAGATGAGGACGTCGCTACCGGCGGCGGCTTTGCGGATGGCGCTGCGGACCGTTTCGAGATCGGCGCCGGGAGTGAGATAGACGGCGAGGTTCGATGCGGCCGGGTCGGGCAGATAGCGCAACAGCGTCGAGCGGGCCAGCAGGATGTATCCGGCCTCGTCGCCGTAATCGTAGAAGACGCCGACGACGTGGAAGGGAACCCGCCGGGCGCCGAGGGGCAGGGTGAGTACGTCGCCGGTGTGGACGTGGTGTTTGTTGGCGAAGGGCTCGCTGACCACGGCGTTGTCGCCGGAGGCCAGCTTGCGCAGGACGACCTCCGAAGAGCCCCCGGAGAGAAACTCAGGCTGCTGGCGATCATGAGTGGGATCGATGTCCGCGGAGGCGAGGGTGGCGGGCAATCCCTGGTATTGAATGTCCCAGGCCCGGAAGCGGCTGACGCCGGCGACGCCGGGCAGCGCAGCGATGCGGTCGGCAAGCTGCGGCTGGATGGTGGGGTGGCGATCGCCGCCGGGCGCGCCTGCAGGTCGGAGATAGAGGTCCGCGGGAAGCTCGTTGCCCATCCACGTGATGACGGTTTGGCGGAAGCTGCCCACCATGATGCCAACGGCGGTCATCATGGCAATGGCTGTGGAGAGGGTGCCCACCAGCACGGAGGTGCGGCGCAGCGAGCCGGCCAAACTGCGCGCGGCCAGCAGCGCTTCGACGCCAAGCAGCTTGCGCAGGCTTGCGGAGAGAAGCGGCATGAGAGCCGCAGTCAGCGCGGGAATCGCGAGCGCGGACGCGGCGACGAGCAGGAGGGCAGCGGCGTATCCAAAGACCGGCTTGCCATCGAGTGGCGGGATGCGGGCAGCAATCGCCGCAACCACAACGAGCAGGATGGCCAGGAGCGCATCGCGGCGACGCTCGACGCGGAGATCGTATTCGCGCCGGCCGCGCGCCATGGCCTCGGTAGGCGGCACACGGGCTGCCTCGCGCGCCGGCGCGAGCGCCGAGGCGACCGCAACACCGATCCCGGCGAAGAAGGCGAGCACCACCGAGCTGGCAGAAAGATGCAGAGCACCGGGACGGCTGGAGACGTAGAGCGCGTTCACGGTGGTCGAGAGCAGGCGCACGGCACCACTGGCGAGCAGACGGCCCAGCGGGAGCGCAAGCAGCGATCCAACGACGCCGAAGAGGGCGGCCTCGGCCAGGAACGCCAGGAGGACGGCACGCCGACTGGCTCCCAGAGCGCGCAGGGTGCCGATGTCCGCGCGGCGGCGGACGACCGAAACAGAGATGGTGTTGTAGATGAGAAATGCGCCGACCAGCAGAGCGATGTAGCTCAGCAGGCGAAGATTCCAGCGAAAGGCGGCGAGCATGCGGCGATTGCCGGCGGTTTCGCTGCCCTGCGCCTGCAACTCGACTCCGGGGGGCAGAGCGGACTGAATCTTCTGCTGCCAATATTCGAAGCTGGGCTGGTCGGGGACCTTGAGGAGGATGCGATCGACGCGGCCCGCGCGGCCGGTGGCCTGCTGCGCGGCGGCGATGTCCATGACGGCAATGTCGCCGCTGACCTGTGCCGATGCGGGGATGAGCCCTGCGACCTTATAGGTGTGCTGCCGATCGTTGATGAGCAGCTTGACCGATCCGCCGATGTGGCCGCAGAGGGAACGGGTGGTCCAGATGGCATCGGGATCATTGATGTCGAAGCCGGAGGAGTTTTCAGGCGGGGTGAACTGGCGCGCACTTGCATTGTTGGCTGCGGCGACGAGGTCGATGCCGAAGAGAGGGATGGTCTCGCCGGTGGCGACGACCGTAGCGTGGGCGTCGATGCGCGGCGTGACGCGGATGGGATATGGAAGCTGCGCCAGCTTCCCAACCACCGACTCGGGAACGCCGCCGGCGGCCGTGACTTCGAGGTCGTTGTCGCCGGCAAAGGTTTCGAGAGAAGAGTGGAAGGAGCCCGCAGCCACATCGCCGGCGAGATCGATGGCCAGAACCACGGCGACGCCCAGCGCCACGGCGAGGAGTACCAGCAGCGAGCGGGCCTTCTCGCGCAATACCGGGCGAACGATGAGGCGAAAGAGGAGCACTGCCCAGGGCATCAGCGAATCTCTTCGATGCGGCCGTCGCGCATTTGCACCACGGCATCGACGAAGGAGGCGAACTCCGGACTGTGCGTGGCCATGAGGATGGTGGTGTTTTGCTCGGACGAGATGCGGCGCAGAAGCTCGAGGATGGAATTGCCGGTCACGCTGTCGAGGTTGCCGGTTGGTTCGTCGGCGAGCAGGAGGCGCGGCACATGGACCAGGGCGCGGGCGATGGCGACGCGCTGCATCTGGCCGCCGGAAAGCTGATGGGGCATGCGAGAGGCAAGATCGACCAGCCCGACGGAGGCTAGACGGTCGAGCGCCTGCGGGCGGGGATTGGTGTGCCCGGCGAGCAGCAGGGGCAGCTCCACGTTTTCGACGACGCTGAGAGTATGCAGCAACTGGAAGGACTGGAAGATGAAGCCAACCTTCTGGCGGCGCAACTCGGTCAGCCCCGCTTCCTTTAGGTGATCGGTGGAGATGCCGTCGAGAACCACGTGCCCGCGAGTGGGGAAGTCCATGGCGCCGGCCAGGTGAAGCAGCGTTGATTTTCCGCAGCCGCTGCGGCCGACGAGCGCGATGAAGCGGCCTGGTTCGATTTGCAGCGAGACATTGTCGAGCGCGCGGACGGGCTCGGTCTCGGTGGCGTAGTCCTTCGTCACGCCATCAAGCAACAGAATCGGAGCGATGCTGGCGGTCGCCTGGGATGGCGCAGCGGGACATGGTTGCGGGCTGGTCATGAATTCGGAAGCGGAGCCGGTAATTGGATGCGCAGGCAGCGGCGGGTCTTCAGAGAAGTGCCTCTGGTTGATTGGACTCGTCTCGGGGTTCAGGCGCGCGAGGATGCCTGGGCAGAGGGGCACACCCGTATCGTCGGTTCAGAGTTGCTATTCCAATAATAAAGGCCAGTTCTTGAGTTTTGAGGGGCACACATAATCTAAAGCTTTAGGTTTATCCGAGGCGGAATATACCCGTTCTTTGGCTGCTGTGGCGATTGGGGTAAAGGTGCGGAGCGGCCCCTGGCCGCATGGAAAAGACTGTGGTGCGACAATGGCGGCATCGTTTTCTGGTTGAGCACCTGGGGCTGCATCGGCCGAGGAGGGCGACTATGAAACTGAGCCTTGCCGCGACGGTGGCGTTGACGGTGGCGTCGAGCATGCATGCCGCTGCGCAGGCCGCGAGTCCACTGGCGTGGCAGAACGAAGCGGTCAGCGTAGCGGCGGAGCTGACGAAGGCCATTGATACCCGGTCCGCGAAGGCGGGCGAAGCGGTCGAAGCCATGACTACTGCGGACGTGCGGCTCGATGACGGAACCATGCTGCCGAAGGGCTCAGCGCTGGGTGGACACGTGATGCAGGTGATCCCGAAATCGGGCGGCAGTCCCGAAGCGCATCTGGTCCTTCGCTTCGATCATGCCATGACGGGGCCTGGGCGCACGGTGGCGGTGCAGGCGATGATCCAGTCCATCTCGGCTCCGGGGGCTGGGCGAACCGCCGGGGGTTTCGGCTCTTCTGCCAATCCTGCGTGGACGGATGCAAGTGCGAGCGGAGCAGGCGATCCCATGAGTTCGACCCCCGGAGAAGCGGCGGATATAAGGCGGGGAGTGGGCAACGGACCGGCGTCCGGCGGTGTCCCAGCCGGGCTGGATGAGGGGGCAGCGGTGGAGCGTTCGCAGCCGGTGGCGCAGGCCGGTTCGGCGGGAGCCAACGAGGCAGTGCCCATGGGCAGGATGTTCCCCGTGGGGAATCTCGAGGGCGTGAGCTTCAGCAACGCCCAGCTGACGGCTACCGGAGAACAGGGCTCCCATGCCTCTTCGACGGTCGTTGTGCTGAACGGCGGCGGAAAGAACTTCAAGCTGGATCGCGGCACGCGGCTCGTCCTGAGTCTTTTGGCCCAGTGACTCGGAGCCGCGAGCCCTCTTTTCTTCAAAGCGCCTGTTAACCCGAAGCGCCCCGCTCCCGTTATAGAGGATGACGCACCTCATCCTTATCGCGGGAGCAATGGTTATGAATGAGTTTTGGCGCACAGCGCAGGACGCCGTGGTCGGCGTCACTTTTGGCTGGATCGTCTGGGTTCTGTTCACAACGCTGCGACGGTACCTGATCGCCAAGGCAAAGGCCGGGTTGCAGGAAAAGATTCTGCAGCGCATCGACTCGTCGCAGTCGCTGGTGGCGCTCGCGTCCAGTGAATCGGGACGGCAGTTTCTGGAGTCGATGACGGTGGAAGAGGTCCACCGGGAATCGCCTTTCAGCCGGATCCTCTTCGGAATGCAGGCCGGAATTGTCCTGGTCTTTTTCGGCGGGTCGATGCTGTTGCTGCACCACCATGTTGACGATCCGACGTCGGGGTTTATCATCGTCGGCACAGGAGCGATTGGCCTTGGGCTTGGGTTTTTCATCGCCGCGGCTGCGAGCTTCGTTGTCTCCCGGCAGCTTGGTCTCATGGACCGTGAGCGGCGCGGGTGATCCGGGGAGCGGCGCGGCTGCGCGGGTGCTGGCCTGTGCGGCTGCTGAGGCGGCTTTGGCGCCGCTGACGGAGGCGGAGTTCGAACGCCTCTACGAAGCCAATGCGGGGCCTGTACTGGGCTATTTGATCGCAAGCACGGACCGGCACGATGTCGCCGACGATCTGCTGCAGGAAACGTTTTGCCGGGTGCTGGCGCACCGTGCTGCGATGAGCCAGGCCGGCATGGACGCTGCGGCGCAGAGACGCTATCTCTTCCGCATCGCCACCAATCTGCTGCGCGACCGGTGGCGCGGGAGGGAGGATCAGCCTTTCTCCGAACCCGCTGAAGCCGGCGAGAGCCGGAACTTCGAAGCGTCGATCGACGTTCACGCGATGCTGCGGCATCTCAAACCCAGGGAGCGGGAGCTGCTTTGGCTCGCGTATGTTGAAGGCATGGATCACGCGGAGATTGCGGCGGCGACTGGGCTGAACCGGCTGAGCGTGCGCACCCTGCTGTTTCGCGCGCGGAGCAGAGCGAAGCAGTTTTTCAGCGCGGGAAGGGAGGCGCAATGAACCATCAGAATGATCCGCTTCGCCAGGCGATGCGCAGCTACGCTGCCGGGCTGGCGTCAACGCATCCTGCGCCTCCGGTCTCCCTGGTGTGGTTTCGCGCCGAGCGCCGCAGACATCAGCTGGCGGTGGAGCGGGCGGAGCGACCGCTGCGCATGATGCAGATGCTGAGCGTCGTGTTCGCGGCGCTGGCTGCTGCGTGGATGCTGTGGCGGGCAGTGCAGGTGGATCCGCCAGGCATGCCGGGAACCGGGCTGCTGCTGATGGTTGGCGCCGGGGTGGTGCTTATCGCAGGCGGCTGCTGGACGATGCTGGCGGTGAGCCGGCGACCGTCTTCGTAAGCTGCGCTCACTCCGCGCGCAGGGCATGCATGGGATCGACGGACGCGGCGCGCCGGGCGGGGAGCAGAGCCGCGGGCAGCGCGGCGAGCGCGAGCAGCACTACGGCGATGGAAAGCATGACAGGATCCCACGGAGCCACGCCGAAGAGGCGGCTGGCGATCAACGTGCCCGCGCCGATGGCAGCGGGGATGCCCAGCGCCAGGCCGATGAGGACCTGCAGAAAGGCTCCGCGCACGATGAGTCCGAGAACGGAACCGCGATTGGCGCCCAACGCCATGCGTACACCGATCTCGCTGGTGCGCTGCTCTACACCGTAAGCGGTGACGCCATAAAGACCCACGGCGGCCAGCAGCAATCCGATGGCGCCGAAGATCCAGGTCAGAGTGGCGATCAGGTTCTGCTGCGTAAAGCCATCGCGGATGACCTCGGAGTAGGGCTGGACGTAGTAGAGGACGAGGTCGGGGTCAACATCCGCCAGCGCCTTTCTGATCTGTTGCTCCAGATTCGGCGGATGGCCGGGCGCCCAGACCGCGAGGTTGTAGAGGTAGTGCGACCAGATTTCGCGGCTCTCGGTATTGGCGTCGTCGAAGCGTGTGCTCTGTGCTTCCGGCAGAAGATACATGGGCTGGTCGAGGCTGTGTTCGAACTCCACATTGGCGGCGACACCGACGATCTCATACGTGCCGGCATTTTTTTCGGGGGCAGGGCCGAAGTGCTGCCCGAGAGGATTCTCGCCGGGGAAGAACTTCTTTGCGAAGGCCTGGTTGACGACGGCGACGGGGCGGGTGGCGCCAGTGTCCTGATCGGTGATGGGGCGGCCCATGACGAGCCGGTCCGCGTAGGCGGGGAAGAAGCCAGGCGTGACGCGCGTCCAGCCGGAAGAGACATCGTCAGCGGGATCAGGCTCGGGCTGACCCTCGATGCGGATATCATGCGTGATCCAGCCTCCCGGCGGCGCTTCGAGCACCGCGCCCACGCTGCGGACGCCCGGGATCGCGTGCAGACGACGCTCGAGTTCGCGGAAGAGCGGTACGAGCTGCTCCTGCGGATAGTTGGAAAGCTTTGGGTCGATCGAGACCAGATAGCGGCCGTACGGATCGAATCCCAGGTTCTGGTGCTGCAGGTTGCGCAGGCTTTGCCCCAGCATTGCTGCCACGCTCAGGAGCACCAGCGATACTGCCACCTGGACAACGACGAGGGCCCGCTGCGCGCTGGCGATCCCGAAGAGACTGCGGTGCGCGCCTCCCACAGCGCGGTTGGCTCCGCGCAGCGCTTCCATGGGATCGGCATGCGAGGTCATCCATGCCGGAGTTATGCCGAAGACGAGGCCGGTGAGGATAGAAACTGTCAGAGCGAAAAGCAGGACCGGAAGGGAGGGCGATGCGTTTACGGGGATGGCCGCGTCTGCCCGGAAGGCGAGGTGGAGGATCAGTCTGGCGCCCGCCCAGGCAACGGCAATGCCGGCGGCTCCGCCGAGAACGCTCAGGGTGAGGCTCTCGGCCAGCGCTTTGCGGATGAGCCGCGCACGCGACGCGCCCAGGGCGACACGAACGGCGACTTGCTGACGATTCTTCAGGCCGCGCGCCAGCAGCAGATTCCCAATGTTGGCGCAGGCCACCAGCAACACGCAGATGGCGGCTGCGAGCAAAAGGCGCAAGCTATCACGGTAGGTGTTGCGCATGAGCGAAACGCCGGCGCCGCCGGGGGTAAGGTGGAGGGTCTGCTTCTGCCACGCAGCTTTTTCTGCCGGAGTCATATCCTGCACGTGGCTTTGCAGCCACTGGTGCAGCTCGGCCTGGAGCTGCGCTTCGAGCGTTTTCGGATTGGCGGCGGGGCGGATGCGCCCGATGAGGTCGAGCCAGGCCAGGGCGGGATTTTTGAGGCGTGAGGTGGGGCCAGCGATCAGGGGCTCGGTGGTAAGCGGCAGCCAGAAGTCCGGCATTTCGTCGGAGTCGAGCTTCGCACCAAAGAAGCCGGGCGGGGTGATGCCGATCAGCGTGAAGGCGTGACCGTTGATCTGGTAAGTGGCTCCGACGACGGAAGGGTCAGAGCCGTACTTCTCCTGCCAGGCACGGTAGCTCATGACGGCGACGGGGGGCGCGCCCTCCCAGTCATCAGCGTCGGTGAAGATACGTCCACGCCAGGCGGAGAGACCAAAGGTACGAAAGAAATTGCCCGAAACGTACTCGCCATTACCGGTGGCAGCGGGGTTGTCGGAGCCAGCGCGGCGCACCGCAAGCTCCGCGTTGCCTTCACCGATCTGAAAGGCCGCCAGGGATTCGAAGGCTGGGGTATTGGCGCGCATGAGCTTGTACGCTTCCCAGGAAAATAGATTCCAGTCGTTTCGCGCCTGATCGTTGTTCTGGGTGTAGCCGTTCGCATAGCAACACTGGGCAAAGTCGCCGATGCGCCAGAGCTGATCGGGGCGCGCCACGCGCAGCGAGCGCAGCATCACCTGCTCGATGAGCGTGAAGATGGCGGTGGTGGCGCCGATGCCGAGGGCGAGGGTGAGGATTGCGGTGGCGGTGAAGCCTGGGGAGAGGCGCAGCTGACGCAGGGCGTGGCGCAGGTCGAGCCAGATGGTTTCGAACGCCAGCGCTGCATCGGCCCTGGTTGCCCTTTCTTTGATGGCTACGGGATTGCCGAAGCGCAGGCGCGCGGAGCGGTGAGCTTGTTCGGGAGACATGCCGGCGGCGATGAATTCCTCAACGCGCAAGTCGAGGTGGGACTGGATCTCGGCCTCGATTTCCGAATCAAGGTTGCTGCGATGCCATAGGTTGCTGATTCGCCGAATCAAGCCCATCGTTTGAGTTTCACCTCTGTTTGTTTTATTCCATGTGCAGCGCACGCATGGGGTCGACTGCTGCAGCGCTGCGTGCCGGCAGCAGCGAAGCAGCGATAGAGACCAGGAGCGTTATCCCGGCGGCCAGGGCGAAACTGGCCGGGTCGAAAGCGCTGAGATGGTAGAGCTGAGAGCGCAGCAGATGCGCCACGCCAAGCGCGAGAGGGAGGCCTGCGGCAAATCCGGCGGCTGCGATCAGCAGGCTCTCGCGCAGCACCATCCACAAAACCGATCCTCGCATAGCGCCCAGCGCCATGCGGATGCCAATTTCGCTGCGCCGCCGCTGCAAGCGATAGATCAGCGTTCCATATACCCCGGTGGCGACGAGGACGCCGGCGAGCAGGCCAAAGCCCAGCGCCAGACGAGCAAAAAGGTCCGAGGTGACATAGGATTTTTCGAACTGCGCCGCCTGGGTCATAGGATTCTGCAGCGGCAGGTTCGGATCCATCTCACGAATGGTGCGTCGGATCGCGGGAAGCAGCGGCATCGGATGGCCGGCAGCCCGTACCTCCACGGTGAGCTCGCCGGTCATACCCATTTGCGCCAGCGAGTAGTAAATGGTCGGCATTTTCTTCTCGCTGACGGAGCGATAAGTGCTGTCAGCGGCCACGCCGACAATTTCGAGGCCCTTATCGATGCGGTGGCCGAGGGCACCGTGCGACAGGAATCTCTGCGCGAATTCCTGATTGACTATGATCACGGGCGGACTGCCGGGCACGTCGGCGTCGCTGAAGTCGCGCCCCGCCAGCAGCGGAACACCGAGGGTATGGAAGAAATTGGCACCGACGGCATTCTGATAGATGTCCGCTTTCCGTCCTGACTTGTCAAACAGGAGCCTGCCATCGAGATCGATGCCTCCGCTGCTTAGCCAGCCTGAACCAAGCCGCCACTGCAGGACGGATACCGACTCGACTCCAGGAACTGCTTTGAGCTGCGCCAGCAACCGGTTGTAGAAGCTCCAGGCCTGCGTGTTTCCGGAGAGCCCCTGCGGGTTGAGGTCGAAGATAAGCAGTTTATCCGCCTGCATGCCGAGCCCCTGGCGCTGGTAATTCAGCAGCGTCCGCAGGGTGAGACCAGCCGCGACCAGCAGCGTGAAGCACATCGCAACCTGAAAGGCGATGGCTGCGTTGCCGCTGCGAATGCGGTGGCGGCTGAGGCTCAGGTTCTGGCTCGAAGCTCTGAGCGCGCGCTCGACGCTTAACTGCATGGTGCGGCGGAAGGGTGCGAGCGAGAAGGCCAGGGTTACGGCAAGGGAGATCCCCAGAGTTGCGAGCAGCACGGTGCGATCTGGCGCAAGGCCCGCGTCAATCTGCGCGGAGACTGCGAGAGCCTGGGTAGCGGCAAGGGCGAGCGCCCAGCCCAGGGCCGCACCGATCGCGACCAGCACGAAGCTTTCCGTCAGAAGCTGACGAAAGATGCGCGCGGGGCGCGCGCCGGCTGCCATGCGTATAGCGAACTCGCGCTCGCGCGCTGCATTGCGGGCGAGGATAAGCAGCGCCACGTTGGTGCATGCGATGAGCAGGACAAGGCCGACGAGCGCCATCATGATCTCGACTGGAGTACGGTAATCGTGCGCGTATTCGGTGATTCCCCGAATAGGCTGAAGGCCGAGGCGAGCCGGCCAGGCCTTTGGATCGAGATGTCCCAGCGGCTCCGTTGCCGATTGCCAGAAGACGGACTGAAGGGCTGATTCTGCCTGCTGCGGCGAGATTCCTGGTACGAGGCGCGCGACCATGGGCACCGCCCACCATTTTGGCGACGCGTACAAATTCCCCCGATCGCCAGGCAGGCCCCAGGCGCCCAGTTCGGGCCGGCTCTGCAGCGGAATCCAAAAATCCATGGCATAGCCGGGATCGGCTCCATGAAAGGCTGGCGCCGTCACCCCGACGATGGTGAACGGCGCTCCTTTGATATAGAGGGTTTGGCCGATGACCCGCGGATCGCGCGAGAATTCCTCGGTCCAGAAGCCGTGGCTGAGGACTACTTTCGCTGTGTGCTGTTGCTCATCGCTTGCCGCCAGGCCGCTGCCGAGCGCCATGGGCACGCCGAGCCCGGAAAAAAAGTTACCGCTGACTTCCGCGCCGGGCCTGGCCATGGGAGTGGTGCGATAGCGAACCGGTACTTTTCCGAACGACAGGGGAATATGGGCGATGAGATCGCTGAAGACGCGCGACTGGCCGCGCAACGCCTGAAATACAGGGAAGGAAAACGATGTGTTGCCGTATCCGGTGCCGCTGGTATTGGGCGGCTGCGTTCCGCCGTGGACCAGGGTGACGGTGTAAAGATTCTGCGGGTTGCGAACCGGCAGCATACGGAGCAGAAGAGCATTGAGGGTACTGAAGACAGCTGTATTGGCTCCGATGCCGAGGGCCAGGGTGACGACGGCTGTGGCGGTGAAGGCCGGGGAGAGGCGCAACTGGCGCAGGGCGTGGCGCAGGTCCTGCCAAACGATTTCGAGCACGAGGGCGGCATCGGCTCCGGCTGCTCTTTCTTTGATCGCCAAAGGATTGCCAAAGCGCAGGCGCGCTGCACGGCGGGCTTGGTCGGGAGGCATGCCGGAGGCGATGAATTCCTCGACGCGCAGATCGAGGTGAGACTGGATTTCGGCTTCGATGTCGCTATCGAGGTTGCTGCGACGCCATAGATTGCTTATCCGCCGAAATAAGCTCATCGTTCGGTCCTTTCTCCTCTTCAACTCTGCCTAAACGGCAGGTTGTATGCGACTGGATGGCCGATCCTCACTCGCTGCGCAGGGCCTGCATGGGATCGACAGCCGCGGCACGGCGCGACGGCAGATAGCTGGCGAACAGCGCTACCGCGATCAGCACCAAAGGCACGGTTGCATAGGTCAGCGGATCGAGCGGGCTAATGCCGAAAAGCAGCGACTGCATGAGGCGCGTCACCGCAGCGGCAGCGCAGCCGCCCAATACTGCCCCAGCGCCGGTCATCAGCAGCGCAGAGCGTACGAACATCCAGCTCACACGGCTTCTCTGCGCGCCGAGCGCCAGGCGGATACCCATTTCACGGGTGCGCTGGGAAACCGCATAGGCGATCACGCCATAGATGCCGATCATGCTCAACGCCATGGCCATGGCGCCGGCGATGGCCAGCATTACCAGGGTGAAGGAGGTGCGGCCCAGGGAGGCATCGTAGATCTCCTGCATGGTCTCGACCTGGGCCAGCGGGAGATTGCCGTTGACCGACCAGACCGCCTTCTCCAGCTGCCCGGTAAACTCCGGATGGCCGGCGCGCATGCTGAGGACAGCGTAGGTGACAGCGCGCGGGCCATAGATGGTGGGCTGTCTGGTGTAGGGGCTGTAGAGCATCGCCGGCCAGTAGATGGTCATGGGAGCGACCTCATCGACGCCGTGCACGCGTACATCTTCAACCACGCCGATCACCTCCTTCCACGGCGAACCGCTGAACTGGTGAACGCGTTTGCCAATGGCTGCCGCGGCTGAGCCCCATGAATCGCGGGCGAAGTTTTCCGAGACCAGCACCATGGGCCGCAGTCCATAAATATCCGCCCAGGTAAAATCGCGGCCTGCAACCAGGCGTGTGCCCATTGCGTGAAAATATCCGGGCGAGACGTAGTTGAAGAGGCGCAGCGGAGGCTCTCCGTTTGGGTACACCTTGCCTTCCACGCCGATCTCGTCCCAATTGGGATCGTTGTTGTCCATGGGCACGGAGCTGGCGAAGCCGACGGCGGTCACGCCGGGAACAGCGGCGAGTTGATCGGCGATCTCATTCTGGGTGCGCATCACCATCGTCGAGTCGCCAATGAGCTGTTCCGGTATGGCGATGGTTAAGGTCTGAACGTGCGCCGGGTTGGAGAAGCCGGGATCCACATTCCGGAGGGCCGCGAAGGTCCGGATCATGAGAATGGCGCAGACGAGCAGCACCAGAGCCATCGCGGTCTGCGCCACCACAAGCACGTTGCGGGAGCGCAGGCGGGTGCGGCTGCCGGTAGCCGTGCGGCTGGTTCCCGCGGTGGTCAGGGAGACACGCGCATATTTCCATGCCGGGATCGCGCCGAAGATCAGGCCGCAGACGACCGCCAGCAGCAGGGTGAAGAGGAGCGAGCGCGCGTCGAGGGCAACTTCACTCAGGCGGGGCAGGGTGGCCGGACCGAAGGCGACCAGCAGACCCAGTCCCGCCCAGGCCACGCCCATGGCCAGCACGCCGCCGATGATGCCGAGGGTTACGCTCTCCACGAGCAATTCACGGATAATGCGGAGGCGGGTGGCTCCCAGAGCTGCGCGGACGGCAAGCTCCTGTTGCCGCGACTCTGCGCGTACCAGCAGCAGATTGGTAATGTTCGCGCACGCAATCAGCATGACGACGCCCAGGGTGGCCATAACGATCCACAGCATGCGACTTACGCTGCCCACGACCTGATCGCGCAGGGAGAGAAAGTGGGGCGAGATGCGCCAGATCCTGTAATAGTGGGGATCGGTGCCGGGGCCGTTGGACCACGAGTCCATCCACACCGGGATAAGCCGGGCGATGTCGGCATCGGCCTGCGCGAGCGAGACTCCCGGTTTCAGCCGCGCGACGCCGTCATAGCCGAAGCCGGCGAGTATCTCCTTGACGGGATCGAGAGCCAGCGGGATCAGCAAATCGAAGTCATGATCGGAGATGCGGAAGTCGCGCGGCATGACGCCGACGATCTCGCGTGGCTGCGCATCCACCTGGAGGATGTGACCGATCACACTGCGATCTCCGCCGAAGTGGCGCTGCCAGAAGCCGTAGCTCAGCATGACGGTGCGCGCGCCGCGGGGGTCCTGATCAGCGCTCGAGAACCAGCGTCCGACGGTCGCCGGTACCTCGAGAGTCTCCAGCAGGCCGCCGCTGACCTGCGCGGTCTGGACCTGTTCGGGGCGAGCAACGCCGGTGACATTGGCCGTACCGGGCGCCCAGATGCCCATCGACTGAAAGCTCCGGTTATGGCGGGAAAAGGTGAAGTACATCGACGCGGACAGGCGCAGGCCGCTCGAGAAATTCGCCAGGCCACCGGCTCCGGGAGCATTCAGCCAGAGCGCGATCAGCTGATCGGATTTCGGGTAAGGAAGGGGCCGCAGCAGCACGCGGTCGATCACGGTGAATACAGCTGTATTTGCACCTATCCCGACGGCCAGCGTGAGCAGCACAGCAGTGGCAAAGGCCGGTGTCTTGCGCATCTGGCGGAGGGTTAGCCTGACATCCCGCCAGAGCCCGTCCAGTCCCAGAGCCGTATCGGCTTTGGCGGTCTGCTCCCGCAGGATCACCGGATTGCCGAAGCGCAGCCGTGCCTCGCGACGGGCCTGGGTCTCGCTCATGCCTGCGCGCATGGCATCTTCGACGGCCAGCTCGATGTGAGAGCGCAACTCTTCGCTGATGTCGGCCTCGACGCTCTCACGGTGAAACAGATTCTCAATTCGCTTCGCCCATCCCATCGTCGTCACTTTTCCTGCCTTTTCACCTGTCGTCGGTCAATCCGCGCAGCGGCACCCCCTGAACGGCCAGTTCCCTCAGGCGTAGCGCAGCATCGCGCGTACGCCCTTTACCAGCTGCTCGAAGCTTTCTTCCGCTTCGCGGAGCTGCTTTCGACCTGAAGCGGTCATTTTGTAATACTTGGCCCGACGGCTGGTCTCGGTCAGAGCCCATTCGGAGGCGATCCATCCGTTCTGCTCCATGCGGTGCAGTGCCGGATAGAGCGAGCCCTCTTCCACGCGCAGCAACTCGTCGCTGGCGCGCTGGATGTGCAGCACGATACCGTAGCCGTGCAGTTCGCCCCGCTGCGACAGAGTTTTGAGTACCAGCAGATCCAGACTTCCCTGCAGGTCGTATCTCGCCATCGATGACCCCTTTACCTCTTAGTATTGGGGACTATAGGCCCAGACGTATGGGTATGTCAAAGGGAGGTCCGGGACGTTGCTCCGGGGAATCGGGATGCTGCTCATGGAGCGACCGCCGGAGTCAGGAGCGGGGGCAGATGTGAAATACTGCGTTTTCTCATGACGCTCCATCATTCTTCTAGTGCCGCCCGGTCGGTTCCGGGCAGTTTACTGGGCTGCTGCGCGTACCGTGCGGGCCGCCTTGGGATTGCTGGCGTCGGCATGCTGGCTCTGTTAATTGGTCTCTCACTACCGCTATGGGGGCAAGATTCAGAGGGAACCACCGCGTGGCATGCTGGGCGCTTTCAGATAGAGCGCCAGGGAATTGTGGCGCGCTCGGACATCATTCTGGAGAGACCGAACCTGCTGCCGAAAGAGGCCATGCCGCTGGGCAACGGCCGTCTGGGGCTCGCGGTTTGGGCTGAGGATGGCTTCACGGCACAGCTGAATCGCGCCGACACCTTACCTCATCGCCTCTCTCCCGGACAGATCGTGATACCCGGTCTGGCGCACATGACACAGGCTGCCGATTTCTTCGCGCGACTCAACCTGTACGACGGAGAGTTCGAGGAGCGGGGCGGCGGGATGACCGCGAGCACCTATGTGACAGAGGAACAGGACGCCGTGGTGGTGCAGGTGACCGGCGCTGATCCGAAGGTCGAACAGACGGCGGAACTGCGCCTGTGGTCACCGCGCAAGCCGCAGGTGCTGCATGCGGGGACAACCGGGGTTTTGGCCGAGACCTGGGTCGATGACAAGGAAGCTGGAGCGGGCGGGGAAACCTTCGGCTCGCTGGCGGCGATCAGTGCGGATGCGACGGAGGTTCGGGCCGAGCAGGATAGTCCGCTGTCGGTAAGGATTACGTTTCGACCGAATGCGAACGGAACTTTCCGCGTGATCGTCGCCTGCCCGCGATGGAGGGGCGGAGATGCGTCGGGCACGGCCTCGCGGCTGATCGAGGCGGCGGAGAAGCTTTCGCCGGAGGGGCACCGGGCCTGGTGGCATCAGTTTTGGGAGAAGGCCGGACTGATGCGGTTGGCGTCTCCGGATCATGCGGCGGAGTATTTCGAAAACCTGCGGCTGATCGATCTGTATACGGCGGCGGCGGAGAGCCGCGATCGTCTGCCGGGATCACAGGCCGGGATCGGCGATCTGTTTTCGGCCTTTCGCGATGCGCATCAGTGGGGACCTTCAGCCTATTGGCACTGGAACCTGCGCATGCAGGTGAGCGCCAACCTGGGCGCAGGAGCATTCGCGCTGAACGATTCGTATTTCAATCTCTATCGCGATAACCTTCCGGCAATTCTTGCCTGGACGCAGCAGCACATGCATCGGGCAGGGGCGTGTGTTCCGGAAACGATGCGCTTCAACGGGCAAGGATACGAGAACGAGACATGGACGGCGGAGCCGGCTATGGACTGCGGAGAGGATTTTCATCCTTATTACAATGCGCGGACCCTCTCGACCGGGGCGGAGGTCTCGCTGTGGATATGGAGACAGTATCTCTACACTGACGATCTGGAGTTCCTGCGCCGGAACTATCCCGTGATGCGGGAATCGGCACGATTTCTGCTCGCGTATGCCAAGCCGGGCGCGGGTGGGCTGCTGCATACTTTTCCATCGAACGCGCATGAGACGGAGTGGGATGTGCACGATCCCACGACGGATATCTGCGCCATGCGCACGCTGTTTCCGGAGGTGATCGCAGCTGCGGCTCAGCTGAAAACGGACGATGAACTGGCGGACGAACTGAAGAGCGCTCTGGCGCATGTGCCGGCGTGGCCGGTAGTCCGGCTCTCCGATCCGAAGACACTAGCAGAGCTGAACGCGAACGATACCGATACGATCTTGATTGCGAGCCACGATCCCACTGCCCCGATCCACAACAGCGAAAATGTTGGGCTGGAGCCGGTGTGGCCTTACGGCTTAATTGGCGAGGACGATCCGCTGCATGCGCTTGCGCTGCGCACGTGGGAGCATCGGCCCAACCGCCAGCAAAACGACTGGAGCGCGGACCCGGAACAGGCGGCGTATCTGGGACTGGCCGACGAGATGCGTTCCAGTCTGCTGGCGCTCACGGAGCGCTATCAGGTGTACCCTTCTGGGCTGGCCAGCTTTGTCGGGGCGGAGTTTTATGTGGAGCAGGTTGGAGTTCTGGCGGATGCTCTGGAGAGCGCGCTGGTGCAGGATGCCGATGGCGTGGTGCGCATCGCTCCGGCATGGCCGCAGACATGGGATGCGGATGCAACGGTGGCGATCGAGCACCGGGGCAAGGTGGATGTGCAGATTCGTCATGGAGCCGTGGCGACGGTGGGGATTGAAGCCGGCGCGGCGCGCGCGATGCGGGTGCGCAATCCGTGGCCGGAGGAGCCGGTTGAGGTGGTGGACGTGGGCAGCGGGGCAACGGTGCTGGCTCCGGCAACGGCTCCTGTGCTGACTTTTCAGACCCGCGCCGGAGGAGCCTATGTGATTCGGCCCGCGGCGCGGAAGGCGCATCCCCTGCCGTTTGAGGCCATCACCGGGACGGCGGCCGCAGCTCCTAAAACTTTGGGCGCACGCAGCATCGGCATTCCGAAATAAAAGAACGCGGGGTTATAAGTCTTCGGGCGTGCGCACCTATATTTGCAGATTATTTCCGATGAAAAGTAACTTCCTTCATTAGAATCGGGGCCATGCCAAAGAGCTCCCGGGTATTTATAAGCTACAGCCACGACTCGCCTGCGCATCAGGCGCGAGTGCTCAGGTTTGCTACTCGCCTGGTAACTGAGGGAATCGACGTGAGGCTGGATCAATGGGTTGAAGATCCGGACGGGGGCTGGCCCTTTTGGACGGAACGTCAAACGGCGGACGCCGACTTTGTAGTGCTTGTGTGTACGGATATCTATCGCAGGCGGGTGGAGCGACCGGAGGATGAAGAAGGGGGCGCGGGCGTCTTCTGGGAGGCGAACGTCATTCGATCGCAGATTTATAGCGCCAAAGGCCGCGACAGGCGATTTATACCGGTGTTCTTCGGAGCCGACGGTCAGCAGGCTATCCCGGAAATCCTGCAGGGAGCCACGCGTTACCAGATCGACGACCCTGCCGGATATATCGCTTTGTACCGCCGGCTCACCGACCAGCCTGAAGCGCAGCGCCCTGAACTCGGGGCGGTGGTCGTGCTTCCGCGCAATGATTTGTCAACCGATAAGGCGAAAGAAGCGGCGCAGCCGCAGGAGAACGAATCGAGCTTGCCGGCCGCCTTGGCTTTCAGGAAGTTAGTCCCTCTACCCTGCGATGGGAAGCAGCTTAAATCACTTACAGGCACGACGGCGACTTACATCCGGTTCGACAATTATCTTTCACAGGATGTGCTGCTCTATTGGATTAACTATGAGGGGGTGCGCGTTTACTATACCCAGATTGCGGCCGGACGCTCGTATCTGCAGCAAACCTATGTAACGCACCCCTGGGTTGTAACCAAGAAGAATGCCGATTCCAGCGAGGATTGCGTAGCAATCTTCGAGCCGGCCAGCGATCCCGGAGTAGCTGAGATCAAATAAACGGGACAGCGAACGCGAGGCAAGCGCGCGCTCAGGGGTCGCTGTCCTTTCTGGAGTTATCCCTGGGCTCCGTCCTTGAGTCCGCGCACCCAGAGGGCGTTGACCTCTTTGCAGTCGTGCAGTTCGACAACGGGCGCGTTGGCCGGGGTTTTGATATGGAAGAGGTCGGCTCCCTCGACATCCTGCATGATGATTGCGGGGCGCGCGTCTTCCGCCATCGCAGCGACCTGGATGTTGCTCAGGCTGACGTTCTTCACATGGCGCAGATAAAAACCCTGTGAGGGCATGGTGCCGAACATATTCGGCTCCGGATATTTCTTCTCATTCTCGGGCGGCGTGGTGGCCGCCTGCTCCTTCGTTCCGCCGCCGCGATGCTGGATATAGACGTCATGGAGGTGAAGGTCCTGAATGGCAAAGCCGGGGACGCCGCTGATGACGCAGCCGAGGTGAGAGGCGGAATTGGAACAGACGAGGTTGCTGATGGTCACGCGCTGCAGGGTGCCGGTTTTGGTTGACTCCGCGGGGCCGCGCAGGCGGCTGCCCAGGCGCATAAAGATCGGCGCTGAGACAATGTCGCGCATGGTGATATTGGTGATGGTCATGTCTTCGAGCAGCGCGCCGTCGACCGATTCCAGAGCCAGACCCTGGCAGCCGTCGAAGACGCAGTTGGAGACGGTAATGTTCTTAAAGCCGCCGTTGGACTCGGTGCCGAATTTGATTCGGCCGGTACGGGGTACGTGCGCCGAGGGATCGAATTTTTTCCAGGTCCCGTCCAGCATAGTGCCCAATTCGTAGGCGCCGGTCACGTAGCAGTTCGTGATTTCGACATTCTCGGTTGCGCGGGAGTAGCCGAGTGCATAGCTGCTTTTGGGCACGATGCCATCATCCCAGGGCGAGTTGACGGCACAGTTGGAGACGCGCACATTGCGGCAGCAATCGATATCCATGCCGTCGCGATCGGTGTCGATGGTGAGGCCGTCGATCAGCAGATTGTCGACACCGGTGGCGAGGATGCCGAACCAGCCGGCCTTCAGGATTTGGAACTGCCGCAGTTGCACATTCCGGCAGTTCTTCAGGCTGATGGTTTTGTTGCCCGATCCCTGGGTGCGGCGCACGACGGGATCGCTGCTGTGGGGGTCGGTGTTGCGGGTCAGGCCGCGTCCCCAGATGCGTCCGGGGCCATAGATGGAGATGTCGTGCAGGTCTTCGCCCCAAAGCAGGCTGTTGTGCCAGTGGTTGTGGCCATAATCCTGATAGGCTTCCCATGGCTGGTCGGGTTCCGGATCGTCGTAGCCGCCGGCCTGGCCTTCGGGCAGAGCATCGGCGGCAATGATGACGGCTCCCTGATCGAGAAAGAGCGCTACGTTGCTTTTCAGGTGGATGGAGTAGCAGAGGTATTCGCCGGCGGGGAAGTGTACCGTGCCCCCACCGGCGGAGGTTGCGGCCTCGATGGCGCGGTTGATGGCGGGCGTGTCGATGGTTTTGCCGTCGCCGGCGGCACCGTGTTCACGCACGCTGATCGTCGAAGCGTGCTGTGCGGAAGGCTGATCCGTGCTCTGTGCGGCGGCAAAGGCGGAGGGAGCCGCGGCGGTCACCATGCCCGCCGCACCGAAGCCGGCGATCTTCAGAAAATCTCTGCGTACTTTCGTCCCCACGCGTAGTCTCCTCGCATTTTTACGTCATCAAGCTGGCGGTTCCAATGGTGGAATGCTGCTTTGTCCAGCATTTTGGCAAGCCCGGTCGCGGATGCCTCTGCTGGCGCCATATGGCACGCCGGTTTTTCCTTCGTGAGAATCATATTTCAGGGGAGGCTCATCCGCGCTGGTCGCCGGGGGTTCACTGAAATCTGTACGATGGAACGTGGGTGATGACTCCGGCCTGGGCACACGTCCAGCGAGCCGTGTCGGGAGAGGGGAAATTTGGCGCAAGGTGAATCCGCAGCAGCGAAACAGCATGCCGCGACTGGGCCGGCCCTGCCGCAACCGCCAGAGCCGAGCCATGCCGAGCGCGCGCGGACGCTGCTGTCGGTGGCGCCGGCTGCGACATTGTCGACGCTTTCGCGCCGGGAGCCGGGGTTTCCCTTCGGATCGCTGATGCCCTTCGCGCTGGACGACGCGGGGCGACCGCTGTTGCTGATCAGCAGCATGGCTATGCATACGCAAAACCTCAGGGCCGACGCGCGGTGCAGCCTCTTCGCCGCGCAGGAGAGTCCCGATGGCGATCTGCTGGGAGCCGCGCGGGCCACGCTGCTGGGCTATGCAGAACCGGTTGGCAACGATGAGAAGGCCACGGTCCGGGAGATTTACCTCGGGCGCCACTCCAACAGCCGCTACTGGGTAGACTTCTCCGATTTCAGCTTTTTTCGTGTCGAGCCGGTGGACGTCTATTACGTGGGTGGCTTTGGCGTGATGGGGTGGGTGGCGGCGGAGGATTACCGTACGGCCGCAGCGGATCCGCTGACGACGGTAGCGCCGGGCATTCTTGCGCACATGAATGCCGATCACATTGAGGCGATGATCCTGCTGGCCCAGGTGCATGCACAGATCGAAGCGAGCGAGGCGACGATGACTTCGGTCGACCGGCTCGGCTTCACTCTGCGTCTGAAGACGCTGGAGGGGATGAAGGGCACGAGGATCAACTTCCCGCATGAGGTCGCTTCGGCGCAGGATGCGCGCAGGGAACTGGTAGAGATGGTGGGTCAGGCGCGGCGGTAAGCTGGCGGCTGCTTCTGCGGGCGAGTGGCTGGTCCGCTACCTTGTGCAGGGTTTCCAAAATTTCTTCACCACCCTGGATGTGCCAAAAGCAGGTCCCTCCACTTCGCTCCGCTTCGGTTGGGATGACAATGTAAGGGAGTTTGTGAAACCAGACACAAGTCTTCGGTTGTGCCGGGATGCGAAGCCTCCTCAAGGATCAGACCCAGCCTGCGTCGATGATGTAGCTCTGGTTGGTGATGGCGGAGCTGTCGTCGGCGGCGAGAAAGAGCACCAGGCGCGCGACTTCTTCCGGGGCGATGAAGCGCTTGAGAGCCTGCGCGGAGAGGACGACTTTCTTATATTCCTCCGTGAGCCAGAGGCGCTTCTGGCGCTCCGTGAGGATCGCTCCGGGCAGGATGCAGTTGACGCGAATGTTGTGCTGGCCCAGTTCGTGGGCCAGGGTACGCGTCATGCCGACGATGGCTGCCTTAGCGGTTGTATAGACGGTCATGCCGGTGGTAGGGATGACCCAGCAAATGGAGCTCATGTTGATGATGGCGCCGCGCCCGGCGGCGCGCATGCCGGGAATGACCGCCTGGGCCATGAAGAACTGCTGCTTCAGGTTGACGGCGATGATCTGATCCCATGACTCCGGGGTAACTTCGTCGATGGAGTGACGGGTATCGTTGGCGGCGTTGTTGACGAGCACTTCTACCGGGCCGAGGCTTTCGGCAATGGTGCGCAGCGCTGTTTGCAATCCGGCGGTGTCGGTGAGGTCGCAGGGCAGGAACAGCGGCTTCGTGGCGCCCGCGGCTTCGAGGCGAGCGGCGAGCTGCTCACCGGCTTCGACCTGCAGATCGAGGTAGGCAACGCGCGCGCCGTTGGCCGCGAAGGCTTCAACGATGGCCTCGCCGATGCCGCTGGCGCCTCCGGTGACGACGACGACGCGGTTGCGCAGGCTCGGATAGGAGGCGAAGGGTTCGGAGATGGGCATAACGGATCGATGATAGCTCGGCGTTCTCAACGATACCTGTGCGCGGACCAGAGGCCCATTGAGCCCGGCTGATGCTGGTTAAAATTTTCTACCTGTGGGAAATGGCAGTTGATGGCAGCAAACCAGCCTGGCCATGCTCAGCGTCTAAACGGCATGTGCACCGACGCATAGACAGCATAGGCGAGCGACCGCATCGCCCAACAAACGTGAACGCCTGCTGCAGCGAGACAGTTACGGCATGAATCTACCCGATACTTCGCCTCCATCGCTTGCTGCGGTGCTGCCGGAGCCGCTTCGCGCGTCTACGGAAACAGCGCTGGATTACATTCGGCAGGGTACCTTTCAGCGCTCGATGGCGCTGCTGGTGTGCGGGACCAGCATTGTGAGCGGGCTGGAAGTTTCTTACGAGCACTACCGCGGCAGCTACTCGAATCCAGTGATGTATACGCCGGTGATCCTTTCCGGGGTGCTGGCGACGGCCGCGGCGACGGCGTTCTTCAGCCGGCGCATGGCGCGGACCTTCCTGCGCTACACGGCATGGATCACGCTGGCCGATGGATTCATTGGTTTCGGTTTTCACATCCGCGGGATTGCGCGCAAGCCCGGCGGCTGGCGTATGCCCATCACCAATATCGTGATGGGGCCTCCGATCTTTGCTCCTCTGCTGTTCGGGACCAGTGCATATCTGGGCGTGATTGCTTCGTATCTGCAGCGCGAAGAGGACTACGGGCTGCGTTCGGCGGCGGTGCACGCGGCGACGGCGCTGCGCAAACCAGATTTTCGCGATGAGATTCGGACAGGGCAATTCCAGAAGCATTTCTGCGTGGTGACAGCGGTGGGCACTCTGTGTTCGGGGCTCGAGGCGTGGTACTCGCACTACAAGGACAACTTCAAGTATCGCGTGCAATGGTCGCCGGTTCTGTTGACGCCATTGCTGGCCGGGGCGGCGCTGGCATCGTTGTGGAGCCGGCGCGTGGCCAATACGCTGCTTCCGGTGGCGGCTGCAGCGGCGATAGCCAATGGGGCGATCGGCACCGGCTATCACGTGCGCGGCATTTTGCAGAAGCCTGGCGGGAAGAAGAAGCCGCTCTACAACATTCTTTATGGACCGCCCATCTTCGCGCCCATGCTGTTTGCCGCCTGCGGTCTGCTGGGCATGATGGCTTACCTGATGCGCCGGGAGAATCGCTGATGGCGCGCAGGGCTGAGATTCAAAAACATGAATGGCTGCGCGACCCAGTGACCGATAAAACGCTGGCTCCGCGCGAGCAGCCGGGCTATTATCTTGGCTTCCGCACGCTCGATCAGCAGAAGTACTGGGATGCAGCGACGCGCAAGGTGGTGCTGGAGCGCGTGACGCGCATGATCCCGATGCGCTTCTTCACGCCGGACGAGGCTCGAACCATGGAGGCGGTGGTCGACCGGATTATTCCGCAGGAGGACCGCACGGCGGAGCAACGCATTCCGATTTTGCCGTCGATTGACGAGCGACTGTTTACCGGCCGCATTGAAGGGTATCGCTACAGCGACATGCCGCAGGATCAGGAGGCGTACCGGCTGGGGGCGCGCGCCTTCGAGCAGATGGCGCAGACGCTGCATGGGCGGGCGTTTCATGAGCTGAAGACGATCGAGCAGGAACAAATCCTGCAGTCGGTGCATCATGCAAAGCCGAAGGCCGCTCAGGAGCTTTGGTCGCAGATGAACATCAAGCGCTTCTGGACGCTGCTGGTGTCCGACTGCTGTGCGGTCTACTATGCGCACCCCTGGGCCTGGGATGAGATTGGCTTTGGCGGCCCGGCGTATCCGCGCGGCTACATGCGGTTGGAAGAGGGCGAGCCCGAACCATGGGAGGTGGATGAGGAACGCTACGAGTGGGAGCCTCCTGTGGACACGATCTCCGGCGAAGAGGAAAAGCATGGCAGCGGGAGCGAGCACCAGACGCATCACGGGCAGGGAGGCACGCATTGAGCGCGAACGGGAAGTCTCCGCTGTTCGGAGTGTCCGGGGCGCCGAAGGAGCGGAAGCATGTGCTGGGCCCTCTGCAGCAGATTGAGCCGCCGCGGCGGCGCTTTCGCGACAGCGATGTTGTCGATTACGTGATTGTGGGCGTGGGATCGGCGGGCGGAGTTCTGCTGCAGCGGCTGGCGCGGGCGGGATTCAAAGTGGTGGGCTTTGATGCCGGGCCTTTCTGGGATACGGAGCGCGACTGGGTTTCCGACGAGGCTGGCTCGGAGAAGCTTTACTGGAACGATCTGCGCATTACGGGTGGAGAACATCCGCTGGCGCTGGGCGCGAACAACAGCGGCAAGGGCGTGGGCGGAGGGTCGGTGCACTGGGCGGCCTTCACGCCGCGTTTTCACCCCTCGGATTTTGAGGTGTACACGCGCGACGGCGTGGGTGCCGACTGGCCCATCGTTTACGAGGACATCGAGCCGTACTACGAACTGCTGGAGCAGGAGATTCCGGTCGCGGGACCGGCGTGGTATCCGTGGGGCAAGCCGCATGGGCATCCGTATGCGCCGCATCCGATGGGTGGGGTGGGCGACACGCTCATCAAAGGCTGCACGAAGCTGGGCATTCCTGTGTCGGCAGGAGGGCCCGTAGCGATTCTTTCCGCATCGCGCGGCAATCGACCACACTGCATCTATCGGGGATTCTGCATTCAGGCCTGCAAGGTGGGCGCGAAGGCGTCGACGCTGATCACGCATGTTCCCGATGCGCTGGAGCACGGCGCGGAGATTCGCGACAACGCGATGGTGGCGCGCGTCTCGATGCATCCCAATGGGCGCACGGACGGGGTTTACTACTACGACGAAGAGGGACGGGAACACTTTCAGCGCGCTCGGGCTGTCATTGTCAGCGGGTATGCGCTGGAGACGCCGCGGCTGCTGTTTAACTCGGCCTGCCCGGGGCATAAGCAGGGCTTGGCGAATTCCTCAGGCACGCTGGGCAAATATCTGATGGCCCAAGCCGGCAATGTGATTCTGGGGCGATTCGATGATCTGATCCGCCTGTATAAAGCGCCTCCGGCACATGCGCTGACGGAGGAGTTCTACGAGACGGACCCGAAGCGCGACTTTGCACGCGGCTTTGCAGTGCAGACGGTGGGGCCGCTGCCCATCGCCTTCGCGCGGCAGATGATGACAGCCAAAGGCGCGTGGGGATGGAGCATGCGGCGCGTGATGATGGATTACAACCACTGGTCTTCTATTGCGCTGCTGGGCGAGATTCTTCCGTGGGAAGACAATCGCATTGAGGTAGCCGATGGCCGGGATGGGCGGCCGGAGGCACGCGATCGCTTCGGCCTGCCTGTGGCCAGCGTGACTTTTAATCTGCACGACAACGACAAGAAGTTGATCGCCTTCGGCAAAAACAAGGTGATGGAGATTATGTGGGCCGCCGGCGCGCACGAAGTGGTGCAGGAGTCGCGCTATGCCCATCTGGTCGGTGGGGCGCGCATGAGCGCTACGCCGGACGCCGGGGTCTGCGACAAATTTGGACGCACCTGGGATGTGCCGAACCTGTTTGTGATGGATGGATCGGTGATGCCGACGCAGGGCTCGGCCAATCCTGGGCTGACCATTCAGGCGCTGGCTGCACGCACGGCGGATTATCTGATCACGCAGGGCGAGGCGATCTTCTCCGGCAGGCGAGGCGATCTGGCGGAGCCGGGATGCCGGAAGTCGCTGTCGCCGCCGGGGACGTTCACCAAGGGCGCGCCGCACATTCGCTGAAGATTTTTCTTCGTCTTCAGCTTCACCGCTGACCCCGCGATTCTGCTCGAATGGGCTGCGTGCCGGGAGTTTTCCTCTCGTGTCGGGCGGCAGTATGCTTGGGCATGGCAACCGCGACCAAAGCGTATGAGGGCGCGCTGACCAGCCGCACGCCGGGCCGCATCCCCTGGTATCTGTGGTGCGCTGCGCTGGCGGTCACGTCGGTGACCATCGGCGCGCATTGGGATGTTTCGTGGCACCGCTCGATCGGCCGCGACACTTTCTGGACACCCGCGCACATGGCCATCTATCTGTGTGGTGTGCTGGCCGGGATTTCCTGCGGCTATCTGATCCTGCGTTCCACCTTCGCGCCGACGGAAGAGATGGCGGCGAACGCGGTGCATGTCTTCGGCCTGCGCGGACCGCTGGGCGCGTTCCTCGCGCCGTGGGGCGGTGTGGCTATGATCACGTCGGCGCCCTTCGACAACTGGTGGCACAACGCCTATGGGCTCGATGTGAAGATCGTCAGCCCGCCGCATACGCTGCTGATGCTGGGTATCTTTGCTGTCGAAGTGGGCGCGCTGCTGCTGATCATTGCGGAGATGAACCGCGCGCGGCGTGCCGGTCCTGACGCATGGCGGCCACTGCAGCGGCTGATGCTCTACCTCTTCGGGCTGATGATGGTGCTCACCATGTTCTTCCGCATGGAGTACACCTGGGACGTAAAGCTGCACAACGCCGGCCCATATATTTCGATCGCCATCGGCGTGCCGCTGTATTTCGCGGCGATGTGGAAGGTGAGCCGCCATCGCTGGGCCTGCACGCTGATCTGCGCGATTTATATGGCGGCGCTGATCGGGTTCATCCTGATCCTGCCGCTGTTTCCGGCTTCGCCGAAGCTGGGGCCGGTGTATCAGCCGGTGACGCAGTTCATTCCGCCGAAGTTCCCCATTCTCCTGATTGTGCCGGCCATTGTGACGGATCTTCTATGGCGGCGCTTTGGCGAGAGCAACAAGATTCTGCTGGCGCTGGCCAGCGGGCCGCTGTTTGTGCTGACGCTGGTGGCGGCGGAGTGGCCCTTTGCGAATTTCCTGATGTCGAAGGCGTCGCAAAACCGCTTCTTCGGGACGGGCTATCACGATTACGGAACTCCGTCGTGGTCGTATGAAGTGACGCGGCGCTTTCTCGCTCCGCAACACGGTGCTGCCCTGTGGACCGGGCTGGGCGAGGCGATGATCTATGCGGTCATCAGTGTGTGGCTGGGGCTGCTGCTGGGCGACTGGATGCGGAAGGTGCAGCGGTGAGCGGCAGGAAGAGGCTGAGCGGAGTTCTGGTGCTGGCGGCGATCGGCCTGCTCTGCGCGCCGCGGGCGTGGGCGCATGTGGGCAGCCCCGACGTTTACGCGGAGGGAAGCGCAGGGCCGTACAAGCTGTCTGTCGTCATCCGGCCGCCGCTGGTGATTCCGGGTGTGGCTGAGGTGGATGTGCGCGCGGAGACGCCGGGGATCCGGCACATCTCCATCACGCCGCTGGCGCTGGTGGGAGAGGCTTCGAAGCATCCGCCCACGCCGGACGCGATGAAGACCACGACCACCGATCCAAATTACTTCAGCGGACAGTTGTGGATCATGGCCCCGGGCTCATGGCAGATACGCATCGCGGCGGACGGCGCGGCAGGGCATGGCGGGTGGAGCGTGCCTCTGCCCGCAGTCGCCATGGGCACGCGGAAGATGCAGCCGGGGCTGGGGGCGCTGCTGGCTCTGCTCGGTGTGATTCTCATCGTGGGCATGACCGGCATTGTGGGCGCGGCGGCGCGCGAGGCGCAGCTGGCACCGGGAGAAGCTCCTTCAGGAAAGCGGCGGCGCAGCGCGCTTATCTCCATGACGGTGACGCTAGCCGTGCTGGTGGCGGCGGTGGTGCTGGGCGACATGTGGTGGAAGGCCGACGCGGCTGGCTATTCGCAGGAGGTTTATAAGCCGCTGGCCATGCAGGCGTCGCTGGCGCCCGGCAATGTGCTGCGGCTGAAGATGATCGATCCGGGGTGGGTGCGGCAGCGGCATCTTGACGATTTCATCCCCGACCACAATCACCTGATGCACCTCTACATGATTCGCTGGCCGCAGATGGATGTCGTCTTCCATCTGCATCCGCAGCCGGTGGGGACGGGGGAATTCGATCTGACGCTGCCCACCATGCCGGCCGGCGATTATCACCTGTACGCGGACGTGGTGCATGCCAACGGCTTTCCGGAGACGATGGTGGCGAATGCGGATCTGCCGGCTATCCAGGGCCGCGCGCTCAGCGGAGACGATGCCGAAGGTCAGGGAACGCCGGTGGGGAATGAGGCGGCGCTCGAAAAGGTATCCGCCACAGATACAAAAGAGAGCTTCGCGCTGCCCGACGGCTACACCATGGTCTGGAATCGGCCGGTTGTGCTGACGGCGCGAGCGCCGGAGGACTTTTCATTCACACTGCTGGACCGGAGCGGGCATCCGGCCGAGGATACGCAGCTCTACATGGGCATGCTGGGGCACGCGGCGTTTGTGAAGAACGATGGCACGGTCTTCGCCCACATCCATCCTTCAGGGACCATGGCCATGGCCGCGCTGATGATGGCGCAGCAGGAAAATCAGCCTTCGAATTCGTCCGGATCGGCGCCGAGCGATGCGATGGCCGGGATGGATATGGGAGCGGGCAGCGGTCAGTTACCCAGCTCAGTGAGTTTCCCCTATGGCTTTCCCACGCCGGGGCGGTACCGCATCTTTGTGCAGATGAAGCATGAGGGCTTGGTGGAGACGGGCATCTTCGATGCCGGCGTTGCGGCTGGCCGCTAAGAGACTTGTCTGGCGGCTGCCCTGAGAGCGAAGTGGAATCCCCTGTCTGTCAACGGCGGGCAGATGATGGGGCACGCAGGGTGGCGTCCCGAAAGTTCGTGTCCAATCAACGGAGGAAGGCAGCCACAGATTCTTCGCTTACCACCCCCAACCTAAACGACGTTTGGGGCCCCGTGCGCTCAGAATGACGTCCGCGATTATGTTAGGAACTTCGAGGACGGGAGATGAGCCTGGCTGGGCGTCGCGACTGTTCTGAGAGCGAAGTGGAATCCCACATCTGCCAACAGCGGGCAGATATGGGGCACCCAGTGTGCGTCCCGAAAGATCGTGTCCAGTCAGGTTATGGGGCACCCAGACTCAGGGTCCGGGCGGAGTATGGGTGGCGCCCCGATGGCGGTCGGGAGCGATCAGGCGATCCGCTGCCTGCGCCGCGTTGAGCGGGATGATGGCCGCTTGCCCAGCGGGCTTGATGTTCGGCCCAAAGAGCGGATCGGTGCTGGCGACGGCCGATACATTCACGTCGGCAAAGGTCGTCTTGAGGCTGCTGTTCATGGTGTCGATGAACTGATTGGCGACCAGCGCGTAGCCGGTGTTGGTCGGGTGCAGTCCGTCGAGGCTGAAGAGGCCGCCAAGGAACGCGGTGGTGGCGTGGTAGTTGTTGACGGTGTATCCGTTCTGCTGCAGGTTCTGGAAGAAAGTGTGCATGTCGATGAGCACGCCGCCCACGGCGGAAACCTGCTGAGCGATGGCAGCGTTGTACTGATCGACGGTGGATTGAATTGCGGTGATCTCCGTCGGGTCGAGGAAGTCGGCGTCGGTGAGCGGCGTGGGGGCCTGTCCCTGCTGGATGGCTTTGACATCGCTCTGGATCTGGCTTTGGCCGCTGGCATTGACGAGATCGCCGTCCTGAATCCCGAGATCGGTGCTGACCTGCGACGGGGGCAGGCCGGTCTGCGCAGCCACTTGGGAGATGAGAGTCGCGGCGGGCGCGAGATAGGGCACAGCAGTGACGTCGGGGATATTGGCGACGATCAGCGTGGCTTTGGTCTGATTGTGGAGCGTGGTCAAAAGCTGCTGGTATTGCTGGGTGAAGGTGCCGACCGGCGTTATGGTGGTGGGCGTGCCGCTCTCGTCGGCCTGTAGCGCGTCGTCGTTGCCGATCCAGAGGAAGATGGCCGAAGGGTTGAGCTGGATGGTTTCGTTCATCTGGCTCTTGTTGTTCCCCACGGGAAAGCCCAAAACCAGATCAGTGATGATGTCTTCGTTGGTGGTGGGCGCGGCGGTCGGCGCGTCGTTGATCAGGTCGTTGAGCTTGTGTCCCGGGACAGCGAGATCGGTAGGCTGCTGGCTGGGGTTGTCGCGGCCGCTGGAGGTGCCCGAGGCAGTGGTAATGACCGCGGGCGGTCCGACGCTGGTCAGCTGCTCCACATTGGGCACGCCGGGCGAGGCGATCAGCGGCAGCGTGAGGGTGAATCCGGCGTGGGTGGCGACCAGGCTCTCCCAGCCATTGGGCTGCTGCGAGTCGAGCAGCGAATCATTCTGGAAACCGGCGCTGAGCGAGTCGCCGATGACGACAGTATTGGAGAAGTTGGGCGCGCCGGTGGCGCCTCCGCCTCCGGAGTTGTTGCTTCCTTTGTTGCTTTGGAAGAGGCCGCAGCCAAGCAGCGGCATGAGGAGAAGGCTGGCTACACCAGGCAGAAAAAATCGAGACTGCATCATTGATTACGTTTCAATCCTTTTTGGAGCCGATATCTGGTGGGAAGGCAAAGCGGGGCTGTGCGTTGTACCGGAAGTGCAACGGCCGCATTGACGAATTCGGAGGCCGGGCATGATACTGGCTGCAATGGCTTCCCGCAGCCACAGCGCGGCGCTGGTTCCGGACATGTGTATGGGCATGCCGGGGGCGGCCGTGCGCCGGAGCGGATCGGCGCGATAAGCGCAATCCGACGAAGTTCAGGCGGCCCACGGTCAGGAGCGATCGCGGGCCGTTTTCATTTGCAGACTAGAGGCCCGGCAGAAGAGCCGGGATCGCGTAGGATACATTTTCAGCCGGCCAGGTCCGGCGGGGAGAAGGAGCAACGATGGCGGACGAACAGAAGCTGGGCGAACTGCAGCAGCACCTGGCCACAGTGGCCGTGCACGGGGGGCAGGCTCCTGATCCGACGACGGGATCGCGGGCGGTGCCGATTTATCAGACGACGTCGTACGTCTTCAACGATGCGGATCATGCTGCGCGGCTCTTCGGGCTGCAGGAATTTGGCAACATCTACACGCGCATCATGAACCCGACGACAGACGTCTTTGAGAAGCGGATTGCGGCGCTGGAGGGCGGAGCGGCAGCGCTGGCGACGGCTTCCGGTCAGGCGGCGGAGACGCTGGCCATCACGACGCTGGCGAATGCCGGGGACGAGATCGTCTCCACGACGTCGCTCTACGGCGGGACCTACAACCTGTTTCACTACACGCTGCCCAAGCTGGGCATCACGGTGCGCTTTGTCGACGGCGATGATTTTGACGGGCTGCGCGCGGCGATCAACGACAGGACGCGCGCGGTGTACACCGAAACGCTGGGCAATCCCAAGCTGGATATTGCCGATGTGGAGACGCTGGCGCGCATCGCCCATGACCACAAGCTGCCGCTGATGATCGACAACACCAGCGCCACGCCGGTGCTGCTGCGGCCCATCGAGTGGGGAGCGGATATCGTGGTCGAGTCGGCGACCAAGTTCATCGGTGGCCACGGCACATCAATCGGCGGCGTGATTATCGATGCGGGCAAGTTCGACTGGAAGGCTTCGGGGCGCTTTAAGGACTTCGTGGAGCCCGATCCGTCGTATCACGGTGTTTCGTTTGTGGAGGCCTTCGGGCCGCTGGCATTCATCCTGAAAGCGCGCGTGCAGGGGCTGCGCGATACGGGTGCGGCGCTCTCGCCATTCAATGCGTGGCTGTTTTTGCAGGGACTGGAGACGCTGCACCTGCGCATGGAGCGGCATTCGCAGAACGCGCTGGCGGTGGCGAAGCATCTGGAGCAGCATCCGCGTGTGGATTGGGTGAATTATCCAGGGCTGGCATCGAGCAGGTATGCGGCGCGGGCGAAGAAGTATCTGCCCGATGGGCAAAGCTCGCTGCTCACCTTCGGAATCAAGGGCGGGTACGAGGCAGGCAAGACATTCATCAACTCGCTGAAGATCTTCTCGCTGCTGGCCAATCTCGGCGATGCCAAGTCGCTGGTGATTCATCCGGCTTCAACCACGCATCAGCAGCTCACGGTCGAGGAGCAGGCGGCAACCGGAGTCACACCGGAGCTGGTGCGGCTCTCTGTGGGCATCGAAGACGTGCGCGATCTGATTGCGGATATCGATCAGGCGCTGGCCGTCGCCACCGGCGCGGAGACGAGAACGCCGGAAACCGTCGGAGCTCGATGAGGACGATCCACTCCCTCCAGGTACCGCAGCCGGAGTTCGAGGGGGACTACCAGATCGATGAGGTGGTCCCGCTCGAAAGCGGCGAGGTATTGGTGCGGCCGACGCAGCACTACGCAATCTATGGGCGGCTGAACGCGGCGCGCGACAATGCGGTGCTGGTGTGTCATGCGCTCTCCGGCAATGCCGAAGTGGCGACGTGGTGGCCGCAGTTATTTCGGCAGCCTGGCGCGCTGCTCGATCTGGAACGCGACTGCGTGATCGGCATTAACATCTTCGGCTCGTGCTACGGCTCGACGGGGCCGGGGTCGATCGACCCGGAGACAGGCCGCCCTTATGGACCGACCTTTCCGCTGATCAACGTGCGCGACATGGTGCGCGCGCAGGCGCGGCTGATCGAGTCGCTGGGAATTGAAAAGCTGAAGCTGGCGATCGGCGCTTCCATCGGCGGCATGCAGGTGCTGGAGTGGGCGGTGCTGTTCCCGGAGCGCGTGGGGCGGGCGGTGAGCATTGGCGCGGCTCCGCTGGGCGCGATGGGGCTGGGGCTGAACCATCTGCAGCGGCAGGCCATTATGCTCGACCCGAAATGGGCCGGCGGCTACTATCTGCCCGACGATGAGCCGCGCGGCGGCCTGGCGATTGCGCGCGCGCTGGGCGTGATCAGCTACAAGAGCGTGCCGCTTTTTGAACACCGCTTCGGGCGGAAGCCGAACCGGACGGGTGAAAATCCATGGATCTCAACGGCGGCGGGGCAGAACGGGCGCTTCGACATTGCCGGTTTCCTCGACTATCAGGGGCACAAGTTCAACGAGCGCTTCGACGCGAACTCGTATATCTCGATCACGCGGGCCATGGATACCTTCGATCCGGTGCGCGCGCACGCGTCGTCCTTCGCTGCGTACAGTCGGATCCAGGCGCATCTGACGCTGGTGGGGATTTCGACGGACTGGCTGTTTCCGCCGGAGGATGTGCGCTCACTGGCGGCGATTATCGGGGCGGCGGGCGCGCGGTGCGAGTATCGCGAGATGGCCTCGCTGCACGGGCACGATGCCTTCCTGGCCGAGCCGGAGCACCTGGTGCGGCTGCTGACGCCGATCTTCGAGTAAGAGCAGGAAGGTCGCTTTCAGGGTTTCTGCGTGGGGCGCATCAGCACTTCGCTGATGAAGGACTGTGGCGCCTGGGTGACCAGCGATGCCACGACCGCGGCGACGTCGTCTGGTTGCAGCTTTTTGTTGGGATCCTTGCCGGATTTGGCGCCCCTGCCGGAATGGTCGCTGAATTCGGTATTGATGGAACCGGGCGCGATGGCGCTGACGCGGATGTTGTACTGCCGCAGTTCTTCGGCGACGGAGTAAGTGAGGCCGTTGAGGCCCCACTTCGATGCGGCGTAGGCTGCTCCGTTGGGCAGCGCATTGCGGCCGGCGAGCGAGGAGATGTTGATGATGTGGCCGGAGCGCGCGGCGATCATCAGCGGAGCGAGAGCACGGATCATCAGATAGGGGCCACGCAGATTGGTTTCGTGGACCAAGTCCCACTCTTCGGGCGCGATTTCGTGCAGCGGCCTGCCTTCGAGGCCCACGCCGGCGTTGTTGACGAGGATGTCGCAGCGCCGATGGTTGCGGGCCACTTCCTCGCCCAGCTTCGCCACGGCGTCGGGATCGCGCAGATCGCAGGGAAGCACCGTCGCCTGGCCGCCGCTCAATTCAATCTGCTGCCGCACTTCGTTGAGGCGCGCTCGATCGCGCGCGACGAGGACGACATGCGCGCCCATCCCGGCGAGCCTGCGGGCGATGGCTTCCCCCGCGCCGCGGGCGGCTCCGGTGACAACGGCAACTTGTGCATCAAGCTTGCTCATGGATGATTCGATGCGGGATCACAGGCCGTGTCGCATGTGTGCTCAGCAGGGGCTAATTCGAGTTTTGTTCCTCCATGGCCCGAATCTGGACGAATAACTCCTGCGGCGGCGCATCGAAGTAGCGCAGCACGGCCGGGGAGAGCGAGCCTTCGACATCGAAATTCGGCGAGTAGTAGATCGTCTCCGGCCCCTCGCTGCGGCGCCTCAGAAACTTATATTGGTAGCCGGGAAAAACGCTGGTGGAGAAGACCATGGTGAAGCCGCGGGGGGCGTCGGGGATGCTGCGGGTCATGGCGTCGATCATGGCGTCGGCTCCGTTTACGAATGGCTCTTTCGCCAGGCCTGCTTTTGGATCGTCGAAAACCCAGAGTCCGTGGAACTTGTAAGGCGCAATCACATACATTTGGTTCATTCTTGTGCTTCGTCCTTGTGCTTCAACTTTTTGCCTGCACAATCTTCGCCGTGGTCACGGCCTGGCCGGTATGCCGCTGGGTATGGTCGGCGCAATGCACCAGCAGGCCGCCTACTGAGGCCGGCAGCTGCTTTCGGCCTACGGCGCGAGGCTGCTCGAGGTCTATGTCGGCAAAGGCGCGCAGCCGGCCCTGGGCATTGTCGATCCCTGTTTTGAATTCGGACATCAGTGCAGAAGCGGTCGCATCCGGCTCTATTTCTGTTTTCAGCGCCTGCATCTGCGCATCACTGAGCTGGCGACCTTCGGCGTAGGTGAGCAGGCGATCGAGACTCCGCACTATATGACGCAGGTGGAAGGTAATGTGCGCAACACCGGCGGGGCGTGCATTCAGCTGCTCATCGCTGAGCCGCGCACAGTGCTTCTCGATATCCTCGCGGCACAATTCGAGGGTGTGGATCACGGCCCGGATCACAGCCGGCGTGTCGGTGTGTGTACCGCGCAGCCACGGTTCGGGCTGGCCGCTCATCTCAGCTCCGGAAGGGGGAAAACTCACTATGGCCGCACCGCCCATGCCATGCCATCGGGACCGCGGCCGGAGTCGATGCGGCCGACGATCTGCAAGGTTTTCAGATCGATGACCGCGACGTTGTTGTCGGGACTGCAGGCGACATAGACGCGGGCCCCATCGGGCTGCATGAGGATGCCGGCGGCACCGTGGCCGACTTTGATGCGAGTGATCACGTTGTGGGAGGCGGCGTCAATCACCGTGACCTCACCGGTGCGCAGCGAGGAGACGAAGACGCGCTCGCCGTCGGGGGTGAACTTAAGGCGATTGGCGCCGGGCACATCGACGTTCAGGTGTGCGACCACTTTCTTCGCGATGGGATCCATAATGGTCACCGTTCCGTCGCCGGCGTTGGCGGCCCAGATCTCATGGCCATCGGGAGAGACATCGAAGCCCTCGGAGCCGGGGCCGGAGGGCAGCACGGTCTCATTCCAGCCCGAGGTGGGACGGCCCGGCGGAGGCGGGGGCGGAGGTGGTGCGCCCATGGGCAGCGGAGGCATGGCGCCGGGACCTCCGGGATGCGTGCCGCCTTCGGGATCGGCGGTGCGATCGAAGATGCTGATGGTGCCGGCGACGACGTTGGAGGTGTAGATGTGGTCGAGGTCCTTCGAGACGACGACCATATGCGTACGGTTTTGTCCGGTGCCCAGCAGCCAGTCGATCTGGTGGGTTTCAGGATCCCAGCGGCCGATGATTTTGTTGATCTCCGCGGTGAAGTAGAGCTTGCCGTCCGCGTAGTCCAGTCCATGCGGACTGTGCAGCACGCCTACATCGATAGGATCGAGCGCTTTTTGCGCAACCAGGTCGGCGACAGAGATGGTGTGATACGCGCCGAAGCCGTAGTTGGAGGCGTAAGCGTAACGGCCGTCGGTAGACGCCACGACTTCATGCGGATCGGGACCGGCGGGGATGCGCGCGACCACCTTCAGCGTCGCAGGATCGACGATAGAGAGGGTCTGGTCCTGTTTGGCGAGGACGAGCAGAGCTGGGGAAGGAGTGGCTTGCGCGAGAAGCAGAGGCGCGGGGGAGGCGAAAGCAAGCAGGCCGAGGAGAATTTTTCGAATCACGAAAGGCCTCCGGGAGCAACGTGACCGGGACAACTGCTGCCGTCCCAATCACCTGCTCATTTGGATGAACAACCAGCACCTGTTGGTACAAAGGTTAATGTTGGCTGATGTTTTCGTGATGCGCACCGACCATGTCCTGGGGAAGCGCCCAGGCGAAGAGCACACCGCCGCTGCTGGTCATGACGTACTCGCGGCCGTCGAGCTCGTAGCAGATGGGCGAGCTTTGCATCGGGACGCCGCCACCGGCATGCCAAAGGGTCTTGCCGTTGCTCGTCTCCAGCGCCAGCACATTGCCCTCGCCATCGCCGGTAAAGGTCAACCCGGAGTCGGTGGTCAGCACGCCTGCGCCGGAGCCGCCGCGGCCTACCTCGTGGCTCCAGCGAATTTTACCGGTCTGGTAGTCGATGGCTTCGATGACGCCTTTGCCCCACACACCGTAGTCGGCACCCGCCCATCCGTATTCACCATCCGCGGGTTTGGCGAAATAGATGCTCCAGCTGGGGTGCGCATCAACGATGAACAACCCAGTTTTCGGATCGAAGCTGGGGGCGCGGTAATTGGTGAGACCGCCTTCATCCGGCGCGATGACGCGGCCATCGGGCGCGGGCTCTTTCTCCGGATTGGGGATGGGACGGCCCTGGGCATCGATGCCGGTCGCCCAGTTCACCGGTCCGAAGGGAACGGTCAACAGACTCTTGCCGTTGGTGCGATCGAGGACGAAGAAGTAGCCGTTGCGCGAGGACTGCATCAGCAGCTTGCGCGGCTGGCCGTGGAAGGTGCCGTCCACCAGCACCGGTGTCTCCACAGCATCCCAGTCGTGGGTATCGTGCGGAGAAGCCTGGAAGCCCCACGCCAGCTTGCCGCTGTCGGGATCGATGGCGACGATGCTGCACGTCCACGGATCATCGCCGGGCCGGGTTTTGCCGCTGAGCACCGGAGTCGGGTTGCCGGTGCCCCAGTAGACCAGGTTCAATGACGGATCGTAGGTCCCGGTCATCCACGTCATGCCGCCGGTGGTGCTGTTGGGCGTGCCCGCGGGGGGCGTACTGTTCCACTGCCACTGGGTGTCGCCGGTCTCGGGATCGAAAGAACGGAGATAGCCGGTGAGGTTGTCGAAGTCGCCGGAGACGCCCACAATGACGTGATTGCGCACCACCAGCGGATCCATGGTGGTCCAGTAGCCCTTATTCACATCGGCGATCAGCTTATCCCAGCGAACGCTGCCATCTTTGGCGTTCAGCGAGATCAGGTGGCAATCCGGCGTGGTGAAGAAAAGCGAGCCGCCGTACATGGCCACGCCGCGCTGGCCAATGTGATCGCCCTGAGTGGAGGGGCGATTGTAGTGCCAGAGCATGTGGCCAGAACGGGCGTCCACAGCCCAGATGTTATCGGGCACGGTGAAGTAGAGGACGCCATCGACCAGCAGGGGAGACGACTTGATCTCCGCGCTCTGGTTGGTCTGAAAGACCCAGGACAGAGCCAGATGGCCGACATTGGCCGGATTGATCTCGGTCAGCGCACTGTGGCGGCGGCCGGAGTAATCGCCGTGATAAAGCGGCCACATATCCGCGGGGGGATGCAGCAGGTCTTCGTTGGTCAAATTCTGCGCCGCGGCCAGATGCGCTGCGGAGGCGGAGAGCAGGAGGCCGGCGGCAGAAACCAGAGCAGCTTTCAGCAACTTCATTGTCAGAGTCAAACCTCGTCCGTGGATCAATGCAGCGTCTGCAGGTACGCCATCAGGTTATGGATGTCGTCGTCGGTGTATTTCGGGAACTGATGCACGTGGGCCTCGACGGGATCGTCGATGGAGTAGTGGACGCGGCTGGTTGGCCAGGAGTGGTAGGTGCCGCTAGCGTCGCGCAGGCCTACCGTGAACTCATCGAGGTAAGCGAGGGTTCCGGATATTTGCTGGCCGGAGGAAAGCGTGACGGTGACCTTGCTCTTCGCATCGCGCGGATAGAGCATGCGCTCTTCGAGGCGCAGCCCCTGGTACTTGTCGGCGATGCCGGCCAGGTCGCCGGTGGGCGAGTGGCATTTGGAGCAGCCGCCGGCGCCATAGAAGTAAGCCTTGCCGGCGTCTGCGTTCCCGGTTTGCAAATCGGAGACCGCCACGCCGCGGCGTCCACCCTTCTGCGAAGCGGCAGCGACGACGCGGGCGCGCAGGAAGGCGAGGAGGTTGTTCATCTCCTCATCGGAGAAATGAAAGGCCGGCATCTTGGTGCCGGGGCGCCCTTCGTGGACGACGGCGGCAATCTTCTCGCCGGTCGTGTCGGTGAGCACCAACTTCGACTGGGTCAGATCGGGGCCGCTCTCGCCGCCCATCGCATCGCGTCCGTGACAGAAGGCGCAGTTCTGCTGGAAGAGAGCATTGCCGGCCTTCACTGCGGAGGTATTTTCAGCAGGCGTCTCGGTTTCCTTCGCGGGAGGCTCTTCGGAAGAGGTGGCCTTGCCGGTTCCGGTGATGTAGGTGACGATCTGCTGCACCTGCTCGCCCGGCAACTGCGGGAAGGGAGGCATGCCGCCGCGGCCGGTGTGAATGAGCTGCGTAATCTGCTCGGCGGTCATCTTCTGTCCCACGCCGATCAACGACGGGATGGTGGGCGGATGTCCCAGACGCTGCTCGCCGTGACACATGGAGCAATTTTTGGCATAACCTTCGGCGCCCGCGTCGGTGGCGGTTGGCTGTCCGGCTGCGCTCACCGGCCCCGTGGTCGACGGCTGCTGAGCGGCCGCTATAAAAACGGGGGCTGCTGCGAGGGCTCCCACAACTGCTGCGAATCGAACCAGGTTCAAACGCGGTACTCCCTTTCCCTGTCTGTGCCGCGATTCGGGTTGCCCGATCGCGGAGCTGTGTCTTTTATGTGCAGTCTTCAGTGCGACTCCGCCGATTCGGCCGGACGCGGATGCGACGCGGTGCTGCCCTCGGTCATGCCCAGAACCCACTTGACGGCTTCGAAGTACATTTTGCGGATGTCCGGGTCCTGCCATGCCTCTTCAGTATGGCCCAGCGTCGAATAAAACACGCGGCCGTTGCCGTACATCTTGCTCCACGCCACGGCGAAATCGTGGTCCTGGCGGTGAATGCGCGGATTGTTGGAGTAGTCGAGCTTAGTTGGATCCAGGCTAAGCAACACATTCACCTTGTCGCGCGACCAGTCTTTGGGCTGGTAGATCTCATCGTATTTGACGAATTCGTGCGGGAAGTGGCGCACGGCGGGGAAGTTCGGCTGCTCGTTAATGATGGGGGCTTCGAAGGTGAACCAGGGGTGCTCATTGAACCAGCCGCCGATCATCTCGCCGTATTCGGGCCATTTGTAGTTCGTGTCGAGCGCGGCGTGGATGCCGACAAAGCCCTTGCCGTCATCGTGGATGAACGACATCATGTCCTTCTTCTGGCTGTCGTCCATATCCAGCTCGCCGGTGGTGCTGGTAAAGACCAGGGCGTCAAAGTAGTTCAGGTTTTTTGCGTTGCGCCCCAGATCTTTTTTGGTCAGCAACTCGGTATCGGTGCGGATGATGGTGTCCCACAGGCCGCTGTCTCTGCCCATTTCGTAGATGGCCACGGCCGCATCGGTAACCGAGTCGTGCTCGAAGCCTTTGGTTTCGCCGATGACCAGCACATGCTTAAGGTGAATCTGTTTGGCGTGGGGAGGCGGCGGCGTGGATTGCGCGCTGGCCCGGCTGCTCTGAAGGGTGATGAACGAAGCGACGACACAGCAGGCGATCAGATACTTCCCGGCAATGCGCAATGTGCCTCCTCTTTTTATGTGCTCAGGGCTGCCGCGTCGACGGCAGCGATTTCCACGCAGAGAATCTGCCTGGACTTGGGACGGACGTATTCTCTCATCCGGAGAAACTTTTCTTCAACCGGAGGCAGCATGGCCGAGCAGCACCGAATCGATTTAGCCCGCAGACGGCTCCTGGCCGGATTGGCCGCAGCGGGCGCATCTGCAACCGTTCCTGTTGCCTTTTCAGAGACATTTCTGGCACAGCCGGCCGAAGCCCGAGGCAGTGGGATCGCGGAAATTGTGCCGGACCTCAACCGCATCCACAAGTGGGACAACTCCAACGGCGACACATGGGACCCCTTCTGGGCCGACGACGACAACCTCTACGCCTTCAACTGCGATGGCCGCGGTTTTGGCGCGCATGGGATGAATCTGGCGTTCAACCGGCTGGCGGGAAGCGACCCTGATGGTCTCGTCGGCACGCAGGTCAATGCCATGGAGGAGTACGGCAAGGGCGGTCAGAAGGGGCCGGACAACGCGACGTGGAAGGCCTGCGGGCAGGAGTGCATCGACGGCGTGTTGTATGCGTTTGTCTCGCGCAATACGTACGGCAGCGACAGCGGCGATCCGCTCACGCGTCAGCTGGCGCATAATGCCAGCCTGATCAGATCCACAGATCGCGGGCGCACCTGGAGCCGCAGTGCCCAGGAGAACTACGACCACCCCATGTGGCCGGACGCGCCTTTTGGGGCGCCGTTCTTCGTGCATTATGGCAGGAACGGCGGCCAAGTCGCGCGCGATGGCGCAACGGAGTACGTCTACGCCTGCTCGACGAACGGCTTCTGGAACGACGGCGACAGCCTGGTTCTGGGACGCGTGCGGCGCGCCGATCTGCCGGCGCTGAAGAGCGCCGACTGGAAGTACTTCACGGGCGGGGACGGCAGCAGCGGGCGCAGCTGGACGCGATCCGTCGAGGACGCAGCGCCGATTCTCAACCGGCCAGCCAAATGCGGGCAGACGCCGATCACCTGGGTGGCCGATGCCGGCGTCTACCTGCTCGTTTCCTGGTACAACACCGAGCGCATGACGAAATGGTTTGAGCCAAACGAGATGCGCTACGACTTCTATCAGGCGCCGCATCCGTGGGGACCGTGGACGGCGGTTAGTTCGTTCAACGACCGCTTTCTCGGCCCGAGGTTTCACATGTATGGGCCCAGCCTTTGCGCGCGCTTTCAGGAGCGGCGCGGCGCGGATGTCGAAGTTTCGCTGTTCACTGCCGGCTGTCCGTTCGATGATGTGGCGGATGGCCCATACAAGATGTGGCGGATCCCGCTGCTGCTGCGGACTTCGCCGCTGTCACAGTCAAGCTTTGTGGCTGCCGCCGATGCCCAGGTTCGTTATCACGGCCTGTGGTTTCCCTGGACGACGACGGAGGATGCCGCGGAGGATCATCTGCCGCGCGCCACGCAGACGAAGGGAAGCAGCGCGGAATTTTCATTTACCGGAACCGGCATCGAGGTCGTCGCGAACAAATCCAGCGAGCAGGGAAGTGTCGAGGTGTTGCTCGACGGGACTCAGCGAGAGACGGTTTCGCTGTCGGTGGAGGATTTCCCCGCGTTGCTGGGGATCAACGTCTTCTCGCGGCAGAATCTGCCCCGAGGGAAGCATGTCGTCAAGGTGGTGAGCGCGGACGACGCGCGGATCAATGTGGCTGGGTTCCGGGTCTACGCATGAGCCCGCACTAACTGCGAACACGCAAACCGAAGCCAGGGCCCGGTCCAGCGCTCCTGGCCTGGGAATGCGCTTGTAGTTCAGATCTGTGAGGCCTGCAGCGGGCTAAGGACCAGGTTAGAGATGTTGTCGACGATTTGCTCGAAGGAGTAGCGCTGATCCAAAGAGAGCTTCTTCCAGGCAGGATCGTTCTGGAAGGCGTGCCACTTCGGGTTCAGTTCGCTCAGATCGCCCATTTCGAGCATGTAGGTGAGGCAGGGCATGCGGGTGCCGATGAGGGTGTCACCGAAGAAGACGGGGTTGAATCCCGCAGTCTGAAAGATTTGAAACTCGCCGTGGTTGAACATCTCGACCTTACGGACGTGATCCTGATGGCTGGGGCTCTCGTAGGTGCGGAGCTGGAAGATGCGATTCGCTTTCGTTGCGGATGAGGGTGGAGGAGTGAGCCTCGGCCAGCCTTCAAAGGCGGAGAGCAGAGAGACTTCGACACGGCCAAAGGCGGGCGCATTCGCCGGCGCATTCCAGAAAGGCGCTGCAGCCTGCATGAACGCGGAGTCCTCGGCGAGGCTGAAATCGAGATTAGCGAGCTTGTCGGCCGATGGACCGGGAATGAGGAGATAGAACTGCGGCGTCTCCGGCCCGATGTCCAGACGGAATGCGCCGACGGGACCAAGGCCCATGCGACCCAGCGCGGGGACGAGCGCGTCGCTGAAGTAGTGTTCGGTCAGGCTGGTCTGCGAGCCGGTGGCGAGGTGATACTGCCGTATTTGATAAAACTCGCGCTCCCGAGGGCCTGCGGACTGTCCGGCACCATCGATCGAAGAAGCCAATGCGTCCGGTGTGAAAGCGACAGCTGAGCTGGCCAGGGAAGCGGCAAGGAATTGACGGCGCTGCATGAGTCCTCCGCGAACCATCATTGCACGTTGTTGGGCGCTGGGAGGAGACAGACCGGTGGAGGTGGAGAATTTGCTCCAGACTGACGAGGAGAACCCCCGATTGCTGAGGCGCCGAATATTTCATGAGCGGATAGCGGCCAAGCCGGCGGCGGAAGATTCGGCTATGCAGGGTTACAGCTATACCAGATGCAGCAGCAACCCGATGCCCAGCAGGAGCACCAGAAGAGGCAACCAGAAGTGACTGTCGGTGAGGATGGCGCGCAGCACTCGATTCTTCTCCAGGCGGAAAGCAGTCTCGGGAAATCTTCCGCGGACAGGGCAGTATACCGGGCGGCGTGCAGGACACGCGAGCGCCTTCGCGCGCGGGCAGCCAGTTTGGGAGCAGCAGCTTGCGTGCCGTCGCTCGCGGATGGTACACGTTACCGGTAACGCATCGAGCAGAAGGGCTGGCCCGCGGAGCGAACTTTGACGTCCAATCTGGAAACGGAGCTGGGGCCGATCCGCAGCGGGCCTGACGAGGCTCTCGAAATTCCGACTCCGCGCTATGGGCTCGGCACCCTCTGCGCCTTTGCGGCAGGAGCGTGGCTGGGCGCCGCGGAAGCGCCGGCGCGCTTGGTGGCCTCGGGATATTCTCCCTTCGCCATTTCCTTCTGTATGGTGCTGGGCGTCTTTTTGGCGCGCTGGACCCTGCCGATCATCCTCAAAGGCACGCCCTCAGTCGTGCGCGATCTGCGTGCGCGCCCGCACCTGATCTTGTGGGCGATTCTTGCCGGGGCTCTGTGGGCGGTCGCCAACACGCTGACCATCTTCGCCATTCGCGACGTGGGCCTTTCGATTGCCTTCCCGCTTTGGAACGTCAACACGCTGGTGGGAATCTTCTGGGGCTGGGCGCTGTTTCATGAGCTGGACGGAGCGGCGAGTTCCACGTGGGTCAAGGTGATCGGCGGGGCGACAGCGATTGTGCTTGGCTCCGTGATGCTTTCGATGCTCTCCGTGCATTCCTTTGCCGGAACCCCGGGCCGGGCAACGAGCGGGATTGCCGCGGCGATGGGAGCGGGTCTGCTGTGGGGCACGATGTATGTGCCGTATCGGAAGGCCTACCTCACCGGCATCAATCCGCTGTCGTTCGTCACTGTCTTCACCTTTGGCGAAGTGGGGACGATGGTCTTTCTCGCGGCGGTGCTGCCGGGTAGCCTGCACTCCCTCTTCGCCCAGATGCATGCGCTTCGTCCTTCGATCTTCTGGCTGTTGCTGGGCGGCTTCTGCTGGGTCATCGGCGATCTGTTTCAGCAGTACGCAACAAAATATGTCGGGATCAGCCGTGCCATCCCGCTCTCGAATACCAATCAGCTGTGGGGATTCGCATGGGGCGTGCTGGTCTTCGGTGAGCTGTCGCGCGCGCAGGGATCATTGCGGCTGCTGGCGTTTGCGGCCTCCGGCGTAATGATTGTAGGCGCGGTGCTCATTGCAGGGGCCACAGTGTCAGTGGCCGAGGCTGCTTCCGCGGTGAGCGCGGTGCGCCGCGAGTGCGACCGCTATCGGCTGGATTTGGCGGCGACGCTGAGTGCGCACAGCGGAACTGAGACAGGTTCCGGAACGAAACGACGCAGGCCATGGTGGGACATCGCTTTTCCCATTGGCGCGGCGGCGGTGTTTGTGTGGTTCGGCATCTATGCGCGCGTACCCGACGTCGCCATGAATGTACCCTTCACCATTGGCCTGATTGCCATGCTGCTTGTGGTTCTGGCGGTGTGCGGCTGGCTGTTGTGGAAGAAGACTCGTTTCGCCTGAGCGGCCTCTTCCAAGGCATCAATACCCGTACAATAAGCAGTGGCACACTGCCTGTGAAGGAAGAACCGGTTGTCGATGGATATTGTGGGCGTTGGACTGAACGCCACTGACACTCTGATCCCTGTTTCGCGTTATCCCGCATCGGGATCGAAAGTTGAGTTTCGTTCTGCCTCGGTGTTGCCAGGTGGTCAGGTGGCGAGCGCCATGGTGGCCTGCCAGACATGGGGTTTGAGCGCACGCTACGTGGGCAAACTGGGCGACGATCCTGCCGCCGATCTGCATCGCGCGGAATTTGCCAAAGCGGGCGTCGAAGCGCATCTGATGACGGCGCCTGGTTGCCCCAGCCAGCAGGCTTTCATCCTTGTTGAGGATTCGGGCGAGCGGACCGTGCTGTGGAAGCGCGATGAGCGGCTCACGCTGCGTCCTGAGGATCTGAAACGCGAGTGGATCGCGGATGCGCGCGCGCTGCACGTGGATGGACACGACACCGCCGCTGCCATTGCCGCCGCGCGCTGGGCGCGGGGGGCGGGCATTCCGGTGGTCGCGGACCTCGACGAACTCTATCCCGGCATCGAGGGCTTGCTGGACAAGGTCGACTACCTGATCGTGAGCCGCGACATTCCTGAGCGGCTGACCGGGACATCCGATCTCACGCAGTCATTGCCCAGGGTCCAGCAGCGCTTTGGATGCGTGCTGGCCGCTGCCACACTCGGCCCCAACGGCGTGATCGCGTATCAGGAGCACGGCTTCTGCTATCGGCCTGCCTTTCGCGTCGAGGTGCTGGACACCACCGGCGCCGGAGACATCTTCCACGCCGGCTTTATCTATGGCCTGTTGCAGGGCTGGCCGCTCGAGCAGACCCTCGAATTCGGCTGTGCCGCTGCAGCCCTGAACTGCACGGGAACCGGAGCGCGCGGCGGCATCCGGCCGGTTGCTGATATCGAACGCCTGATGGCTGCCGGAGCGCGGCACCCGTCGGAATTCGACTTCAGCGCAGACGTGCCGAATGGAGCTGCTTCGGTGCCGCTGTTGGTGAAGTGAGGCAGGCAACCAGCAGAGGATCTGCGCAGCGAGCGAAGCCGGGCGCAGCTTACTATCCCAGTACGTGGTCAATTAAGCAGTTCTAATCGGACCCGCAGGTTTGTGGCCCGGCGGATGTAAGTCCCCTCGCGGAGGGGGCTGCGTCGATGCGTTTACGCCGGGTTTTGCCGGAGGTTGCGCGATTTGTTCTTCTCCTCGGACTGGCCCCCTTGTGGTCGCAGCAGCCGAAACCAGGAGAAATGCTGCTGTCGGCGAAGGCATCGACGACGGCAGGAGCCTCCGGCACGAAAGTGACGAAAGGCAGCACCGCGGCGGTGCGGACAGCCGAACCAAAGGTCACCGAGCTTCCGTCGCTGTTCGACACCGTGAACAATCGCCTGACCCCGGTGGTGAGCACGATCGAAGTGCACGCGGGCTCGGTGGAGCCGGAGAGCAGCGAGCCGCAGCCCTTTCAGGCTGGTGGACAGGAGATCGTGACTTCCGCCGGCACGTATGGCGATGTTTCGCGCTTCCTGCAGCTGACACCCGGAGTTGTCGCCACCAGCGACCTGAGCAACGAGATGCTGGTGCGGGGTGGTCACCCCATGGAGAATCTGTTCCTGGTGGATGGGATCGAGGTGCCCAATATCAACCACATCGCCACCATGGGCACGACCGGCGGCTTCGGGCCGATGATCGACAGCGGACTGATTCAGGAAGTGCAGCTGTACACGGGAGGGTATGACGCTGCGTATCCGGAACGGCTGTCGTCGGTGACCGAGATTCGAACCCTGGATGGTGGTCGCAGCGGGTTGGCCGAAGGCGGCCACCTCGAAGCTGACGGAGGAATTCAGGGATTTGGCGGGCTTGTGGACAGGCAGGTCTTCGGAGGCGATCTGCTGGTGGCGGCGCATCGCGGATTGCTGGAGGTGCTGGGCAGCAGCCTCGACATCATGGGACTTCCGTCCTATACCAACGAGCTGTCCCGTTTTCGTCGTCATGACGATGCGGGCAATCAGTTGTCGGTGCTGAATCTGGCCGGATGGGATTCGGTTGGTTACACTCCCTGTGAATCGGATTCGGGGACGACCAGCGCCATTGCCTCGCAATATTCAGGCTGGCGGCAAACTTCGGGGCTCTTTTTGCAACGCGTCTGGTCACGCGACTCCTTCGCCACGTTCACCTTCAGCAATTCGGAAGACGTGGAGCAGATCGGTCAGCAGGACCAGCTCGTCAATCCAACGCAGCTGAAGCCGATCCATATTCCTTGTCCTATTCCGGCGGCCGAGTACCATGCGACGCCTGTCTACATGGAGGACTCACACGAGGGATCGACCACCGCGGCATATGCCTATGAGTGGGCGCGGTCGCGGCTGGCGTTGAAGACGGGAGTTGCAGCCTGGCTCAGGCAGCCGCACTATCGCATCGACCAGCCGGAGGGAGCCTTCTCTCCTTATTTGGTCGCACCGGTGCGGGCCGACGTCACATCGTTTTCCTCGGACTTCTCCACCGGAGAGACTGGCTCATTTGCGCAGCTGACGGTGCATCCGGCAAAGACTGTCGCGCTGAGCGGCGGCGCCCGGCTGCAGACGTTCGCATTCGGAAGCCACACCGCGCTGACTCCGCGCGCCAGCATTCAGTATCGTCCCGACCGCGCGGTCGCCTGGCACCTGGCCTATGCGGAGTACGCACAGCTGCCGCCCTATGTGTATCTGCTGGCCTATCCGGGCAATCATTCCATGCTGCCGATGCGGGCTGCGCACCAGGTGGCGGGGATGGATCTGGGGATCCTGCCCTCATCGAATATCGAGATCGAAGCCTATCGCAAGCTGTACACGGATATTCCCGCGTCCACCGAGTATCCCTCGGTGACTCTGCACGACATGGTGGACATGATCGGGGACCAGATCGTGTGGCTGCCGATGAACAGCGAGGGGCACGGTGAAGCGGACGGGATGGAACTCTCCGATCTCAGCCGCATCGGCCCGCGGCTAACCATGCGCGGCTCGGTGGCGTACGCGCGCGCGAAGTTCGCTGGACTCGATGACGTGATGCGGCCGAGTAACTACGATTTCCCGTGGATTGTGAATTTCGCGAGCATCGCCCGCCTTGGCCATGGGTACGACGTTTCTTCGCGTTACGGATACGCTACTGGCCGTCCGTACACTCCGTTCGACTTTACCGATTCGCTTCCCCAGAACCGGCCGATCTACGAAGTGGCGGAGATCAATGCGCTCCGAGCTCCCTTCTACAGCCGTCTGGACGGACAGTTCGACAAGGACATACGCATGCGCGGCCTTCACCTCCAGCTGTACGGAGGGGTCGAGAACGTCCTCAATCGTTCCAATTTTCTGTCCTATGTCTGGATGCCGCGCGAGGAGCTGAATAAACACAACAAGAGGCCGATCAAGGAGCTGGATCAGATACCCATCTTTCCGAATTTCGGGATACGGCTCATCGGCCGCTAGTATTTCCGGAATTTCAGGACACCAGATGAAACTGTTTCGTAAATCCAGAGCGCCTGTGAGATCGCGTAGGTGGCCCGCCATCCAGACGGGGATCATGTAGTTCGCCCAGGCCATTGCCCCATCGAATGAGATGCGTGCCAGCTGTCGCCACCCATCGTTGGGTCTCATCTGCTCAGGGGATGGGGAATACCCGACGAATTAAATAGTTATACAACTTCAATACCTGGAATCGTGGTTACCTCTGCGCAGTCGTTCGATTACACAGGGAGTACTGCCTTTCTTCCTCTCAGGTGCTATTCTGGCGATCCCCCAGGGCCTGCGGTCCCCATCCGATGATGAAAGCTTTACTGATGATGTGCTCAACCTCTGCCTGCCCTGGACCCCAATGGGACTTTGGCTTCGATCAACAACGATCCGTACGAAGCGCCGTTCTGCGCAAACACAAGCGCGCTTGGTTTGCTCCTCTGTTCCTGGGAGTCGGCCTGCTGCTGGTCAGCGGAGTATGCGCTGAGGCGCAGGGCACTTCGTCGATGAAGGTGGGGACACCGACGGTGGATGCCAACGGCGTGCAATATTATCCGGTGACCTCGGTCTTTCAGGGATTGCAGCCGCAGACGGTTCGCGTACTGAAGCCAACCAATCCCGCGGCGGGCCAGCCTCCGCGCCTGCTGTACGTGCTGCCGGTGGATGCCGGTGTTGACACCCCGGCATCGACCTGGGGAGACGGGCTTGATCAGCTGCGGCAGCTAAACGTTGCCAACCTCTATAACATGACGCTGATCGAGCCATCGTTCAACTACGAACCCTGGTATGGAGACAACATCCTCGATCCGACCCGGAGGATGGAGAGCTTCCTGATCGACGATCTGGTTCCGTGGGGGGACAGCTTCCTGCCGCCGAACAGCGTTCCACAGCGGTATTTGCTCGGCTTCAGCAAGTCGGGCAACGGGGTCCTGTTTCTGATCCTGCGTCATCCGGGCGTCTTCAACGCGGCAGCAGCATGGGATGCTCCGGCGCAGCTCAGCAATCTGTTCGACTTTTCGGCGCTGCCGCTGAACTTCGGCACTCAGGCGAACTTTAATCTCTACAACATTCCATCACTGGTCACCAGCAATGCGCGGCCGTTTCTGGCGCAGAACCGCCTGTGGATCAGTGGAGATCAGTCGGCGTGGACCGCGGAGATGGACCAACTGAACGATCAGCTGAACGCGGCGGGGATTCCGCACACGTGGGTGTCGGGCGCGACGCGCGTCCACAGCTGGACCAGCGGATGGCTGCAGGGTGCGGTCTCCAGCCTTGCCGCCAACGCGACGCTGGCCGCTCCGTCGAACGGGAACGTGCCTCCGTCGCGCAGCGGAGGAGAGCCCGTCGGTGGGGTGATGGCGGGAACGACGCAGGCCACACTCAGCCTGCACACTGACACCAGCGCGACCTGCCGCTTTGCGACCACACCCGGCGTGTCCTGGTCGTCGATGACCAGCACTTTCGAGAACACAGGCGGCACCACGCACTCGACAGGGGTGACCGGGCTTCAGAGCGGAGCGACCTACAGCTATTACGTTCGCTGTCAGGACAGTCTGGGCAACACCGATACCACCGATTACGTGATCAGCTTCACGGAGGAAGTTGCCAGTGGTCCGGGCAGCACGGCAGCTAGCAGCTTTGCCGGCAGCGAAAATCCACTCTCGGAAAACGGCATGTGGGTGACGCCGGGATCGTGGAGCGCGATGCAGAAGAGCAACGGCGCGCTGACAACGAACTCGACAAGCGCGGCGATGCTGGTGGCGCCGATGGTAAGCGCGGATCAGTACGCAGAGATTACCTACGATCAGGATCCCGGCGCGAACAGCTGGCCGGGGGTGATGACTCGTATCCAGGGATCCGGGAATGGCGGCGGCTATCTGGCCATAGTCACAGCCGAACAAGTTCAGCTCTACCGGACTGACGATGCGGCGGTGCTGAACTTTACGCTGCTTGGTTCAGTCAACGCCAACGTGGGAGCGGCTCCGCGGGATCTGCGGCTCGAATCGGAGGGCGCCAACCACCGCGTCTATCTCAACAGCGTGCTAATGCTGAGCTATACCGACACCAACCTGACCTATATGACCGGACAGCCAGGCATCGCTGCCGCCGTGTTCGGCGGACCAACGGTGCGGATCCTGTCGTTCAGCGGCGGAGCCTTGAGCGGCGTGGTCGATACATCGCCGCCGGTGCGCGCGAACGGACAGCCCGCCGGTACGCTGGCTGCCGGAACGACCCAGGCCACGCTCAGCCTGCAGACCGACGTGGCGGCAACCTGCCGCTACGCCACGATGTCCGGGGTCACCTTCGCCGCGATGGCGAACAACTTCAGCAGCACAGGTGGCACCACCCACTCCACGCTGGTGACGGGCCTTACGAGCGGGCATAACTACAGCTACTTTGTGCGCTGCCAGGACAGCGCCGGCAACGCCAACACAGACGATTATCTAATTACATTTTGGGTGGGAACGGGGAACATGGCGAGCAGCAGCTTCGCCGGAACCGAAGACCCGCTTTCAGAGAATGGTATCTGGGATACGCCGGGTTCATGGGGACCCTTACAGAAGAAAAATGGCGTATTTACTACAAGCGGAACCGGCGCTGCACGGCTGGTGGCGCCTGCAGTGGGCCCTGATCAATATGCTGAGATCACTTACGATCAGGATCCGGGCACCGAGAGCTGGCCAGGCGTTATGACCCGCATTCAGGGGCAGGGAAATGGCAGCGGCTATCTGGCGATCGCCAATTCCGGCCAGGTGGCGCTGTACCGAACTGACGATACGGGCACGCTGCAGTTCACGCTGCTTGTCTCCGCCAGTGCGGAGTTGGGAACGGCGCCGCGCCGGGTGCGGCTGGAGTCGCAGGGAGGCACGCATCGGGTTTATTTCAACGGCGTGCTGATGCTCACCTACTCTGAAGTCAATTCTGTATATACCGCAGGACAACCGGGCATGGCGGTCGCGGTGTTCGGCGGACCGACGGTGAATATCCTTTCCTTCAACGGGGGCGCCCTGGCAGGAGGAAGCGGAGGCAATGCACCGGTGCTTTCCGCCGGCGCTCCGACTGGATCGCTGGCCGCGGGAACCAGCCACACGATCCTGAGCGTGAAGACGAACGAAAACGCAACCTGCCGCTACTCGCGAACCGCCGGGGTGGCCTTCCCGTCGATGACGACAACGTTTAGTGTCACAGGCGCTACGTCGCATAGTACGACCGTCAGCGGCCTTCGCAATGGAGGTCCCTTTAACTATTACGTTCGCTGCCAGGACAGCGGCGGAAACGCCGACATCGACGATTACGTGATCAGCTTTTCGGTAGGTAGTGCCAGTGCAGGGACGGCCGGCACGGTGAGCAGCAGCTTTGTCGGTGTGGAGGCTCCGCTCTCAGAGAACGGGATGTGGCAGGCGCCGGGGTCGTGGACCAGCCTGCAGAAGAACAGCGGAGCATTTTCGACCAACGTCACCAGCGCGGCGATGCTGACCACACCATCCATGCCTGCAGACCAGTATGCGGAGATCACTTACGATCAGGATCCTGGGACGGCGAGCTGGCCGGGGGTGATGACCCGCGTGCAGGGAACGGGGAATGGTAGCGGCTATCTGGCCATTGCGTATTCAGGAATGGTAGAGCTGTACCGAGCCGACGTCACGGGTGCGCTGAACTTCACGCTGCTGGCGTCATCGAAGGTGGACACGGGTGCCGCGCCGCGGCGGCTGCGGCTGGAGTCGCAGGGCGCGACCCATCGCATTTACTTCAACGGTGTTCTGACGCTGACCTATACCGAGTCGAGCCCGGTCTACACGAATGGACAACCAGGAATCGCCGATGCCGTGTTCGGCGGTCCCACGGTAAAGATTCTTACCTTTACGGCAGGACCGGTCGGGCAGTGAAGGGGCGGGTAGCTTGGCCGCCTGATCGGTCAACGTCGGGCGGGGCTGAACCGGACGGAATTGCATCCCTGAATCGGAGGCAGTAGGGACGACATCGCGCGGATAAGTGGGGACCCGCGTCAGGCCATTTTAAGATAGAGGCGGTTGATGTAAGGGTCGAAGCTCTTGGCCCGGCCAGAATCAATGCGTTGCGGCTCGTACTTATACAAATGAATCGGGAGCAGCGAATACTGGCTCTGAAAAAGCAGGCGGTTACCCTTCCTGGGCAGCTGGCCTTTGTGGAACCCGAAGGTGTTCTCTAGGAAGTTAGTTCCGGCCGCCCCGGTGAATCGCGTGATGCGGTCTGCTCCGAAGGTTTGCTCCACTTCTTCGTCGGTGTAGCGGCGGATGGGCAGTAGCTTCGGTTCGCGCTGGCTGCCTTTTACGAAGACGTGAGGACCTGAATCCTCTGTCACATCGGTAAGGTATACAAATAGTTTGATGAAATGCCACTCATCCACGTCGCGGTGGAAGTTCTCCGCCTCTTCAGGCGAGTCGTGACCGCTGAGCGACCACCAGAAGTTCATGCTTGAAATAGTGGGCTTGCAGCCAAGTAAATCCGATACAACCTGAAGTACGAGGGGGTTGTTCGCCGCTTCCAGAAGGTGCGGACAAGTGAGAACCGTCTCTCTTTCATAGTCTGCGGTATGGCAAGTTGCCGGGGCCTGTGAGACGTGAAACAAACCATTCTGCGGTCTCCAGCGATCCTTGCACTTCTTGTCCTTAATAAATTCGAAGACGTCCGTAATTTGGGTGGGTGACAATAGATTGGGTAGCATGACATAGCCCTCCCGATCAAGACTTTGCCTATAGTTGCCTGCTGCGGATCCATAAGCTCCAGGGGAAGGCCGCTGCAGGCGACCGGCGATGATGTGAGAGATACGCTTTCGGGAGGCCGGCCTGAGCACGTTTCTCTGCAGATAGAACAGCATGTTCTTTGGCGGATAGAATCTATTGATGATTTTTTGAGCCGTGTTCGCCATATTCTACTTCCTTTTCTGTGATATCCAGCCGCGAGCACTTATGAGGCACGACTGGATCATTTATGTTGGAGATCGTATGAACTCAGTTCACCGCATCTAACGGCTTAAACGGAAACTACAGAGGCAGATTGAATCTCCCACTCATGACAGCCCAGTGGTTGCAGAATGCTTAACGCATGATTCATTGTCAAGCCTTTGCGGCAGGAGTCCGCGTCGACGCACAGAGCGGCTTGCAGGACGGCCGAATTTGGTCGAAGTGATGCTAAACCTATGCGGCGGTGCACTTGCGATTGGATGACAGCTTGGCTGAGCGCAATGAGAACCTCCCCGACATGATCCAAGCCTGGGCGGGGCGCTCCACCCATCGCCGCAGCAGGAATGCCACTCCGATCAGCACCGCGAAGAAGAGCGCAAGCTGCCAGTCGGCGACGGAGTGATCCGAGACGTGGCGGAGCCGGTCCGTAACCGTTTCGAAGATATGCCAGACGGGAGATTGCGTGATGTAGATTATGTAACTGACGGCACCGGCCTCGAATAGAACGGATGACCCCATGATTCTCGATGCGAGACTTTTTGTATGAGAGAAGGCCAATACGATGAGGGCGATCAATGGAGCGGCACCGCCGTCAATCAGAAAATCTCTCATTATTGGCGATCCGTACCCGCAGAGGCAGAGAAGAAGTGCTAATGAAACGATTGCAATCAAACTTGCCGTCAGACTGGAACGACGACGCCAGGAACCAAAGGCTCGATAGAGAAAGATTCCAATCAGGAACATAGGGGTCCAGAAGAGGGGATTGTTGCCAATCCAAAATCCCCAGAGTCGATTGCTTATCCATCCATGTAACCAGGCTGTAGTCAGAGCCAGCATTATAGACCATGCGATACAAAGTGTTGTTAAAATGCCACGCCGTTGGCCGGTGAGGATCGGCTCAGCCACAACTGGGAAGAGAATATAAAAAAATGCCTCGACAGACAACGACCAGCTGGGGCCGTTCCAAGCTTGGGAGAGAGGTGTCCATGCCTGCAGCGCCACAAAGCTCAGCGTCCCGCCAAGGAAGAATTGGATCCGGCCTCCCGGAGGGCCATGGTGCAGGTATTTCACCCAGGCCATCGGCAGAAACAGGAAGAATGCCACCAGGTAAATGGGATAAAGACGGGCGATCCGGGCACGCCAAAACATTCGCCGCTCTTTCGGGCTCTGCGGCAGTCTCGATTTGTGGGCATGCGCCAGAACAAATCCGGAGAGGAGGTAAAAAAAAGGCAGAGCCAGGGGTCCACTTAGAACGAGATTGTGTATAACACCGGACGCGCGAGAGTAGTTTCGGGCCAACGGCGCGTAGTGGAAGCAAACAACTGCTATCGCCGCAAAAAATCTCAGGCCATTCAGCGCACGGAGCGTCTCCGGTTTCGTTCGCAAGTTAACTCCTTTCCGTGCTGTGGGTCACCCGATCCTCGATACAGGCGAAGTCGCTGAATTTGCTTTCTTGCGGTCGAATCGTGAGATTTCTTTTCCAGCTGCAAACGGAGGGTTCTCCAACAGCGCTACAATCGGCGCATGAAAGCTGCTTTCATCGCGTTCCTCTTTGTCTGTACTATCGCGCAGGCACAAGATGTGTTTGCACAACTGAATAAACCAGCGTCCAGTCCCGCGTCCCGGGAGGCGCCGGGTATGTCCGCCGACCAATCAGGTGACGTCACCTTTCGAGGAAGAATTTCCGCGGAGTCAACGGATGCCAAGCGGATGGGTGCAACTTACGATGCACTGGCTTACGGAGCAGATCCAACCGGTAAGACGGATTCGACGGCAGGGCTCCAGCTAGCCATCCAGAAAGCTGCAGAGTCCCCAGTTGTTCTCCCGGCAGGTAAGTACGTCATATCAGCCCCGTTAATGTGTTATACCCTGCCTGGTAAAGGCCGAACTTATGTTGCCGGTTGCAAGATTCAGGGCGCAGGATTCGGGAAAACGCAACTTCTGCTCTCCCCTTCGTTCAAGGTTCCCGCCTCCGTTGACTTTCATGGTTTCGCCGTGCACGTGACTCCCGCTGCAATCGATATACAGGGCGTGCTCGATACATCGAACTTTGGATCGTTCCAGCATGGTGGCGAAGTGAGCCAGCTAGAGATTGCTCCTGAGGGGTGCGAAGTTAATCCCAACCCCGGTGAGCCATCTTGCCTTTACACCCCCAGCCCGTCGTGGACGACAGGCGGAGCAAATGGAATCGCCGGTATATCCGTTGAAGGGGCCTGGAATTTCGACATCCACGACAACTACATTCACTTTATGTCTGGCGATGGGATTTATTTTCCGGAGCGGCTCGACATAGCAAAGGATGGTGATCTGACCCAGTCCTTCTCGCCGCACATCTACCACAATGAGATCGACCGCAACGAGGGATGGGGGATCAATTTAAGTACTGATACAACCGGGGATGATGTTGATCAAAATGTGATCGAGCAGAACTCACTTGGTGGTATTCGGGTCACTGCCTTGTTTAACGGGATCCGCCACAACAGTATCGCTTCCAACGGGTGCGGACAGAAGCTCGCCGGAACGGCAGGACATCCGGTCTCCTGCACCACCTCACCTCTGGGACCTGGTATTTATATTGGTCGCGATTATGGGGCGGTGGGTGCGCCGTACCAAGACGTCATTGAAGACAATGAATTCGATTCAAATGCGGCCGAGCAGGTTGATGTCTCCACTGCCACAAACCTTATCCTGCAGCACAATCTGTTTTTCACCCATACGACCGGGTATGTTTTCAACGATACGCTGCCGGGAGCCCAAAATATCCCGAAGCAGCAGGTAATGCTCGGTGATGTCGCAGCGGTCAATACTGCGATTGAATTCAATCTGCAGAGGGCAGACTTCGAGTGTGCCGCCGGCCATCCTGTCCCTTCGGCAGGATGCCGCTTTCCGAATGCTGAGTTGGATCCAGAGGTGGCCGGCATCAACTTTAACCCAGGCGGCACCAAATCTAATTATGTCAATGAGAACGTTTTCCGAACCAATGTTGATACCGGGAACTATCAACCATATGTGAGCGGTGCCGGGATGGTGGCGGGGGTTCCGGAAATGAAGTCTGCCGTCGGATTTCCGGCGGGGCAGTCGGTGGCATCGTGGTCGTTGCTCGATGGCGGCATTGGATTCATCGCGGCTCCCGGGTTAACCGTTGTGGGAGGCGATTCGGCCTGGAGACAGCCGACGTTGGTACAGTTGACGCAACGGGATGGATCTCTGGCGACGTGCACGGTGGAACAGGGTGGCGGTCCTTATAACCGAGAGCCGATCACATCTGTGCAGGATGCCGACGGCACCGGGTCAGGAGGAGCTATTTCTTTGTTGCTATCCGGTTCTCCGGGTGGTTACACGGCTCGTGGTTGCACGATAACGTCCGCCGGCTCTGGCTACGGGCATCCAATCGGCGGTGTTGCTCCGGTGTGCGCCAGGCAACCGGTTGTACGTGCGACTCCTTCTCGGGGCATTGGCGAAATCACGATCGATAACGGCGGCAATTATGGCCCGTGGACCGCGGGAGAGATTCCTCCCCATGTAACAGCGACGGTCCGTGATGCCACAGGTGCCGGATATGACGTAATTCCGATCGTGGCGCCTGTCAATACAAATATGGATCCGCGAACGGCACCTGCCGTGCACTGGCAGGTGGTGGGCGTCACCATCAAGAGCCGCGGATATAACTCAACGGCACCAAAGATTGAATTTTCCGCTGCGCTCGGACAAACAGCCGCGACAGGAGCGGTTGTTATCGCGCATGTGCTCAGTAGGGAACTGCAGGTTGTGGACCGCGGTTCATGCGACGTGGGAGCTACTCCCTGGCTGGTTGCAACACTACCGGCTTATCCTGGGAGGAATCATGAACTGAACGCGATCTATGAAAACAACCTTGTTGTATCTTCCCCCGACGAAAAGGGGGCTCGGACGCAAGCGGTGGGTAATGAGGCAAGTGCTGATCCGCATCCTGCACGGAATTCAGCTTCGACGCAGAGCAACCCAGGATGGAACATTTCTTTCACTGCACAGATCCCGACACCCAGGGCAGGGACCACTTATTACATAAGCACCAATTCAGCCATACCCGCGAGTGCGGACAAGGCGAGCACATGGCCGGCGTCCGCACCTTTCAGTTGCACTTTATCATCCGTTCAATATCTTGCCAGTATTCAGGGCATACGCGACTCTCAGGCGGATGACCTCACCCTGAGCGTATACGACGTCACAAGCAGTAGAGCATTCGACGATACAGCTGGAAAAATTGCGTTGAATACGTCCTCTTATCCAGAGCTCCCACAACTGCTGTCGTCCGATTCAGTCCGACAGGGCGACAGGCTATTGCTGGAAGCTAAGGCTCCGGCCAGTTACGGCAGGCAACCTACCAATATGTACTTAGCCGGGCAAATCTGGTGCCATTGAACGACTGAGTTATGCAAAGTGCAGAGCGGAGGGCAAGGTATTTTTCCTACAGAATATCGTGCCCACCCCATCCCCGAACTCACCCGAGAGTTGGAATGGCCACCGCCGCTGTGTTTCAGAGCATATCCCACGACAACGGAGTGCCGGCCTGAACCTCGGTGCGAACGCGCTTTCCGAGAATTGAATCCCAATAGCGGGGCTCGAGGCCGTAGCCGGGTCGAATGATGCGCACGTTATCTGGGGAAAGTTGCTCGCCTTCGGTGAGGGTTCGGGTCACGTAGATGGAGCGGCGGAATTTCAAGCTGGGCCTTTCGTCAGCGGTGGGGCCATACTGCACATGCCCCAGGGCCTGCCACGCAGCATAAGTCTCTTCGGCGAGTCTTGCGAATTCCTCCGGTTCCAGGGAAAAGGCGGAATCGACCCCGCCATCGGCACGGCGCATGGTCATGTGTTTTTCGATGACTGTTGCACCCAAAGCCACGCTGGCCACGGCAACACCGGCTGCCATGGTGTGATCCGAAAGTCCGACCTCGCAACCGAACATTTCACGAAGATGAGGTATGGTACGCAGATTTGTGTTAATCGGACTCGCCGGGTAAGTGCTCGTACATTTGAGGAGCACGATCTCTATGGCGCCAGCTGCGCGCACTGTCTGGACGCACTCATCGGCTTCGGCCAGAGTTGCCATACCGAGGGAGATCACCAGCGGCTTACCGGTTGCGGCGACCTTGCGAAGCAGGGGAAGATGGGTGCATTCGAAGGATGCAATCTTGTAACAAGGTACGTTCAGACTTTCGAGGAAGTCGACTGAGGAATCGTCGAATGGCGTGCTGAACGGGATAAGTCCCAGCTTTCTGGCATGGTCGAAGATAGGCTTATGCCACTCCCACGGAGTGTGTGCTTTTTCGTAGAGGTGGTACAGATCCTGTCCGTTCCATAGGCTTTCTGCATCCTGAATGACAAATTCGCCGGAGCGCAGGTTCAGAGTCATGGTATCGGCGGTATAAGTCTGCAGCTTTACTGCATGCGCTCCCGCCGTAGCGGCGGCGTCGACAATTGCGAGGGCCCGCTCCAGCGACTGATTATGATTCCCGGAAAGCTCGGCGATCACAAAGGGTGGTTCCGATCGGCCAATTCGGCGTCCGGCAATATGAACAGACATTCGTTGCTCCCTTTTTATTCATGAACTGGCAGGACATACCGAGCAGACCATTCCTGATAACCAGCTTCGCGAAAGAGAGTCTGCGAGGCGTAATTATGGTGGAGTATGTCTGCAAAAATGCGTCGCACCGTGGGTCGCTCGCGAGCCAGCCAGCGACGTGCATTGCGCAGCAGGGCTGGTCCGATTCCGCTTCCGATTTGAGCTGGGTTCAGGAAGATGGATACCGTTGCATCCATCCCCTTACAGTCGAAGCGAACCACGCCGAGCGGTTCGCCGGCGTACTCGGCTATCAGGAGCATCCGATCGGGATCATTCAGCGCAGAGCGTAACCATGCGTCATGTTTTTCCAACGGAATCGGTTCCTGATCGAAGGAGCAGCGTCGGACTTCTTCGGAGTTTCTCCAGGCATGAATCGTCCGGCTGTCTTCGAGCGTGACGACCCGCAATGCAAGCCACCAGTAAAGCATTCTGGATGCAATACGCAGTGCACCACGGCCATCCACCAGGTCGCTTCCGCGCTTTGCCTGGCGCTGCAACTCTCCACGAAGGTGGGGAAGAGCCTGCAGGAAACCGGCATAATCCTGCACCGTAATATCAGGACTTTTGCCGAGATATGTAACATATCCAGCCTGCTCCAGCGCGGCACCAACACTCTCCTGATTCTCGGCAACGGCCACCAGCAGACTCGGGATGCCGACGCACATGCGCTCCCAAGTGGAGACCCCCGGCGCCCCCAGCGCAAGATCGGCGCGGGCATAGAGACTGGCCATGTCTGCAGACAGGTGAAGCTGATAGCCTGCAGTCCGGCAGAGTGCCTTCAGTTCGTCGAGATTGCGGTTGAGAACGCCGGCAACCACATCCACTTCGAAGGATCCCACCGGGAGCATTTCAAGCGCGGTCAGAGCCTTCGCCGTCTCGTTAGCAGGGTCGGTGCCACCAAAGAAAATCACCATTCGCGGTGTGCGCCCAGCAGCCTTTACAAACGGTGTTGTACATCGGGCCTCCCGCTCTTTGCGAAACGAATCCGCTAACAGGGCGAAGCGGGGTCCCAGCAGAATCTCGGCGCCACGGTTCTCAACTCGGCTGCCATGCGCCGTTTCTTCGCCATGCAAGTTCTGGTCGACAAGGAGATCGCAGTCGTGGCGGCGTTCGGGCAGATCGTCAATGATCAGCATTGCACGGCAGCCGTCACGCAGCCGTCGCTCCCAAGGAGCATTGATCCCGTAATGATCTACGACCAGCCAGTCCGGAGGATGTTTCTCGAGTAGTGTCAGCGTCTCGTCGGCATCGGTTTGCCACGGGACGCCGAGCCACTGCTCATACTCGCTACCCCGAACCGATCTTTCGGGCACTGAGGCATGTAACGTTTGAATTTCGAAATCATGCGTCCGGATCCGCTGCAGCAATTGCTCGTCGGCGCATCGGGTCAGAAACTCGACCTGCATGCCGCGTGAGCGCAGGGCCAGTGCCAGAGAGAGGCAGCGTATCAGATGTCCGGTACCAATTCGCGCCGAAGCATCGGTACGGATCGCCACACGGAGCGGCTGATTCGGTTCAGGCATGTGCGAAAACCGCACTGCGCAGCGTGTTCGCGATATATGCCTGATCCTCCTTAGTCAACCCTGGGTAGAGAGGCAAGGTAATCGCACGGCTATAGTAGTGCTCTGCTTTGGGAAAGTCTCCGGGCTGGAAATCGAGGTCGCGATAATACGGCTGGAGGTGTACAGGTATGTAGTGCACGTTCACCAGAATCCCAGCCTCGCGCATGCGATCGAAGACGTGCTTCCGCTCTTCCGTTCCGGAGAGCTGAATGACGTAGAGGTGCCACGCCGAACGGCCGTAGGGCGCCTGCCAGGGGAGCCCAACTCCTGTTTCCCGAAGAAGGCTGTTGTATTGGGCTGCGCACTGACGGCGGCGGTCAATGAAACTCTCAAGACGCGTCATTTGCGAAGTTCCCAGTGCCGCCTGGATATCCGTTATGCGGTAGTTGAGCCCAAGCTCGGTCTGTTGGTAATACCATGCGCCTTCTGAAGGGGACTTCATGTGCGCCGGACTACGAGTGATACCGTGGGTTCGCAACATGCGAATACGATCTGCGAGTTCGAGATCGCGTGTCAGCACGGCGCCCCCCTCTCCGGTGGTGATGATCTTTACCGGGTGAAAGCTGAGGATCGTCGCGTCGGAATATCGGCAGTTGCCAATCGGTTCGTCGCGATAGCTTGCGCCGAGCGCGTGAGCCGCGTCTTCGATGATCCGGAAACCATATTCGAGTGAGAGCTGATGGATCGCCTGCATATCGCAGGGCTGACCCGCGAAATGCACCGGAACCACAATCTTCGGCAGCTGCTTCTTCAATGCGGCGGCCTTCAGCTTTACCTCCAGCGCTTCGACTGACATGTTGTAGGTTGCGGGGTCTATATCTACAAAATCTACGGCGGCACCGCAGTAGCGGCCGCAATTGGCTGAGGCAATAAAGGTATTAGGCGAAGTCCACAGCCGATCGCCGGGTCCGAGATCCATAGCCATGCACGCCAGATGCAGAGCGGCGGTTGCGTTGCAGACAGCGATGGCAGCAGGGCTTTGCGTTGCGCTCATGAGCGCTGCTTCGAACTGTTCGATAGCAGGACCCTGTGTTAGCCATGCCGACCGCAGTACTTCCACCACCGCATCGAGATCCTGCTGCTCAATCTCCTGGGTTCCGTATGGAATGACTTTCATTGTGCCTTCCTGTCCTGACCTTATCAATATTTATGATTTATGGTTAGAGCGGCATTACAGTTCGCGCAGGGTCTTTTGCCGGACGTGCTCATTCATTCGTTCCAGTTGAGGATTGCGCCGGACCAAACCCAGAATGTCGCGCCAACTCATCTCGTAGAGTTGATCGCCAGCCATCCTCTGCATGGCGCGCATCATCGCCAGGTCGTCCGGTGTATCGACAGTCCAGCGCAGGTAACTAAGATCTTCATCGATTCCGGCGGCATCGCAGATCAAAAAGCGATCTGTATGCAGATACAGATAGGGTGTTGCATGGATCCGCTCGTGTAGCTCGGTGCTTTCTTTCCATGCGCAGCGGAGCGCCTCGAATGTACAGATTTCCGCGGAGAGACCGATCGGATACCGCTTACAAACGAAGTTGCTGGCATAATCAGCACCTGCGGAATCTCGATCAGCGATGACGCGATCCACAATATCGGCGTCGATCAGCGGGCAGTCTGAGGTGACGCGAACCACGGATGAAGCGTCGGCCGCCAGCGCGGCTTGGTAGTAGCGATCGAGCAAATCGAGTTCGCTGCCTCGGTAAAAGGGCCAGCCTCTCTCCGAAAGCCAACTGCACAGCTGGTCGTCAGCCGGCAGACAGGTGGTGACCACCAGGACCCGATCGAGGCGGCGGGCGCGCGATACACGCTCCAGCACCCACTGAATCATGGGCCGTGTGCCGATTTCCTCCAGCACTTTGCCGGGTAGACGGGTAGAGCCCATCCGCGCCTGCACAAGCGCTACTGTACCCGGCATCGATCAGACCTCCGCAACGGCAGGGGTCTGCCGCGGCTTCCAACCCAGCACGCGCTCGTTCATTTCGCGAAGCTCGTGCGGAGTGAGGAAATGGGGATTGTCGCCGGAGCTGTAGGCGAATCCCCGCGGGACTTCCACGCCGCGCTCACCCAGCCGATTCAGGCGGAAATCGAGATTCTTATCGACGAAGCTGATGGAGGGGCGAATCACAAAGTGATCTTCAAACTCAATGGTCAGGTGCGAGTCGTCCGCGGGGCACATGACCTCGTGAACTTTTTCGCCGGGCCGAATTCCGACAATTTTGGACTTCAGGTCGTCGCCCATAGCGCGAACCAGATCGAGGATCCGCATGGAAGGGATCTTCGGCACGAAGAGTTCTCCTCCCTGCATTCGCACAAAGTTCTTCAGGACAAAGTCGACGCCCTGTTGCAGAGTGATCCAGAAGCGGGTCATGGTGGCATCGGTGACCGGGAGTTCCGTTTCCCCCTGCTCGATCAGTTTGGCAAAGAAAGGCACGACCGAGCCCCGGGAACCCAGTACATTGCCATAACGGACCACTGCAAAGCGGGTGCGATGACCACCGGACAAGTTATTGGCGGCCACGAAAAGTTTGTCGGAGCACAGCTTTGTTGCGCCGTATAGGTTGACCGGATTGGCGGCCTTGTCGGTCGACAGCGCAATAACATAGTGGACCTCATTCTCCAGCGCGGCAGCCACCACATTTTGCGCTCCATCGACGTTAGTCTTGATGCATTCCATAGGGTTGTATTCAGCAATAGGCACATGCTTCAGTGCCGCTGCGTGAATAACGATATCCACCCCATGCATCGCCTGGCTGAGACGGCGCAGATCTCGCACGTCGCCGATGAAATAGCGCATCTGCGGAGAATTAAAGGTCTGAGCCATCTCGTATTGCTTCAGTTCGTCGCGCGAAAAAACGACGATGCGCGCCGGCTTGTAGCGAGACAGCAATGTTGCCACATACTTCCTGCCGAATGATCCGGTCCCGCCTGTAATCAGTATCGATTTGCCGTCAAACAATTGCCCCTCCGTTAGTCATTCAATTCTTATGAGTCAGTTGAGAGCCATGAAACAGCCTCCAAACTACCAGCCCCGGCCCAATACTGGTTAGCCCAGCCTTCGCCGCTCCACCATCACATCATCTGGCAACGGGATTGGGTCTCCGGGCTGACCCCAGTGCGCTCAACCCACCGCCGCTTCCTGAGGGGCTATGGTGGCTGACTGCCGAGCAGTGAGCGTGCGAACTGTCGGTGCGACCGCACTCAGGAAATTCAGGAGCCGCTCCTGAAAGACGCCCACGTCGTAACGCAGAGCGTTCCTCCGGATAGCTTCGGGATTCCAGGTGCGGCTTTCATATTCCTCCAGCGCTTCAATCAGCGACTCCGCTGTAGGCCTGCGGAAGAGAACGCCGTTGAGTCCCTCGATGACGGTTTCGGTAGCGCCGCCCGCACCGTAGGCAACGACCGGCCGTCCGGCAGCATTTACCTCAAGGGGAGCGAGCCCGAAATCCTCCTCACCGGGGAAGATCAGTGCGCGAGAGCGGCTGGCGTAGCAGTTGACAATCCAGTTTGGCTGACGTCCCAGAAAGGCCACGGTAGGACCTGCTCTGGACTGCAGCCGAGCGCGGTCGGGACCGTCGCCGATGACAACAAGTTGCCGTCCGGTCCGCGTGCAGGCTTCGATGGCCAGATCGATTTGCTTATAAGGTACGAGCCGCGACAAAACCAGATAGTAGTCTTCAATCTCGCGGCTGATCTGAAACCGTGAGGCGAAGATGGGCGGTTCGATCACTGTGGCGTCCACGCCGAATGCCGACCGCAGACGCTCGGCGACCGTGCGGGAATTTGCGATGTAGTAGTCGGGTCTGCGTGCGGCGCGCTTTTCCCACCGCCGCAGGCCAGCCACCAAGGGGCGGAGCGCCATCCGAGTCATTCGTCCGAAGCGCTCACGGGCCACATAGGACTGGAAATCTCGAACGAAGCGCATAGGTGTGTGGGAATAGCACACGTGTACAGAGTTAGGTCCACGCTTCACGCCCTTGGCATATCCGCAGCAACTGCTCACAATCAGGTCGTAGTCGTTCAGCGAAACAGACTCGACAGCAAGGGGGTAAAGCAAGAAGTAGTGCCGGTAGAGTTTTCCTTTAGCGGGCAAGGCCTGCATCCAGGTGGTGTTGGGGCGAACGCCACGGAGGTAAGGAGATAGTTTCTCCGGCACGCTGAGCGTGGTATACAGGTGAGCACCGGGAAGTGCTCGATGAATGGACTCCGTGACCTGCTCGGCTCCGCCCATCTGGGCCAGGTAGTCCTGGAATACGGCGACTTTGGGCATGGGCTTATCTTTCTGCGGTGGAAATGCCGGAGGGTTCAGAAGATGTTTGGACCTTGCGATAGACTCGATCGCAACACTCGGCAATTACCGGTTCTAATTTATTCATCACCCGGTCCAGATCCAACTCCATAAAGCGCAGTGGCTGGCTCACATACATGCCGGATCGGGTGAGGCTTTTCGAAATGGAAGAATGGCTTCCAACAATCACATGGTCGACAATCCGCACACCGGCGGTAAGCACGCTGGCAGAGCCGATGTAGACATTGTTTCCGAGCACGACCTTACCATCGACGCGAAAGCGGTCTATTCCCTCGGCATGATGGTAATAACCGTGAGTCCAGATCTGGGATCCTTGCCCGGCCAATGTCGTGTAGTCGCCGAAAATCACGCTGCAGGTGCAGTCGACAATGTGCGACGCGGTGATGCCGCTGACCTTTCCAAAGCGAAGCAGCGCGGGGCCGTAGGTTACCGGTGGCCGAGCACGTTTGACATGATTGCGGTTCCCCAGGAGGGCCCGCTCCGCCAGCCAGAGCGAAATGGGTCCCTCGACCAAGTTCAGGTGGCGAATCCGGGCAGACCGGCGCAGGAGGACTCGTCTGCACCGGATCAGATTCAGATGACCTATGCTGCTCCCGCTCTCCATGTAAAGACGGTTTACCAGCAGCAGACTGAATCCGATTTTCGCTCCCTTGCCGATCGGGTGTCCCAGGAGTCGCAGAAGAGGAACGGCGATGATCGATGGCAGGAGAGCCATCAGTCCAGTGAGAAGTCGCATAGGGTCGTTAAGATGGAGCTCGCGTTTCGACGCGCGTGCTGTCGGGCGCGGTTGTGTACGGTTCGTGGAGCTTCTCTAATCGCGGTATCTCTCAGTGGTGCAGCCTAAAGGCCATGTACGTCGCGTGTTCGGTCCAATAGATGACAAATACTGCGGAGCTGAGCAGCAGTGGCAACGGTAGGCGCACGGACTTGCGCCACAGCAGGATAAGGGCGCCGATGGTAGCAACAAAGGTGACCACTAACTGGCAGTTGGCCAAAGACAGGAGGGTCGCCAAACCAGCGAACTTGAGACCATAACTTCCCGCCACCAGCAACGTGAACACGACCCCCAGCCATCTCGCGTAGAGCGAGCCAAGATTCTCACGGTAGAAGATGAACTCGCACTGGGCGGCAACGCACCAGTAGAACATCTGGATGCAGACCGCCACGAGGATCTGATGAATTGGAGCCGAATCCGAGCGTAGCAGGGGAAAAAGCCAGCGACCAACCGGAAATCCAACCGTCGCGACACCAATAGCTGCCGCCAACACCAGGCTTTGAATGCCCACCAAGATGTAGTTGAGGCGAGCGGGTGCCAGTTGGTAGAGCTTGGGGAACACCATGGTCGCCGTCAATTGATGCATCATAACCGCGGCGGCAGCCATGCGAAAAAGCAGGCTGAATATCGCGACGTCCGCTACTCCCAGCAGAGCACCAATCAGGATTCGCCCGCCGCTCATCAGCAACGTTCCCAACACCGCACTGACGATGATGGGAAGGCCGTACATGATGGAGTCGCGATACGCAGAAATAAAACCGTCTCGCGCCGTTGCGCCTTGATAGAGGAAAGCGGATATGCCGAAGAACAGGGCAACGACCGAGACCAGTAAGCCAAAGATCTCGCTCATCGAGATGGGCAGATGGGAAAGGACGAGAATGCCCACGAGAACGAATAGAACACAGTAGACGCTGACTTCAGCGAACGAGGCAGCGGCCGGATGAGACTCGGTCTTCAGCAACGCGGCATAGATGTTCTGCGCACAGAAAATGGCGGTGATGAGCAGAGCCAAGGCGACGACCACCGATAGCGGGGTGAGACGAAATAACAGGGCCGCGACTCCGAGAATGAGACATACTGCACCAGCATGGAGAAAGTAGACCCTCTTTGACTCTGGCCGATTCAGCTTCAGCAGGAAATATGGCACGGCCCCATGCAGACCGAGACCCGCGAGAATGGCGCACGGCGTTCCCCACGCAAGCGCGAGCTCGATGGTTCCGTAATCCGTGACCGGCATCGAGCGCGCCAACAGCATGGGCGCAAGAAAGGCCGTGGCCTTCGAGGCCAGGAACACCAGGGTGGTAACACCCACCATAGCCACACCAGGCTTGACCTTGGCGGGCCCGATCATCGTGGCCATTTCAGCGGTCGCTCACCGGCGCCGCAGCGTCAGGAATGGACCTTGCCAGCTCGGCGCGCACTGCAGGGTAGGAGCGCAGGCTGCCGATAACGTTATCGCCAAAGGCGACGCCGAATTCCTCTTCGACCAGCGCCGTCAGCGTCAGCGCGCCCATCGAGTCCCAACTCGCCGTGTTATCCACTGTCGCGGAAGGAATCTGTGTTTCCCGCAGATCGGGAAAGGCCCCGGCAAAGCAGCGGGTCAATCGAGTATCCAAATCGGTCAAATCAGTTCTCCTGAAAGGTGTGACCAAGTTTCGGGCAGCGCTCCATAAACCTGGTTTGTGTCAGACGGGACATGGGTTGGGGATCGTCGCCGGTTATCTCTTTGAGAAATTGTTGCAGCGGGTTGTTCTTTGTAGTTGGAACGAAATCAAACCGAATCTCTTCGGCCTCAAACCGCTCGAAGAGCTTGTGCAGGACGCAATGCTCAATGCGCCTGGAAAACGCGCGGCAGCTCATGACCCAGCGATCCAGAATGAGGCTGCCGTTGTTCATTCTTCCGGTTGCTACAGCGATTTTTCCCAGTGGACCGAACTTATCCCGGTACGAGATGACCTGCAAAAACGTCTCGGGCGAAGACAAATAAGATTGCCAGTCTGCCTCAGTAAATCGATAGCCGTTGAGATTGAACTGGTTGGTCTTGTTCAGCAGTTCCAGCGCACGGGGATCGGGAGGATCTTTCCGGAAGCTGAATTCAAGAACCGGTTCGATGCCCTCCAGAAAGTCCTCAGGCGAGCCGAGTTCACCCTGCGCCAGCGCAAATTCCGCAGAGTTTCTAAGGCTTTCGGTGCGGAGTGCATCTTCAGCGGAAACCGCGTGCTTGCCAAAGAGATCCCGCAGCGTGGCCAATAACTGCCAGACTGCGGACGGGCTGGCAGTCGCGAAGGCGAGACATTCAATTTCAGGGAAGGCAGCCTTGACTTCGGCCAGTTCGAGGGGACTGTCATCGACAAATACAACGGCTTCCGGACCGACATTCCACGTCCTGAGTATCTCGCGAATGGCTTCGGATTTTGCGCCCCAGCCTGCCGCGACCGGAAACACACGATCTTGAGGCAGAACCATATCGGGGCGTTCCAGCGCTAGCTGCACATTCGCAGGCTCGTTCTTGCTGGCAATACCGATCAGCACTCCGGTTGCGGCCAGTGATGCCAGCAGTTGCTGATAGAGGCCGTGAATCTGCGCGTGCCGATCCAGCGTCCAGGCGATACCATCGACACCGTCTTCGCCCAGAATGCCCGACCATAATGTGTTATCGAGGTCCGTGATCAGGCCCTTCTTCGGCAAAGGCGGAGCCAGGAGATGTGCCAACAATTCGCCGACAACATCAGCATGGGTGTTCTTATACGGATAGCCAGCGTTGAGCTCCGACTGAACATCGAAGCGCTGATCGAGCGGCGAACGCAGGTCGAGTTCCTGGCGGGAGACTAGCCGCGCCAGGCGCAGTTCGCCGATCTGCGCACGGAATTCGTCGAGCAGCAGGTCAAGCTCGAGGCGGATCTGGCTCTCCTCCCAACTCGGAGTGATGCCAATCATCGGAAGAGGCAGCGTGGGCAGCGTCAGCGCAATCGGCTTATTGGCGGCGGCCTCCGCAAGTCCGGCACGCAGACGGGCGAGCATTTTTCGGCAGCCCTTCAGGATGTCCGGGAGATCGTGAGGACTCCAGCCGCCGAGGCGGCGAATCCCCAAACGCGGATCGAGGTCCTGCCATTCCAGAACAACTGCCAGCGCATGACGCGATGGTGCCGCAGCTGCATTATCGATCGATCCGGCAAGATCTCCGAACAGTCCGACGCCGATGTCAACCGACCGATTGCGCAGGGCCTGGCGCAGATGTGCTCCCAGGAAAGTCTGGAGATGCAGCGGGGTAAAGCCGGTGCACAGGCTCACGAGGAAAGTGTTTGCATCGTCCGCCGGCTCGCGGAAGATTCTTAACGCTTCAGCCAGCTTCATGCATTCATCTCCGGATCAGAGGCCGGAGCAGGTCGCCGGCTGCCAAGAGCAGGCCGGATGAACATCCTGTTTGCAGCGGCATTAATCATCGCGTATGGTGGCACATCTTTACTGATCACTGCCCCGGCCCCAATCACAGCTCCTTCGCCAATCGTCACTCCGCCCAGAACGATGGCTCCCGCCGCGATCCACGCCCCGCGCTCGATGGTGATCGGTTTGGACAGATGGGGGTAGGGAAGCGGCTTGAAAGGATCCACACCGCCCGTCTCGATCATGGCACCCTGGGCAATTACGACGTCATCGCCAAGAGAGATTGGACTGGCTGCGCCGAGTATGACCTTAGGATTGATGCGCACTCTTCTTCCGACCGTCAGATTTTCCGGTGCCTTGATCTCCACCGACCAGTGACAGATACTTCCTTCACCTGCCTGGGGCACAAGGGCTTTGAATCTGAGATGGGTCCAGACTCGACCGAGAACCCATAACATCCTATTCACGGTCAGAGCAACCAGTCGCACCGGAGCCGAGGCGGCAAGCTTGCGTATGGCCACTTTGTGCGCCGGCATAGCCGGGATGGCATTCGCCTCGACTTGCGTCACAATTCACCCTCATTGCCGGCTTCAACCAATTCAATCGGAAATGGCTCCTGGCCGCGCATCCAGGCGATTCGTCGTCCGCCAAAAGCAACGGCCGGCACGGGCTTGCGCAAAAGGAGGAGACCAGAGCTTCGCATCCGGGCAATCTCCGCGTCCAGATCTGTCGTGCGATAACAAAGGTGGTTGAGGCCCCCTCCCTTCGCCAAGGCAGCGGAAAGACGGCTCTGTTCGCCCGCTGGCGAGATCAACTCGAGGTAGGAAGAGTCTGCCGGTAGGCGAAGGAATTGAACCAGTGCCGTCTGCACTGGATCATGAATTACGGGAGAATGGATCTTATATCCGAACTGCTGCATGTACGTTTCGCGGGCTTCATCAATATGGGGGACCAGATATCCTATGTGATGAAGTGATAAGTTCATAACTTGAGTGACCATTGGTTCTGATGTAATTGAGACAGAGCAATGCGTGCGGAGCCCGGCGATGCTGTCGGCTGCTTCCATCACCTCGTACGATGAGTCGGGAAGTCACATGGCGCTGTGATCCAGAAATCCGACGTGATCGTTATAGAGGGGGTGTGTAAAGAAATGGGTCATACACATTCCCGCCAGCCAACGACTCTTGAAAAAGCGCGAAACCCAAAGTGCCGCAATTTCGTCGATCTTGGCTTCCTGGTGAGAAGCATTCCAGTCGTTCACTGCCAGCCATTCTCCGAGATGCCTACTTGTAAAGATGACATCGTCGAGATAAGTGTAGATGCGCGGCAGGAGATATTCCGCTGGTTGTTCAAATACGCGCAGTGCGCTCATCGTTGAATGATACAGGTCCACATCCACGGCGACGAAGCCGAGGGGAGCGCGCGAAGAATCACTGCACCACTGTGGCACAGTTTCATTCACGTCGCCAAGAACCAATTTGGCGCGTTTCAGCCTTCGGCGGACATTATCGGAGTTGAATGCAAATTCCCCAATCTCCCATTTGTAGGGCAGGTCGCGATAGTCGCGCAGCCGCGGCAGACCCTTGCCGGTGTCAAAGCCAAACACTTCAACGGCCACACCAGTCAAGCGCTCCACCTCCGCCGCAACGTTTTCCAGGGCTACGAGTCCATTGCCGCTTGCGACGCCGAATTCAATGACCGAGATGCGAGGTATTTTCAGCATTCGCGCCTCGTGAGCCGCGTGAAAGACGCCGTAAGCATAATGCGGCCTTGCGAAGATATCGAAGGCTAAGCGAAGCCTGAATGAGCCAACCGGGAAGCGGAGCCAGAGCTTTCTTAGCGCCAGCGACGGCCGGAAAAGGCAGGCGAGTATTCGGTATACAGTTTCTTCGCTGGGCGTGCGATAGATGCTGGAGTTCAAATCAGACCTCAATACTGCGGGAACCTGTGAAAGATTAGTCGCATACGAGTAACGCCATGATCCGGAATGCTACGGGTGGCAGTTCATGATATAGCTCTTCGTCTGGTCCGGGTATGGCTTGCGACAAGCCAAAAGAACAGCGCGAACACTGAAATGCTATAGAGCCCCTGAGCATTGGTTACGTTGTTCCCGACGGGAAAGAGGAAAATTGTGTAGACAAGATAGATGTAAAACGGCACTGCCCCGATAAATCCGCTCCTGCTTCTTTCCCAAAGTCGCTGCGCCAAAATTCCCATGCCCGTCATGTAGAAAACTCCGAACCAGCCAAAGTCGGAAAAGACTGGACCGAAGAACGTAGTAAACACCCCGATTCGCACGCTGACGGCTTCCCATAGCTCAGAAGGTCTCGTCCAGTTCATTATGACGGCAAGGAATTTATAGTAAGCATTAAAACTGGCGGCGCCCCAGATGTGCATCGAAGGAGCATTCTGATACTGATAGACAAACTCAAAAACACCATGCAGGTAATACTGGCAGGTCATCAAAACCGAGAAAGCAATATTGCCTATTAACCCTGGATCATGCAACATGATCTGGCTGATCCAGGCTTGCGGCTGCAGGGTGAAGGCAAAGGCGGATGTGTAGACCGTATCCAGGGGGTTCAGGTTCATCTCCTGTAGACGATTGTTGAAGATGGCCGTGCTACCTGCCAAGATCGCGATTAGGCCTGCCAGCGCTTTTATGATTGTGCCCGTCGTCAGACGAAACCGGCCGAAATAGACGCGGTATAGAACATAGATGATGATGTACAGGAGCGCCATAGAGCGTTTGCCACCAATGGCAATGCTGCCCAGCACAGGAATCAGAAAAAGGACGTGAGCGACGATGCTGTGGGTACGCGTCGCCAAGTTATGCCGCTTAAGGAGTAGATAGGTAAAGGGGGCGAGCAGGCAAGCCGGCACGAGTACCGCACAGACAATCGATACAGGATTCGGTCCTACAGAATCAATCTCGCTGACGCGATCAACCGCCGTGCTTGCCAGGCTGACATGCCGAATGAAAAATGTGTCTATGACCTTCAGGATCGCACCCAAAGTAGCGGCTGCGATGACTATACGATGAAGCTTCATCAGGTGCTCATCGGATAGTTCCAGGCTGGCCGATGAATCGGACCTAAGGCCACGCTTGCGTGGCCCCTGAGCAATGATGCATCCGCAGAAGAATCCGAGATAGCAAAAGGCAATGTACAGGTATGGCGTGAGCGTTTGCGGCGTTACGACGGTGACCGGGGCTACGCAGAACAGCAGGATATAGGCGAGAATGCCAAGCAGGGCCACACGCACGGGTCCCATCGACTCGATCGCTGTCCTTTCGCGCGCTACGTACCTTGTCTGAGTCATTGCTGCCATTTTGATCGGACGATTCTTGTCTTCTAACGACTAATGCGCGCCGCTTCGAAGAAGCTCTCTTGCCTGGTTGTCGCGGCGCGAAGCCTGCTGTGGGCCTTAGACCAGCTGCATTTCCTTCTTCTCCGCCAACAGCGCCGGAATGAGACGATTAAAGGCGTTGGTCAGATGCTTCCTGTTTTGCTGTGAAGTCACTTCGGGGGCAGAGTAAGGGTCCGAAATGATACCTGGATAGCTTTCCGCATACAGGCGCGCGGCGAAAGCCATGACCTCTTCTTCGCTCTGCATCGGGAACGTTCCCGCCTGGAGAGCGGCTACAACAAGGCCGAGGTCGGCAGGGGATTCAAGGAAACGACACCCGCTGACATCGTTGTTCCGCGTGCGTACGAGCGTAGCGCATGGCTTGCGTGCGAAGATAGATTCGATGGCAACGGTTCCCGTTACGGTGACAATAAGATCTGCGCTCTCGAAAGCCTCGTGCATAGTTACTGTCGTCGCCAGCGGGACAATAGAGCTGCGGCGGGCGGCGACGTCCAGCAACACGTCACTCAGTTCAAGGCCAGGCTTTGGATTGGGTTTGACCATAAGCGCGGCGTCTTCTCCAAGCGAGCTCGACAGTACATCTACCAGAGCAGCTTGATCGGCGTAGGGCCTGCCCCATACATCGACGCTGGCTTCCGGCTGTTTGTGGAGAGGAAAGAGAACCCGCAGCCGGGATTGCCCGGTAATGCGCCGTTTCGCTTCGCGTGCGCTCTGGTTCCACAGGGCGAGACTGCGCTGAACGATTCTTCCTTCGCGCAGCTTCTTCAGGGGAGGGGGCGAGCAATAACGTTCACCGCGAACATATTGGATGGCCTTAAAAGCCCAGTCCGGTCCGTCTTTCCAGGCTCGCGACTCCTTTTTGCCGGCGGCCACAGCTTTCATATAGTCGGGAACAATCGTTCGACTCACCAGCTGGTTTACGAACCGGCTGAGATCCTCCTCGCCTGGGACGTCGCCGCTGCCTCCCACCACATTCAGAGTGTCGGCCTCACAGCAGACAAACCGGCCTGTTGGATAACGCGCAGACGCGGGGGCGATGTAGCGAATGCCAAACTCGCGGCAGGCTTCGATGGTTAATAGCTCATAGAACTGAGTGGATTCACCAATCACCAGCTCCGGCTGTGTCACCCTGAGGATGCGGCGGATATGGGAGTTATAGTGGACATAATGGTCGGCGGTGTAGCCGTAATAGCGGATGCGGCGATCTGCGTCCACAATGCTCTGAAAGCGATTTCCGGCGGGAGCCAGATCCTGCCTGCGTGGATAAGGGAGCAGCGAGACGTTGGGGCTTTGCGGCGCGAATCCGTGATTCATCACCATCCACGATATGGTGTGTCCCTGTTCCGCGAGGCCCGCTGCAATGATCTCCCACACGCGCGTGCGGTGCCGGTTTTCAACAAACAGGATTCGGCTCATCTCTCGTTCTCAACCAGATTTCTAAGGGCGGAAACAACAACAGACAAATGGATGAACATCCCCCAATGCTTTGAAATGCACGGGACGGAGGGCGTTCTCGGTTATCTAACGTCGATCTGTCCGCTATCGGGGATCGGAGGAGGCGCAGCACAGCTCCCTCTAAAGAGTGTCACTTCAGTCTGGTTGCGCGCATTGACAGTCAGGGGCGAGCCACCGGACGGCGGCGGCTCGCTGGGATTTTCGATTTGTCCGCAGATCCTAATGCCCTGGTCTCCGGAGAATTGCTCATAGTGCTCGTGGGAACTGGGATCGCGATAGGCCCAATAGTCGCCGGCACCGCTTGTCTTCCGAACTGCCGCGAGCAAGTGATCCAGATGTCTGGAACGCACACAGGCTGCGCCAGCTCCGGCGCTCGCCGCAATCAGACTATTCAGTATCAGGAATCCGCAGGTAACTTGGATACCCAACCGCACTGGTTTTGCCTCATTCTTGTTCAGGACTGTAGCGACCAGTAAAACAGGCACAATCGCCAACTGCGGAGTGAAGCGCGCGCACCAGCAAAGCGGATTAATCAAGGCAGTGAGCGCGACGAGTCCCAGAGCGAAAAGGAGCGCAGCATTATCCTGCCAGCCTTTGCCAGCAACAAATAGAATCAGTCCCAGAATGGTAACGCCACTGAAAAACACGCCCCAGCCGGCAATCACGGAATCCGGTGCACCCATATTAATCAGTTCCTTCTTGCTTACGCTGAAGGGAACCTTTAGGTGCACCGGCTTGTTATCGAAGGTCTGGCTGGCGCCAAAGAATGAGATCAGGAACTGACCAACCCGATTGTCCGAACGGTCTGCCAGCCCAGGGGGAGTATCCGCATTCCTGATGAAATCGGCATTGTCATGCGATACCACTGGATAGAGGGGATTAAACCCGCGCTGTACATTCGTGACGTAAGGATCGTATCCCAGCACCAGCACGCCGCAAAGATAAACACCCGCGATCAGCAGAGCATCTCCGCGTATCGTCCGGCGAAAGTCGATTCCTTGCTGACACTGTCGGCGCAGCAGAAACCTTGCTGCCATCAAGCCGAAGAAGATAGCCGCAACGTAAAACAGACAAGTAAACTTGATGGCGATCGAGAGAGAGGCCGAGAGGAAGAATATCCAGCGGTCGTAGCGCGAGGGCGAATAAACCAGATTGACTGCAGCCAGAATGGACAGGACGAGGAGGGCACCCAGCGCCCCGTCCACATAAAAGGTCAGCATCTGCGAGCCTGCTACCGCGCTGACCGCGGTCACCGCCGCCAGCATAAAACTAGATTCGCTGCTGAGCTTTCTCTGCTCAAAGAAGTACCTCGCGTAGGAGAAACACGCAAACGTTAAAATGAAGTTGTAAATTTTACCGACCTGATAATGTCCGACCCAATGGATCACGAACGCTGCGAAATACCAGGTTGCTTTTGGGAAATGGTTCGCATTCAGCGGCCGAATTTCGGGAATGTGCTGATAGAGCGGATTGATATTGTGCAGCAGAGCCAGGATGGCATCCGCGTGATAACCCCTGCTGTCGTGCATAGTGTCGTAGAGATATAGACACGCTTTAGCAGCCAGGAGCAGAGCCCCAAAGCAGGCAGCCATGCCCGGAAGAATCATCTTTTGGGGGAACGGTTTCAGCAGAAAGTAAGCGAACGCACCCAGCAGACCGAGGGACAGCACCAGCGAAGGGATCCACCACGATTCCACTCTCGCCAGCAGCAGGATAGCCATGACCGTGGCGGGAATCCAGACAGCTCCCACCTGCACGACGGCTAATGCCGGAAAAATGCTGCCGGCGCATGTGCTGTTCAGACTTCCGACACCGGTCTTCGGCTCGGCAGCGCTCGTGTCTGTCAACATAAGTTCTCCACACTCGGGAGCAGCCCCAGGGCTGTGTTACGAAAGCTCGTAACCCGAAACGATTGCACTATTCAGTTTGGGTATTTGATGAAAGCTGCTGTTGGGACTGCAGAAGAGGTTGTAGCGGATGATGTAGTAGAGCGCCGCAATTCCATCCCAACCTGTGATCTTCTTGCCCTCTTCATACGTTCTGCCGTAATAGCTGATGGGGGTTTCATAGATGACGCATTTGAGCTTCGCTACTTTGGCTGTTACCTCGATTTCGAAGCCGAAACCGCTAGAGTCGATCTTCATCTGGCGAATGATGTCGCCGCGGAAGGCCTTGTAACAGGTCTCGACGTCGGTGAGATTAATGTTCGTCGCCAGATTGGACAAAAAAGTGAGGAACTTATTGCCGAGGTAGTGATAGAAGTAAAGGACGCGGGTGGCTTTCCGAACCAGAAACCGTGAGCCGAATACGACATCGGCTGTTCCGTTTACGATGGGAGCGATAACCCCGGGGATCTCCTGCGGGTCGTATTCCAGATCTGCATCCTGAACGATGACGATCTCTCCCCGGGTGAGACGGAAGCCGGTCTTCAGCGCTTCAGTTTTGCCCATGTTCTTCTCGTGGGTGGCGACCTTAATCTGTTCGTGCTGAGCACTGAGTTCCGCGAGGATTGCCGCCGTCTTGTCCGTGGAGCAATCGTTCACCACCACGATTTCCAGCAACTCCTGTAGGGCAAGCAGAGAGGCGACAACCCTTCCAATCGTCTTTTCTTCGTTGTACGCGGGGACGACCACGGATAAGGACTTTTCGCGCATAGGTGTTCCTCGTTTCAAGCTGTGAAGTTATGGTTTGCCGGAAAGACCCAGATTGATAAGCAATCGTATGGCACTCTTATCAGGGATACGCACGACTCAGTGAGCCTTGCGACAGCACCCGCGGGCATCAGACTCTGGAATCGGTCAGATCCTCATAATAGCTGTTGTAATATCCGTAGTAATATTGCCCTCCATCCAAATCGCTTACATCGTTCAGGACTATACCGGAGATGCTTTTGCCGGAACGCAGCAGGAGATGGTGGGTGTCGAGCAGGGCGTGCAATCGAGTCAGGCGGCTGCGGACAGCAAGGAGGACCGCATCGGCCTGCACGGTTAGAGGGAGGGCATCGGATACGGACAACAGCGGGGGTGTATCGATGACGACGAAATCGAATTCTTCGCGACCGCGGTTGAGCAGATCCGCCATTACCCGCGAATCAAGGAGCTCTGCGGGGTAGGGAGGAATTGGTCCGGCGGGTAAAATCGTCAATGAGGGCACTTCGGCCGGCTGGTACACCGCTTCATCGAAGCCTGAGGTTCCGGAAAGAAAGGTAGCGAGTCCGACTTTGCGGCTGATGGTGTCGAAGGAACGTTGGAACACCGGCCGCCTCATATCGGCCTCGATCAACAGAACACGCGCTTTCTTCTGGGTGAGGATGGTTGCTAGCCCGAGTGAAATGCTGCTCTTGCCTTCACCGGGAAGAGCACTGGTGACGAGGATGACTTTCGGTCTCCGCGTGGACGACAGCAGCAGCGAAGAGCCAAGACTGCGGAATGACTCGGTAAGTCGCGATTTGGGGTTGTTTTGGAGTAGTGAGAAGACCCTTACCGGGGGAGCCGGTCCTTGTGTGCCGTTCGCCGGGCTCTGCGCGATCTGGTTCATCAGCTGGTGCGGTACCTGGCCCAACACCGGGACGCGAATGGCCTCTTCGATCTCATAGGCATTTTTAAGAGTGCGATCTGCCCGCTCGCGCAGCATAGCCGCTGAAATGGAGCCCACCGAGCCGAAGAAGAAAGTCACGACGGCGAAGATCATCGTGTTGGGCTCGGCAGGTTTGGCTGCTGTGTAAGGCTTGGTGACGATGTCGACCTGGGTCGATTTCAGTCCGGCCATCACGCTGGATTCCTTCAGCTTTCGCTCGAGATCTTCATAGAGCCGCTGTCCGGATTCCACCTCTTCCTGCAGAGCTACCAATTCGGCCGCTGCTCCCAGCTGTTTGAATGCATCCCTTTCTGCACCGCCTTCAGTCTTTTTCAGTAGGTCTTCTCCGCGCTGCGCTGCCAGATACTGCTCGCGGAGCTGTTCCTGCAGATTGGCGACTTCTTTGCGGATCCCGGTGTTCACCTCGGACAGCTGTGCTTTGGCCGCCACCACATCGGGATACTGAGGGCCGTACTGACTGGTCAGAGACGCCAACGTTCCGTTCAGTGCCGCCTGCTGCTGGCGCAGAGCGCCGATCTTGCTTTCCGGCATGATGGACGCGAGCATCTCGGGATCGCCGGTGAGGGAGGCGCGATACAGGGCTTCCTTATTAATCCGGTCAGCTTCCCCTGCCACGTAGGCCCGAATCACTTCGCCTAATTGCACTGACGCCGTGGTCTGAACCGAGGTACCCTGCCCACCAGAGCCATCGTTGCTGCCCGAACTCATCCCCAGGCCCATAAGCAGGAGCCCATTCTGCTGCTGAAGCTGAACCAGCCGGCGCTCCTTGTTCTCTACGTCGGTGCGGAGACCGTCGATCTGCTTTTGCAGCCAGTCGGCAGACTGTTCGGTGTCGAGATAGCGAGCTTCGAAGCTGCGCTGAATATACTCGGATAGCAATTCTGAGAGAATCTTCTGGGCGAGTTGGGGAGACCGATTCCGGTAGGCGACGGTCACAAGATAAGTCTTGGGAACGATTCTTACGGAAAGGCGATGGTCGAAAATCTGAGCGACGGCTTCCTGTTGTTCAGGATTGAGATGGCTCGAGTCGATGGAGGAAGTAGCACTCTTGTAGAAATCGGAATTGCGAGCGAGATCGAGTTTGGAAACAACGGCGAGAACTAAATCGCGATTCCTGAGAATTTGCACCTGGGTGGCCAGTTTGGTTTCCGCGTCGTTCGAGCCCAGTGAGCCGAGAGTCTCGTCATTGAGTTGAACCATGTCGGAGCTGTCGAACGAATAGGACAGCTCTGCCTGCGACTCATAGCGCGTGGGCCAGAGGAAGTAGCCGATTACTCCAAGAGATACGATGCCGAGAAAGGTCAGGATCAGCAGGAGACGGCGGCGCATCATGGTGCGCCATAACGAAAACAGAAAGATTTCCGACTCAGTCTCGGGCGGGCGTCTGTAGAACGGGCGATCAGCCTCGGAGGCACGCATCAGTTGGGTCCGCTGTTGAAGTTCGGGCGATTCAGGCATATACAAAGTAACGTTTCCTTCCGGCGAGGGATCGGGGTCAGGTGGATTTACCGTGGTGACTACGGGCGCATGGCAGATGGGCACCTTGCCTGCAACATCCCGTCCCGCACAGAATGTGGTTGTCGCTCTCTACGGGGCTGAGTAGATCGTAGCGGAGGTGGCGGCAGCGAAAACGCCTGAGGCGCCTCCGGTAAGCACAGCTTTGGTCTTGCTCACAGGGACGTAGACGATGTCCTGCGGACGCAACGTAAAGGGTGGCAGCTTTCCGTCCATCATATGGCGATAGTCCATATTGATCTCGGTAAGCGAGCCATCCGGATTCCTGCGTATAACTCGCATGGAGTGGATCGAGGCCTGCATCGTCGTGCCGGATGCGAGTGCAATCGCCTGCACGACATTGAGGCTGCCCGTTTCCTGCATAACGTATCCACCGGGGCGGAAAACGGCACCAAGCACATACACCACCCCGGAACGTTGCACGGTGATCTCGTCGCCCGGATGCACTTCGGACTCGTCCGTGCTGTCTGCGGCCGCGGAGACAGTGCGCTTCAGTTGTATGTCGAATCTCTGTTCAGCCCCGTGCCCTTTGCGTCGGATCTCTGCAGTACCGGATGAAAGAACCGTTGGGCCGCCTGCCATGGCGACAACCTGTTCCAGCGAATGCGGGGCCAGAAGGGGATACCGTCCTGGACTTTCTACTTCCCCGAGAATCGTAACGTAAGTCGGCACGTATTGCTGGACGGTGATGCTGACGCTGGGATGCAGGATGAATCCGTGACTCAGTGCTTCGGCGATTTTGCTTTGGCTCTGGGAAAGAGTGAAGCCCTGGACATGAACCTTGTCGACCAGGGGCAGAGTCAAATCCCCTGAAGAGTCCACCGTGTAGACTCCGGATACACTCGGAGCGTTAAACACCTGGACATTCAGCAGGTCGCCTGGCGCCATCGGAACCCGGGAGATATCCTCCGGGGCAGCCTGGATTCCCATCTGCGGACCCGCGTTCGACTGCGGACGCCGCAGGTCCTCAGTGCCGCTCGTCCCCTGGGGAAGCGAGGAGGGTGTGGTTTGCGCCTGCGCAACAGCGGGCGCGATCGCAGGCAGTAAACTCGCCATTCCCCCGGCCAGAATCAGAGCCACGAGCCGTTTCATCTGAACATCTCCCTGCCGATTATCTTGCCGTCGGCACTCATTAAGTTTTCGCACGCTGCAAGGACTACACCTTCCAGCAAAAACAATCGCGGTACGATGCTGCGCCCTAACCGGGATCTCGTACCCGGGTCTATGCGAGGCATCAACACGAAGACTTCCAGTGCGCAGCCTTTAGTTGCCCACGTTCTGCAGGCCCCACAGCACTTCGGCGTAGCTTTCCACCATCGGCGCTGACGCGGGGCCGCCGTCGGAAAAGATGCGGTGCAGGGAACGATGGCTGAGCACGATCGCGATCAGCGTGAGGATCAGCATCTTCGCATCCGGACATCGCAGGTCTCCGCGTCGAATCCACGGATCGATATAGCGAGCCAGTACCTTGACCAGTTCACCGAAATGGCGGCGAAAAAGCGGGTCCAGATCGTCGCTGAACTCCAGCACGCTGAAGTGCAGCAGTCCCAACAATTCAGGCTGGCGGTTCAGCGTCATGGCCACCAACTCGAAAGTACGATTGAGAACCATTTGCACGCTTTCGGCCTGCGCAATCTGCGTCAGCATGTCGCCCGGCAGGCGCACCTGACCCAGCGCTGCGTCCAGAACCGCCAGGTAGAGGTCACGCTTCCGCTGATACTGGCGGTAGATGGTGACTTCATTGACCCCCGCGGCAACCGCTATGTCCCGGGTACTCACGCCGTTGTAGCCGTAGCGAGCAAACAGGCCTGTGGCGGTGGAGAGGATGCGCTCTCCGGTATGGCTTTTCCCCGCACCGAATGTAGTCGTCATTTGGTCTGTATCTCTGAGGTGAGAGAACGGAGACCCAGCGTAGCTCGGCAAGGCCCTTGCTTCTGAGAGGGGGGTTCTCATAAGCAGGGCTTCGCCAGCCTCACCTGGGTAAGGTGTTTTCCACAGGAACGTCTGATCTGGAAGGCACGAGGAAGGCGGACCGAAGACCCGCACTTCACAGCCTGCGTGCATTCGATGTGAGCTGCCTCACATCGATATGTGACCTACGTCACGAGGGATCGATAGTACGACTATACCATCCGTCACCCCTTAATGGTGACCCATATGGCTGCAGATGTAATAAACAAGATGTTATTAAACGATTGTTGAAAGCCAAAATATGGACTTGCTTCTCCTCAGCCACGCTATCTGATAAATCAAATAAAAATTAGGAAAGTAACCGGTTAGATTTCTGGACTCAAGCTCCATTGGGTGGTGGTAAATACTTCAGTTCCCGGCAGCGTAAGACATAGGCATTAAAAGGTGCCTCTGGTAACCTCCCGCGATCTACCACAAAGTTGTACCCGCTGTGCCTGGTGCGGTCCGGAATTGTGCACCAGGGCCGTTCCGGGACGAGGTGTGCTGCCGAACTCGTTCAGGCGGCCAGCGGTTCCACTTCTTCGAGGCCGACTTCGACAGAAACACTTTGCATGATCAATTCCAGCGTGAGCACAACGCGAAAATTGCTTTTAGAGCGCAGGATCACTCCCTGCATTCCGGCCAGAGGTCCGGAGCGGATGCGGCCGCGCTGTCCAGCCCTCAACAGAGGATGCGGTTGGGCGAGGCGTTCCGACAGTCCGGTGCGAAGCGCATCGACCTCGGAATCATCAAGCACAGCGGCCTCTTTCCCGGTACCGGCGACCACCGACAGCGCGCCCGGAACCTCCAGCACTCGTGCGCGCTCGTTCCTGCGCATGCGGACGAACAGGTAGCCAGGAAACAGCGGGAGGTCCAGGACAACTTTTGAACCGTCATTCCACCGACGCGGGGTGCGATAGAGAGGCAAAAAATGCTCGATACCCCGGTTCTCCAGATGCTGGGCGACGCGCTTTTCATGTCGTGCCGTGGTGTAGAGCGCACACCAACCAGGAGCGGCATTGGGCGACAGTGCCATACCGGCAGCGATTGGAGAAGTCGGGATTTGTGATGAGAAGTAGGAGTGGGGGCTGCTCAACTCACCAGTCAAAGGGGTGCTCTCCTGACGAACGAAATTGATGGACTTTGCGGGAAAACGCGTGCCGACAACTTTTTGGAAGCATGCGCATTCATACAGGAGCCCGGTAAAACTGATAGGGACGAGGCTTAATGTATCAGTCGCTGATACGGGCGTCAATTGAATTGGGCCGGTATTTGCCGAATTTTATCGATTCGTTGGCAGCCGGAAAATTGACAGTACATTCACTCACGGCATTTTAATAGGCATCAATGCAAGTAATTGCTTACATTAATACCATTCCCGAACACAATGGCGATGAAAAGGCGAATCGTTAGGGACACACTGCACCTCACGGCGGCTCAGAACGCAGGGGGGCCATCAGGGTCAGCGGATTTCAACCCATACAGCACGGAAGGATGAGCGGAGGCGCCGGCCATGGGTGGCCCGGCGGATCAGGCAGGCCCATCGCCGTCAGCGACGGATCGCGTAGCCGCTGGTGGAGAGGCCTGGCCGGCGCGCTCTGAATTTTTCATTGACGGCCTCAACGGAGTTCTCGCATGATGAGAGCCGCTTTCCCCCATCTGCGTAATTTGCATTCCCGACCAATGGCTGCCGTCATTCAGCACGCCGGCGGAGCTATGCACCGTAATTCTGCTGCGCCGAGTGCCCGTGTTTCGGGTGACCAGGAAAATCTGTGTGCGCAAGCAGAGCGGTCCTGCATTGATCGGTTCGGACCGAATGTTTACGGAGCCGTAAATGGAGCTATCCGAGGTTGTTCAACGCATTATCCCCGCAGGGCTGATCCCATGCCAAATCTGCATCGTCCTCTGCCTTCGGCAATAGAGCCTTGGCGTCACCTGGCTACACCTTCGGCGCATGAGGTACCTCTTATGCGGGATGCTGTGTGTCCGGTTTGAGGCCATACATTGGTCACACTGTGTAAAGGGGGCGGGCAGCTCCCGACAAAAATTTGAAAGTTCGTAAGAGGTCAGCTTCCATGAAGCGTGTGTCGTGTTGCGGTCGTTGTTCGAATTTTGCCGGTGTTCTTCTCAGTCAGTTTGTGGCTTTCGTGACCGGCAGCCACCGGCTGAGCGCACGCCTTCGACGGACTTCTCCGTTGGCCGCGGCCTGGCTGCTTTCGCTGGGCGTGGTGCTTGCCTCAACTGCCTCGGCGCAGACCTACACGGGCGTGCTGAGCGGAACGGCTGTTACTCTCCCACTGCCTTCGGGCGTGCAGCCCGATCCCTGGGGGGTAGCGGTGGACGGCGCCGGCAATGTTTACGTCACGGACTACAGCAATAGTCAGGTGCTGATGGAAACGCCATCGGGCAACGGTTACACAGAAAGCGCGATTATCACCAGCGGCCTCAACCACCCGAATGGAATCGCAGTCGACGCCAGCGGAAATCTGTATATCGTTGATTCCGGCAATGTCCGTGTCGTGAAGGAAACTCTGTCGGGAGGCAGCTACACGCTCAGCGTGATTGCCACCTCGACCAACGGTCTTGGCGCGCCCGTGGCGGTCGCGGTCGATGGCGGCGGGAACGTCTATATCGCCGACCAGGGCAGCGGCGCGATTCCCAGTGCTGTTTATAAGGAGACGGCGCAGGGAAACAGCTACAGCCAAACTGTCGTTGGCAGTGGTCTCAACTGGCCAAGTGCAATTGCGGTGGATGCGAAAGGCAACGTCTACATCGCCGATTCGAACAACAGCCGGATCCTCATGGAGACGCCCGCCTCTAACAGCTACTCACAAACCGCAATTGTGAGCGGGCTTAGCGATCCTACAGCAGTTGCTGTCGACAGCAGCGGCAATGTCTACTTTGCCACGCAGGGTACCAACTACTATGGGACGGGCCAGGTATTCAGGGCCTCGCAGCAAGCCGGCAGTTACACCCAGGTACCTTTGGGAGCGAGCCTGGGTGGTATCTGGGGCCTGGCCGTCGATACCAACGGCAATCTTTACGCCGCCAACAATCAAAATCATTGGTTGATGAAGGATGCGCCCTCAACCGGGGGCCTTGCAACGGTGAATGTGGGAAGCACATCCCCGCTGACGGCCATCTATACCTTCGGATCAGCCGTTACGCTGGGCTCCATCACGGTTTCCACCCAGGGTGCCAGCAGCCTGGACTTCGTCGACGCGCATACCGGAAGCTGCTCGGTTAACAGCACCTACTATGCAGCAGATTCCTGTACGGTTCGGGTCAATTTCGCCCCCCTCGCTTCCGGACCACGCTACGGCGGCATCGTGCTGCTCGATAACAGCAGCAATGTGATTGCGACAGCGTATCTGGAGGGCACTGGAATTGCTCCGCAGGTGAACTTCGCGCCCGGAACCAAATCAGTCCTTCCCACCAGCGCGCTGGCCTATCCGTGGGGTATGGCGACCGACGCCAGCGGCAGCATCTATATCGCAGATACGAATAACAATCGTGTCCTGAAGGAAACCAATGTGGGAGGGTCGTATTCCGAGAGCACCGTTGGCACCGGTTTAGACGGGCCGGAGGGGGTCGCCGTTGATGGAGCGGGGAACGTTTACATCGCTGACAGCGTAAGCGGCAATCTGTACAAGGAAACCCTGATCGGGGGCAGCTACTCTCAGAGCGAAATTCTGGAAGAGATGGAGAACATTTCCGGTGTGGCCGTCGATGGAAGCGGCAACCTCTACGTCGCCGATCCCAGCAACGACCAGGTATTGAAGGAAGTGCCGAATTCCAGCGGCGGCTATGACCAAAGCACGGTGGGCAACGAACTTACTCAACCATATGGGGTTGCGGTGGATGCGTTCGGCGATGTTTATGTCGCTGATACTGGGAATAGCCGTGTGTTGATCGAGACACCTTCTGCGGGTAGCTACGTGCAGAATGTCGTTGCTGAAAATGACGCCGTTCCTATCAGTCCCAACGGAGTAGCTGTCGACGGAAATCTGAACGTCTATATTGCTGACAACAACAACCGGATCCTGAAAGAGACACCATCGGGCGACGGCACCTATACGGAAACCGTTCTCTCGAATCCGGACACCTATCCGTGGGGCATTGCGGCGGACAGCGCAGGGAATGTGTACGTCGTCGAGGCCAATGGCGATGGCGGCATCAACGAGGTTGTCAAACTCGATTATGCGGATGCCTCCAGCGTGAGCTTTGGTAGCACGGAAGGCAATGGCGGGGCACAGACGCTGGCAATTGCGAACTTTGGCAATGCGCCGCTGCACTTCCCGGCGCCGTCTTCGGGGAAGAACCCCAGCATCTCGGCCAACTTCACTCTGACCAGCAACCAGTCCGGGAACTGCCCGCTTGTGAGCAGCGGTTCCTCGGCTGCGCAACTGGCCCCCAATGCAAGCTGCCTGCTGACGATGAGCTTTACACCCGATCCGACCCTCAGCGGCAGTGTCAACGGCCAGCTGGTGCTGAAGGACGACGCGATGAATGCGCCGGGCTACATCACCCAGAGCATCGGTCTCAGCGGGACCGCGACTGCGACGGCAACCCTGCCGACGCTGTCCTCACCGACGCCCGGATCGACGCTGGGTTCGAGCGCAACCTTTACCTGGACGACCGGCACGGGCATTTCTTCGTACCGTCTGCAGCTGGGTAGCACCGGGGTAGGAGCCAATGACCTGTATGACTCCGGCTGGAAGACGGCCACCTCGGTAACTGTGAACAGCATTCCGTCGAGTGGTGTGACGGTCTTTGTGCGGTTGTATTCAATGATCAGCGGAATCGAGCATTGGTCCGACTACACCTTCACCGAATCGGGAACGCCATCTCCAGCGGTGCTGACCGCACCGGTGGTTGGCAGCACGCTGGGGACGAGTGCGACCTTCACGTGGACGAAGGGCACCGGACCGTCCCAATATATGCTGTGGCTGGGTACTGTCGCGCCGGGATCCTACAACCTTTACAACTCCGGGGCGCTGACCGGCGCATCCACGACTGTGACGAATATTCCAACCAGTGGAGTAACCGTCTATGCGCGGCTGTTCTCACGCATCAACGGAACATGGCAGACCTCCGACTACACCTTCACGGAATCGGGGACGCCAACCCCGGCGGTACTGACGGCCCCCACTTTGGGAAGCAAACTAAGCTCAA